>BNJS01003733.1_pt1 | contig 202152 bp, 365 predicted proteins | sample 8540461 | NCBI WGS metagenome assembly BNJS01 (sample SAMD00202454, study PRJDB9452) | human saliva metagenome | isolation source: human saliva | place: Japan
GACGGAACCATATGAAACCTGTCCACCTGGCGGGCAGTGCTACACCTCGGCGATCGGGGCGCCCTCGAAGTCGGTCATCGCCACCTGGCCCCTCCTCCGTGATCCCAGTCCTCACTGAACACCACTGGGACCGTGCGACGGATCCTCAGGTCCATGCAGCGACCTGTGGTCGACATAGTGGACATCCCACCGGGCGTTCCGCCCAGGGCATGGCGTTGCGGCCCTTGACCTGCGCTGGGCGCGTGCGGGGCGCACCTCATGGCGACGCGACTGTCAGGGGTGTGTACAGCGGCGGATACTCGGGCAGCGGGGTCGCGGCCCCACCAGCGACATGTCACCCTTCAGGACGTTGATCAGCTCCGGCAACTCGTCGAGGCTCGTCGAGCGCAGCCAGGAGCCGAACGGGAGATGATGCGGTCGTCGCTGACTAGGTCGGGGTCATGTGTCCCTCATGGTGCGGAGTGTGTACATCATGAACGTCCAGCCATCTCGCCCCGGACGCTCCTGTAAACAACACCGGCGACCCCAGGTTCCTGCGCACCAGCAGCGCCACCACCAGCTGGATGGGAGCCGACGACAAAGCGCCACCGTCGCCACCACGACATCCAGGATTCGTTTCAGAAAGTCGCCAGGGGGCGACGACGCCTCATGCCGACCTCTCGATGACGGTGTGCAGCGCGGCGACGACGCCAGTCATATCCTCATCAGTCAGCGCCGAGCCGCTGGGCGGGGAGACGCCCGTCGCGAAAAAGACGGTCCGGTTGCCGTTCACGTAAGCCTCAAGATGCTGATACAGGCTTGCGAGTGCATGGGCTCCACAGCAGCCGGGCCTCAGTTGTCGGCAGCCAGGGCCTCGATCACGTCATCGCGGGTGAAGCCGGCCTCCGAAGGTCGATGACGACGGAGGTCAGCCAGAAGTTGTCGTGGTCACCCATACTGATGGGATGCTCCGCCCCGTCGAGCTGCCCGAAGAAGGTCACGCCCGGTACGCCGTCGAACACGGTGCGGTAGCGCAGCCGGTGCTCGCGGCGGCGCTCCAGACATCTCGGGCAGGCGTGCGAGCTGCGCCCGTCCGATGGCCGCCAGAAGATTCGACATGCGGTAGTTGTATCCGACATCGGTGTGCTCGTGGTGCAGCACCGGCTGACGAGACCTGCGTGGCCAGGTAGCGGACGTGCTCGGCCGGTCGGCATCGTCGGTCAGCAAAGCGCCGCCACCGGATGTGGTCATCACCTTGTTGCCGTTGGTCGACAACGCCGCCATAGTGCCGTAGGCCGCGGCGGGACGCTGATACACCGCGCCCAGCGACTCCGCCGCGGGCGTCGCTGAGGATCGCCAGCGAGCTCTGTCGGCATTGGCGCTGACCCCTCGTGGTTGACCACGTGCAGCAGATCGACGGGGACGATGGCGACGACGTTGCGCGTCCCTTCGAACGCTGGTCCGAGGATCGCCTTGCGGGCCGTAGCGTGGCGTCGATGTCGCCGATGTGTAGAGTCCACGGGACAGGCTGGCACCCGTGTGAGGTGATGGCGTTGGTGGTGGCGGCGAACGTCATGGAGGCGGTGATCACTGTGTCGCCGGGCGCGAACCCCAGATTCAGGCCGGCCAGGTGAAGGGCAGCGGTCCCGGAGGACAGCGCCACGGCATGCTTACGGCCGCAGTGAGCGCTGCCAGCTCCTCCTCAGCGTCGACGCAGGGCCGAGCGGAGCGATCCAGCCGCCTGCGAAGGCGCGTGACGCGCCTCCTGCTCCAGGTCAGTGGTCATGTGCAGGAGGAAGATGCGGCTGTTCACACCCCGGAGGATACCGCCCGCTCAGTGACTGAGAAGAACCCGTGCCACTTCCTCGGCGGCGTGGCCGTCGCCGTACGGGGCGCTCAAGTCAGGCGCGGGTGCGGGACGGGTGGCGCTGGCGGCCAGGTTCCTCAGCTCAGGGTCGAGCACATTCCAGCCGTTGGCGATGGTCTCGGTCCACTCGGTCTCCGTGCGCACCGTCGTGCAGACGGTGCCCAGCACGAACGCCTCCTTCTGCAGACCGCCAGAGTCGGTGATGACGCCGGCAGCATTCACGACGGCGCGCACCATCAGTCCGGATAGGCGAGTGGCTCAATGACGTGCAGGCGGCCGCGGGCGATCGTCACCCCATCAGCCTCAGCCCGGGCTTTGAGACGGGGGTGGACGGGCAGGTACACGTCGACGTCAAGCCCGGCCAGGGCATTCAGGATGGGCCTCCAGGCGGGCAGGGTCGTCGGTGTTGTTTGCGCGGTGGATCGTCGCCAGGACGTAGGGGGCGCCATCGGGGATGCCGGGGGCAGGTCTTGGATTCGCGAGCACCGCGTCACGCACCTGGAGGCAGGCGTCGGTCATGACGTCGCCCACCAAGACAGAGCGCTCCGCCAGACCCTCCTGCGCCAGGTGTCGCATCGCGGTGGCCGTCGGAGCGAGGCAGGTCGGCGGCGTGATCCGTCATCACCCGGTTGTGCTCCTCCGGCATGCGACGGTTGAAGGAGCGCAGCCCGGCCTCCAGGTGAGCGACCTGAGGTGCATCTTGACGGCGGACAGAGTTCCGGCGATCGTCGATGGTGTCGCCGTAGACCAGAACCCAGTCAGGGGCGATCTCTTCTAGGATGGGGTCCAGCTGCTCCAGCATCCGGCCGGTCATGACGCCGTGGGAGCCGCCTCCGACTCTCGAGGTGAGATCTGGGGAGGATTCCAGCTCCACGAAGAACGACTCCGACATGTTCGTCGTAGTGCTGGCCGGTGTGGAGGATGCGATGATCAATACCCGGCGGCGAGGCCCGGGCGACGGGGCCAGCTTCACGAACTGGGGGCGGGCTCCGACGATGCTGACACGCGCATGTGACCTCCAAGACTGCGGGCTCGGCACAGCCTATCGCAGCTTCGGTGGGGCGGGATGGAGACCTGGTCGGCACCGCAGGTATGAGAGCCCGTCACCTCACGCAGGCCAGGTGGGTGTGGCTCTGATTGTCTCTGCCTGCGGCCTCTCCGCCCCGAGGACCGTCCCTGGACCATCACGCATCCCGGAGCAGCCCAGCGTTACGCGCTCATCGCCCCCGTTCCCGAGCCTTTTCGTTCCAGCCGCCAGGCGAAGGGGATCCGCAACGTCTCACCACCCCATGCTCACCAGCATCGCGCGGCTGCTGTCGGGGAAGGGCGATTTCTCAATCCGCCCTGCCAGGGGCTCGTTGGTGGGCCAGAAGTTGCTGTCATGGCGGGAGGCTCATCGCCAGTGGCGGGGATGTCGTTGGTCAGGGCTTTCGTGACGATCCCGAAGACTGCCTGGCTGAGGTTGGACCGCATCAGCACCAGGCGGGGCTCGGAGGTTGAGAACTCGGTTGAAAGTCGCAGCGAGCACCATCTCACGGTGTCGAGGAATGGGCCTGCATCGTGGTCTGCTCTTCGTCTTCGTCCTCGTCCACTGGAGCTGCTCCGGGTGCGAGCTGTGCTACCCAGCCGTGAGCTGTGGACAGCTGGCTGGTGGGATCGGTGAGGATGTTATCGACGCGCTGGTGACTGTCCGGGTTTGAGTTGGGAACAACGTGACAGAGCAGGGTGAGGCATCAGCGCAGTCGGTCTGGCTGATGAACTGCGAGTCCAAGCCCATGACACCTCCCGGGATCCTGGGGTGAGGCTTCTTCCAGATGGTGACGCCGTCTGAGAGCCTGACGCCCTCAGCCCCGATCCGCACCATCTGGTTGGTGAGCTGCACGGGTGGGGCGATGTTCTCTTCTGTGATGGGCCGCTGGGCGACGGTGCGTCGGTGGCCGTCTCCAAAACCTCCACGACACCCGTGAAGGTCAGGTCATGCCTGCTGTGCTTGAACGCGACTGCGACGTATGCGTGGTCGGGGCTGGTCATCAGGTAGATGCGATCAGCTGCGACTCCCCGTCGCGAGACGGCGTCCGTTCGCAGCACCTCTGAGGATTGCCGACGGTGCTGCCAGAGGATGTGGCCGTCGGCGGCGTCGAGGGCGATCACCCTGTCCTTGACTGCGATAAGCGGGCGCGTTTCCCGGCAGCTCCTGCGTATGGGTCGCCCTCCAGGGTGGTGGGACCAGGCGACCTCCCACTGACCCAGGGTGGAGGTCAGGGGTGAGGCTGAGGCCCAGGTGCGGCGGTGGAATTCCTGATTGCCCAGCGACAACAGGGACCCTGCGACGACGGTGAGGGCCAGAGGACCCACAGCGCCCAGCCAGAGATGCGGTGATGAGGCGGGCAGGCCCGTTGTCCGGAGTTGGCTCAGTCTCCCTGACAGAGCGTCCTTCTCCGAGGCGGCGCGATGTCTGAGGTCTCAGGTGAGCAGGTCACAGACGGCGGCGGTCGTCAAGGCCAGTATCCCCAGCCCAGTCCATAGCACGCCGACGGGGGCTATGAAGTCCTGCGCTCTCTCACCCCAGGCATGGCACAGCCGCATCGCGACCAGGTACCCGCTGCACAGCACCAGCCAGTGGGGGGTGTCCCGCCGGTGCACCCCATATCTCCAGGCCAGAACTGAGGCGAGCCCGACGAACATCCACATCCATTCGAGAGACTCAGGGTGAGGGGCGTCACGGGAGCCGTCGCCCACCGGAAGACGCCCCAGAGGATCAGCACGGTGCCTGCCGACGTGAGGATGGCCCGGGCACCTGAGAACATGTCTGCTGCTCGTCTCACCGCTCCACCTGCCTCGTCTTTGGATTGAACCAGGAATCGGCTTCTGGAGGCTTCGTGTTGTTGCGGTAGCGTTCACTGGTCGTATATTCGGGCGGATCCCAAGACCGTTCTCTACCTGGGAGTCAAGCGGAGGCCCGTCCCACGAGGGATGCCTCCCTGCTGTCCACAGGTTGTCGCGGCCAGCTCGGGTGCCGGCCACCTGTTTCTCGTGGGCCCTCGTCCGTGACTCATCCATCGGACCCTGGTGATCGGGACGACGCCAAAGCTGCGGCGGCACCCAGCCGTCGGACTGATCCGCACATCTCGACCTCCCGCCTCATGCGTCTTGACCATGTCGTACATGACGCCGTCGACAGTGGTGGCCGATTCCTGGCGTTCTGCGCTCATCGCTTGCAGGCTGGCGGCCCTGGATCCAGTCGGCCTCCAGCAGGCAGTGGGCGTCGATGATGAGCTCTGGAGGCTGTCGCGGTAAGCGTGACTCCAAGGTGAGTGGGATAGGAGGAGTCGCTCCACAGCCTGCCGCCGTCGTGCAGTGAGAGGGCGCTGGCCGAGCAGCGCAGCGGCGGAGTTGGTGAGCTGCGTAATGCCGATGAAAGGAGTGGTGCTGACCCTCCGCGACCACTGCGCCCGTCGCCGACCTCCAAACACCACGACGTGCTGCAGCACCGAGTCCTCCCTGGAGTTGAGACGCTCACTGGAGCTGCCTCGCGCTTCTTGGGAATCTCCTCATGGGAGCGGGACGAAGGCTGCGGCGACGTACTGGGTGCATCGGGCTGATCCAGCAGCGTTTCGGGGTTCTGGGTTGAAATCGCTGACCAGGGTGCCGGTGTGGGTGTGGGTCCAGACGCCGTTTGGTCCCCCGCCCGCTGACGGAGTCCAGGTGGGCGGTGACGGTAACGTCGCCCGCGGTGATCTCTTGCGCGGACCGCTTTCCTGACGGCGCCTCGTCCGAGACTGCGATGGGGTTCAGCGCGACATGCCATTGCCCAGGCGGAGCCGAGCAGCGCCACGGGGAGGACGGCCCAGAGGGGTGCGCAGCCACCGGGGAAGGTCCTCTCGGCGCGCGCGGGCCGGTAGTCGACGGCGATGGGCCCGGCGAGCTACCAGCGCCAGGACCTGCAGGGGCAGGGCGGCTCTGGCAGCCGCGCTCCCGGAGGATCAGCGCCACATGCGGCGGCTAAGAGGCCAGTGCCAAGCACGTGAGGGAGCTAGGGAACGGCATCGTTCCCAGCTGCCGCCTCGTCGCTGGATCTCAAGCCCGCGGCCGCTGATGACGATGCCGATGACAGCTGGCGGAACAGGGCCAACGGGATGTTGGGAGCGCATGACCTCCTGGGGTGTGAGCCACCAGTGCCGCCACCGCACCCGACGACGAGCCAGCAGAACATGACGGGTCCAGCGTCTGCGCACATCCTGCCATGCCCAAGGTTCTGACAGGGCGATGGGACCAATTGTGGAAGCAGGCATTCATTTTGATCTGGGTAGCGGATCTCAATTAAAGATGAGGCGTGGCTTTGCGGCCCATGATTGATCAAACGTAGCTGACAGTGAATGATGACTGGAGTCTGCAACGCAGAGTTAATTCACCACCGCATCCGCTCCTCCTCCGCGCAAGGTGCGCGAACTCTCGGTGCTCGGTACCCGGAACCTCATGATGATGACCGCGGCGCTGGTCGTCGTCTCCCTGATCCTGGTGGATCCGTCAACTGCGTCGGCCGGGCCGCTGATGGCCACGCCCGGCGGAATCGCGATCGGCCGCGCCATCATGCTGCGTGATCTCACCTCGCTGCCCGCAGTGGTGGTCAGGTACGTCCAGGAGCAGTTATGATCGCGCTGATCATAGAGCGTCATCTCCATCTCTCACCACGCCCTTACGGGCCCTCGGCCAGCTGTGGGGAATCTCTGGGCTAGCGTCTTTCATCGAGGCTGGCCCATCATGCTCTACCGCAGAAGTGGACATGGGTGGGCCCATGTTGATCTGCGCTGGCGGTCTTCCGGGCCGCTGAACGGATTCCCTGGTACGCCCCAGTCCTCTCGACGTTGGGAGGCGCAGACCTGATACCCCGTCGCCGTGACCTCCGTGGTCTCCGCGCTCGCGGGGGCGGATCCATCCTGCTGACACGGCTGCTCCACCGGGCCGGCATCGCCATCGACCACGATGCCTGAGCGACGACGTTCTCCACAGAGCCGGACGATCGTGACGCACTCCGGCCGCAGGGGTGCTGACGACGGTGTCACCGGTTGAGTGTGTGACCTCTCCGTACACTACTCGCAGGCAGGAGTGGATCCTCCGGCAAGTCAGCTTCGACCAGCTGGTGGGGAAGGTCACCGCCGTGATCGGCCCGTCGGGCTGTGGCAAGACCACCCTGGTGCGTGCGTTGTGCGGACTCGTGCCCCACTGCCCGCCTCCGAGTACTCCGGCAGCTTCACGCGGCCACCGAGATCGCCGACGCCTCCGTCCAGCTCATCTCCGGCCACATCGCCTATGTCGGGCAGAATCCCGACGCCGCAGTGGTCACCCGCACCGTCCACGACGACGTCGCCTTCCCGCCGCAGAACCTGTGCCTCCTGCGACGAGATCGCCTCGCGGGTGGTGGAGGCGCTGCGCAGCGTCGGACCCCTGGATCGGATCTGGGACGATCCTCGGATCGCCTGTCTGGTGGGCGGCGGCAACGCCCTCGCGGTGGCCGTGCGCTCGCCATGCACGAGGCTGCTGGTCCTCGACGAGCCCACCAGCACCATCGATCCCACCGGCCAGCGTGACTTACGCACGCTGGTTGCCGGACCCGTCGCCGACGGCATGGGGTCGTCGTCATCGACCATGACCCTGATCCGGCGCTGCCCATCGTCGACCAGGTCCCGGCGCTCGGCGCCGATGGTCGCACCGCAGCCTGCGGACCACCGGATGAGGTCTTTAGCTTCGACACCGTGACGGGATTGGCCGATGCTGCCGGGATGTGGCTGCCGCGCAGGCCCTGCGCGCCGGGACCGAGCCTGGGCCGGTCCGCAGCTCACCGACTTCTGCACCTCCGGCACGGTGCGCAGCTTCGAGCGTGGTCCCGAAGGGTGGCGTGAGATTCCGATTCATCGACACCACCGATGACCGGGCCGCAGATGAGGCGCCCCACGTCGATTGTGGCCGGCCTGAGCGTCGGGCGATCTCGAGGTGACGTGATGAGGCTTATGGCGGTGTGTGAGTTCCGTCGCCCTGATCCGGACCCAACGGTGCGGGCAAGCCGTCGCTGCTGTCCGCCCTGGCCGGGCTGGTGGAGCCACGCCACCAGCCACCCATGCCACGGTGTGCGGGCAGCCCGTCAGGCGTGGCCGGCATCCCGTGGGCACATTTCGAGAATCCCGAACGCGTGCCCGTCGCATCCACCGTCGAGGCTGAGCTGTCTGTCGGCGGCACGCCGGCACAGAGCGGAAGTCGATGAACTGCTGGAGCAGTTCCACCTGACACGGCACCGTGGACACCACTCACCCTGTCCGGCGGAACAGGGACAGTCGTCTCACCGTCGCCACCATGGTCAGTGAGGGACGTGGACGTCGTGGTCTTGGACGAGCCCACCTATGGGCAGGACTGGGACCAACACCTGCGAGCTGATGGCCTTCATCGACGAGCTGCGCGCCCGAGGTCGGACCGATCATCAGGCCACCCATCATCTGGAGCTGGCCCGACGACCTGCACCCACCTGCCGCCCTGCCCCTGAGTGTGGGATGAGGACCGGCGAACCCTGCCGTCCCCGTCGAGGCCGGGATCCCGGAACGTCCCTGCAGCGCCGCGGCCTGTTCACGAGGGATGAACCCCTGACGATGTTCCTGGCGCTGATCCCCGCCATGAGTGGGATCTTCGTCCTCAGAAACCCGGCCCCGAACCTCACCATCATGGCGCTGGCAAGCGTGCTCATCGCCGCAGCCCGCGCGCCACACTGCGCCGCACCATCGGGTCGGTGGTCGGCATCTGGGCCATCGCAGCCCTGATGGTCTGGGCGTTCTCCGCGGGTCTGAAGGGGCTGCCGTCGAGGCGCGATTCTTCGAACGGGGCGACGCCCCTCACCGCGGCACCGATCGCGGCGCTAATCGCTCTGGCGCTGCTGTCGGAATCCAGCGCCGACCCAGGGCAGCCCGATGCTGCACCCTGACCGGCACATTCCGCCTGCCCTACCGCGTCGGCTCAGCGGGGATCGCGGCCATCGCCTTCGTCACCCGCTTCCGTCAAGACTTCGTGACCCCGCGCACCGCACGCGCGCCTGCGGTGCATCGGGCGTCGCTGGGGGAGTGCTGGCGCCCGTCGTGCGCTGGCTGTCCTCCGGTGGTTGCCGCTGATGATCTCGCGATCCAGCACGCCGAACGAGTGGCGTTGTCCATGGACTCGCGGGCCTTCGGAGCCCACCCGGGACGAACGGAGCTGCTCGATGCTGCCGTGGCGGATGCGTGACGCGAGTGGTCGTCGTGGCCGTGGTGGTCGCGACCGCCGGCCTGTGGTGGTGGCTCGGACGACCACCGCAGACGCAGCCGAGAATCTCGGGAACAGGAGGAGACAATGGCAGCAGTAACCATCGGTGATCTCTCAGCAGGCTGCGCGTGCGATGATTCTCTCGGGCCTGCTCACCGCAGCCGGCGCGGTGCTCCAGCATCGCGTACTTCCGGCTCTCACCAGATGGCCGCGATCGCTCGGCGAGGGAGGGCATGAGGCTGGGCAGCCAACCCGTGGTCGTGGGCCGCGGTGGCGGTCGTCGCGCTGCTGGCCTACCAGCCGCCCCACCCACGATGGGCCTGGGCGTCACGCCACCTTGCCGAGGCATCGAAGCTGCGGCACACCAGCCGCGTGGTGGGCTCCTGGTGGAGGCCTTCAGCCACGCCTGCTGGGCAAGGTCGCCCAGAGGGCACGGGGCCATCCGCAAGACCGTGTGTGCGATCGACACTTCGCCGCCATCCACACGCTCGTGGCGCATGTGCCGGGCGACGCCACCAATGCCCTGGTCGGCGTCGCGGCCGGGGCCGTCTACCGTGTCTGGACGGACTGGCGACTCGCTCTGGCGCCGCTGATCGGCCTGTGGGTGCTGATCATCGCGGTGATCGCAGGCACCACCATGCGCGGCCTCGGTGACATCACCTCGCGGTTCGGCGAGGCGCAGACAGGGCTGGCCGCCGCGACCGTCGAGATGCTGGAGGGAATCAAGGAGATCAAGAACTTCCAGCCACCGACGCCACCCGCACCCGCTTCCAGCGCCGCCCGCCACCGGTTCTCGGACCTGCCATCCTATCAGTGGCCAGCCAGTCTGGGAAGTCGATCAGCCTGCTCGGCGCGCTGCTGCGTCCGGCGACGGTGTTCGCCACCGTCGCCGTCCTCGCCGTGGTGTTCACGTCCCAGGGCTGGACCCCACTGTCGGCGACCCTGCCGTTCTTTCTTCTCGCTCCCGGGCTGCCCGACGGCCTCAACGTGCTGATCGGCCTGGCGCAGCACATGTACGAGTCCAGGATGGCCGCTCAGTCCACCGCGGATCTGCCATGTGAGGAGCCCATGCCGCAGGGCGCCTTTGACCAGGGCGACGGCGACGCGCCCGGCCGCATCGGGAGGTCGATGACGTGACCTTTCCTACGAACCCGATACTCCCGTATTGAAGGGGGTCTCGTTCACGGCCGAACCGGGTACGGTGATTTCGTGCGCTCGTCGGCCCCTCGGGAGGCGGCAAAGTCCACGCTGGCTCAGCTCATCGCCCGGTTCCACGGACGCCGACCAGCGGCGGTGGTGAGGATCAGCGGCGTGATGTGCGGGAGGCGACTTTCTCCTGGCTGCTGTCGCGAGTTTCGATCGTGCTGCGGGACGTCCTTGTTCAACGACTCCGTTTCGGAGATCAGCGCTGGGAAGGCTGGCGCCACCGGGAACGGGTGGGGCCGCCGCCCCGCGCCGCCTGCATCCATGACCGGATCATGCGCCTGCCGAAGGACTACGACCGAGCACAATCCCTGGGCGAGGCGGGTTCTCTCCGGCGGCGGGCAGCGCATCACCCTCATGGGGCATGCCTCCAGGATGCGCCCATCCTGGTGCTCGACGGACCACACTTTGGTGATCCGCAATCAGGCATGACATTCACCAGGCGCTGACCAGGCTGGCGGAGGGCAGGACCGTCGTCATCATCGCCCACCGCCTGACCACCATCCGCGATGCGGGCCAGATCCTCGTCTGGAGGACGGGCGGATCATCGAGCAGGGGCCGCCACGACGATCTGGTGGCAGCTAACAGCCGCTACGCCACCATGTGGCGAAACCAGGACCTGGCCCTTTCCGCCGCCGCGGGAGGAGTGACCATGTGGAAGCTCATGATTCGTGTCGTCAACGCCGCCGGATGCGTGTCATCGTCGGCTGGTTTTGTGGCCTCCGCCATTCTGCAGGGCGTCACCCTGGCGCTCATGATCCCCTTCCTGCGGGCCCTAGCCCACGGCCCGTTCGGAGTCGCTGACCGGCTGGCTGATCGCGGTGGTGACGCTGGGTGTGGTCACCTTCGTCGTCGATGCCATCGCCATGTTCGGTCCTACACAGGGTAGGCGTCTTCGAGGTCTGTGACACGATGATCGACCGCGTCGCCGAGCATGTCCTGGCTCTGCCGCTTGGGTGGTTCAACGCTAAACGGGGCTGCCGTCGTCAACGTGACCTCAAGGGTCTTTCTCTCCCACCACCATGCTCGATGGTGATCGCCAACCTGTGCAACGCCTTCATTGGCTCGCTGGTGATGCGAGTGGCCGTCAGGATCGTCGAGTGTACTGGCGCCATCATGGCGGTCGCCATCGTGCCGCTGCCTGGTGTGGCGGATGATGCGCTCAGCCACCACCCGCGCCAGCGAGATGGAGGACCAGGCTGCCCGCTGCCGCCGCCAGACGCTCGTCAGTTGCGCCGCCGCTTTCCAGTGCTGCGGGCCACCAGGTAAAACCGAGAAGGCTGGAAGCCGGTGCAGGAGGTCCTGAAGCCGTCCAGGCCACCCTCGACGGCCTGCGCATCGAGGCCGACCTGGCCAGTTCTTCACCTTGATCCTCAACGACCTTCGCGGTGGTGCTGGCCTGGGCTGTCGTTCGTGGCGGGCACCGACTGGGCGTCGTCGCGTATCTCGCCACATCATCACGGTGGTCGCGCGGATGCTGCTGCCGCTGGCCAAGAGGCCACTCTACGCCTCGGGGCCGACAACACCCGGTCGTCGCGTTCAAAGCCATCGTCTCCATCCTCGACGGAAAACCGCTGCCGGAGCCGTCGCGAGCAGGTCAGCGGTTTCGAAGGGCGCACCATCGTGCTGCGTGACGTGTCGTTCTCCTGGGGAGGGCGGCCCGGTCCTCGACGGGTGTCGCTGACCGCCGAGCAGGAAAGGTTACGGCGCTCGTCGGCCCGTCCGGGCCGGCAAGTCGACAGTGTTGCGCCTGGCGGCCCGGTTCTGGGACGTCACGGCTGGGACAGTGACCATCGGCGGTGTCGACGTGCGTCACCTGCCGACCGCCGGATCATGGCGATGACGTCGATGGTCTTCCAGGAGGTCTACCTGTTCGACACCACCATCACGCGAGAACCTGCGGATCGCGCGGCCCGACGCCACCGACGAGAAACTGGAGGCCGCCCGACGCGCCAGCCTCGACAAGGTGTCAAGGCCCTCCCGCACGGCTGGGACACTCCTGTCGGCCCCGGCGGGGTCGGGCCCTGTCGGGCGGGGAGAGACGGCGGGTGTCCATCCTTTTGGGCATTCCTGAAGGACGCCCGATCACCTGCTGCTCGACGGGATCACCTCCGCCCTCGTGGTGAGAACGAGTCGGCGATCCTCGAGTCATCCAGGGAGCTGTCCGGGGGCGCACGGTGCTGGTGGTCGCGCACCGGCTGTCCACCATCGGCAGGCCGACAGGTCGTGTTCCTGGAGCCGTCGCCTGACGGCGCGCGGGTCGCGTGGTGGAACCATGCCGGGCTCCTGCGCCAGGAGGGTCCGTTCCGTGGTTTCGTAAGGAGGCCCTGCACCGCAGCCTCCCGCGCTGGCAGCCTGTGGGACCTACGGTCGGTGAGTGGCAACAAAAATGAATCTGCCTGCAAAACTGCTACCTACCGGATAGAAGAGTTCGCCGTGATGACTCCTGTCGGCTTGGCCTGTTGCCCGCTCACTCGCGCGGTGCTCTGCTTGCGCGTTCTGCAGCTGCTCCGCGTGCTCGTCGAGAAGGTTGCCCCGGCCCTGCTCGCCAGGGGGACACTGTCGGCCTTGGTGGGCTGGAGGGCCTGGAGCATGGCGGAGATGCTCACACCCAGAGGACCCCCGCCCGGTCCTCCGCCATGCCTGGGGAGATGGTGCGTGTCTGGGCGGCAAAATAGCCGATCAGGGTAGTTCGAGCGGCTGCTGCTCCTCGGCCGACCAGTCGGTCGGGCGTATAAATGCTCCCACCACAGGGGATGAGGCGACGAAGGATCGCGGAAGGCCAGCAGCGGCGATGGCGCGTGGGCGCGAGGATCTCGTCGAGGCGCGCCAGTACGTCGGCGTCCGTGACCTACGGGGCGCGGACCAAGGACGCTCTAGCCAGGCGCGGGGCCACGCACGGCGCCGTTCGCGACCGCCAACGCGGAACAGCGCGGGACCCGCACCGCCAGGTTGTGGAGCACATCGGCGAGCTACGGGCGTGATCTTAAGGAAGGGTCATAATTGTTCCAATACGGGTACGGGGTGCCCTTGCCGACGTGGGCCGCTGGGCGACTGCGCTCATCGTCACGCCCTTGAACCCTGCTTCACGACGAGATCCTCACGGCTGCGGGACCTTCGCGGCCCTGCTGCTTTCGCGACAGACATGGGGGTCATAACTTAAGCTTCGCTCAGGCCAGGTCACCAGCCAGAGTCGGCATTGCGCAGCCGGAAGTGCTTGGACGGAGCATCAGGTTCATCAACGCCGAACGAACATGAACCGGCGCTTCGCGACATGATGCCCTGCCTGCGCTGTTCTTTCGCTGGGTCTGTGAAGTCGCGCGCATGGGTGGGCAGACTGCTGGAAGTCGGCGATCGCCGGGCGGGCTTGTTCTCCCCAGGCCGTCAGTGCGGTCGGCGTACGTCTGGGTGTTTGGCGAGCATGAGACCCAGTGCGTCGGCTCCCGCCAGCGCAGGCGTCGCCCCATCCCGGGTACGGGGTGGGGCACCCGGGCAGCGTCCCCGAGCAGCACGACCCGGCCGTCGTGCCAGTGATCATTATTGACCTGCTCGACTGGGTCGAATAGGAACTCGTCCGTGTTTTCCGGGCGCTCGATGGCTGCGCTCATCATGTCGCGGGGTTCCTGGGCCGTAGACCTCGCGCAACCGCTGGACGACGCCGTCTGCCGGGCCCTTGCGCGCTCAGCCTCCACGTCGTCGACCTGGTAGGGCAGCACCGTGGGGCGTGGTCGGCGAATGGGAACACCCAGAACGAGCGTCCCGGCTCAGGCCGCCCTCCTGCTGCACGGACATGGCGGCTCTGAGAGCTCGAAGGCGCAGATCATGGCCCGAGCCGGTTGAGATGGCGCTCATGTGGGCCCCAGGCCAGCTGCCGCACGTCGGGCGGATCCCCATCCCGCGCCGATGACCAGGTCGAACCGCTCCCGTCGTCGACTCCTGGGTCTGGGTGTCCGTCAGCGACCGACACCCCGTCGCCGTCCTGGGGAGATGGCGGTCGGCGTGGTGGAGAAGCAGTGCTCACGTCGTTAGGCGGGGCCTCGAAGGCAGCTTGCTCGGCGTCGCGGGCATCATCCGGCCCGTTGGGCAGGTCCTGAAGCCGAGTCCGGGCTTGCGGTTGCCAGCCCGGTCCACCCGCATGTCTGTGCGGGCGGGGGTCGGTTGGGGATTCTTCCCAGGCCCATCCGGGCTGCGGCGATCAACCGCTCCCGAACATCGCGATGAGTACCCGCCGCGACGCCTGCGGGCCGCACGTTCGACGACCACGAAGTTGCCAGCCCGCCTTCTTCAGGGCAGCCGCGGCGGACAGCGGCGATGCCGACTTCGACGATCAGTGCTTTGCGTGAGGTGCCTGTTGTCTGTGCCATGCCTCCAGATTAGACATACTGACCAAAATACTCAAATGGTCAATATGGAGGTGTGTGGTGATCTATGGAGTGGGGTGGAGCGTCTTGAGGATCATCGAGGGCCATCAAGCCGAGGCAGTAGCGGAGCCATGCATGGGGGCGCAGCGTAGCTGTCGAACCCGTGTGGGCCCGTGCATGAGCTCACCGCGGGGAGGGGCGTTACGCACGCTGACTTCGTCAGAACCTACACTGCCAGCGCACTCCCGTTGGCAGCTGTGAATCTCGGCAGTGGATCCTGGCACCGATGGACAAGCTCGCCCGGCTATCGCCACGGGCTTGTCTGATGGTCGAACAACGCGAATAACCATCGAGCTCCAGTTACTGGGATGACATGTCCTTGCAACCCGATAACTTTATCAGACCGAGCGCATCCAGCAGGTGGGGCATGCGCTTCGGGATCGGCAGCGGCTCTTCGCGAGGCCCTGTGCTTTCGCACTGCAGTGTGCAACGCTTCACAGCGTCCTCCAATCTGTCATAAAGTCGTTGGGAATTGCTTGTCCCGGGGTTCAGGAGTCAGCTGACGAGTGTTTCTGCGCGTCAGTTTGATCACACTGTGGTTGTGGACCTGCTCGTAGTGGGCGATCAGCCAGACCTCGAAACAAGGGCGTGAGACGGCAGCAGACCAACGTTGCCGCTTGGTAACTTCTCGCGCGAAGAGGGCTGCAGTCCCTGCCGTCCTCGTCAAAGATTCAACCATACCTCGTCATAGGCAGGGCGTTATTGCGGGCGTCACGGTGCTCTTCAGTTTGCAGGCATCCTCTGGGTCCCCCGTTGGTGTATGTGACGGTAACCGTCGCCCAGGAGATGAGCTCTTTTTTCACCTCATTGGTAGGTGCGCTCAGTGACCTGACCGTTAGTGGCGATCAACACGGTCTTTTGGTGGTTCGTTTCTTCTGTTTCCTGGGCATCGGCGCTGACCATGTCTGAGCTGATGAAGCTGAGCAGCGAGGTTTCGTCGATCGCCGGGACGGCGCCGAACTTGCCTGCCGGTAGCGCAGCTCATTGTTGTTCTGGACGCGTTGTCCAGAGTCATCAGGCAGAACGGCTCTGAGCGACCCGAGCGGTCTTTCTCGGCAGACCAGACCTGGCGAGGGCTCCAGCAGGCGGGTGGGGGTTGCCGAGCGGGGGCATCGTGAGTGGTGAATATCGGCTGTGCGCGAAGTTCGTCTGGGAGTCAGGAACGGCTGCAAGTAGCAGGCCAGCGGGTGGAGGCTGGCGTCCAACTCATCCACCAGCGGCAGCGTTCCGTGCCGCAGCGCATTGAGTGTGTGCCAGGCCGTGGTGAGCCAGGTGAGCGTCCCGGCGCTCTCTCGCGGCGGATGGGCAGTGGGAATGTTGATCCTCGTCCTCGTGGAGAAGCTGATCACATCATGTGGGTGTTGGGTAGCTCCGGCAGCTGGCTCGTCGTCTTCCCAGAAGCCTCCCGGTGAGGCGCTGAAGACGTGCACGACGCAGGGAGGCGGCTCACTTACCGTCGATCTTGATGCCGGATACCGATCATCCGGACGGGTCAATTAACGGCATGATGCGAAAGGTGATGAAGTTGATGCGGGCTGGCCGTCAGCGCATCAGCAACTAGCGCCGGATTTTGTGACCGGCATTTTCGGAGCGTGGCCGGGAGAGACTGGGGAACGGGTTTGGTGATGTCCCACCGCGCTGCTGTGGGGCCCATCGACCCCAGCCTCAAGCTGGGCTGCCTCCTTGGCCTCCCGCTGTGTGCGCTGGAACACCAGACGACACCTTGCTTCGGGTAGAGGTGGAAAGACGCCTCGCGGCTGGTCCCCCCAGGGAGCTGCCTCAACTCGTAGCTGTGGCGGCGGATGCCATCAGCCAGGAAGTCGATGGGATAGACGACGGGATGTTCCGGGGCGACTGCGTTCGGCTGCCACCGGGGCCCCGGAGAGCGCAGAGCCAGGGGATGACGCCTGGATCGCATCCAGCAGATTCCGTCTTGCCAGACGCATTGGCCCCATAGATCGCGGCAACGCGCTCGGTCACGTCGACCAGCTGCTCCTGGGCGAGGGCGTGACGGTCTTCAGCCGCCTAATCATCGTGCGTATCCTCGGTGTAGGGCGGAAATTCTCCACGGTGAACGACAACAACCACAACCAACGCATAGTCAACTTAGGGCCATTTGGAAGAAAAAATCAAAATCATACTCAATACTTACTACGGTCTTCGGTGTTGCCTGATGTGGTGATGCCCACACCGGGCAGGTGTCACAATGGGATGAGCGTCCACCGGCCTGGGTCGTCTACTGGACCGTGGGTTCTGGGGATCCCGGCTGGTCCGGGATCTACTGGGCGTCGCGAAGGGCCAGCGCGCGATGGTAGAGGCAGCGCAGAACCATCGAAGGGTCAGCGCCAGGTAGCTTGCCCCGTCATCGCCCAGCCCAGGCAGCCGGACAGGTGGGATCGCCCAGCAACCCCGCAGGCCAGCGCGAACACAGCAGCGTGCAGGCTGTGAGGCCGATGATCAGCGTGATCCTCCGCGACAGCGAGGCGCTGCTGCCGGCAGGCGAGGCGACGATCGGTGCCTCGTGGAGCTGCCGTCGCAACACCGCAATAATCCGGCGAAGGTGCCGCAGAAAGAACCGGGAAATGAACCGATGCGCGCTGGTCCAGATGACGGCAAGGGTGAGAACAGCGCCGTGACGACAACCCAGCCGGCGAAACCAGCCAGTGCGCAGACCCGCAGCCTCCAGAAGCACAGCGCTGGGAACGATCCACGACCAGAGGCTCATCGGTTCTCTCTGTCGGCAGATCGGTGAAGAGGCCTCGCTGGTAGTAGCTGAGGACAAATGAGGCCGGCGGGACGATGGCCACGTAGCTCATAGCGGTGGTGATGGCCCAGTCCGCCAAGTCGGCGGGATCGCCGAGCGGTCCCCGCAGAAGACCACGAACGGAAGCGAACAGGCCGCGATGCCACCGACCGCGATGCCGATCCGCTGGGACAGGGGACGTTCCGGACGGGCCTGGGCCAGCTCCCTGAGGGCTTTGCCCCGGGTGCGCTCACGTAGCTCATGGCTGGTGACGACGAGGGCGGCCGCAGCGCGCACACATAGACCACCACGCTGACCCAGGTGAGCAAGAGCGTCAGGAAGACCCCCGGCTGCTCGGTGGCGGCCCAGCCTATGCCCAGGCCGGACAGGGCACACGCGGCGCATCCCCCCAAGGTGATGCCGGTGACGGTCCAGTTCAATCCTGCATAGTCGCAGTCTGCCAGGCTATGGTGCCCCTTTTCAGTCGAAATGGGCATCATGGATGATCCGACGAGGCAGTTCGTCGGCTCGACAGCTGCGTGAGGGCGCTCTCGACGTCTTCCTCAAGGCGTTGCCATGACCTCAGACCCCGGACGGGGCCGCGCGTGTCCAGCCGTTGCAACAACACCTCACGTTTTCCTGAGAACCGCCTCCTCTCCTGCGCCAGGCGCCTCCCCGACTGCTCACAGGCAGCGACGAGGGCCTGCTGCAGGATCTCCTTCGGGTTGGATGTCCGCTCAATGGACTGCAGTCTCGGAAGCCCCAGCCTCCACCAGAAGAGTCTCCAGGTGGAGTGCCAGGCTCCGGTCTGACGGTCCCTCGCACATCAACACAAAATTGATGACGACGCTCATCACGCCAGGCCTTCGATGGACCATGAGATGTCGGCAGCTCTGTCAGATGATCAGACAGGAGGACCTGGCCACCGTCTTGGTGTCCTGTGAGGCTCTCAGGTTCAGGAAGGGGCAACAGGCGCATGGTGGTTGCGATGCTCTTGCCTCGACGGACCTTTGCCGGGACGGCGAATTCTGCTTGTCCTGATGTTGGACAAGCATTGGGGAGACAGTGTTGACAGTCTGTCATGGGGTTCCCCGTGCCGGGAGGGTGTGAGGTCCACGCCCAGGCTCTCTGGACGAGGTCCACCATCGTCTCGATCCTTCCCGGATGGATGCGTTCTCCGGCTCACTCCATGCAGCAGACCTCCGATGGAGTCATCTGCACGCATAATGCACAGTGCCAGGAAACGCAGGGGTGCCGTCGGACAGGGCGGCGGGCAGCAATGGGCCGGTTCGATCCTGGCGGGCGCAGTGTGGGCTGCGCGCTGATCGTAATCCCGAGCAGGCTCTCGGATATCGGTCGGGGCTGACCTCGTAACAACCTCTGAGTAGATGTCTGGGCCGTGGTGCGGGCCTGCATCCGATAGAGGTCACCAGCAAGATGAGCTCCCGGGCGGTGGGATGGTCACCCGGAACTGTCCGGATTCCTGCCGATGGCTCAGGGCCAACACATCCGCCACTGCTGCCGCCTCCCGACGTGCCCGCGAGGATCGTCTGGTCATCTGCTGGCGGTGGTGGACGTCGTTCGTGGAGTCCGAGCGGCGGGGAGGCCGTGGCTTGCCCGACTTCACCGTCTGATGCACTGCGATCAGCACCTCGCCGTCACCTCCTCGACGGAGGTCGATATCAAGCTGCGCGGGTTCGGCGGCCATGAACCACGGCATCTCGGAAGTTCTTCATGCTGTGCGACCAGGATATGATGTGAGCTGCCCGGGTTGATGTGTGTCAGACTCTCGTGCTCTGGCACAATTCGGCCAGTCTGGAAAGGCCCGACTCGGGGAACAGATGGCGGCGCAGCCTCAAGTCGTAACGCAGGAAGGTGGTGGTTGGTTCAGCTGGACGGCCGAAGTCGTCAGTCTGTCCGGCGATCATCTCGACTCCCAGAGACATCACCGGGAGTCATCATCCTCAACATTGTTCCAGAACGATTGGGCGACGTACTGCTGGCACTGACCTTTGACAGCCTCCATGAATGGATGATCTGCCAGGAGCGACAGAACTCGATGACGTCAAACACGTTTGACTTATCACTGAAGTTCGGTCCGGCGATGCGGGTGTAGGGACCGAAGTACATCCAATCCCAACAGGTTCTTGAACCATCCACCTCTAAGCGGGCAGCATGCCAAGACTGTCGGGCCCTCGAAGCCGGACGGGCGAAGGGCTGGTCTGGTGATGAGTCTGGGCCAGGACACAGGATCGCCCGACGCTGGTCGTTTCCTGCGTCGCGGAGGATGAGATGATGGAGCATGTCGCTCAACCTGCCCACCCTGCCCATGGTCCGGCGATAAAGCGTGCTGCTGGTCATCGCGGTGTTGGCCGTCATCGTCCAGGTGTGCCGGGTTTCGTCATCGCGGTGCTTCTGCCGCCGATAGCGCTTTCTGCTGAACGGCATCCGGCGGGGACATCGTGGCGAGTGGACGGTGTGGCTGTGGATGGCGCTCATGCTCGTGCCGTCGTTCATCGCGATGCTTCGCTATGAGGCCCTGCAGGACCGCAGCTACTTCATCGTCTCCCTGGCGCTGGTGTTCTTCGCGCTCGTGGTGTTGCGGGAAGCGCGATGGTCAGGATGGCGCCCGCTGGCTGATGCACAGCCTCAAGCCGGGCTGGTTGTGCTGGCGCTGATCGGCGTCGCCGAGGTGATCCGCAACTACAAGCTGCTGTTCATCCATACCCGAACTCCGTGGTTGCCTCATGGGTGGATGCGAACCGTTTCTGGACCATCCATGTATCCCAACTACAACGACTTCTCCGTGGCATTGGTGGTGCTGTCGCTGTTCCTGACGCGCGGTTCCTGGTGAAGCCGGGCGGTGTCGTCGTGCAGGTGTGGCGGTCGTCGCGGTGCTGACCGTAGCCGCGTCGTTCCTCCACATGGGATCGTGGGGCGCTGGTGGGTTTGACACCGGCCTTGCGATCCTGGTGATTCTCACCAGCGGCGACGCGACATCACATCAGTGCCCGCCTGGCTTCTGACTTTCTTTGCCGTGGTCATCACGGGAGCGCTGGTGCTGTCCCAGACCGCCTTCGTCCGGGACGAGGACACCGACGAGCGGGCACTCATCCTGGGCAGGCTCTGGCATCTGGCGACGGTGGACCCGTCCGTGCTCCTGTTCGGCTTCAGCTCCCCGAACGCTTGACCGCTACGCCCGGGCATCCTGGATGCGGCCCTGGTTAATCCCCACAACATCATTGCTGAGACTTTCCTGTGGGAGGCGTTTTCGGCTTCGTCGGCTTCACGACCTGCTGGTGCTACATCGCATGGCAGGCGGTGCGCAACCACCGGGGCCAGCTGGTATGCGATGGCGGCTGACACTCCCACTCGCGTGCCACTGCTGGGCGTCACCCCCAGCGTCATCCTGCACTACATGTACCCGCAGCTGCTGATGATCGCGGCGATTGCCACCTTCGACCCCGCGACACGCGAGGAAGCTAGTGGCGTGGCGTTTAAATAGCTTTATGGTTTGGTGGGGTAATGAAGCATGGCGAATAAACCAGCCCCGGCCCTGCCGCTTCGTGATGGTGACCAAGCAATGACTTTGGGAAGGTGGTGCGTTCGAGCACCGCAACGGCAGGGGCAGCGCAGCGGGCGAGGATCGTGTTGCTGGCCTCCCAGGGAGTCGCGAATGCGTTGATCTCTGAGTTGGTGGGGGTGTCTCGACCGACGGTGAATCTGTGGCGGGGCCGCTACCTGGAACACGGTCTGGAGGGGCTGGTTGACATCCACGTCCGGGCTGATCGAAGGTGGTTGATGATGCAGCGATCATCACCGCAACGCTTGAGGCCTTCCCCGAAGCGTCTGGGGGTGACTCACTGGTCGAGTCGGCTGCTGGCTCCCCGCCTGGGGGTGCACAAGTCCACGGTCACCAAGGCCTGGAAGAAGTACAGGGGTCCGGCCATGGAAGGCCGACACGTTCAAGTTCTCCACCGACCCGGAACTGGAGGCCAAGGTCACCGACATTGTAGGCCTGTATCTGAACCCGCCGGCTAACGCGATCGTGTTGTGCGTCGATGAGAAGTCCCAGATCCAGGCGTTGAACTGCACCCAGAAAGGTGCTTTGTGATGCAACCTGGCCACAACGAGCCAGGCAGCCACGACTACGTCCGCCATGGCACCACCACCTTGTTCGCCGCCCTGGAAATCGCCACCGGGAAGGTGACCGGGCTCTGCAAGGACCGGCACCGCCACCAAGAGTTCCTCGGTTTCCTCAAGCATGTGGCCCGTGCCTACCCGGAACTGGAACTACACCTGGTGGTGGACAACTACGCCGCGCACAAGCGAGTCGAGGTCCGCAACTGGTTTACAGCAAACCCATGCATCAAGGTCCACTTCACCCCGACGTCGGGGTCGTGGTTGAACCTGGTCGAGGTTTGGTTCGGCATCATCGAACGCCAGGCCATCCGACGTGGTGCCTTCGTCTCAGTCCGCGAGTTGATCGGCAAGATCCGCGAATTCATCAACAGCTGGAACAACCGGAAACACCCGTTCGTCTGGACCAAAACCCCAGACGAAATCCTCGCCAAAATCAACCGCAAACGTAAACTCGCTAACGCACGCCACTGGGACGTGAGGGCGACGCTGGGCCCCTGGCATCCAGCGCAGCAGCCGTGATGACCCAGCCGAGCGCGGCCACGGCCACGGTGATGATGATCCGCGGCAGCCTGCCCGACTGCTGATCGACCATCGCCGGGTCGGCGGGAGTCGCTGTCGTATACGTGAACGACAGCGGCGGCTGGTAGTCCCGTCGTCGTCGGCGACCCGTATAGTGCCGACGTGTAGTCCTCTGCGAGCTGAGCTGCCTCTTGCGGGGTGTTGCCCTTCGCCTTGAAGACCAGCGTCAGCGCGCCAGCCTGTTGATCTCGACGCTGGTGCGCAGGGAGGCGTGATCCAGGTCGGGATGCTTCTTCAGCACCTCCTGGAACACGTCGGGATTGGTTTTCGCGACGGTCAGGTCGGCCGCAGCGGCTCCACCAGAGCTGACTGCTGGGTTGCCTCCGCCTCCGACGTCACCGCCGGCACATTCGGCACCAGCGCCACCTGCGACTCGTAGCGTGCGGCGCGGTGAACGTCGCACCAGTCCGGCTATCACCGGATGGCCGGCGTCACGAGCGCGGGAAGCGCATGGCGCAGCAACCGGCCGACGTAACCTCGCAGGTCGATGATGGTGGTCTCAGATTCACGCTCTGTCACAGGGACATCGTAGACGGCGACCCGCGGCTAAGCTATGCCACGCCCCGACCCCTAGTCTCCTGAGGTGCCATGGCCCGCGTCATCTACCACCATCCTCTGCCGCTCGACCGCGACGGCGCATCGGGCAGCAGCATCCGCCCGGTCAGGATGCTGACCGCCCTGGAGTCCCTCGCCGAGGTGTGGCCCATCGCAGGCACCTGCTGCCGAGCGCGCTCGTCGCATCGCCGGGTGCGGGCCGCGATAGGGTCGCGGCGTCGTCTTCGACGGCGTGACTCGAGTCCTCCACTCTGCCGACGGCGCTCACCGACGATGACCGAGTGCCCCGGCATCCGTTCATGGAGCCCGCGTTCTTCCGTCACTGCCGCAGAAGGGGCGTGCCCGTCACCCTGTTCTACCGTGACGTCTACTGGCGCTTCCCCGGCTTCGCCGCCCAGCAGAATCCGCTGTTTCGTGTCGCTGCCAAAGCCGCCTTCCGCTACGACCTGGCCTGGTATCGCGGCGCCGTCGACCTGCTGTATCTGCCTAGCATGCCGATGCTGAGGCACGTGCCCATCAGCCCGAGGGTGCCTGCCAAGGCCCTGCCGCCCGGCACCGTCATCCGGGAGACGGCAACGCCCGCCGAGGACGGCCCGCTGGAGGTCCTCTACGTGGGTGGCATGAGTGACATGTACGACCTGCGTCGTTTCGTGGAGGCCCTGGCCGGGATCGACGGGCTGAGGCTCACCATCTACCCGCCCCGAGGATTGGAGAGCATGGCGCGCAGTGAACCCCTGATGGGGGACAACACCACCGTCGTGCATCAGTCCGGCGCACAGCTCACCGAGACGATGAAACGCAGCCATCTGGCGACGGTGTGCGTCGAACCCAACCTGTACCGCTCGTTTGCCGCGCCGGTGAAGCTGTTCGACGGAGTCGGGATGGGCATTCCCGTGGTCGCCTCCAACGGGACCCACGCCGCAAACCTCGTCGACGAGTTCGACCTGGGATGGCGGGTGGACTACACCGTCGACGACATGCGTCGCCTGTTCACACACCTTGCCACGCATCGTGACGAGGTGACGGCTGCGCGACAGCGGGTGCTGGATGGGCGTGACAACCACACCTGGGAGGCGCGTGCAGCGCAGGTGCTCGACGACCTCAGTCGTCTGCGGAACGGCTAGCCAGCGCCACCATCGCGCTCACGAATGCGGCTTGGTTGCTGTCCTCGTTCCAGCGTTCGCGCACATCGTTGCGGAATCCGGCCCGCCATTCGGGGTCGCGGGTTCGGGGGATGGCGCTGCGGATCTTGGCAGCCCACTCGCTGGTCATCGCGTTGGGTGGCAGCAGCACCCCGTCGGGGGGGACGATCAGCTCGGCTGTCCCCCCGACTGCGGTGGCTGCGACGGGGATGCCGCGGCCCATCGCCTCCATCAGCGACACCGGCACCCCTCCGAGCTGGAGACGTTGACGATGAGGTTCCACGGCTCGGCCAGGACCGCGGTCAGCTGATCGCGGCCCAGCTGCCCCAGCCAGGTGACCCGCACATTTCCTGGCAGCGCCTCGGCCTGCCGACGGAGCTCCTCGGCGAGGGCCGCTGCCGGCGTGGCTCCACTCGATGTCCAGCCCGCCCGTCGCCAGCACCTCCAGGGTCTCGATCAGCCTGTCCACCCGCTTGACCGGCGTCAGCGACGGCATCTGACAGCAGCCGGACAGGGCCGTCCGCTGGCAGGACGGGCGAGATGTCGTCAGTTGCCGTTGCACACCCAGCCGATAGGTGTGGCTCCTGCTTTCCGGAACTCCCCGAAGCGCTCCCGCGCGTGGTAAACCGACATCGCTGATGGGAGCCAGGAGATCCAGCCGTGGGGCCATGTGACGCCGGAACGGGAGCCGCCCGTCGGGGGAGGCGTAGTCGAAGTTGTCGTGACGGTGCGCCCGGCTGGCGACGGCGTCGACGACATGACGGGAACGCAGGGCGCCGAGCGTCGCGTAGTCGAACCAGTAGCTGTAGGCCAGGTCGATCCTGCCGTGCTCCCGAGCGAAGGACCGGAGCGCCCGACTCGTCAGGGAGGCGGCTGCGGCCGGCACTGCGATGCGCCACAGTGCGTGCGGTGCGGCGACGCCTGCACGGATGGAAGCGGCAGCCTCCCGCCACATCAGCGGCGTGAACGGGGCCCTGGCCAGAGGCCCCTCGCCAGGAGCGGCGACGTATCCTGTCGAGCCGGTCGTCCACCGTGATCCCGTCGGGGACGGGCGCAGCAGGTCGATGGTGCGCCAGGGCATGATCGTGAGGTGACGTTGTCACGCACCCAGTGCGGCAGCTCCGGTGTGATGAACTCCCTCACCCGGCCCCCATGGGTAGGTGCTGGTCAGCATGACAATCCGCCGTCGAGACATGCCCCTCATCATAAGGTCGCCGCGACGGGGCGGGCCGGGGCGTTATGGTTGGGGCCAAGCGAGCGTCTTGGAGCGCTGTTCGAGGAAGGAATCAAAGGTGCGCATTCTGCATCTCATCAATGGACTGGGTACGGGTGGTGCGGAGATGCTGGTTGTGGATCTCGCTGACGCGATGCGCCGCCACGGGCATCAGGTGCGGATCGCCCTGCCTCGCCGACGCTCGGGCGTGCCCCGCGAGAAGGCGGAGCGGCTCGGCCTCGACGTCACGGTGCTCGGTCGTCACCGCTATGACCCGCGCCAGCCGTTCGCTTTGGCGAGGGTGGGTGCGGCAGCCGATGTCGTCCATGCGCACCTGTTCCCGTCGTTCTACTGGGCGGCTGTCGCCCCGATGCGCACCCCGGTGCGCTGTTCACGGAGCACAATACCTGGAACCGGCGCATGGAGAATCCCCTGCTCCGGCTCATCGACAAGTTCATCTACCGTCGCCTCGACAGGGTGGATCGCCATCAGCGACGGCACCGCCGAGGTGCTGGCGGGCCACCTGGGCGTCGATGCGTCGGCCCTATCCCGTCGTGCTCAACGGCATCAGCGACGGCCTGGTGGAGGGCCCGGCTGCGAAGCGGGCTGAGGGACGTCGGATCATCGTCGTGGCCAGCCTGGAGACCGGCGCAAAGACGATCAACCGTGCGGTCCGGACCGTCGCCGATGTTCCGGGAAGCACCCTGACGATCGTGGGGGAAGGGGAGGACCGTGATGAGATTGAGGCCTGCGTCGCTGAACTGGGGTTGCAGGACCGGGTGCAGCTGGTGGGAAGCCGCAGCGATGTCCCCGACCTGCTGCGCGCCCACTGATCTGTTCTCGTCCACCTCCGTGGAGGATTCGGCCTGGCCGCGGGCGAGGGCATGGCGGTGGGACTTCCGTGGTTGCGCCGCGGATCCCGGGGATCAGCGAGGTCGTCACCCACAACGTGTCGGGTCTCCTGTTCGACCCCCATGACCCGGCAGAGCCGGCCCGCAGCGTCAACGCGGTGTTCGATGACCGTGAGCTGGCGGATCGTCTGGCCCGCGACGCACGCATTGAGGCCGCGAAGTTCGCCATCGACAAGTGCGCCTCCTCATGAGAGGTACTACCGCCTCCTAGTGGAGCGGTAGAGCTCGTCCAGGCCCTGCCAGACCTGCTGCGGGGCAAACTCCGTCTCCGCCCGGAGACGTGCAGCCGTGCCCAGGTGGTCCCGCAGCTCCGGCTCGTCCCGGATCCGGACCAGGGCATCGGCCGGCCCGATGGCGTCGCCGTAGTCGAGGTGGAGGCCGGTGACGCCCATCCACCACAGAGTCGATGGCCCCCGTGGCGCGGGTGGTGACGGTTGGGACGCCCACCGAGGGCGGCTTTCCAGCACCACATTGGGAAAGCCCTCACGCTTGGTGGGCAGGCACAGCACATCCATGGCGGCCAGCTGCGCCCACGGACCCTCCACATAGCCTCGCCCACACGACGCGGCCGCTGGTCCCGCAGCTCGTCGGCCAGGCCGCCCTCCTCCTCGTTGCCCACCACCAGACAGGGTGACATCCGCCAGACGCGGGTCCCGCAGCGCCCGGGCAGGAGGTGTCGATGCCCTTGTCGCGGACCAGCCGATCCCATCGAGCCGACGACGAGAGGCGTCGGAGGCGATGCTCGAGCTCCTGCGGGTCGGCTCGCGACGACTCCCGCAGCCGCCTGGATGCCCGCGGCGTCGACGCCGTTGCTGCTGCCCGAGCCGATGATCTCGGCGATGCGGCGTCGCACGAGCCGCAGCTCCCGGATGCGGCGGGCCGGTGAGTCGCTGATGCGGCAGCACCAGGGTTGCGGTGAGCATGGTGAGGGACTCGAACAGCCAGAAAACGGCGCGCCGCCAGCCGGTGAAGCCCTCAACCGCAGCCCCCACACCACGTAGATGCGGCTGGGAATGCACGTCAGCCATGCGGCGATGCCGCCGAGGAGGCTTGCCTTCGGGGTGCCGAGGTTGACGATGCTCGGCGCCAGTCGTCGCAGCAGGCGCACCCAAGCGACGACAGCCTTGAGGTCGGAGATGGGGACGGCTCACGCTCCATGTCGATGATGTGGCATGTGACGCCGGGGCGTTGCCGCAGCTCCTCCATCTCGGGTCCGTCGGCGGTGACCAGGTGGACGTCCCAGCCCCGCTCGGCCAGCCACTCAAGCTGCCCACGCAGCAGGCTCAGGGCGCTGGAGGGGACGGTGACGCCGTGAGACGATCCCGGTTCGGGTGACTCATGGGACCACAGCCTAACGGGAGCCGCTCCCAGCGTTTTCGCGGCGTCGACGCAGCTCCGCATGGCAGGCCGCCAGAGCCGCCACTTCGAGGATGCTCCACGACAGCGGCTGCCATTGGCTGTTGGCCATGCCGATCAGCGGCCACAGAGCCAGTACGCCCAGGGTCCCCAGCCCCAGCCAGCGACGCGCCCGGTCGGAGGACCGCAGTGCCGAGACCGCCTCCCAGGCCACGGCGACGGCGACGGCCAGGAAGGCCAGCGCGACGACCACGCCATACTGCGTGAGAACCTCCATGACGGCGTTGTGTGGGTTGGTCAGCTCGAACACGTCCCTGGGGCCGAGAGGCCCAGCTGGCGAAGCTCACCCGGCCCCACGCCCAGGCCGTAGGTCTCGTGAAGCATCCAGAAGCCGTTGACGATCAGGTTCGAGACGCGGGTCGTCGGCGCTGAAGGCGTCACTGCCGCTCGGCCAGATGGCCTCAGGGGATCCCAGGGGCTGCGACGGGCGCGACCCCCGGCCGCGATGATCCCCGCCAGCACCAGCCAGCCGCGTCGCCACAACAGCACCAACAGCGCCAGCTCAGCCGCCATCAGCAAGCAACCCGATCCGGGAGCCCGTCTCCCACATGACCCACGGCGACGGGACCGCCGCCGCGATCGCCGCCGCCCGCAGCAGCCCCCTGCCCGGCAGGCCAGCCACACCGTGATGGGAAGGCCGTCGCCACCGTATGCGCAAGCTGATTCGGGTTGGTGAACGTCCCGCCATCAGGAACCAGGTGCCCGATGTAGCGGTCGTCATCCCAGGTCAGTGCGAAGCTGGGCAGATGCTGCCCGGAGACCACCTCCCATGCCACCACTCCAGCCTCCACGAGCAGAGCCAACGTGATGCCGCGCGCCAGCCACAGCCACTGCCCATCCGTTCCCGGCTCCGCGAGGCGGCCGCCGGCAGCAGAGCGCCGACGAGGGAGGCTAGCTCGACGATCCCTCGATCGGGCCAGGTGGGCCAGGGCATGCGTGACCGCGGCGGAGACGCACACCAGCCCAGCCAGGCCCAGGCACACCACTGCGCCCGGGTCACACGCGCGCGCCCGGACGCCGTCGACAACAGCCACAGCCAGCACTGCGACAGCCAGGATGCGGAACGCCATCACCGGCCCTGCGGCGAGCAGTGGGCCGACGGCGGCGGTGAGGGCAGCGCCAGCAGCAGAAGGTGCCTTGGTCGTCATCGCGACCGATGTGCCATCGTCGCGCGGGGTTAAACTGTCGGCCGTGCCTGAACCCGAATCCGCCGAGCCGAAACCAGGACGCTGGGCCACCAGCCGCATCGGCAGGTTCCTCAGTCGGCACGAGTTCATTCGCCACGTGCTCACCCTGATGACCGGCACCGCCTTCGCCCAGGCCATCAATTTCCTCATCTACCCCTTCGTGACGAGGCTGTACCCGTCGGCGGACATGGGGGTGTTCAGCCTGTTCCTCGCCTTCGTCAGCGTTCATCAGCACCATCGCGGCCCTGCGCTATGACCTCGCCATCGTGCCCGCCCCCAACGACGATGAGGCTCTCACCCTGGTGTCGCTGGCCACCCGCTCTAACATCGTCTTCTGCACCGTGACTTCCCTCGTGCTGTTGCTCTTCGCGCCGACTGTCGCCGACATGGTGCGCGCCCCGCAGCTCGCGGGCTGGCTGAGGCTCGTCGGCCCCGTGGCGCTGGTCACCTCCCAGGTGGCGATCCTGGGCTATTGGCTGACCCGGAAGAAGTCTCACCGGGTGGCCAGCACGAACCAGATGCTGACCTCGGTGTCGATGGGCGGCACTCGCATCGGGGCCGGCTTCGTGTGGCTCGGTGTGGGGCTCGTCATCTCCCCAGGCCGTCGGTCGGGTGGCGGCCCTGGCGCGGCTGCTGCTCATCACCCGCGACGATGTAGAGCCCGCGCACCAGCACCCGTCGGCAGCTGGCCGGAAATACCGAAACATGCCGCTGCTCAACGGCAATCGCCGTGGTCGACGCCATCCGGCTCAGCAGGGATTCCTCTGCTCATCGTGCGTTTCTTCAGCCTGAGGTCGTCGGCACCCTCAGGCGTGGCCTGGACTCCTCATCCAGGGGCCCCTTGGTCTCATCAACGGCGCCTTGTCGCAGGTGTTCTTCCAGAGGCTGGCCGTCACCGCCCGCGGCGAGATGCTCCTGGTGCGCAGCTCCCTGCTGCGGTCCCTGCTCATTGGCATCGCGCCCTTCGCGCTGATCTTCTTCCTCGGCCCGACATTGCTGCCGTGGGTGCTGGGCGGTGACTACCATCTGGTCGGCGCCATCGCCGCGGCGCTGGTTCCCTGGCTGTTCTTCAACTTGGCGACCTCACCGGTGTCCATGCTGTTCATCGTCGTCCAGAAGCAGGGCGTGATGCTGCTTCACGCATCGCCCTGCATCGGCGACCTGGACGATCCTGTGGCTTCACCACGACGACATCCTCGCCACCATGACCGTCGTGTCTTTGGCGATGGCGGGTCTGCTTTGCGGGACTCTGCCTGCTGGCGCTGTGGGCGGCCCGTGAGTTCGACCGCGGCCGCACCCCCGACCTCAGCCTTCCCGAAAGCTGACCCCATGTCCCGGCTCGTCGTGCTCCTTCCTTGGACGGCGGTGCTCGTCGTCGTGGTGGGCAGCCTGTTCAACGGGCAGCAGGTGATCGTCGACGAGCCCATCGGCCTGACCGCCTGGCTGCTGGGGCTGCGCCCGTGACGTTGCTGCCTGCCGCTGCCCTGGGCCTGCCTGGGCGCACGGGCTGTGGCGTGCCAGCGGCTTCGTCATCGTGACGTTCGCTGCGCTTCTTCTCTGGGCTGCGATCCGCGCCGTTGGGGTGACCCGCTGCCTCAACCTGCGCGACGGAGAGGTGATCGGGGTGTGCTTCCCCAGCTGGGTGGCCTGGGTTCCGCTCGCGCAGACCGCAGTCACCGCGGCCCTTGCCTGGCTTGTTGTCGCGTACGTGCCGCGCGCACGCCTCGACCGCTGGACGGTTGCCCTGGCCCTCGGTCTTGTCGCCATGACCTCGGTGGCGCTGCTGCGGGCTCTGGCCGATCCCCGCGGCTTCAACCGCCTCAGCTCCGGACTCGGCGGAGCCGCCGTGCTGTCGGTGGCGCTCATCATCGCCGCAGCATGGCTGTTTGGCCATCACCTCCGCCGCCCGCGATGGCATCTGCTCGTGGCGGCGGCCGCTGCCGTGGCGTTGCCTCGTTCCTGACGTTCCTCCGCGCGGGTCTTGCGGTGCGCGCTCCTGGCGGCGGCCGCGCTCGCCGGGGCCGTGCGGGACCGCCTGGGCCGCGCGGGACGACGGGTTGCGGTGGGCGTCGTGGCGGTTGCCGCGACTGCCGGGTGGCTGCCGCCGTCGTGTTTCCGGACCTCGCGGGAGGCTCCTCACCCCTGGGCGACGAGGGTCGGGCCATCGACCTCCACATCAGCCCCTGGGGGCGTGGCTGACGGACCCCGGACATGCCGTTCCTCGGCTCAGCACCGCTGAGGTCTGGCCCTGGTTCGCCGTCGACAACGACCTCGTCTGGGCCCCGAGACCGGTCTCTGGGTGACCGGGATCGAGGGGAGCTCCTGGTCAGCCCCACAGCACCTTCCTCGGGGATCGCCGTGGAACTGGGAGTCGTCGGGCTGGCGCTGTGGCTGGCGGTCATCTGGTTCATCGTCGCGCCGCCGCCCGCGTCCGTCGCACCTCAGCTGCGGGGTTCGGCTGGGGCCGCCGCCGCCCGCGTGGTGGCGTTCCTCTTCGACACCTATCTGCTGCGCAATCCCGGTGTCTCCTTCATCTGGTGGTGTGCTGTGTTCGCTGGGCTCAGGTGTCTCCGTGACGGGGCGTCGCCGGGCGACGAGCCAGCAGCCATCGGGTGATGCAGAACCCGGCCAGGAGCAGTGAGGCGAGGGCGCTTGCCGCGATTCCGGCATGCAGGCCCGGCTGGGTGTACTGGCAGCTGAGTTCCCGCTGCCCCGTCGCCTCGACGGAGAGGAAGCCTGACGCTGCCCTGCGGGGACCTCAACGTCATCGAGGGTGCACCGCCAGCCGGGGGTGGCGGCCGTGGCGACGGTGACGTCACCGCTCTGGGGGGTGTCGAAGATGGCGCGGATCCGGCTTCCCGAGGCCTCGATCTGCGGGACTTCCTGGACCTCACGCCGGAGAGCAGCTCTGCGCTGTCGTGGCAGCGGAATGAGGCAGAGGTCGGCAGGGCTGCCGGGGCGGCTCGCAGGCGCAGCACCGTCGGCTCTGCCGCCGGGTATTCCTGGATTCCCGTGGAGCTGTGGTAGTCGCGTCTGAGGGTGAGGTCGGAGCCTTCTACGTCGACGTACATGTCCTGAAGGCGTAGGAGTCGATGGAGAGCATCACCTCACTGCGGGCAGCTGGCCGAGATGACAGACCTCCGTCACCTCCTTGCCGCCGGAGCGGTTGACATCAGGCCCAGGGGAGTGCCGGCTCGCAGTCTCCGCCGACACCTCGGCGGGCCGGTAGATGGGTGCGGAAGCAGGTTCTCGCGTGTGCCGAAGACGCTGTCGGTCTGCTTGGCCGGTGACGTGTAGGTCCGGACCAGAGGCAGCGCCGGTGAGGACGTCATGGTCGCGGTCTCGTAGTCGCGGGCTGCCACGGCGAAGATGGCGTCGGCGACCGATCCTGACTGGTCGTCGAGCATCCGCCCCGCAGAGGCGTGATCGCATCCCAGCCGGGCGTAGGCCTGCTGGTCTCGAAGGCATCATGCTGAGGAGTAGGCGACCTCGGGAAGCGATCCGCGAGACGTTCACGTGGAAGAAGAAGGGCTCCCGGAACGGCTTGCTCTCGCTGCGACAGCAGCGGCCACTGGCTGGCGGCGGTGACGGCCCTGGCAGCCGGGACGCTCTCCCGCGAGGTGATCACGTGGCGTTCGCTGGAGGCCAGGAAGTCGCGGTTCGCCTCGTCGATGAACCCGGCCGTCGGCAGCACCTCGTCGAGGGTGGCGGCAACACCGCTGTGGCAGCTGCGATCCGCACGGCATGTTCGCCGTGACCCACCCGCAGCAGCTGGTTGACCCACGTCGTCATGCGCCGCCTCCGCTGATGAAGCCCCACCGTCATCAGGGCGCGTGCAGAGTGCCAGTGCCGGGTAGATGAGCAGATCTGGGAGATGTACGATCCTTCGGGATGTAGAGCAGCGCATCGGCTGCGGCGATGCCGTTGAGGCACGGAAAGTGTGGGGCAGCGCAGACAGAGGCCAGCACCACGCTGGCGAGCGCAACTGGGACAGGCGCGCAGTGGAAGCCCTCCTCCGACCACAGGCCTTCCAGGCGCAGATGAGGATCCACCTGGACGATCACGAAGACGAACCGGTACGGGCTGCCGTGGGGCTGACGAATGCGCTCCAGATCAGCATCACGCTGGGAAGACGGGTGGAGGCGACCACCAGAATCGGCAGAGAGCCCCACCAGAACAGCCGATCTCTGAGTGGAGGCGCGGACGCCACCAGTGAGACAGCCAGGAGCAGCACGATGCTGCCGACGAAGAAAGCTGGGGCTGCGGCGACGGAGGTGCCCGGAAGGAACCTGAGCGCGAGCAGGTCTTTTGGGATAGGCGTTGAGAAGCGGCCGAGCCGGTGGACGCTCGAGGATCAGGGCTGTTTCGCGGGATCGCGAAGGCAGCGGGCGCGGCTCGACGACGCCCCTCATGGCGAAGCGCGCCAGACCGGCTAGCGCCTGTCGCCATGGCGTGGCCCTCCAGTGCCCACACCACATAGAACAGGACCGCCCCGGCGATGCTGGCTGTAGGCGGTGTAGTAGTTGGACCTGTGCGATCGCGACCGCGACGCAGGACAGCGCAAGCGTGCCCGCCCCGCAGCGATGCCATGGCGATCTGGGCACAGCACTGGGAAGGCGATCGCCGTTCATCCACTGCGGGGTGTAGATCGAGACCGGAACACCCAGGCGCTGCAGGCGTACAAAGACCCGAACAGGGCCGCCAAGATGGTGTTGCTTCCGGGAGCCAGCATGCGAAGCAGCACCGCCATCGCCGCGCCCGCGACGGCAGCCTGCAGCAGGACCATGGCCGTCAGGCCCAACTCGACCAGATGCTCGGGGACCAGGGCGAGAATAAAAGGAAAGGGCCGCCGACATAATTGGTGATATCGCCGAGGGCACGCCAGATCCTGAGGCCCAGGTGAATTGCAGATCGGTCAGAGGATCACCCAAAAGGGCGCGACGAAACTCCGCGTGGAAAGCCAGGTATTGCGTGAGATAGTCGCCCTGCCCCCTGACGAAGGGGCCAAAGGGGTAGATCCTGCGTATGACCATGACGAGGACATGTAACAGGAGAGTCAAGCCTGCTGCCGCCAGCGCAGCCGACCAGTTTGTCCAGGCACCGCCTCAACCAGGACTTCGACCCCATCCGCTTTTCCATGGCGCGCAGTTTAGTCGTGCCCCGACCCGTCTTGCAGTCTCTGGGACTGGTGTCACAGCCTTGCTGCTCAGGGCTGGTCGTGTGAACGGGAACTGCGGAGGAAAGTGCTGCTAGGGCTGTCTCTGCGTCGGCTCGCCAGTCCTGCTCTCCGCGCCGACGGCTGGCAGGGCGTGCGGATCTGCTCAGTTGAAGATCTGATGCGATTATTCGGAGGCGGGACGGTAACGAGTGGAGGTGGTGGCATGATCGAGACTTCTGCATCTCGTTGCTTCGGTATCTGGAGTCGGCGGTTTGGCGTTCGCCGTTGACTTTGCGCTCACCGTCGGCTCGCGTGATCTGGCGCATTGGCCATTGTGGCTTGCCGTTGGAATTGGCTATCTGCGGATTCTGCGTCAACTTCTGCAGCGCAACTTTTCCGGCAGCTCCAAGGATACTCTTGGTCGCTAATCTGGTATTTACTTTTGGTGGGGTTCAACTGGAATTCACCGCCCGATGTATCTTTTGAGGTCTGGGATTGCGACGGCCATCGGCTAGAGATCATCTGCACTGCGATGACGACGGCTCTGAACCGACCCGCCTATCGTTTCTGCGTTTTCCGCAGTGGCGGCGAGACAGGAGCCGAGAGGGGCGTCCAGCATGAGCCCCGAGGCCGTCGACTTCGTGGTGCCCGCTCACAACTCGCGGAGCTGCTGCCGAGACGGTGGCTGATGAGATATCGCGATGGGCCACCGTGAACCGGACGTCACCTGTCGAGTCCTCATCGTCGAGAACGGATCTCGACGACACCCTCGCCGTGGCTGAGAAACTGGCGGCCGAGTATGCGGAGGGTCGATGTGGTGTAGCTAGCTTTCTGATGTCGGCATGGGGAATGCCTACCGAGCTGATCGCTCTGACGAAAGGCGGAGCTGGTGGTGCTCACCGCAGACGACCTGCCTACACATCCGATGTCGACCACTGGGGCATCCGTTGAGGGGTTGGCCATCGGCTCCGGGCACCACGCGGAACTGCAGTCCACCAGGGCCATCGCTCCATAGCGTCCCTGGGCCTCAGAGTCCTGCGTCGGGTGCTGCTCGGATCCAGGGTGGGGGAATCCCAGAACGCTGCTGGCTCGGTCCCTGGCTGCGTCTGCTAGCTCGCTGGAGGAGACTGGGTATCTCAGCTCAACGGAGATCGTCCTGGCGGCTGAGGGCCTTGCGGCCTCGATCACGGAGATGCCGTCACCCCTGACCACCCGGCAGCAGGCGCACGCCACCGGATCAGCTCAGCGATGTCTGCAGATGGGAGGGCCTGGTGACGCTGCGACGCCGCAGCCGCAGATTCTCCGACGCCATACCCCAGCGATGGGCAACCGCCCGCAGGTCCTCGCCGGGCTGCCGGGCCTGAATCGCGTCGCCTCGCTCAGTCCTGCCCCCAGAGCCTCCACGAGGGTCGACTCATGAACTCCGTCTCCTCCTGGGCCAAAGCGCTGCCAGCCGTTGGGGAGCGCCGAGGGCCGCCAGGAGCTCCCGGTCACCGGGCTGTTGTTCTGGCCTCCAGCCCCGACCACAGCAAATCAATCTTGCGCCAGCGCAGGGTCTGACCAGTAGCGAGTGACGCACCACGTAGATCTTGCTGGAATCAGGACCCTCAGCTGGCGTCCGACCAGCTGGGACAGCTCGTCGTATGCCTCTGCAGGAAGCCGATGTCGGCTTGCTGCCGCAACACCGCCTTCGCCACCGGGATGGGGTTCCGGCTTGACCTCCAAGTCCACCGACTCGGGCAGATCAGCCTGGCTCGGATGCGGCAGATCCGCTCCACATCAGGGGCGTCTCAGGCCGCCACCGTCACACAGTCTCCCAGGTCGGATCTCCTTTCCACGGGCTCTCCGCGACGACGATGGCCGCCTCGTTCGCGATGCCTCTGGCGCGGCCAGCGCGGGAATCATAATCGCGCACCAGCGTCGCGGTGTTCGCGGCTTGGCGAACACCAAGTCGGCGCGTCCGTCGTTGAAAGCGGCGTGCAAGTCGGCGGTCGTCGTAGATCGTGGCCTGCACCGGCTCGCCCGTGATGTGCTGGATCTTGGTGTTGAAGATGAAACCAGATGGCGATATCGCGGACGTTCACGTCCGGGCTGATCGCCAGTTGCGGGTCACGCGTGCCGGAGCCTCTGCTTTGGACATCTCAGCGTAGATCTTTCCATCTCGCGACCCTGCGCGTGACGGTTCACGTCGCCGGAGGTGCGGCCGAGAACCTGCCTCCACGAACCTTCGATGATGATGATGGCGTAGACCCAGCAGAAGCCGCCGTCCTTGCGGAGATTCTTCACATATCCGCTCCAGCGCCAGGCCATTGATGGTCTGCCGCAGATCCGCGAATGCGGCTGCCGGCATATCGATGCCGGAGAATGCGTGCGGCTGACCTTATCAGCTCATCCTCCCTCAGCCCGACATTCTGACAAAGGCCTCACTGCATTTGTGATGATGCCGTTGGTGTCAGTTCAGAAACGATCAGCTCCCCGCTGGGGAAGTGAGTCTCCACGTTCGTGGTCTGACCAGACGGGTGGAGCCGTCGTAAGTATCGAGGCTTTCGACCCCTCGCCGACGATCTGGTCAGGGGTCATGTCCCGCATCGTCACGCAGCCGCTTCGCGATCTCGCGGGCGGTGTACGTGATCTCGTGAGCAGCAGGCCGAGCTGCCCTCGTCGGTGGAGATGGCCTCCAGCACGGTGTCCTCACCGGCCTGGAACCAGGATCACGTAGCCGTCCTTGCCCATTGAGCACCTGCTCCAGGACTCCGCGCCGCAGCCCCCGACGATGCGCGAGCCCATCGACAGCGCGGCGGCGCCCACCGCGGCGCCCTGGTCTCGTCAGCGCCGTGCCAGCGCAGAGGCCAGCGGAGCCGTGCCTGTGACACTGGACCGCTCGACGTCAGGGGGTGCTGGTGACGAAACTCTGCAGCAGAGACTTGAAGGTCCGAGTTGAGAGACATGGTTGGCTCCTTGTGTGATCCTCAGGACGGAAACGATCTCCGCTGAGGTAGTGACTGGCGAGTCCAACGAGGTCCCCTGGACCCCGCCAGGCAAGAGCAATTACGTTGACGTATTTCATGTGCTGAAGGTTCGCGATGCTTCTTGCTTCCCTGACCTCGGGAGCTCAGGTGAACCTGAACCTGAACTTCACACTATTAAACGCGGTTAATTAACTCGTCCATTTGCTTGCTGTGATTCGCCGGGCAGCTGCCCACCGATCGCATTGTGAAGGGAATTCTCCCACATCTGCCGATCAGCTCGGCGGATTCAGCGGATGTTGAGGTCACCGACGAGGACGCAGCGACGTTTGCCGGGTGAAGCTGCGAGCCGACGTGAGGCCCTCGCCGGTGGGTCCCGGCGATGGTGAACGTCAGGTAGCCCTCGCCGCCGATCCCGATGCCGTTGGACGAAGCTGGGGCCGTTCTTCACGAAAGATCGTGGTCTGGATCAGCTTGCCCATCTTCGTCAGCTTGCTGACGTTGAGGCTGTGCATCACGGCGGTGTGGCGGTTGCCGTGCTCCAGTTCGACGGCCAGGTCGATGGCGGCGTCCACGTCCGGCACCCGCACCAGCCCGAGCACCGGCATCATCAGCTCGTGCACCACGAACGGATGGTTGGCGCTGGCCTCGCACACGATCAGCCGCACCCCGGGCGGCGGGGTGACGCCGATGGCCTCCAGGATCTTCGCTGCCGGTTTGCCCACCCACTCGGTGCGCGGCTTGCCGTCCGTCACAGCAACCTCTCCAGCTCCGCGACCTCGGAGGCCGTCACCTCGTAGGCGCCGTGCTTGATCATGCAGAACTTCAGCATGTCGGCGATCGAGGTCGACCGCGATGATCTCCTTCTCCGCGGTGCAGGGGCAGGTTGTTGTCGAAGCTGGCGCCGTCGACGATGCACTTGGCGGCGTGCTCGATGTCCGCGGTCTCAGTCGACGACGGCGGGACGGATTGCCCGCGCCCGCGCCGATCGCCTTCTTGCCGGAGCTGCAGCACCGCGTTCACGATGCCCGGACGCCGGTGGCCACCAGCATCCGGACCTTCGGGTGCGCCATCATCTTGCTTGGTGTTCTCCAGCGACGGCGCGGTGACGCATGACGACGAGATTGTCGGGAGCGCCGGCGTCGCGCAGCGCCGGTGAGTGTGCGGACCTGCCAGCACGACAGCTGCGCGACCCGCGGGTGCAGGGCTGACACGACAGCGTTGCCGGCAGCCAGCATCCCGATGGAGTTGCAGGGTGATGGTTTCGGTGGGGTTGGTGGTGGGGGTGATGGCTCCCGATCACCCCGTAGGGCGAGTACTCGACGGTGGTCAGCCCGTCGTCGCCCGGACCACGCCTCCGTGACGAGATCCTCCACGCCGGGCGTCTCGGCGCAGCCACCCTGTTCTTCAGACAGCTTGTGGCTGACATCGCCCATCCCGGACTGCGCGACGGCCTGCTCCGACTGTAGTCGAGGTTGGCCGGAGCCAGCATCGCCTCACGGATGGCCGCGACGAAAGCGGCGACGGTCCGCCATCGAAGCGTCAGGTACTCGCGCTGCGCCGTAGGCGGCCTCAATCGCGCGTGTCCATGTCGGCGAACACCCCGTCGCAGGGCTCGTCGCCCTGCAGGCGTCGCGGCGCGCCTGAGCCTGGCTGCCGTTGCCGGTGAGCATGGCCCGCGAGAACCTCGCGGATGGTCGCCTCCAGCTGTGCCGGATCGATCTTCATTGACTGCTCTCCTGTCGTTGTTCCAGTCCTGCAGCGCGCAGGGTCGCGATCTCGATGTCCTCCTCGGCGGTTCCACCCGACACCCCTGATGGCTCGCTGACCAGCCTCCGCGTCGACGAGGACGGGCACCCTGCCGCCGAACAGGACCACGCGGCCCGGAGTTGGTGTCAGACAGGCCGGGGAAGGGACCGTCCTCGGTGGCCAGGGGCCGAGGACGTCGCTGTCGGTGCCTTGAAGGCGACGGCGCTCCACGCCTTGTTGATCGCGACCTCGGTGGAGCGAGCAGCGCACCTGGCATCGCGGTGCAGCAGCATCGGGTTCCCGCCCGTCGTCCGACGGCTGCGATCACGACGGCGACGCCCAGCTCGGCGCTGGCGTGACCTCCGCATATCGGCGATCCGTTTTGGCGCGGCGAGATCGAGACCGACAGGCGGCATTCGACTGCGAGGGTGCGCGGACATGCTCCGCGCGGGCTCGCGTCCGTGCGAGGGGATCCGAGGACCTGCGACGGCGTCTACGGACGATGCGTTCGATCTCCTCGTCGCGCCAGGTCTCGGCCAGCCTGGCCAGGAGCGTAGACGGCGTCGGAGGACGGTTTGAGGTATGTGATCAGCTCGGGGCGCACCGGTTCGGTCTCGGCCAGGGGTCAGCGACCCGCCGTTCCGCGCGACGCACGCAGCGGTGCGGGCCGTGGTGGAACGCGCCCCGACCGCGTCGTCGCGGCCCGGCACCACGAACTCGCGCTGCGGCCCCGTGACGGCCAGGCGGTCGTCGATGAGATGCTCCAGGTCGGTGATGTCGTCGGCGTTGATTGTGTTCGCGATCTCGCGCCCTCGGGGTCGCTGGCCAGTTCGAGCCAGCACGAACGGTCGCTGCTGCACGTCGTGGACGCGACGTCGCCACTGCCGGCGGGCAGCATCGCCTTCGCCGCTCGAGCGCTGCGTTGGCCTCGTCGACGGTGCCGTGAGCCTCCACGCGCAGGCTCTGCTTGGGCACCCGGCCCCAGAACGGCCCGTGTCACCCTTGTCTCCGGTGCGCGTGTACACGTGTGGCATGACGGTCAGTCCTCCACCTCGACGCACGTCGACGATGCCGACGATGGTCGCGTCCAGGGGAGCTCTGTTGCCGGTCTCGCAGCGAGACCGGGCAGAGCTGCCCTTCGTGATGATGACCGTCTCCGACGGTTCCGGCGCCGACGGTGTCCACCGCGACCTCCTGGTTGCCGACGGCGGTGCCGTCGAGTGTGGACCGCTGGATCAGCAGCAGTTTGAAACCGACGAGCGTTCGTCCTTGCTGGTGGAGACCACCGTGCCAGACCACCTCGGCCAGGTACATCTGCAACTCCTCCTCGTGAGTCGTGATGTCCGACGACGCGCGCTGCCTCGCAGGCCAGGTCGGTGATGATCGCCCGGTGCACGCTCAGCCACGCGACCCGGAGCCAGTGAACGGATCGCGCACGGATTCGGTGACTCACGCGATCGCAGTGCAGTGCACCGCACTCGCGCAGCCCGCGACCTCCCCGACTTGACCCGGTCGAGGGGTTTCCGCGGTCGCCGGGTGCACCAGCGCACGAAGTCAGGCGGCGAGGTTCTCGCGCAGCATCTGCCGCGTAGCCCGACGGCATCTGCGGGAACCAGCGCGTTTGTCCGCCGAGTCGGGACACGCGGCGTTGAGTGGCCACGACCACCGGTTTGTTGGTCATGATGAACTCAGCCACCACGTTGCTGGCCAGGCGGTCGCCGATGCCGTGGGCGACCTTCGCGGCCAGGTTCGCGGTGAGGGTGGGGATGATCGAGCAGGTCGTGGGCCTGCACCAGCGACCTGCTCGACCGGGGTCATGCCCAGCCGCGATGCGTTCCTGGTCAAGATGCGGGAGGCCGAGTCGGTCTGTCGCCAGTCGAGGTTGACGTGTGCCGAGGCCCGTTTCCGAGCGACTCCAGGGCCGCGTCGAAACCGAGCAGGGCACCGGAGAACAGCACCAGCGCGTTGGGTTTGCCGATCGCCAGGGGTTGCCTGCCGGGGCTGCTCGGCGAGCACGTCGCGCACGATCCGGGTGATCAGCTCACGCAGCTGTTCCCTCGTTCATCGGCACTCCTCATGGCCGCCCCCAGCGGGGGTGGGGAACAGGGGTTCCTCGGGCCGGTCGACCGTCGACCCCGAGGATCTTCTGCTCGGGTACCTTAGGGCGCATCGGGCAGGAGGCGGGAACCACCCACCCGATACACCGTGCCCGGGTCGGTGCCGCCGAGCGCCTGCTGCGGCGATGGTGGCCATCTTCTCCAGGGTGGGGCGCACGATCGGGAAGACGGTGTGGACGTTGGCCGGGTCGCACTTGAACGCCTCGGCCTCGTCGTAGCCCATCCCGAGTGCCCCCGACAGCACCAGCGTCATGTGGTGGCCGCCGGTGGCCTCGTCGGTGGAGAAGTCGACCACCCCGTCACGCAGCCGCGACACCCCGGTGGTGCCGTGGCCGATGTCGATGATGGTGCCGTCGGTGACGCCGAGGCCGGGCCGCGGCCACCGGCTCGTCGACCACCTCGCACGGGGTGAGTTCGCAGGCGTCGAGCACGTTGGTGAACACCTTCACGGTGCCCTCGCTGATCCCGGGCGGGATGGTGACGGCGGCCTCGGTGAAGGTGTGGCCCAGCCTGTCCTGGAGTCTCGGTCCAGGATCTCCCGGACGTTGGTGACGGCCCCAGCCAGTCGCGACGATGCCGTCGCGCACCACGTTCGCGCGCCGCCAGCCGCCGCGACGGGACGGTTCCCTGCCGTCGACCACCGCCAGCACGATGTTGGCCGTGCCCAGGTCGACGGCGAGCCGCAGCCCGCTGCGCTTGGCGTTCTTGGTGCGACCCTTCCGGTCCGCACGAGCTCGCTGAACTGGTTGATGCCTGGTCTGGGATCGCCGGTCATGCGTGCGGCAGGATCTTCTCGACGCTCGCTGTGGGGATCGCGATGACGTGCTGGGAGACCAGTCTCGCCGACCGCGGTGCAGCTGCGCCCGGCGTCGACGGCGGCCTTCACCGCGCCCGACGTCGTCACCGCGGACCATCACGGTGACCGTGTCGGAGCCGATCTGGCTCCTTGCCGAGCAGGGTCACGCTGGCGGCCTGCACCTGTGGCGCGTCGGCGCGCCTCGATGTCGCCGACGAGGCCCTTGGTCTCGACCATTCCGAGAGCGTTCATGATTGCTTCCTTTCTCCTCGCGTGGATGTCCGTGGGCCGGCTTGGCTCTGGGCTTTGGTCTCCTGAGGTTTGCAGGGCGGCTCCCAGGCCCGTGCGGCGGCTCAGAGGTTGGGACCGCTCCCTGGGCAACCTCGCTTGGACGGGCTTCCAGACTGACGCCGGCTCCTGGTGGTTCCGGCTCGGTTTGGGGCCGGTGGGTGTATTGACGCGGCAAGGAACACCAGCATCTCCGGTGCCCAGATGGGCTGGGACCCGCCATGCTGACCACGCGGCTTCAGCTCGGCTGCGGCCTCGGCGGCGTCGATGGCCGAGTATTCAACGCCCCCACTCCGGCCCTCCACCTGACGGTGACGTGCCGCCCTACAGCTCATAGCCGATCAGGTGATGTCGGCGGTCTGCAGGCGACGTCGGCGGCTTCAACGCCTGCGACGAGGCCAACCACCCTCAATGGTCCCCAGGGCTGCACTACCGACCTTCTCAGCCAGCTACCTGTGTGGGCAGGCGTTTCACCAGTGACGGGCCGCGTTCGACCCGATAGTACGGTCATCCTCAGGGCAGTGCCAAGAAGATGCGGCCAGGTAACGGCCTGCCTCGCGCTCGGTGGTCACCACCGCAGTCCAGGTTGACCCCAGCCCGACGCCCGCGCAGGGCGACGGCGGCCCGGCAAGGGATTAGGTCAACCCGCCGAACGCCTGATCGCGCACGGCACACCTCCCTCCATGCCGAGGAGCACAATAAGCCGGGCGTCGTCGATGCGCTTCCGTTGACTGCCAGGCCGATGGCGGGGCGTTCGGTCATGACTCCCCAACCAGGGCGAGTCGCGACGGCGTTGCGCCCTCGGTGCCGCGGATGCACTGCGCGGCCCGCGACCACCCTGTGCTCAACAGCCCGGTGACCACAGGACCCGAAGTCCAGCCGCCCACCAGCACCACGAAGTCGATGTCCCGCATTACTGTCGGTGGGGAGACGCGGCGCAGCGCGCGACATGCCAGGACGAACACCCGCTCCTTCGCGCGCACCTGCCGGATGGCCTCCACGGGCAGATCGGCGCGACGGCACCATGCCGTCGGGTTTTGCGGCACGACGGTGCGGGCGCAGACATGCCCCGGCAGCGGCTCGAAGAACTGCACAGCCGGTCCTCGTGGCGGATGCTGAACACCGACTCGACCTTCAGGTCTCCCCGGAGCGCCCGCGTCTCGGTCTCGGCGAGGGTGAGCTTCCCGGACGCGGTGGCGGGCATCGTCGCCGTGCCCCAGCCTGGGGCCGGCGCGACGAGTGGCGGCCGAGGCGTGTGGTCTCGCCGGCGGTCATCTCCTGACCACCTGCGCGATGATCTGCTTGAGGGTGTTTCGTGTCAATGTCCATGACTCACCTTCAGATGCTCTCGGGGCTGATGGCCTGGCGGATGGTCTTGATCTTGTTCCACCGCTCATCGTCCATCTGGTACCCGGTCTGCGGGCCTCATAGTCGTTGGGGTAGTTGACGGCGGAGATCACGTTGAAGTCGGCGTCGAGATCGCCGACGTGTGCAGGTAGTCGCCTGCGACGCGACGTTTCAGCAGGTTGAACACCGCCTCGGCGACGTCCTCGAAGCCGCCGCGCGACAGGGCCTTGGCCACGTCGACGCCGGTGATCTCCCGGTTCATCATGTCCTCGGCGGCCTTGAGGTCCTCCACGACGTTGCGCTTCGGCATGTCCTCGGGCTGTGAGCGTAGGTCGCGGCCTCCACCTCGGCGTCGGTGATGGCGGGCAGGCCCAGCTCGTCGAAGACGGCCTGCAGGGCGCGGGCGGCCTTGCGGCGCACCGCGATGACGTCCTCCTCCAGGACGGGGTCGAGGCCGCCGTCGACTCGCAGGTCGCGCTGGATGATGTTCCAGTCGTCGAAGTCCTCGGCATCCCAGTTGGAGCCCGCGAACATGTTGTCGCTGTTCGGGGTGGACGAGTAGCCGGAGCAGATGAAGTCGGTGCCGGGCACGAACTGCATCAGCGACCGCGAGACGCGGCGCAGGTCGGAGTGTGTGAACGTCTGGTCGTTGCTGGAGGCGCATTCGAGGTCCAGCATCATGGCGATCAGGTTCTCACCCAGGACGGCGCGGATGCCGCCGGGAACGCCGGCGGGCACGCCGATGCAGCTGACGGAGCCGTTCTGCGTGCCCTGCGAGCCGGCGGCCTTGGTGACGAACAGGCAGCGGGACTCCAGGTACAGCATCGACTTGCCCTCGGCGTAGCCCATCTGCACCTCGGAGCCGGTGCCGGAGGTGAAGCGCATCTTCAGGCCGCGGGAGGCGTAGCTGGAGGCGAGGAACGCCTTCGACCATGGGGTGTCGTCGCCGTCCATGAACACCGCCTCGGTGCCGTAGACGGAGACGGTCTCGGCGTGAGCGGTCAGCCCGCGCATGCCCAGCTGCAGCTCCGTGGCCTCCTCGACCGCGCACTGGGTGAGGATGCCGGGACGGCCCGTCTGGGCGCCCGACCAGCAGCGACAGGGCGTTGAACGGGGCGTAGCGAACCACGCCGACGGTGGTCTCCTGCTCGGCGAAACCGCGCAGCGCGGCCTCGGCGGAGTCGGCGGCGATCTGCACCGGGTGGTCGAGCACGTTGGTGACGTGGCACTGGTTGGCGGGCTGCTTGCGGGCACGCAGTTTCGTGACCGCCATCATCATCTCCAGCACGCTCATGTTGCCGACGACCTCGGTGAGCTTGGCCGGGGTCATGGCGGTGGTGAGCGGGATGATCTCGCTGCGGGGCACGTTGATGTCGCACAGCATGCGGGCCACCTGGAGGGAGTCGATGGCCATGGCCTCCTCGGCCAGCTCCAGGTTGATGCCGTAGTCGGCGACGAAGGTGTCGATCATGTCGAACTGGTCGCGGGTCTTGCCGTCGAGCTCCACGACCTTGCCGTCCGACAGCTTGATCGACGGCTTCGGGTCGTTGGGGGAGTCCATGGCGATCAGGCCAACCTCTGGCCATTCGCTGACGAACCCGTCCTGGTTCACGGGGCGCGCGTCGAGCGCCTCAAACCTCTTGGAACGCATCAGATCGGTCCTCAGATGTAGGGGGTCGTGGTGGATTCGGGCGTGGCGCCGAGCGCACCGAGGAGGGGGATGCCCACCTCGCGGGCGGCGATGATGGCCTGCCGGACGGCACCCGAGTCACCGCTCAGGAAGGAGATGACCTCGTTGGAGTAGCTGGTTCCGCCGGCGGGGCTGGCGTAGCCGATGACGTCGACGGTGGCTGCCTTGACGGCGGTGTCGGCCAGGACGACGCCGATGCCGGCGGGGGCGCCGACGGTGATGCCGAAGGCCTTGCCGATCGGGGCGCCGAACGCCTTGTTGAGGGCGTAGGAGGCGCGGGCGGTGTACTGGAACTCGAGGTGGCCCGCGTCGTTGCCGTCAGACGTCACCGAAGGTGCGGTCCAGCTCACCGAGGCGACCTCGACGGCGCGGCGGGCGTCGGAGACGTCCTCGGCGCCGAAGATGATCAGCGAGCCGTGACCGGCGCCGCCCTTGGTGTCGCGGGCAGTTCGATGGTCAGGATCTCGGAGTTGGTGGCCTTGACGGCCTCGTCGGCGGCGAAGATGTGCGGGCCGGCGCCGGTGCGGGCGCCGAGGATCCCGATGGAGCGGAAGTCCTTCTCCAGCTTCATCATCGTCGTGCAGCTTCGGGTCGACGTTTGGCGATCGACCATGCCGATGGTGTCGCCCGAGGACGTTGGTGCCGACGAACTCGGTCACGGCGGGCGGGGTCCCGGCCGCGGGCGTGGGGCGGGCGTGAGGCGGGAGCAGCGGACGGCGCGGGGCGTCGCCACCCATCTGCTTGACCACCTCGGCCAGGACCTTGTTGATCAGTTCCTCAGACATTGTTCATCTCCTACTTGGCCTGGGCAGGGAGGATCTTCTCGACGTCATTGTGGGGCGCGGGATCACGTGGACGCTGATGAGCTCACCCACCCGCTCCGCCGCCGAGGCGCCCGCGTCGGTGGCGGCCTCTGACCGCTCCGACGTCGCCGCGCACCAGCACGGTCACGTAGCCGGCACCGATCTTCTCGCTTGCCCACCAGGGACACATTTGCGGACTTTGACCATGGCGTCGGCGGCTTCAACCGCTCCGACATAGCCCTTCGTCTCGACCATTCCGAGCGCTTCCTGCATGCTGACTCCTTCGTCGTTACTCCTAGCGACGGGCGAGTTTCGGACCTGCCTGCTACCATAGGGCCCGGTCTCGGATACACAGTTTCTCCCCGGTTGTTACACATTCTTGCTCCGGGGTCGTGCGCAACATTGAACCCTGCACGAAGTGGTCCTATCGTGAGGACATCCCAGAGGAGCGATTGATGACCGAGCTGACCGACAAGACGCGCATCATCCAGGAGTTCGTGCCTGGCAAGCAGGTCACGCTCGCCCACGTGATAGCCAACCCGGATCCGCACCTGTACCCGAGATCGGCCTGCCCGCGGGACCCGCGGGGCCATCGGGGTGCTGACCATCACGCCGGGCGAGGCCGCCGTGATCGCCGCCGACATCGCCACCAAGTCGGCGGGGGTCGAGTTGGCATTCGTCGACCGCTTCTCCGGGTCGTTGCTCATCACCGGCCGGCTGGCCGACGTCGAGTCTCCGTCACGGGCATCGTGACCACCCTCGAGGCAGTGTCTCGGTTCACCCCGGCCCCGCTGGCGACGCGGACATGAGGTCCATCCCGCTGGTCGGCAGCATCGGTAGCCGGCAAGACGACGTTCAGGCAGCAGCTCCAGGGGCTGCCGATCGAGTACGCCAAGACCCAGGCCATCGAGACGTTCGCCCCGACCATCGACACTGGCGAGTACCTGGAGGTGTGCGCTGCGCACAGCGCGCTGATGCTGGCGTCCCCTGACGTGGACGTCGGTGCGCTGATCCAGTCGGCCACCGCGACGGACGCGCTTTCCGCCCGGGGTTCGCCCACCTTCAACCGCGAGGTGCTGGGGGTCGTCACGAAGGCGGGGATAGCCACGGACGAGCGCAGATCCACGACGCCATCGAGCACCCGAGCCAGCACAGGTGCCCTAGGATCCTCGCCGTCGACTCGGTCACGGGCGAGGGTTCGACCGCGTGCGGGAGGTGCTGTGCCGGAGCCCATCGTGAACCCCCGCCGCGGTGTCACGCGCGCCGCCCTCGACCTGCGCAGCCTCATCGACGTCGCGAGCTGCAGCGATCCAGGACGATTTCGCCTCCTCCACCCGGCCTGGCGATGATCACCGTCGACTCCATGGGCAGTCCCGTGACGGAGGCGTCGCGGTTCAGCACCCTGTGCCCAGTACCTGCGGCGCGATCCCGCGATCCGGGCCAAAGTGCTACAGCTGCGATGCCCACGGTGGGCTGCAGAGCGCCATCGAGGGCGTCCGGTCGTACCGATGTCATGCCGGGCCTGGTGGACTTCTCCGTCTCGATCATGTGGGGTGCCCAGTACCTCGGGGGCTGTAGATGGCCGGGGCAGGTGTCTGCTGACGGAGGGGCAGCTCGCCTTGCAGCAGATCGTCGGGCGCCTCGAGCGTGCTGGAGCACGAGGAGACCGCGAAGCTCGCTGGACCAGGTGGCGGTGGTCGACCTCCGGCAAGCTGCAGGCCGCCGCCAACGAGATCGTCGGGCTGGCGAACGCGAAAGCTCGAGCTCCACGCTGGGCGAGGCTGACTTTCGCCGTCGCGCGGGCACTGTGCTGGGACGGCTCGGCAGATCCTGACCCGAGCTGGCAACGCGGCGCTGGCGCCCGCTGCTGGCCGGGCACCCGAACGCCGCCGCTGATCCCCGTGGAGTCGGTGACGGCGATCTCGCTCGAGGCCCGATCGTCAGCGCAACGTCGCGCGGGCGATGCGGCCGCGAACCTGGAGCTGCTCGGCGACTACCTGATCACCTGCCGCCCCTGGGAGCCAGAAGGGTGGATCCGCGAGGACCGTCCGAGTACGAGACATGATGATCGGCATCGCCACCAGCGAGGCCGTGCAGTTCGGGCGTGACATCTCCCAGATCGTCACCCGCCACCGGGGACGCCGCCGCGGGCCCGATGAACCGCTACGAGTGCCAGGTGTACTGCGAGAAGCTGCTGATCCGCGTGCACGACCTGTTTGGAGCCGACGCGCGGGGCGGGGAGCGGAGCCTGACGACGCTGCTCAACGAGATCGAGAAGGACCCGTCGTCGTTCCTGGACGCTGCGAAGCGCCTCCTACCTGATGGTCGAGTCGCAGTCTGCACGCAAGTTCAAGGAACGCACCGGCTCCAGCTTCATCCACTACGCTGACGCGAAAGCGGCTGAGCGCGCAAGTTCGTGCTGGTCACACCGACAAACCGGTGCTGCGGATCGCGGCTGAGCTGGACTTTCACCCCGCTCAACTACTTCTCGCGACAGTTCAAGAAGCACGTCGGGCATGACCCCGTCGGAATCACCGGCGAGAAATACCCTGGGAGAGTCGTGCGACAGAGTTTCAGTCTGGCCATGCACGTGTTTGCCCCGGCGGTGCAGGACGCGCTGGACGAGTTCCCGGGATCATCCGGTGTTCCTGCGGTCACAGATGCTTTCCTCGAGCGACGCGTACAAATGCAGAAGGCTTCATCGGGAAAACTTTTGGCGGCGGTGACGACCTTCACCGGTGAGGCCGAACCCGATGACCGGGGAGACTCGCGGAGGGCGTCACCGTTCACGTCGGCGCGCGGCCGGGAGGTACGCCGCCGGCGGGGCGGGCCGGTGATGGATGCCGCGAAGGTGCATGGCCAAGGCGGCTCTGGAGGCGCCAGCTCCCAGGGGATGACGCTGGATTCCGACGTAGCAGTCGGGTCGGTCGGAGGGTGAGCCGTCAGCGGTGGTCACGACGAGAAGACCCGGCGCGTCAAGATCCTGATCGCCCCCAGACCCGGTTGCGGGGCTGGCGATCTCGATCCGAGGCCGTGGTGGGGTGCCGATGCCACATCACCGCCGACTCTATGGCATGATGTCCCGACCACGCCATCGAGGCCTGACGTCGCGACGAACGCCGCGCGATTTCCTCTGACGCCCTGGCGGAGAAGGCCGCCGAGCTGATCTCTTCCAGCACGGCGCGCGCGCTAAACCATGGCGACGACGCAGTGAGGCGCGGGTTATTACGCACAACGCCTCCCGTGCACGGCGGCGATGGCCTCGACAACGCGTTGGGGATCGTGGCACCCTCGCGCGTGCGCTGCGGCACTCACCCCGTCGCCCGCGGGCGTCTCACGCGCTGTTGCTGCCGCACGTCGGTTGCAAAGCCCCACGCAGAGCGCAGCAGGTCGCGGGAGCGGCGCTACCGCCTTGGCCGCCTGGGTGGCAGCACCGTTCTGCGACGGGATGCGTGCGGTGACGCTGCGGTGGTGCCGCAGTGCAGGGTGAGGTCGTGGAGATGCCGTCGCGGCTCGTCGGAGGCGGAAGGTCAGCCCGCGGATCTGCGGCGTGACGAGGAGGAGCTGGTGAGGGCGGCCCTCGCTGACGCTGCACCACCACCAATCCCGCTGCTGACGGGCCGAAGATCTGAAGCGCTATTCTGGCGTCGCACTGCCCGATTTCCTGGTCTTTTTCTGCTGGCTTCTTTGCGGGCGGACAGCGGTACCTGGAGGCTTATTCGTGGGATGCGTGAAACGACAAAACCTCTTGTCGTAGCCCGTTGCCGGTCAGCTGTGAATAAGCCTTTCGCATGTCATCTTGCGGAGGACGGTGAGTTCCATGTCCGGGGCCCGGATGTGCTTGTCCGGGCAAGGGCTACAGGTGGCGCACTGCCGTTCAGGGCGTGGGCACGCACTGCGACGGCATCGGGACGCAGTACGCGTTTCGTGCACAGGTAGGCGGAGATGAAACAGGGTCGTGCAATTGCCCAGAGAGGGGCCATGAGACCCGTCGAGATGCCACGGATCATGGCACCTCGCTGAGATTTCGGGGATCATGGGACCTGTCGAGGCGGGGTCGCGCTGTCCGGCTTTTGTTTCAGCCCTCAGGCCACACCCAGGCGCGTGAGTCCGCCGTTCCGCGGCGCTGGGCACGGCACCGCTGTGCGTCTGATTAATGGTGTAACTGGCGGTTTCTGATTGGTGGGTGCTGGCTGCGGGCATGCGGTCAGCGAAGGTCGGCGAACGCGTTCAGGGCGGGCTTCCAGCGCATGCCCCACCGCCTGGCCGGTGCCCTGGGATCCAATGATCTCACGGTCAGGTACAGGGTCTTCAACGCGGCTTGCTGTTCGGGGAAGCCTGCGGGCGCGGACCGCTCTGCGGAACTCCGGCGTTGAGTGACTCGATCGCATTCGTGGAACACAAGACCCTGCGGATCCTCGATGTCGAGTCCAAGAAGGGCACGACTCGGTCCAGGCACCCAGCCAGAGCCGGATCATCGCCGGATAGGCCTTGCCCCACTCTCGGTGAACTGTTCGAACGCCCGCTCAGCGGCCTCCGGGGTGGGGGCTTCGTAGACGGGCTTTAAGTCGGCCGCGATCTGGGACCAGTGCTTCTTCGAGGCGTAGCGGAAACTGTTGCGCAGCAGGTGGATCAGACAGGTCTGGATCTTCGCGGCCGGGAACACCGACCCGATGGAGTCGGGTAGTCCCTCGAGCCCGTCGCAGACCATGAAGAACACATCCTGACGCCGCGGTTCTTCAACCGGTCAGGCACGCGAACCAGAACTCTCGCCGACTCCCGTCCCCTGGCCGGGCCAGATCCCCACAATGTCCTTGTGACCCTCAAGGTCGACCCCGATCGCGGCGTAGAACGGCTGGTCATGACCCGCCCATCCCTGACTTTGATCACGATCGCATCGATAAAGATCGCCGTGTAGATGGACTCCAAAGGCCGACTCATCCACGTGGTCATCTCGTCGACAACCCGGTCGGTGATCCGGCTGATCGTGTCCTTTGACACGCTCGTGCCGTAAACCTCGGCGAAGTGGGCGGCGATCTCCCCGGTCGTCAGCCCCTTTCGCGAACAGGCTCAGCACCATGGCATCCATGTCCGACAACCGACGTTGCCGCTTCTGACCAGCTGCGGCTCAAACGTTCCGTTACGGTCCTGGGGTACCTGATCTTGATCGCACCGACGTTGTCAGTAACAACCGTCTTCGACCCGTGCCATTGTGGGAATTGCTTGCCGCCGCGGCCGACTGGGTCGTGCTTGTCGCAGCCAAGATGCTCATTCAGCTCTTCGTCGAGAGCGGCCTCAACGATCTGAGCGGTCAACGCCTTCAACAAAACCACCGGGGCCGGTCAGAGCGACACCAGCATCCTTGGCCTGACGCACCATCCGCGCGATCGTCCCTCACGCTGAGCCACCTCCAGCTCAGCTGACCTCCGCCGACGGCGGTGATGATGATGGGTTCACATGCCCCAGTCTGGCCGACCCCACGGCCAGCTCACTCACTCGTTGTTGTCTCGGTCATCATGACTCTCCTGCCCTGTCGGGCGATGGAGCCAGTTACACCGTTTCCGACAGGACCCCTCATCGAGACGACGTGCGGCGTTTCGTGCACGGGGATGGCTGGCGATGGCAGGTGGGATGCTGAAGGTGTAGGGTGCGCATTGCGCGGCTCAGTCATGGGAAGTGTCAGAAATAGCGAGTTCTGGTCAGAGCCCAGTTGCTAGCAGCTGCGAATAACCGATGTACTCGATAAAAATTTTGTTTTCTTGATTGATCTGAGATGCTGGGGAATCCCATGCCCCGAAACGTAGGTCTCTTAGACTGCTCCCATGACCACCGATCCCATCATCTCACCGTCAGATCACCCATCTGACGCCCCTTCGCGTCGAGGACCATGACGATTTGGTGGCTCGCGCCTCCGATGGGCGACTCTGGGAGCTGAGCTACGCCAGCGTGTCCGACCCGGCCGGCATGGCCCGCGAGATTGAGCGACGGCTGAAGCTCCGGGAGACCGGGTGATGCGTCGTTCACGATCCGACGAACTGATGGTCGATCGTGGGGATGACCACCTACATGAACATCGACGAACCCAACCGTCGCCTGGAGATCGGCTCGACGTGGCCGGTCAACAGCGCCCAACGCAGCGGCATCAACACCGAGGCGAAGCTGCTGCTGCTCACCCACGCCTTCGAGACCCTCGGCTGCATCGCTGTCGAGTTCCGCACCCACTGGCTCAACCGCCAGTCCCGCCGCGCCATCGAGCGGCTTGGCGCGAAACTCGACGGCATCCTGCGCAGCCACAAGATCATGCCCGACGAGCTCCATCCGCGATACCGCCGCCTACCCATCATCGCCGCGAATGGCCTGCCGTCCGGGGCGAGCTGCAGCGAGTCCTGAGGGTCGCCACCTCCCGGCAGTCGGCGCGGGGATGACGGCCCTTTCGGGTATGTCGTGACGATGATCCGGCTTCTCGTGCTCTGCGGTTCGTTGGTCAGCTGGTTGTTGAAGTGACTTGCGTTGATGTCTGAGCTCACGCTGTGGTCGCGCGATGGGGAGGGCCAGATCGATGTTGCCAGCGGACAGGTGCAGCACTTCGGCGATGGCATGGGTTTTCCGTCCATAGTGGCGGCGTGACCCAGCGCATCATGCCCGCCATCTGGTGCGGTGCCGTCGACGAGGCCGCCGAACACATGCCGAGACCTTCACGACGCCTCCGTCGTCGATCAGCTCCCAGGGCTGGCGGCGACGGTGGAGGTGGGGGCTTCAAGTTCTCGCTGGTTGGCGGTGACGACTCCTACGCACCGAACCCGTCGATCAGCGGAATACTGAACTTCGATCCCCTGCTGTTCGGAGACGAGAAGCAGGCCCGCAGCCACCTCGACGAGCTGTATGAAAGGCTCAGCGTCGGCGGAGTGCTGACGGAGCTCGGCGAATATCCCTTCAGTCGTCGCTACGCCTGGGTTCGTGACCGATTCGGGTTCACCTGGCAGCTGATGCTCACCGATCCGGCGGGAGAGCCGCGGCCGTTCATCGTCCCATCGTTCATGTTCGGCGGCCCCAACCATCTCCATGCGGAGGAGGCCACGACCAGCTGGATCGAGCTCTTCGACGACTCCCGCCGCGGCAGCCTGCATCGCCATGGACAGGACGCGCATCTCGACGAGGGGTCGGTCATGTTCACTGATTTCACTCTGCGGGGCACCTGGTGTGCGGCCATGGACTCGGGTGCCCTCTGCTGACTTCACCTTCAGCCCGGGGGTTCGATGGTGGTCACCTGCCGCAGCCAGGAGGAGATCGACCGATTCTGGGCCGGACTGTCCGCCGTGCCCGAGGCGGAACGCTGCGGCTGGTGCATGGATCGCTGGGGGGTCTCGTGGCAGGTCGTCCCGGAGAACATCGGGGAGCTCATGTCGACGAGACCACCCGAGGCAGTGATCCTCCAGATGGAAAGATCGACCTCGGCCAGGTGGGTTGATGCACCAGATGCGCGATCCCCGCTTGCCGTGCCGGTAGCGAGTCCGCAATGTCGCTGGACGGGTCCGGCTGGCAGAATCAGGCATGGATGCATCTGCCGGTTGATCGATCGCTGCGACCCGCCCCGTCGGAACCGCCGACGCCGTGCTCAACGGCATCTCCATGAGGTCCCGCACACGATGCCTCAGCTCGGGGAAACCCATTGCCTGGTTGGTCTGGCATGCTGCGCGACAATGGACCACCGGCCGAGCTCTCCGGGAGGACATCTCGGTCCAATCGGGGGACTGGGGTGAGTGCGTGTCGCCGTGGTGCGACGGAGTTCGGCTTGGTGACCTCGAGGACGTTACGTTCTCGGGTGAGCGACCCGCCGCGCTTCGTGATCACCTCGCCGCCGTCGTCGAGGCTCAGCGGATATCTCCGGAGGCCGACATCCGCCCAGCTTGATGATGCCGTCGACACCCGGTGGATCCCTCCGCGACCCGTGGGTCCGATCATCAGCACTGTCGACGACGCCGTCACCCACCTGGGCTGGCTGCGCGCCTACGCGCGTGCAGGTGGCGCGCTGGTGCATTGAGAACCCAGGCTCGGTCCGCAATGCCCTGTGGAACTTGCGAGTCCTCACATCCGGAGTGGGCTTTTCGCATCCTCCGTCAGGTGATCAGGCGGGTCGCAAAGTCGCCATGCCGTCTGACTCTTGTACGCCGCCACGTGCGGCGAAGCTCGATTGAGTTCCTGCCGCTGCCGCAGCACGAGAAGCGCAGCCGCTTGCGGGAACGACCCAACGATGAGCTTATACGTTGATGGCTCGACGCATACCATGCCGTCCCGGTTGCGAGGGCGAGCCCGTCGAGGATGCGATCGCTGAGGTGAGCCCGCACCTCGACGGTCATCACGCGAATTGCTGCGGTGGTCGCGGGTGATCCGCCGATGCGCGACCGGTGAGTGCTGGCACGTCGCCCGCGCTGACGGCGCGCCCACTGCCGCTGTACGTCATCACCGACCCCGAGGCGCAGCGTGAGGGCCTGCGCAAACCGCCCTGATCGAATCACGCCGCCGCCCGCCTGGCCGAGGTGGAGAGGCACCCGACCTGGCGGTCACCGTCGGCTCACCCGAGAGAATTCCTTACCGTCGCCTTGGCTTCCGGGAGGTCAACAGCTGAAGGTCTGTAGCCGCGAGCACACGGTGGGCGAACCGCCTGGCTGTGAAATAACCTGGGCCGCAGCTCCCCCAGCGCTGCGGGACAGGCGCTGACTGGAGTCGATCCCCAGTGCGTCGCGGGCGAGCTGCCGCGGCGCATCCACGAGTTGTCTTCGCTGCCTGGCCCTGGAAGCCCGAACCAGTCGACCCACGGCTGTGGGAGGACCCCGGAATTTCGTCTGTGGCCCCGGATACTGTGATCGTATGAGGCAGGAACTGCGAAGAGACACAGGAGGATCGCAGTAGTGCTCCTGAGGTACTGCGCTGAGGTCCGAAGATCCATGTTTGTGTGCTTTGACTCGTGCTTTAGCCTGTGATAGGCTGTAAACGAGATCGGTGACAGTGCGTTGGAAGTCAGGTACGAAGATAAGAGACTTGAGAACTGTGCACGAACGAGCGCGAGATGCGTAAGCGGCGCTCAGACATTGCCGCCAAGCTCCGGCTAAGGATCAAGGCACTGGAAACAGTCGATTGTGTGGACGAGCTGTCTGCACATGACCCGCTCGGACGCTGGCACCAGCTGACGGCGAATCTGAGTGGGCTAGTCAGTGCAGTCAGCGGCCTTTCGATCCGGCTCACTGACGTGGCTAGCCGAAACGTTCCGGTGATTGTGACCGTGGATCGACATCGACGACTACCACTGAGAGGAGGAGCCATGGCCACGACCAACTACGCCGTCGCCCCGGGGGAGTATCTGGAGGAGTGGATCCTTGAGCAGGGCCTGTCCCAGCAGCAGGTCGCTGGACTCTTGGGATGCAGCCGTAAGCAGGTCAATGAGATCGTCAACGGACGTGCTCCCATCACTGGTGACACCGCCCTGAGGCTGGAACGGGTGGTCGGTATTCCAGCCGATTCCTGGCTTCGCTATGAGGCTGCGTACCGAGCTGACCTGACGCGGATCGCTGACCAGGAAAACCTTGCAGCACACATCGACCGTATCGATGTGAAAGCTCAGACCTATCTCCGCAAACTTGGGGCGACGAAGGCAACACGATGCGCCCCTGGTGCGCTCGTGTCTGACTTCCTGGCCTTCCACCGGTGCGGGACCTGGGAAGCCTACGAGCACCCGTGAGACCGCATCGAAAGGTGACTATGCCTGGCCGCCCTCAAGGAGTCCCAGGCAGAGATTGACAGGACTCTCTTGACGACTTGGCTGCGCGCTGCTGAGCTCGACGAGGCCTTCGAGCGGGGTAGGGAATATGTCTATGACCCCGATCAGCTTCGTAACGCGCTGCCAGGACTGCGTAAGCGTGCAGCCAGCCCTGATGACACGATGCTTCGCGATATGGCGGACATCCTCGCCAAGGTCGGGGTGGTTTTCATGATGGTTGAGCCGCCCAAGGGATTTCCGCTGTTCGGTATGACCCGCTGGATTGACAGACGTGTCCCCGTTATCCAGCAGACCGGCCGCCGGAGCAAAGACGGCTTCGTTATCTGGACGCTGTTCCACGAAATCGGTCATGTCCTCAATGATCCTCGCGGCGAGATGCACCTGGAATATACATCGGAAAAGCAGCGTAACAGTGACGCCGAGAAGGCAGCCAATGCATTCGCTATGGATATTCTGTTCGGCTCTGCCGGTTTGGAGCCTTTCGAGGGCCTCACCCAGGATCACGATATCGCTGAGGCAGCGCGGGGGATTGGCATTTCGCCAGGAGTTGCCGTTCATCAGATGCACCGGCGCAGAAAGCTGGACTATAAATTCGGCAATCGGCTCTACGTCAATCTAGCTGCCACCTTCAAGGCTGACTTGGTCAGCTGAGCCTTGCCCAACTGCTTCCCTGCCTTGGTGATGGGATGCCTCGTGGTTCTCTTGACCGAGGAAAGATGCCTGAAGCAGGCTGATGCAGCAGTGCTGAAGTCGTCGTCGACTAGCCTTAGGTAAGGACACGGCCGAGGAGGACCACATGGTTGATGACGACCACGACTCTCGATCCGATGATCTACGACGCCACGCGTGAACTCGCCACCCAGGTGAGTGGCCGCGGTGGAGTGGGCGGATGCCGCAACAGACAGTGAAACGGAAAAAGCACTGGATGTCTGAGGCGGTGCGTACGGGAAAAGAGGCCCGCGCTGTTGACACCGTAGTAGGAGGGCTATTGAGGCCAAACGCGCCGAGTTGCGTGAACTCCTCGCCAGGATGCCCGTCCAGGCTCCGGAGCTTCCGAGATGACCGGTGACCTCACTGCCGAAGAACTCACATATCGGTTCAACACAAGAGTCCGGCCATACCTTGATGCTGCGTGCCCAGGTGCCTGGCGAGCCTGTGTCACCCCACGTTTTTGTGTCGGTCGGCGGGCAGCCAGGCCGGGAAGGGGCGGGTGCTGATGAGGCCGGTGCCGCACCGCCCGGATCGGTGACGGTCAACGGCGATGAGCTGCGTCAATTCCACCCTGACTGCGCACGCCTGATGCGCGAAGATCCCCTGAGGATGCCCGAGGTGACGGCGTCAGCGTCGGCCCTCGGGGTGGGCATGTCCAATGAATACCTGCGCGACCACCACATCAGCGCCGTCGTGGAGACAACGCTGCGGCAGCCAGACGTGCTGCTGCGCGAATCAAAGGCCTTCCGTCAGGCCGGGTATGAGACGGAATAGTGGGTTGTCGCGGTGCCGTTGGAGGTGTCGCGGCTGGGCACCGTGACGCGCTACCTGGAGCAGATCAAAGACGCTGGGGCTGGCAGGTGGACCCCGGGCGAGCATCATGACATCGCCGCAGCTGCCGTGTTGAACAGTGGCTGCGCTGGTGATCTCGGGCTGGTCGACCGGGTCGTCATCCAGGACCGGGATGGTCGGGTGTTCCACGACGCCTGGGTATCGCAAGGCGACCCGCAGCAGGCCAGGACCAGCTGACGCGGTGGAAACGTGCGCGATCCGTCGAGAGCATGAACCCCAGCAGGCCCAGCGATGGCTTCAACACCTGGAGCAGGCGCGTGACCAGGTGCACCTCGGGAGGATGACTCCGATCTCATGCGGGTCACGTCCCAGCTGGCCACAGCGGATGCGGCGAAGGTTGTGGCCCGAGCCCATCCGGGTGATCGTGAGGCCCAGCAGATGAGACTGGAGCAGTTGTCCAGCGAAAAGAACGCGCTGAGCTTGTCCCTCGCTCAAGGCGCAAGTGAAAAAGCTGCAGGCAGGTTTTCCAGGCCCGTCGTCGCGTCTGGCGAAGCTCTGGCCGGGATACGACCCACAGCACTCAGGGTGTTTCCCGGCGGCAGGGTGGTGCCTTCTCTCGTGATGGTGGTCCTGAACTCTCCTGAATAGGCGGATCCATCTGGGAGCGGGGCGACCATGTCAGCAGCGCCCAGAGGACAGGCCCTCCCGTGTGATCCCCGATGTGAGGATTGGAGCTGATGGAGGCAACCTCAGCTGGCACGTGAGGTGCTCTGTGAGGTGAGGCGGAGCCGTCGGGAAACCGTCGTCCGATTGGTTGGGGTCCCTGAGACCTGGCTGGAATGGGCGGATCTGTTGGTTACAGTCGCCAGCATGATTAGACCGGAGCCCACCGGAGCCACGCATGAGGTGGCGCCTGAAGAGCTGTTCTTCTCCACCACCGACGCCAAGGGCATCATCAAGATCGGCAACTCCGTGTTCGAGCGGCTGGCGCGCTACCCCGCCGAGAAGCTGATCGGAGCACCGCACAGCATCATCCGGCACCCATCAACGACTCGGCGGGGCCTTCCGGCTGATGTGGGACATGCTGGAGGCCGGCAAACCCTTCTGCGCCTACGTCGACAACCTGGCGGGCGACGGCTCCTGCTACACCGTCTTCGCAACCATCACCCCTCGGCGACGACTACCTGTCCGTGCGGAGCCGACCCGGCAGGGAGGATCTCCTCGACGCGGCCCGTTCCTCTACGCCGCCGTCCGGCCCGGCGAGCTGCAGGCCCGCGCCGACGGCGTCAGTGCCCGGAATGCCGCACTCCAGGGGCTTGGGCACCTGGCGGAGCTCCTGGCCGGGGCCGGTTTCGAGCTACGACGAGTTCATCTGGACAGCCCTGCCCGCTGAGGTCCTAGCCCGCGCCCAGCAGGTCGGGGACTTCCCCCGTCGCACCACACGCAGCGCATTCGGCGACATCCTGGAGGCAGCCGGGCGCAACCACGAACGGTTCCAAGCCTGGCTGGAGCACCTCGACCGGCTGCAGACGACGGCGGATGCGCTGGTGGCGGGATGGCGAGGATGACTGAGGCCGTTGAGAAGAGCGAGGCCACCGCAGAGGAGTTCGGGTCGCTGAGCAGTGGGGGATTCTCCCCGATCATGCTGGGCGTCAACGTGTGGCGCTCCATGATCGAGGAGATCTCGGAGATGAACCGCGCCCTCGTCGAGCGTCTCGGCCGATTGCGGGTCTCGTGCGCGCAGGGCCGATTCCTCATCGCATTGGCGTCGCTGCACAACGACGCCGTCGGGCAGTTCGCCTGCGAGGCCATCGATGGGGAGCCCGCCCAACCGACCCAGGGGAGGCCATCAAATGCCTGGTGCGGGCCCTCAGCGACGATGTCCACAAGGCCGCCGAGGACCACCGACACGCCGGAACGAAGCCGCTGCCGCCAGCGAGGAGGCGGAGCAGCTGTCCGGGCTGGTGGAGATGCCCACCACCCTCATCGACGAGTGGCGCACCCTCGCCGCGACCGACCCTGACCCGCGGGTCGCGGAGATGATGCCGAAGGTCGCGGAGGTGGTGGATCTGCGGTCGCGCGGAGGCGGAGTCCCTGGCTGAGCTGGCCCGGCAGTGCCGGAACATCGCGACACCGCTTGACGTGCACCCCGTCATTGCGGAACTCCGCGCCATCGACAGCTCCCTGGAGTCCGCGGCCTGACTTGGTGGTTTCCAGGGGGTGATCAGCGTGTGGCTGATTGAAGCTGAAGCAGGACATCGTCGAGCATCTCGCTCGGTGAGGCGACCGGTGAAGGTGTTCTGTTGGCTGACGTGATAGCAGCCGAGCAGCATCACCGTGTGTTCCGCTGCCTTCAGTGTGGCTGTGGCACCGTGGCCCTGAATCAGCTTGGGGCGGGGAACAGCCAATCCCCGGAGCGGTCGCCGGTGAACACGCGCTCGGCGAGGTCTGCTGCCGCCGCCGCTAGCCGGGTGACATCTTTTGCCGTTTGGGCGACGGGGGTCGCCCCGGTGGCCGGGTCCCCAGGCCAGCCGCTTCCCGCCGGAACAGGCGATGCAAAGGCATCGCCTGTTAGCGGGTGTGGATCGGTCGGCACCACCCCAGGGTAACGAGGTGCCGGCAAGCCGTGTGCCCGGTCAGGTGATCGACACGATCTCGACCATTTCCTCAAGCCCGGTGAAATCTGCGGCATTTCTTGTAATGAGTGGGAGCTTCTCTGCGATTGCCACGGAGGTGATCAGCAGATCAGCGAAACGACGTCTCGGCTGTCTCCCCATCGCCAGAACCGCTGAGTAGACACGGCCGTAAGCGCGGGCGGCCTCGGTGGTGAAAGGAATTGGGTCGAAGACGGCTTCTGCACATTGAAGCCTGTCCTGGCGGCGTGCGCGTTCGCCCGGGTCATTGCAAGCTGCTGGCCCGGCGGCGAGTTCGGCCATTGTAATCACTGATACCGCCACCTGTTCGGGAAGTAGTTCTGCGGGAATGCGCTCCAGATCGATCACCACTGATGTGTCGAGCAAACCCGCAGCGAGCCGCTGCCTAGGCACGAGGCACGCAGGTCTGGTCGATCGCCTCGTCCAGGTCGGCCTGGAACTTCTCATGGTCCAGAGGAGGTGCGTTTCTGAAGACTTCAGTCACGGCGTGAGCATCCACGAGCCTTTGACGGCGCATAGGACGAAGCTCTCCGACAGGCTGGCTGTGCCGGGTCACGATGAAGCTCTGCCCCTCGTCCAAGGCACGCATGATCCGGCCGCTGTCATTGCGAAGTTCTCGCTGGCTGATGACCTCACTCATGAGCCAACTGTAGCACATTGTGCTACAACGTGTCCGGGATCCTCAATGACGTTATCCTCTCGCGATATCTTGATAGCGAGATGGCTGGCAGGACAGTCGTAGGGTGGGGGTGAGATGCCATGTTTAAGCGGCATCGGGGGAAGAGCTTGAAAGGATTTCGAGGTGCCCAGAGAACGCCTATCTGCCTTTGTTGATGCTGTTATCGCGATCGTGATGACGATTCTGGTATTAGAATTGAAAAAGCCCTCCGAAGTCACCTGGGAGGCGTTGTGGGAGCTGCGTTCTCATTTTTTCGCCTATGCGGTGTCTTTCCTCTGGCTGGGGGCAATGTGGATCAATAATCATAGCGAATGGTATAACGTCAAACGGGTGAGCCAGAAAACAGTCTGGTTGACTGTTCTCATGCTGTTCTCAGCTTCTTTCTTCCCTTACGTCACCGATCTGGTGTCAACGCATTTCTTCAACTCCACGGCGCAGATTCTTTATGGTGGAGTTGTGCTACTGATCACCCTGATGAATTTGCTCATGTACGCCTCACTGCGTGAAGACAATCAGGATGTGAAGTCCTTCTCCAGTAGAATGTCGCGGCGTAACCGGTGGATGATGCTTGATATCGTGATCAAGTTGATTGGGTTAACCCTGACCATTGTCGTCTTTCCGCCCGCGATGCTACTTTCGGTGCTTGTGACGCTGCTTTTGATAGTCGTCCCGCAGCAGCTCAGCAGGGCATGACTGCTGTTCTGTGAGGTTTGAGCACTGCCGGTTATATGGTGGCGACTAGTTTGGGGTATGAGTGAGATGAGAGTTACCAAGCTGCATCATGCGTCGCTGCTCGTGGAGACCGTCCAGGCCCGGGTACTCATCGACCCGAGAAGCCTTGGGCCCCGGCCTGATCTTGACGGGCTTGACGCCATCCTGGTCACCCACGACCACTCACGACCATGCGGAACCGCAGGTCCTGGCTGAGGCAGCTCACCGTGGGATAGCCATCTGGGCGCCGTCAGATGCGATCGTTCGCCTGGAGGTCCAGGGTGAGAGCGTGCACGAGGCGCAGGCCGGTGATGCCTTCACGATCGGCGACCTTGACGTCCTGGTCGCAGGTCGACCGGCATGCGGAGGTGCATCCCGATGTTCTGGGACCGCTGAACCGGGCCTACCTGCTGGGTGGACGGCTCTTCATCACCGGCGACGAGCACGCGATCCCGCCGGGGCCTGTGGAAGTCCTGGCTACTCCGGTGGACGCTCCCTGGCTGCGTGCCACTGACCCTGATCCGCTACGTCCGGCAGGTACAGCCCCGGCGGGTGCTCGGTGTACACGACGGCCTGATCAATCCAGAGGTGCTCAACCCCGATGGCCTCACGGTCGTCGATGCTGTCCTGCAGTCCCTACTGCGTGAGGGCGCTGAGACGGTCGACCGGTTGCCGGTCGGCGACAGCATGACGTTGTGACCACGCCACCCCTCAGTCTTTGGGATTCCGCCGCCGTCGCGGATCCGTATTGCTGCTGCCACCCGGTTGTCGACTTTCCAGTTTCAGGAAGATCCGGTGATGTTGGCTTTCACCGTCGCCAGACTCATGTAGAGCTCGTGGGCTATGTCCTGGTTCGACCTGCCCTCCGCGAGCAGAGCGGGCGACGTCGCGTTCCCGGGTGGTTAGGGAGTCCAGGTTCTGCTTGGCGGCTGCGTCCACCCGCTCCTGAGCGGTGGCGGCTGCGATGACCTGCCCCGCGACCTGTGGCGACAGCACCGGCTCCCCTGCGGCGGCGCGGCGGATGGCGTCCAGCATCTCGGCGGAGAGGTGTCCTGAGGAGGAAACACGTCGCCCGGCCTTCAGCACACGCAACACGTAGTCATCGGTGCTGAAGGTGGTGAGACGATGATCGCCGGTGGATTGGGCTGACAGCCGTCCTACCGCTAGCCGACCAGCGGCCGCCGATCAGCTCCATCCGCTCCGCCAATCCAACCAGCCCCAGCCGGGAGCCCGGGCCAGGGGACGTGCCAGTGAGGGGATTGGTGACCCGGATGAGCAGTCCCTCGCCGCGCGATCCCGTCACCGCACCTCGACGGGGCGCCGGCGCGCCTGCGGGCGTTGGTCAGCCTCCCGCACGATGTAGCCGTGGCGGCCGACCTGGCTGGGCACCGGCCAGATCCGGCTGGACGTCGAGGCCGATGTGTTGTCCGGCCTGCCGCGCCTCCGCGACCAGTATCGGCACCTGCTCGATTCCCCGGCTGGGGTGGGGCTGGGGCGGAACCGAGTCCCGCAGGGTGCCGAGCACCAGGCGCAGTTCGTTGAGAGAGCGTTTTGCGTTGTCGTTGATGAGCTGGGCGGCCTCGCGGATCTCGGTGGGGGTCATGTTGTCGCGGTAGGCGAGCGCCCCGGAGGCCATCGCTACCAGTGAGATGCGGTGGGCCACCACGTCATGCATCTCGCGGGCGATGCGCTCACGTTCGGCCAGCCGCACCTGCTCCAGGCGGGCCTCGTCAGCCCGCCGGGCGGCCTCCTCCCGTGCCGCCTCCGCGGCCAGGGTCTTCTCCCGCTGCTGGATTCCATGGCCGACGGCGGTTGCGGTGACGATGCCCAGCGCCAGGAGTGTGGCTTGCACGATGACCGGCTGATTCCAGTTCCCCCTGAAGCCCTCCCCCGCGCAAGCCAGCAACGCTGCCGTCCCGGAGAGCAGGGCCTGCGACAGAGGACGCCACCTGGCGAGATAGGCCGTCAGGATCACCAGGGCTGGGTTCAGCTCAGGCCCTATGGTTCGCAGCACCACCGCGACCACCAGCAGTTTTGCCAGGTGGCGGCTCCGGCGTTCTGCGATCAAGGCCAGGGACAAGACGTTGCAGGCCAGCGGCAGGAGCATGGCGGCATCCCAGCCCTGTCGCAGCGTAGACCACAGCAGCGGAGAGACGTAGTAGAGCTGCATCAGTCCGGCGAGCGGCCACACGGTGAGCGAAAGCCTTCGTCGGAAGGGGGCGCCGGAGGGATGGTGATTCACTCGTCCAGCAAAGCATGAATGACGCCGCTGAAAGGCTGTCGCCGGTCCTTACCGACCTTCGGCTACCTCAGATCCAGCCCATGGTCGAGGCAGCTCCAGCCCCTGGCAGCTGGAGGCGGCCCAGTCGGCTTGGGTGGGCTGGAGTCATGATCACGATCACAGAACTGACCAAGCGGTACGGCAGTGGGGCACGCCAGGTCGTTGCCGTCGACCGCATCTCATTCGACGTCGCTCCGGGCACCGTCACCGGTTTTCTCGGGTCGAACGGGGCCGGGAAGTCCACCACCCTGCGGATCCTCTGCGGACTGGCGGACGCCACCAGCGGCTCGGCGCTCATCGGCGGCGTCCCATACCGCCAGCTCCCCAACCCTGGTCACACCGTCGGCGCGCTACTCGACGCCTCCGCCACCCATCCCGGCCGCACCGGGACCGAGACACTGCGCCTAGCCGCGATGTCCATGGGGGCCGGCCGTGACCGGGTCACCGAGCTGCTCGACCTGGTCGGCCTGACCCGTCCCGAGGCCAGCCGTCGTGTCGGCACCTACTCGCTGGGCATGCGGCAGCGGCTCGGCATCGCGCTGGCGCTGCTCGGTGACCCTGAGGTCCTGATGCTCGACGAGCCCGCCAACGGCCTCGACCCGCAGGGCATCGTGTGGCTCCGTCGCCTGCTCCGCCGCGAGGCCGATGCTGGTCGCACCATCCTGCTCAGCTCCCATCAGCTCCATGAGGTGGAGGAGATCGCCGACAGCATCGTCATCATCGGCCATGGCAGGCTCCTGGCCTCAGGTGCTCCCGACGAACTGGTCCACAGTACCCAGAGCCTCGAAGACCTCTTTCTGCGCCTCACCTGCTGACACCGACCGCTCCGCTGCCTGAGACGAAAGACAGACGACATGACATCCCAGACCCTCTCCCACCGCATCCATACCACCCGGCCAGGCTTCGGAACCACCATCTTGGTGGAGACCCGCAAGCTGACCGACACCCGCGTCGCCCGCATCCTCGCCCTGGTGGCCGTCGCCCTGACGCTGCTCTTCGCCGTGGGTGGGCATTGACCAGTGCCCAGAGCCCTCCGCCGTCGCCGCGCTGGCAGTGGTTCCCGGCGAACCCCTGCTGTCGGTGCAGGCGATCCTGGCGACCACTCAGTGAATACGCCAATCGCAGCGTGATGTGCACTCACCTCCTGGAGCCCGACCGTTCGTGTACTGTCGCCCGTGCGCTGGCGCTGGTAGCCGTGACCCTCGCCGTCTACGTCGTCGCGTATCTGGCGGCGGTGCCGGTTCACTTTGTCGGAGCGATGTCCAAGGGCGTCGCCCCCGACTGGTCGGTGAATAGCCACCTTCTGGGTGGTGCTGTGCTCGTCGGAGTCCTCTCGTGCCGGAGGCCCATGCCCCTGAGCCTGCTGCTCAACGGCCCCGCCGCCATCGTCATCACCCTGGTGCAGCCCATGGTCTTCAGCATGATCCGCACCGCGCTGCCCGAGTACGCTGCAGCCCTGTCCTGGGTGGACCCTGACCACCCCGTCGTCGATGATGCGTCAGGGTGTCTACACCCTCACCGAATGGGCGATGACCGCTGTCGGAGCTGTAATCTGGCTGGTCGTCCCCGCCGTCATCGGCACAGTTCGGGTGCTGCGCAAGGAGGTCGCCTGATGAGGGCCATCAAGATCCATCGACGCGTTTCGCCCTGGCCCTGGCGGCAGGCGGTCTCTCGGCTGGCGTGCATGGACGGAACGTGCAGGGTGAGCCGCAGGCAGTGGAGTTTGCCGACGCCGTCATCGGGTCGCAGATCACCGAAGCGAAGGTCGTGGCCCTGGGTGAGGCGCACGCACGGTACCCGCGAATTCCAGGTGGCACGCATCCAGCTCCTGGAGAAAATGGCGACCCAGGGTTTCACCACCGTCGCCCTCGAGTCCGACTATGCCGGGCGCGAATCGCCGACCGCTGCGCAGGGCGGCGACGGCACGGTCGAGGACGCTGTGAGCACTCTGGCTTCCGCATCTACGTCACCGGGAGAACGCTGAGCTGCTCAGCTGGATACGACGCCACAACGCCGACCGTCCTGAGGCCGAACGCATCCACCTGACTGGCTTTGACGCCCAGCGCATTGACACGGGCAAAGCGGAGTTGCTGCCCTGCTTCAGGACCTCGACGAGCAACCGCGACCCGCGCGGCTGCCGAGCTGAGCCTACACTGACGCCTGGGCCTCACAGCAGCGGACGGTGATCTCATGGGCCTGCGCTGAGCGTGTCGGGGCCCTGGCTCGGACATCGCCGCCCTGGGTGACGAGACGGGGGTGGCGGGGCATGCTCGCCAGGCAGATTCAGCAGGCCTGCGATATGCGGGCTCCGGTGACGCCTACGGGCGGGTGCGCGACCCCTACATGTTCGACAACCTGGCCTGGCTGGTGGGGAAGGTACCCGGCAAGGTGCTGGTCTTCGGGCACAACGGGCATCTCGACAAGTCCGGAGCCCAGTTTGCCTGGGATCCGCAATACCGTCTATGGGTCTGCTCGCCGCCGAACATTGGCGACGATTACCGCAACAATCGGCACGGAGTTCATCTCCGCCGACGCCACTGGTCCGGGTGGGCGACGAGTACCGTCCGGGTCGCATGCGCCACCAATGATCCGCTGCGGGCATGTTCGAGGGCACGGTGACCGGCTACCTGGAGTTCGGCTGCCATCAGTGATGTCAAACCGTCGGATTGTGGAGCGACAGCCGCCCATGGGGTCAGTGGGGGAGACGGTGAACCCGATGCGGTCCTGGCTGCCGATGACCCTCCAGGTGCAGATGAGAGCTGCTGACGCCTATGCGACGCCCCGCTGTTGGTCTGGAAAGGCACACCCACCACGTTGCTGTGACGTGTGTCCTGGCTATAGCCCTTCCATGTTGATGCCGTGATGGTGTCTGCCATGGCTGCATAGGCGAGAGGCAGATGAAGATCAGTGGGATCGGGCAGATGGCCTCTGTGAGGATCATGGCCTCTGGCCGCTCCTGAGCCCCGGGTCGCGATGTCCGCCACCAGAGCGCTGTCCAGCATCATCAGGGCGCGCCGCATGCTGGAGCCGTCGATGCCCCTCGACGGTATCGATGCGCGGCTTTGTCGGCGCTCCCCTGTCGGGCCCCTGTGCCACCAGGGTGGCGACGGCGTCCAGGCGAGTCTGTGACGTGTGCGGCTGAGCATCTGCCTCTCCCGGCCCCCTGCTGGGACAGCTCTGACGGCGAAGGCCTCGTGCTCGTCGATGACCTCCGGGGTCCTCGCTCAGCAGCATCGTGCCCGTCGACAGCAGCATCTCGTAGTGCCACGCCCAGCATCCCGCGCCCCGAACTCGGCGACGGCGTCGCGGGAGGATCGGGTTCTGGTCGCCCGACCTGCTCCGCCAGCAGCACCAGGTGCGCCCCCATGATCCGCTCCCTTGTGGCGGGCGTGTCATCCTCGCGCTGAGGTGGCGCGTTCCTGGTCGGGGCTGGACATGGCGGTGGCGTCCAGCAGCTCACCGGGCCGCTCGTCGAGGGTCTCCCGCAGCCGCACCGGTTTGATGCACAGCGTCGCCGCCAGCGACAACACCCGTCAGCACCGGCAGGATCAGGAACACCGACGACATCGCCCCGGCCAGCGCGGAGCGCAGCACATCGGCCAGAGGCGCCGGCAGCGACGCCAGCGACCCCGGCGTCAGCACCGCGTTTCGGGTCCAGGCCACCCGGTGGGGTCAGCGCGCAGCCCGGGGTGAGCTGGCAGTGATCCCGTCCGTCAGGCGGGCGCTCATGATGGTGCCCGGCGATGGCGGTTCCCAGCGTCGAGCCCAGGTTCCGGAAGAACTGCAGCCCCGACGCCGCCACCCCCAGGTCGCGACGCTGCGCGGAGTTCTGCACAGCCAGCACGTAGATCTGGAAGCTCATGCCGTAGCCGAGCCCAGCACCGCTGTGCAGAACATGACCTTCACGGGTGGGAGCTGGAGAGCGTCGAGTCGCATGATGAGCACCGCGCCCGACCACCTGATGGCGCTGCCTGCGGCAACGAACTCCTTGTAGTGGCTGGTGCGGGTGATGATTGCCGACTCACGATGCCCGTGAGAAACAGCACCACATTCATGGGGGATCAGGATCAGTCCCGACTCGGTGGCGCTGACCCCCAGCACACCCTTCGCGCAGACGGGCACGTAGATCAGCACCACGAACATCGCCATGTTCATGAAGAACGCGCCCACCGTGGCGGTCATGAAGACACTGTTGCGCAGCAGCCTGAGCGGGCAGGATGGCTCGGCGGCGCGTCGCCCACAGCGATGAAGGCGACGGCGAACCCCAACCCGACGGCGAGCAGAGCCAGGACCTGTGGGCTCGTCCAGCCGAGAGGCCCGCCCAGGAGATCCCCAGGAGCCCTGACGTGACAGCGACGGTCATCGTCGCGATCCCGGCGTGGTCGATCGCCGCCCCCGACGTCGGACTCCGGGACTTTGAGGTACCGCATGACGATCAGCAGCGACGCCAGCCCGACGGGCAGGGAGACGTAGAACAGCCAGCGCCAACTGGAGACGTCGGTGATCCAGCCGCCGATCAGTGGCCTGACCGCCTGTGACCCGCCCAGCACCGCACCCATGTACCCCTGGTACTTCCGCGCTGCCGGGTGGGATGAGGGCCCCGAGGATCGGTCTGCGACAGCGGCATCAGGATGCCCATCCCGGCGCCCTGGATGGCGCGGGCGAAGATCAGGAAGGGGAAGTTCGTCGCCATACCGGACAGCGCCGACCCGACGAGGAACAGCGTCAAACCCGAGGATGTAGAAGCGGCGGCGACCGAAGAGGTCGGAGAGCTTCGTTGCTGACCGGGGTGATGACGGCGGAGACCAGCATCACGATCGTCGAGAGCCACGAGTACTGCAGGCCAGGCCGCCCAGGTCGGCGACGATGCGCGGGATGGCCGGGGAGACCATGGGTTTGGCTGATCGATGCCGAGAACATGCCGACGATCAGCCCCAAATACGCCCAACGCACGGTGCGGAATTCGAATGGGCCCGGGTGGTTGGTCATGGTGGTGAACCTACCCTGGCGTGGCTGGTGGGAGAGGGGTTTTGCCTGGTGCCTGAACGTGTGGGTGAATCGGCTACGACGCCACGACGGCCATCAGGCGGTCAGCGTGGGTGACCTGACGATTTTCACCTCGCTCGGCCCAGCGGGCCAGCTCCCCGGCGCGGGTCGTTTGTCGAGACCCGCGTCGATGGCTCCCAGGAAGGGGCCGTCGAGGCCGATCTGCGAGGTCAGGATCGGGGGCAGTGAGGTTTGGCGATGCCGCATCGTCGCGCTGCGCAGCCCCTCGTCGAAATATCCGGGGCAGCTCCAGAAGGGCTGGGGCCAGGCCGGCGACGGTGATGACGTCAGGGTCGGTGTTGATGAGCCCGCCGACCCCACGGCCGAACGACCACGCGCTTGACTGAACCACCCGGCGACTCACCGGGTCGGTGGAGTGGATGGCCTGCGTGACGGTGTCAAGCGTGGGGTTTTGACGCCCAGCCGCCTGGCGAGCATCGGACCGCTGATGACGGTGTTCCAGCAGCCGGTGGCCCCGCAGTCGCAGTGGGCCCTGGGGTTGCCGAACGGCAGATGGCCGACCTCCATGGCCGCTCCCGTCGACCCATTGAAGGCGTTCGCCGACGACCAGGCCGCCGCTGACCCCGGCGCCCAGCAGCAGATGCAGGAGGTGGTGGCTGCGCTGCGCCGACGTCGCGCCTCGTGCCAGGGCCGCGAGGGTGCCGCCGTCACAGCCATGAAGATCGAGTGGGTGGCTGGATGGGGCACAGTCCACCTGATCCCATGGCAGCGCCGACGACTCGCGACGACGGTCCCACGGACCGTGGCGGCCACCGCGACGGAGGTCACCCGCAGCCGGTATCCATGGTTTCGTGGCACCAGACGAGGTGCGGGGCCAGGGCCTCGACGACGCGGACGGGGTTGTGTCGTCGGTTCTCCTCCAACCGCTCGATGATGACACCGTCAAGTCCCGCGATGCCGAGACGCCACCGCGTGCGCATGATCTCCAGGGCTGCGACCACTGGGCTGCGAGGGTGGGTCACGATCTGGGCGTCGTGGCGGACACGTTTGCCGGGCACCTCCTGGACGGTGTCCAGGAGGTCGGCCTCGCGTAGTCTGGTCAGGGCCCCGGTGATGGACCTGTCGTCGGCCTCCACGCGTTCGGAAAGCTCGGCGTAGTGAGCCGTCCGTTAGTGTTGTCGCACCGCGGCGCAGATCTCCGCGGCAGCCTCCAGTGCTGGCGTATCGCGATGTCGCGGTCTTGTCTCGGCGGGCCTCGGGCTCAGTCGCGGGCAGGGGACCTGCCCGTCCCATGTTCCGCACTCCGGGATGCACATTGCGGACGGCCCCGGTGTCCCCGGAATCCCCGGTGGGGACCTGTCGCGCTGATGCTGGGACTTGTTTTCACCCAGGTGGATCCGGCTCTGTTGTGAGAAGGTCGGACTTTTTTCACGGCTCCAATGTAAATACCCAGGCTCGCTGGCAATGGTCGTTATAGGGCCTGGCTGGCTTCGCTCACCCCAGGACAGGAGCATGCCGCTCGTCGGCCCGCTGCAAAGTGGCGGCCGTGTTCTGCTGAGTTCACGTTTGGCGACTGTGCGTGTACGCCCGATGTAGTACTCGGTCGGATATTCCTGCCTTCCCTCAGAGGCACCCCCACGCTCCCCAGAGCAGCAGCACTGTCACTGCAAGGAACAGGGCCCACTGGCCCGCTGCCGAGTCACCCCTTCTTGCCCTTCTGGAGACCAACAGAGGCCAGCCAGGCGCTGAGATATCCCACCCGAGGCCAGCAGGAGTGCGATTAACGGCAGGACCGCGATCACGCCAACCCTGACCAACAAGATGACCGTTCCCTGAGCCAACAGGTTTATGCCATGTGCGAAACGCAACGCCCGGTCAGCCAGTAGCTGAAGGGTGCCATCGGCGTCGGACGGAGGCGTTGTTGCTCCCGGTCTCCGCGATGGTGCGCACAGCACAGCGACCAGCAGCAGCGCCCGGCGACGAGGAAAGGATGTTCACCGACTCGACGGCCTTGTCGTCGCTCTGTTCTCGCACCGTCGCAGGCGATGGCTGATGACGAAGGTCTCGGTGGTCCTGTGGAGCCCCAACGCAATTTTAAATCCATGCTCAAAAACCGACCAGAACTCGTAGTCAAGGGGCAACCCTGCTGGCAGCTGCCAGACGGTGGCTCAGGCAGCCACAACGACGATCTGTGTGCCCGCAAAGGTTGTGGAGTCGGCGCCGTGGCCAAAGAGATCACCGATCGCAGGTTTGCGAAACAGTGTTCTGACGAATCGCCCTAGATATCACCGACAATGAACAATTCCGCTCACGTCTAGCAGAACATTTATCACGACATTTGCGAAGCGCACCCAACCAGCGATGATGGGAGGGCGAGGAAGCTGATAGGAGCATGGGCATCTTCCGAGTTGTGGTAGCCCCTCGCAAACCACCCTGGGTGGTCCCGGTAGAGGTTTTCGAGAACCCCCGCCCACACCTGAAACCTTGTCTTGCGCAGGGCGCGCGGGTTCTACAAGTAGACCGATGCTCGTCTCGTCCGTCCCAGTGGTGGACTCTAGCCGGATGGTGCGATCACTGGGATGGCTCAAACCTTTACGACGAGCAGGTCGACGATCTCGTGGCAGAGGTACCGCGACGAGGCAACGCTCGTTGAGCTGGCCTCACGCTCGGTATCCACCGTCGACGGTCGCGGAGTATCTGGACGCGCGGAAGGCCCCTGATCCGCCGTGGATGATTGACCTTCCTGAATTATGAAGCAGCCGACCTCTACGACAGCGGCCGACGCTGCCGGAGGCTTTCGCTTGAAGTCGGCGCGGAGCCCTCACGCATATCGCTCGTCGCACGCGCCGCGCCGCTGGTTGCGACGTGATTATCGCTCGCGAATGCGCACACGGACGAGCAGCACTGACGCTGATTGGACGCATGAGGATGAACTTAAGGCTATGTTCCAGCACTCACAGCGACCATGCGTGAAGCTAGCCAGCCGCTGGGCCGGCGGGCGAGAGGCCAGGAGCAAGAAGGCTGCGACTCAGGATGCGACGGGGGCGATCTCACCTGAGTAGACCTCGCGACGTGTGCGGATGGCAGCGAAGGCTGGTTGCTCGGGCAATGGTGGCAGGAGGAAAGTCGCACGGACGCTGAGCGTCCAGATGAAGTGGAACATGCGTGGGCCTCCCAACACACGTGTGTGTTTGTCCGTCGAGGAGGCAGAATGCGTGGCGAGTGCCCGAGACGCCATTCGGAGGCCTCGGCACTATGAGGCGGGAGACCTGCCCGTCTTCTAATGTACGCTGGCTGATGCGCGGGAAGACATGGCTGCTCTCTGTGCACCTCTTTCAGGCAGGAGCCCGGAAAAGGAACACGACTCATGTCGAGGCTGGAGTGGAGATCGCACGAGATGAGCGCACCGTGCGGATGGTGCCGTCTGGTGTCGCTGGAACCGGATGACGCGGGTCTCAGGTCGCCTGCTCGCCACGTTCGGCGGCATCGAAACCCCTGCGGCTGGTTGAGTCAGACAGCCCCGTTCCTGGCCCTCGGGCGACGTTGATACACCTGAGCTCGACGCGGACGCTTCGCCACTTCGGGTATTGATTCACTCGACGGGCGCCTCCTTTCCAGGCACAACGAACCGGGTTCGGCGTCTTGATCCCCAACGACGACGAATGGCCCGCCTGCGTCGGGTGATCTTGGCGAGTGAGCACCCCACGCCTGACTTGCGGGCGCTGCCGTTCCTCGCACGCCCGCTGCTGCCGACCTCGTGACCATCAACACCGGCGCGCGAACCGCAACCTCCTACGGCGAGCACGTCGCTGCGCTGGCATCCGATCTGGCTGCTGCCGAGCGGATCGTCGTTGCAGGCGTGCGTACGGGACCGAAGCGTCCATCGCGCAGCACTTGCGGCCGCGGCGATACCATCGGCGGTCCTGGTGATTGACGTTGATCGCGCGTACCCAGTGGGCCATAGCGAATCTGCTTTGATCGCGTCGCCGATGTTGGCCTGTTCATGAGTGAAGCGGCACCGCGCAACGCCGACCGCCCCATCGGTCATTGCGTCGTGCGCGCTTGATGGCGGCGGCACCGTCCGCAGCGCGACGGTCGTGGTGAGGCCGGCGCGCGGTCGGGACCAATGAAGGTCGCACATGACGCACATCAGCTCGGGCTGCGCTGTCGGCGCCGTTCCGCCCGGCGACCAGCGCAAATGAGCAACGTGCCAGCATCGAGTTACTGGAACGGATTGCACTGCATCGTGACGCACTCTGAACAGATCACCCGTATTCGCCGAGCGGAGTGACCCCGAGCCCGGTAGGCGAGGTTAACGCTGCGTGCGAGAGCATGCCTCGCACGGTGACATCGCGGTCGGACTCGACGAGTGCTAGCAGCCATCCGCGACGCGGCCCGCGGGGCGTCGCCATCTGGGGTGCGTGAAGCGCGGCGAGTAGACTCTGAGCCATGCGGTTCCGATCGCCTCTTCGCAGAACCTTCTGTTCCTGCGGAAGGAGTCCAGTGAGCGGTCGAGAGCCGACAATGGACTTCTGCGGGGTCGCTTGTCGCCACCGGGCTGCAGATGTACCGGGAGCCGTGCCAGCCATCGTGCGGAGCTGGTCGCAACGCCCACGATGCCGACGCGACCTCGTACAGATCGAGGTTCCGCTCGATACACCTCCGATGCGAACTCTGAGATCGTGATCCGAGACGATGGTCCTCGGGATGACCTTCGAGGAAGTGAACGACAAGTACCTGCTCGTCGGGAGGGATCGACGTGCCTCCGGAGCCGATCGTTCGCCGGGCGGGCGACTTGTTCTCGGACGCAAGGGCCTCGGAAAGCTCGCGGGTTTCGGCATCGCCAAGATCGTCACGATCACACTGTCAGCGACGGTCATCTCACCTCATTCCAGATGAGCTACGACGACCCTCGTGAGCAGCAACACCAAAACGTACCGTCCTGTTGTGCTCGAAGACAGGGCGCCCTGCCTGATGAGGCGCGACCCAACGGGACTGAGGTACGTCTGACCGAACTTCAACTAAAGAATCGCATTCCGGCTGCATCGTTCCGAAGGAGCATGGGACGGCGATTCTCGATCCTCAGCAATGCCTTCCAGGTGACGCTCAACAACGACGCACCCGCCTCGGACGAGACGGAACTCCAGTTTCGCCATCCAGAGAACGGTCTCGACACTATTGACCTGCCCGGCGTCGGAACAGTCCAGTGGTGGGTCGGATTCAGCGAGAAGCCGATCAAGAACGATGACATCCGGAGGCATCTCCGTGTCTCTAGAGGAAAACTGTCCAGACCCCGTTCTTCTTCGACATGAGCAGTGGAACCTCTAGAACCAGCTGGGGCTTCGGTACCTCACTGGCGAGGTGTTCGTGGACGGACCTCGACTCCTACCTGACGACCTGATCGCCACCGACCGCGCCACAGTCCTGTGGGAGCATCCCATCGCGCATCCGATCCTGGAATGGGGCCAGGGCATAGCGGGGAGTCTCTGCGCAAGTGGGCGCGGCCCGCGCCAAGAGACAGAAGGAACGTCTCAGGGTCTCTACGACCTACGTGAAGCGGATCGAGAAGTTTCCGGAGCGGCAGCAGAAGGAACTTCTCAAGGCGATTCAGACGCTCGCCGATTCCCCGACGATGGAGTCTCGACCGGCTCGATCAGATCGTCGAGATCCCTTCTGAACGCCTACGAGAACGAGCAGTTCTTCGCGCTGCTCATGAACCCAGCGAACTCACTGCATCCGACCAGAAGTCCATCCTCGACTTGATGAGCGAGTGGGACATTCTGAGGCCGTCCAGGCCGCAACAACTTGCACGTGGCCGGTGGTCGTGATCCAGACCCTCAAGCGGCTCATCAGGAACGCGCCCCCGAGAAGCCGACCATGCAGGACCTTCTGCGTGAGCATCCGCGGATCATCGACCCCATGTGGCAACTGCTCCACTACGAACGTTCCCTCGAAACAGTCTTGCGTGAGACTTTCCACCTGAGGTCAGCGCGAGGGAGATCAGCGCAGGCCTCGATTTTCTCTCGCTATCGGAGACAGCAGCACCGCGATCGTCGTCGAGGTGAAACGACCCGGGCGACAAGATCGGCCTCAAGGAACTCGGCCAACTGCGCGGATACTGTAAACACGCTTCGTGACCGGAACAAGAAGCGGGCAACTGACTCAGCGTTCGCAGATTCTGTGTGATGATCCACTCTGGGCTCAAGGACGAGCCTGGGATCAATAGCGAGCTTCAGGAAATGGTCAAGAGTGGCTACCGAATCTCACCTGGGACCACCTCCCTGAAGCGGCCGAGCGTCTGCACCGTGACTACCTCGACGTGATCGCTGAACGCGCACCTCAGGACGACGGATTCAGGCGATCCAACGCGATTCCGCTACGGATGCCGCATCGAGCGTGGACATCGGGCCGGATGAGGGCAACGCTGGTAGTCCCTACGCGGCCCGTCCTTCGGAGCGAGTCGAGCAGAGCACCTGCGATCTTGGCTGCCATGCGGTACGGGGACGGCGTTTGCCGATCTGACGTTCAACGGCACTCTCGCCGACGAACTTGTAGTCCGGCGGAAACGTCTGAATCGCCGCTGCCTCGCGTAGAGTAATCGGTCGATGCTCCTCTGGTGCAGAAACGCCCACGTTGGGGGTTATGCACCGAGTCGTCATCGTCGGCGCGGGCTGGTCCCAGTGAAGCCGTCCGTAAGCCTGGACGCCCCTGCCTCTCTTCTCTTTGTCCAACTTCTTGTGACAAATCGAGTTGAAGGTGCTCTGAAGGTCAGCGCGATTTAGCGCCCACGGGGATCGTTTGAACCCGTCTGGCGCACGTTTTCCGGCAGGATGCGATGCACGCCGAGTGGATCATCGGCGGGATTTCTGCCTCCAGCTGCCGGAAAGCCTGCCCGCACGGTTACTGGCGTCTCGACCGGTGGTGGTGAGGACTGGTGGAGCGGCGCCGCGTGGGGCCAGGATGATGAGTCGCTTGCGTCGCTGCGGTACGCCGAACTCCACCGCACTTTACATGGTAGGCCCGCGCGTTGTAACTCTCCTGCGCCAGTGCAGTCATTAGTTCTCCGGACCGCCTGCTCGCGCCCCAGCCCGCGATGCTCCGCAACACGGCACGTGTCTCGAGCGCCCGAACGGAATCTGGACAGTGTGGTTCACCAGATCGCTGCGAGGATCATCTCCCGAGATGCGACCTTCTGCGAGCGAGGAGAGATCCCTTTGACAAGCACGCCTTCAGCAGCGTCAACTCTCGCCCGTCTTCGATGTCTGAGCTGCGGCTTCACCTCGGCTGCGCTCACTTGCCGGGTGTCATCACGCTCCCACAGCCGCGTACGTTCGTGATCCAGGCGGTAGGACTGGGCCAGCAATGGTGTCAAACTCAACCGCGCCGATCACGTCGAACCCGGCATCGATCAACGCTTGGTTTGCTCCACCGGCACCGGCAAAACAGATCCGGCTGCTGTCGGCCGCCGAGCACTGCCGAAAGCGCCATCGGTGCACGTCTCATCCGGGAACGAGGGTTTGTTGGCTTTGTACACGGTCGTTCTTGCTCTAACACCTACCTCACTGCCTCGGCGAGTTGTTGTCACCCTCGGTTCACGGCTGACCACGAGCTTGCCGCGAGCACATGGCAAACTCTTCTAATCCTAGCTGGTGGATTCTGAGTCCTGCTGCGGGTCTGACTTCACGGCCGAAGGTCTACAGGCGACGAGACTGCGGTCTCGGTTCCGCACCTGAGGACGCGTGACGGCTGGCGCTGTATCGCGATGTCCATTGCCTGTCCGGAGTGCGGGCTCGCGCCCGCTGCAGCCTCCTCGGATCTTCTGTGCACTCGGACGCGGGGCGATGCCCGAGCGTGTCGCCGGTGATGCGGTAGCGGTCTCGGTGACGGGCGACCACTCGCGCGGTACTCCGCGCCACGCGCTGCCGCCCGGCGTGCGTCGCGAGGTTGCGTACCGAGCGCTTTCGTCCAGGGTGCCTTGTCGGCGAGAGCCCCATCGAGGATTGCATCTGCGCGGACCTCGATGAGCGCTTCCCGTTCTGTCGAGCGCGAGTACGCATCTCGGTGTCGAGCGCCCGCATCAGGGTGCGGAAGGATGCCGCGATGTGAGTCGCGAAAGTGTCATGGCGAGCTCGTCCCGATCCGGCTGGCCGCGCGGGCGGCGCGGGCAACCCCGTAGGATGACGGCGGCGCGTGTCGCCAGTGTCTCTGAACCCGCGGGCGGTGATGAGCCGTGAGCAGTTTTCGATGCCGTGGTGGCTGGTTTCGGCGTGGCGGAGTTCTGCGGTTAGCGCCGAAGGCTTCGGACCCGACCGCGGCTTGGGATTAGCTCTGCGGGTGAGGCCGGATGCACGGACGAGGGAGGCCCACGGTCGTGTTGCGGCGGCGGCGATGGTCTCGCACGCGGCGGCGAGCTGCGCCGGATCGACAATTGGTCCTGTTCAGCGATGATCGTCTCGTGGCCTGACAGTTTCGGCACCGATGTGCTGGAGCACTCTCTGCTCGGGACGGCTGCGGCTGCTCGCGTGCCGCCGTCGCCGTGTGGTTGTTGGTGGTCGGTCGGCGCGGCGTGGCGTGGTCGTGCACCTGACAGGTGACCAGTCCGGCATCAGAACGAGGAGCACTGGGGCCGGGGTCGCCCGTCATTCGGAGCTCTCATGCACGACAACGAAGACCACCCGCCGCGGCTCAAGATCGGGTCGCTGTTCAGCGGCTATGGCTGCCCCCGACCTCGCCAAAGTCGAGACACGTCTTCAACGCCGAAACCGTGTGGTTCTCCGAACTCAACGAACCCGTCGCCCGCGTCTTCTCCCAGCACTGGCCGGGCGCCCCGAACCTCGGCGACATCACCACCATCAACTGGCACGAGGTTGAGCTCGTGGACATCCTCATGGCGGGTTTCTGCCCAAGACGTGTCGACCGTCGGCGTTAGCGCGTGGGCCTCTTCGCGCTGGGTACCCGTTCGGCCTGTGGGCGCACATGGCCGCAGCGATCGACGGCAGCTCCAGCCCGATTGGGTCTTCATCGAGAACGTCCGAGATTTGCTGTCCTCCCCGGCGACCCGGCCACCGGCAGAAGGAGACAACCGTGAACCACGCAACCTTCAACGGCGCAACCCTTCGCGAGCTGGAGCCCGACCCGTGCATCTGGGAGACCACGCAGCTCGGACCTCTACCACGGGCGCTCGGCGCCGTTCCCGGCGATCTGGCCGACCTGCGGCTGGATGCACGATGGATCGGCCTACCGGCTTCCCTCGTCGGTGCTCCTCACCACCGCCTCCGCATCTTCATCCTCGCCCACCGCACGCTTCTGCACCCACTGGCGACCGACCTCCTCGTGGCGGGGAGACACTTGATCAGGCGTGCAGCCAGGCGCGACGATCGCGCTGTCGCACGCAGATCATCGACTCTGCTCTCCACGCCTGCTGGCTCGCCGAACAAGAGACGCGAGTCGGAGACCCTGTGGTCGCTGATCGACGGACTCTTCAACGCTGGGGACGCTACGCCGACGCCATCACCCGCTGGGAACACATCACCGGGCGACTAGCACCCGCGCACTCCTGAACGGCGCCGACGGACCCCGCCTCCAGCACCCGTGTTCGTCGAGATGGCTTATGGAGCCGCGCGACCCGGATTAGGCCGCGACACCGGCGAACTCCGCGCCCAACCAGCAGATCACCGCTTGCTCGGCAGCGGCGCTCCCTCCTCCAAGCGGGTGCGCGCTCGGACCCTTGCTCGTGCCCCTCACGAGTCGGCTTTGCTCTTCTGGAGCGGGCGCGCGCCCGAGTAGCGCCTGGTACTTTCTCGCCGAGTCAGCGGCCCTCGACCATTCGCTCCACAAGCTTGGGCCGCAGGACGAATTGCTTGAAGGCTGGCGAGGTAGAGGCAGTATCCGTCGGACTTAGGCACGCGCCTCGTCGCCGCTCTTGGCTGGCCCGATCTCGCCACTCCTTGCGGATACGCGTAGTCGCTGACGCTGAATCCTGAAGGCGATGCGCTCTCTCGACCGCGGGCGGCTGCCGCTGAGCATCTCATCGCCGCTGGATCGCCCTCGCGGTACTTCTGCGATGATGACGCTGCCTTCCTGGCCAAGGAAAGAGCATGAGGTTCCTCTTCGGTGAGTTCTCGTCCCGCCGCGTACGAAGTTCAGAGCGAGGTCTGCTTCCGTCTTTGGGCCCTTCATGGGAAGCAGCAAGAGGCCGGTAGGCGTAGCGCTCCTCGCTTCGCACGGTAATCTCGGTAGGCGGCGCACTGGAACTCAAATGAGCAAACGCGGAGACGGTGGTTGGCAGATCTCGGCAGAGTGCGTTGTTCCTCGTATCTTGTCGGACTCCAGCGTGACCGCATCGAGCACCGAACCAGCTCCGGTCCCATCGTCTTGCCTGTGCTGAACCTCCGGAATCAGTTCTGCCTCGAGAGTTGATGATGGGCGTGCGCCTCTGCGGCTGTTGCTACCAGGACTGGAGTCTTGGAAGCGAGTGCTCCACGTGGTTCCAGAAGCCCGACGAAAGAGCTCGATGTTCGCTCTGATTGGATCGTTGTCTTTGAACTCGTGCTTCAGTACTGGCTCAGGTCCCAGGTCTCTTGAGCCGTCTGCTGGGTTCCTCTCTGAAGAGGCGTCGGCTGCCGGACCTGCGGGTAGAAGATTTCTCCAGAGCAATCTCGGTCGGCGCAGGCAGGTTCTGCCAGGCGAGGTGGATGTGGACGATGAAGTTGTTGAAGCTCCGCCGATCGCCGGACGGCTAGAAGTCGATCGCGACGAGGGCCTGTCGCCGAGCCCGTCGAGCGGGGCCCACACGGGTGGACGTGCCATCTGACTGTGACCTCGGCCCTCGGGGGTCGGCAGGAGGAAGTCACGGAGGAGTCCCCAGTCGCTCAAGAACCTCGTCGTAGGTCACGATGGTCATGTGCTGTGGGAGTTCGCGCGATAGCTTTCCTGAATGATTTTGTCTTGACGGATCGCTGGCAGAGGGTGCGTCCGGAGACTACCGAAGCAGGAGATTACGTAGGACTCCAAGTCCTACTGACGTGAGCTCTCCTTCGTAGTCCGGTGAGGTTCTCTTCAGGCTTGTATGCCTGACCGAGCACCTGGGATACTGCACCGTTGAGTTCCTGACGGACCGGAACACACCTTTGACGGTACTCTCACAGGCTCCAGCAGCTGCGTGGTTAGCTTCTTTGATCTCCACCAGAGTGACGTTATTCGTGAGCGAGTCAGAACAAGCAGTTCGGTGATCTTGTCGCCGCTTCCCGACAGGCCACGACTGTTTTACCGCTGCCCGGTTACGCCACCGACCATCGGGGCCCTGAAGACCCGTTGCAGCGCGAAGGCGTTGTCGAAAAAGCCTGCCAGTACGGCTCGGTTCCTTCCTTGGTCCAAGGCCCTGCGTACGTCTCGATGAGGCGGCCAGACTGACGAGCTTTGATGTCTCGCTTGACTTGCTGAAACTTGGGGTGATCCTGCCGCTATTGCTGCCGACTCGGACGAAACCGCTCGACCAAAGGGCGTTATTCATGTGGGTTATTTGCCTCTGGAAGTGGCCTTTGTAGGGCATCGGCTGCTTCATGGGGAATAGGTGTTGCAAGCCATTCGTATCTCTGAAGAAGCGGCCGATGCGTTATCTGTCTGCTACGGGTCTTCCTGCTGATGTGATCTATGCGATCGTGACCTGTGTCTTTATGGCGTCGCCCAGGGTCGGAGGCTCGACCTTAGCTGCCACAAGATTAAACCTACCGGCAGGTGGTGACTCGATGTCCTGTTAGAATCATGACCTAGGTGGTGATCGCATGACATGTTCGGGGTGTCCCAGTCCGACGATCTCGCAGGATCTGGGCAGGGTCACCGAGATCCTGGAGACGGTGTTGGTGTTCACCAGTGGCGGCGTGGAGGAGGCGGTCACCATCTGGGACAGCCCGCTAGTTCGATGGCACCCACGCTTCCCCGACCGGGAACCGGCCAGCAAGCGGGCAGGGCGTGCGAAATCTACTCCGGGAAACGTAAAGTCCAATGTGTGAACCATGCAGGTCGCGCCCACCTGCCGGGGGCGACCCCGTGGCGGTGTCCGGAGCCGTCTCCCAGGAGCGTCATGATGCCAGGGTAATCCAGGAGTGTGGGTGGAGTGACCTTTTTTCTGAGACAGAGGCAACATGGGTTGCTGACAGTGCTTACACCGCGACTACCGCGATAACTCCAGTCAAGAAACCCCCCAATCAACCCCGAAGCAACTGGGAGAAAAGATTCATCAAAACAATCGCCAGTCTCCGCGCTGGAATCGAGCACCGCATCGCTCACCTGAAGAACTGGAAGATCCTCGCCAAAGGCTACCATGGACGCCTCGAAGAACTCCCCGCCATCATCCGCATCGTCACCCAACTCGAACTACTACGAACCCGATAACAAAAACCCACATGAATAACGCCCTCAGCCACCACATACGCCCAGTAACAACAGCGGAGCCCTTCGTACGCCGGTTGCGCTGCTGTGATCGCGCTGCGACGCGATGCTGCTCTCGAGCTGCAGACCGGATCTGGTCGCGTTCCAATCTTTCATTCTTCTTCCCGGCCCGGCAAGGGCGTTGCTGAGCCTGCCGGATCACATTGCAGAGAGCGCTTCGGAGGAACATTGAAAGCGTCTCAGCAGGCGGAGGCGACCTCTACGTGCATGTGTAGAGCCGCAGAGCCTTTCGTCTTGGTTGCCGGCAGGCCTGGAGGTAGCGGCGATCCCGTCGCTGTTGAGCAGGCGTGTCGTGCTCGTGCTGTCCCGTGCCTCGCCCTGGTGCCGGGCCCGGACTTTGTAGCTTTGTTGACGTAGCGGACGAGGCCGCGGATGTGGTCGCCGCGCCGGGGACCCTCTCGCCGCGGCACCGGCTCTGCGGTCCACCCGTCGTCGCTCAGTCCTCGTCCTCATCGAAGTCGAACGCCTGCTGCGAGGAACGCAGCGTTGAGGCGTACTTACGTGCCTGTCGCCGTTCACGTCGCCCCAAGCACTCACCAGACCGTTGAAGAGGATCGTGTCCTTCGTGTTCTCTTCTTCTCCGCCTCGTGGAACAGCAGGAAGCCCAACTCCCTCAGATACAGCCCCGCCATGATCGTCGTGCCTGCACCGAGTCGTCGGCCAGCAGGAACGCAAAGCGGGATGCGCGCAGCAACTCCTCGTAGATAGCGCGAATCTGGTGTGCAACGGGTCCACATCTGAGTAGTTGACCGCACCACGGCCGCAAGGCTGCGTGGCGTGATCCAGAAGCCTCAGCGCTGACCGGAACTCATCCGATCAGCATCGTATGCCGGAGCGGAGTCGTCGCCCGCGATCTCGAAGCGCGTGCCGCGTCAGCAGAGCGCGACGGGCACCGCTGCGACCGGAATCGTCACGAAGACCCTCGAACAGGCCAGCGTCGATCGGGTCGATGGCGACAACTGACGGTCTTGCGGCACCAGGCCCGTCGAGGCGCTGTCCCGCGCGCAACGTCGCGAGACTCACGGGATGCTCGGACGTCTCACTCACGGGTGCCTCCAGTTGCCAGGGCCGTCGATCAGGATACGTTCGGCCTCCGACATTTCCCCGCCGGGCCGGAGCCGTTCTACTCAGTCAGGCTCTCGCACGTCGCGCAGCAGCACCACCTGGCGCAGCACTGTCGTGATCTCGCTGGCTTGGAACTCCCAGAGCGTCCGACCCGTGGGCGGCATGTCCTTCAGCGATCCAGGTGTGAGACGGTGTCTTTGCTGACCCCCGAGGTGGGCGGAGAGTCGTCGCAGACAGCCAACGCTCAGGCACCCAAGTCCTCCAGGGTGGGATCAACCGGGTATGAACGGCTGATCGGATCCCACGAGATCTCCGGTCTATACAGAGGAACTCGGCGATGGGCGGAGCGGGTGGCTGTCGGTGTCTTCCGTAGCCCGTCTCATGGAAGACCTCGTGCTCACCGCCAGCGACGACCACGTTGCACGTCTCGCCCACGAGGGTGACTCCCGCACGCGCGATCATCGAGCTGATCTGGAACGCCGTCGACGCGGCGACGAACGTCGCGTCACGATGAAGCGCAGCTTGATGGATGCCATCGATCAGGTGCGCGTCGAAGACGATGGCCATGGCATCAGTTCCGACGAGGTGTCCGCGATGTTCCGGCCGCATTGGGGGCTCTTGGAAAGTCGTTGAGCGAGGGAGTCCAAGAACGAAGAGGTGCCTCATGGCAAGCTCGGCGAGGGGCGACAGCGCCTTTCGCGCTTGGCTCTCGTGTGAGCTGGATCAGCATCAGCGACAACACGATCGGTCAGCGCGAACAGATCACGATCACCGGCAGTCGGAGCAACCGCGACCGGTTCCGCTGGGACGCCACACCTTCAACCGCAGCCTCAACCGGCACAGTCGTCACAGCGAACAACGACGAACAGCGGTCGCCCGGAGCGCTTCTCGAACAGACGACGTGCTTTCCCACCCTGCGATCACACTTCGCGCCGGCCCTCCTCAACGATCAGTTGTGACGATCACCCGACGGTTCCGTGCTCGACCCATCGCAAAGTGGTCAATGACACGACATCACCGCTTCCATTCCGGAGAGAGCGGAGAGAATGAAGCCGTCCTGCGGATCATCGGGTGGCGCTTCGGGCAAGCATCGAGCCGTTTCTTCGGTCCTGATGCAGACCACTTCACCCGAGACCTCCGGCGCTGCCTTCGAGCAGCAGTTCACCCATCCGCTTACGTGACATGGGACAAGTTCGGTATTGATGAGCTCGCCGCACACGGGCTTATGATATGGCGCCCGACGCCGTCGGGGAACTGTGGATGGCGACGCGATGCAATCCGTGATCACTAACGCGCGTCGTCGTGAACGGCGTCGCGAACAGGTGGACAGTGGAGGAAACGGTACCCGTGCAGGAGTGAGCCAGCGAACGAGACTGAGCGCGTGAGCGTGCCGTGTTCGATGTGGTTTCCGGCACACTTGTTCCCCATATCTCCAAGACCAGAAGCGAGCGCAGTTGACGCTCGAACTCCCTCTGTGATGCGATTCGTCACGACCCGCGAAGCTGACAACGATCGGCGAGGTCGTTACACCGACCGACGCCGACCGCGACACCCTCACGAAACTGCTCAGCGAGACCACGCTGTCCGCGATCATCCGTTCTGCAAACGTCGTCACGAGCCGGCACAAGTTCCTGGGTTGCACTCAGTATCTGCTGTTCGGATCCAGATGACTCTGGAAAGGGGCGAGCGCGCCCATCTTTCACAAGATGCCTGAACACGAGCTATGGTCTTTTGAGGAGTCGTGCCACCACGAGCACTACGAAGCCTGACAGAACTCCGCGTAATCGCCTCAAGCTTTGACGGTCTTCCGACGAAGGATGTCGATACGTTCTGTCGTTGGGATGGCAAGACGGGCCGGACCGACCTTCGTCTGCCTGCAAAAAGAACAAGGAGCATGATCGAATCAGGCACCTCGTGGTGGAACTAAAAGCACCTGGCATCTGCAGCCCTCACGCAAGGAACTCGATCAGGTTGAGGACTACGCGAATGCGATCCTGTCCAACGCGGCCTTCAGCGGGACCGGATAAGCTGGGATTTCATTCTGGTCGTCACCGACTACGACGATCTCGTATGGCGACGCATCAAGGGTGATGACTGAAATCGGCCTGTTCTTCGACCCCAGAAGGAGCAAGGACGCCCTCCCGTACGCGCCCACGTCCGTCGGTGGCGGGACGTGATCGACGAGAACGAAGCGTCGGCTGGAGTTCATGACCAACACTCTCGAACACGACCCCTCGATCACAGAAGGCCTCCAACACGTTCGGTCGGAGTGCGGAGACTCATTGCCCAAGGGAACTGCGCGCGGCTACGGCAACTACGAACCAATCGTGAACGAGAGGCCTGTTGCAGCTCGATCCGATCTCCTGACCCACCAACTTTCGGATTTTGCTGGCATTGGGATCATCGGTCAGACGGCCCGTCGTGATCGGGCCGCGCGTATGCTGATCGAAGCGAGCTGTCGTTGAGGCTCATTCAACGCACGGTCGGCGCTCGCATGCGACTTTACCTCGGCTGCACGGATCTGCTCTGACTGGTGATCGCCTCGGCGGGGAGTGAGGGCGCGTGGCGCCTCGACGCGCACGTGCCTGATGCGTGGTGCGGGTCGCGTCTCAGCATTCGCGTGGGGTGGGCGGCGACCCCGCCCCCGCACCTGCTCCACCTGCCGGGCTGTGCTGTCTGCAGTCCGTGTTGCACCGACGCGCACCATGCTTACGCCCGATTCGGCGACAGTTGACCAGGGTTGCGAAACAAGTGTTCTACACCCGCCTAGATATCACCGACGATGAACAATTCAGCTCACGTCTAGCGGAATATTCACCACGATCATTTCGCGAATCGCATACAACCAGCGGCGACGCGAGAAAGTTGGGCAGGAGCACGGGCATCTTCCAAAGTTGCATGCCCCGTTAAACCACCCTGAGGAGCATAGAGGGACTCGAACCCCTAACTTCCACCTGCAAAGGTGGCACTCTCACCACTGAGTTAATGCCCCGTGACCGGGACAGCATACCGTCTGAAGTGCCGTGAGGGAAACTGTCTCCTCCGAGGCTACAGCGTCGCGTCGACGGTGTCCCGCAGGCCAGCCCCACAACACCTGGTCCGCGGTGGAGAACTGCAGCCGTTCAACGTCGGCCTGAGCGAGCAGGAGCCGGTCGAAGGGGTCGGTGGGCAAAGCTGCACGCTTCTGATGCTGCGGTCATTTTCCGACGTGGGGGCGCTGACCGCCAGCCGGTCGCGGACCTCCATCAGGCGAAACCCAGCAGATTCAGTCCCCTCCAAGTCCGCGGGTTCCCCGACCCGCTCGTCATCGGCGGCCAGACCGACGCCCCAGATGCGGTCCACGGGACTCGCCTCCACCAGCACCCGTCGACCCGTTCTGAGCAGAAACGCCCTCAGGTCGTCGTGTTGGGAGAACTTGGCCTCGTTTCCCGTCACCACCAGCTCGAAGCGACAGGCCTCCCACGCCTGCTGGTTGAATCCCCGGACCTGCCTGCCCAGCTCCTCGCGCTTTGTGAGGGTGTGAGGCTTCGATGATGCGCTCCAGCGTCTCCTCGTCGCCGAACAGCCGGGCCTTCCCAGCCATCATCCAATGCTCCGCGGTGGCGTAGCGAACCCCGTCGACGACGAACGATGCAGGCCACCACGCGACCTCTGACATGTGGCCAAGAGCCTGTGGACTCGGCCCGTGAGGGCATCCCCAGCTCGACTCTTTGCGCCGACAGGCAGGTCGAAGCTGGGTGTATGTCAAGCTTGGGTCGTACGTTGCTTGAACTGTCTTCCCGGACATCAACCCTGCGTGGCCATCGCCATCGGACCGCTCAAAAGATCCACTGGTACGCGATCATGTACCTTCTGCCGTTCGGGATGGCCTACCTGCTGATGCGGCGACGCCTGCGCCGGGAGCCCTTCCGCTTCATCACCACCCCCAGGGCATGGAAACCCAGCGATATTGAGGACCTGCTGCTCTTCGGGATCGGGGGCGTCCTCCTGGGCGCCGGCTCGGATGCGTGCTGTTCTACCAGCTCGGCTATTACCTGTCCCATCCCCTGGATGCCATCAAGATCTGGGACGGCGGCATGAGCTTTCACGGTGGCGCCATCGGCGTCATCCTGGGCATGGTGATCTTTGCCCGGCTGCGAGGATGTCCCTTCCTGCAGATCGCCGACCTCGTGCCCGCCGTTCCCCTCGGCCTGGCCGCAGGTCGTATCGGCAACTTCATCAACGGCGAACTGTGGGGACGCCCAGCCCCCGCCGATCTGTCCTGGGCCATGCGTTTCCCCAACGGCGGCAACGTGTTGCGCCACCCGATCAGCTGTACCAGGCGCTCCTCGAAGGGGTGCTGCTGTTCGTCCTGCTCTGGATCTACGCACGCAAGCCGCGCCGTCGCTGACAGGTGGCAGCCGCCTTCCTTGTCGGCTACGGAATCCTCCGGTTCGTCGCGGAGTACTGGCGTGAGCCCGACTCCTACTTGGGGTTCCTCTCCTGGGGCTGCCGATGGGGCAGTGGCTGTCCGTTCTCATGGTCCTGGCCGGTATCGCCCTGCGGCTGTGGGCTCAGCGCCGCGGGATCACCGACGGTGAGGAACCGGACGACGACTCCAGCGACGACAGCACCAACGACGATGCCTCCGACGAGGACTCCTCCGCCGACGACTCTGAGGCGGTGGCCGACGACGTCGAGGCCGAGACGCAGGAGGTTGTGGAAGAGTCCGACGAGGCTGTGGATGAGCCCCGGGAAACTGTGGACGTGGCGGGGGAAACCGGCGGCCAGGATGTCGCTGAGTCCGATGAGGACTGACTTATCGCACTCGCCCACAGGGTTTTCCACAGGGTTGTGAACGGTGTGGATATCTCCGTCTCGACGGCTCCGTTGACCTCCCGTCACTGCTCTCCTGAGCACCCAGTTGGCTGCGCCGTCTGGCAGGAGTGGTGAGCGCGCTGTAATGCTGGAACAACCTGACCGAAAATGGAAGCTCTGGAACGGTTCCCTCGCAGGGCATCTGCGCTTCTATGAGCCCCTCAGTGACCAACTATGTGGTTCGCGGGGTTTGGAACATTCGCGATCATCTCCATCATGTTTCCACGCTCCCGGTTCCTCGGGCGGCCCCTGATGGAGTGTGGGGTTATGTGGTTGCGGAGTTCCTGTCCTACCAGATCGCCCTGGTCATCTATCGTCGACGTCTCAGAAGAAAATATCACCGATAACATCGAGATGATGCAGGTGCGTTCAGCAAAGTCGTCACGATCCCGGATACGTCAGGTTGGATACTCCGCAGAGCCAATCGGCTCAGTCCACCGCTTGGTCTTAGATTCCTGTTGCCCAGCTGATATCAGTGGCAAGGCCAACGGAATAGGGAAAGGAGCGGGCTTGTGGCAGTGAGCCGACTATCTCCGATGTGTCCAGGCGGATAACCGCAGCCCCCGGACCCTGCATCCTGATGCCGTCATCCAGCTGCGACGCTCTCCCAGCCGACCAGGACCTCCCCGGAGCGGCAGCTCCGCAGTTGACTCCGCGCGTGGCGGCGACGGCGAACCCGCCGCGACGCATCACCACACGACATCATCCCCGAGGATGTCCACCGACACCGACGCCAGGTCCGGATCACGCAGCTCGGATGGTCACGACGCAGACGCAGCAGGCTGCGATACCACTCGAACATCCGGGCGTGCCCGGCTGCGACACATTCGTCCCAACGCAGCACCGCCGACTCGCGGGTGGCGCTCGACTGCGGATCCGGCACCTCCCGCATCCCAGCCCATGCGGGCGAACTCGCTGCTCCGCTCCCTGCGTGACCAGCGGCCCAAGCTCCGGCCCCAGGTCGCTGAAGAAGGGGAACGGCGTGGAGGCCGCCCACTCCTCACCCATGAAGATCAGCGGCGTGAAAGCCGACAGCAGATACAGGCAGCCCCGCCGCCTGGCAGCCAGAGCGGCGTCTCATGGGAGATCCGGTCCCCGACAGCGCGGTTAAGCCGACCTGGTCGTGGTTCTGCAGCGACGCGACGAACGAGTGTCCGTCGTAGTGCCCGGAAGCCGGATCGACAGGGAGCCCCCACGGCGTGCCCCCGGAACGTCGAACCCACCCTCGTGGACGAACACCCTGGTGAGAGCCTGTTTCAGGGCTTCAGGGGTGCCGAAGTCCACGTAGTAGCCGTCCCGCTCACCGGTGAAGAACGCATGCAGCGCATGGTGAACGTCGTCAGCCCACTGGCCATCTATGCCGAGGCGCACTCAGACGTCGCTCCGACGGGGGACACCGTCGCTGGGCTGGTTCCTCGTCCGACTCGCGAACAGCGTGAGCTTCGCCCCGTCTCCCGCTCCCCAGCTGCGCACCGCGTTGCTCAACTCCACCAGGTAGTGGGTGGGGAGTCGTCCTGCAGCTCGTGGACGGCGTCCAGCCGGAGCCCATCCACTTGGAAGTCCACCAACCACTGCCGGCACGCACCCAGCAGGAAGTCCCGCACCTCGCGGCTGCCCGGCTGATCCAGGTTGATGGCATCCCCCCAAGGGGTGTGGTGGGCGCTGGTGAAATCAGGCCGAACTGGGCCAGGTGCGCCTCGGCCCCTGATGGTTGTGCACCACATCGGGATCACACCCAGCCCACGCATGTGGCAGGCGTCGATGAACGCCGCGAACTGCCCGGGCCGCCGTAGGAGTGATGGACGCAATACTGGCCGACCCCTGTCGTGCCCTCCAGCCCTGCGACCCCGGAAAGTCGGCGACGGGCATCCTCGACGGCCTGCGCCCAGCTCCACCAGATGGTCCAAGTGGCAGATGGCCGCGTCGAACGTCCCCTCGGAGGTGAAGGTGCCGATGTGCGGCTCATAGCCGACGGCACCTCGCAGATCGACGCTGACGCAGACTGCCGATCCAGCACCACCGGGTCGATGATGCGGCTGGCTCCGTGCGGGCCGTCGGGTTGGCTCAGGCTCCGCGGATCAGGAAGCGCCATTCCATCGTCAATGCGAAACTGGTAGCGCGTTCCCGGGGGCAGCTCGGCCTGCCACCAGCCGCCGCCTGTCGGCGTCATCGTGACAGGGGCCGCTGGCCAGCAGCAACTCCATGGTGGTGGCGTTGGGGCCTCAGGCCTGGGGGCGGGTGATGTCTCGCGATGTCTTGATCACTGTCGTGAGAGGGGTGTCAGCCGCCCTGGTGGACCAGCAGCGCCACCGGCAGATGCGTCAGGAGGTCCGAGACTGCGGTCGGTCCGCCCTGGAACTCGCGTCCCGACAGCACATCCAGGAACCGGTGGTCTGGAAGGATCACCTGGTGCCCAGTCCCAGTCCGGCCAGCCACCGACGACGACAACCGGCCCGCCACCGTGATCGACACGGGATGGTCCGCGTTCTTGTAGCCGCGACCGAAGGCGACGAGATGCCCGGTGGTGGTGGGAACCGGCCAGTAGTCGGCACCCGCCGCGGAAGGCGTCGGGTGGTCGCTGGCGCAGCAGCAGCGCCCGTGACGTGATGAGCAGCTTCTCGGCGTCGAGGTCACCGGGCGGATGCTCCTCCAGGGCACGCAGCAGCCCCATCCTGCGGTAGTAGTCGACGGGGCGACGGTTGTCTGGATCCACCAGCGACAGATCGACGATCTCACTGCCCTGATACACGTCGGGAACCCCCGGCATGGTCAGCTGGATCAGCTTCTGCCCGAGGATCGCGGAGCGCACATAGTGCAGCGAGGTGGCGGTGAAGGCATCCAGGGCCTCCGCGACCCTCGGGTCGGTCAGCGATGCCGTCGCGAATTCGACGATGGCATCCTCGTAGGCCTCGTTCGGGTCGGTCCAGCTGGTGTGGTTCTTGGCCTCCCGCATCGCCTTGCGCAGGTAGCCGTCGAGGCGTTGGGCGTTGATCGCCTGCTTGCCCGCCTCCGTGCCGGGCAGCTGCCACATGGCCGCCAGCGTCTGCCACAGGAACAGCCTGTGCCGCCGTCGAGGACCTCTGGCGCGTCTCCTCCGTTGCGGCCTGAGTCTGCGACGCACTGCCCCAACCTTCGGGTACTCCGTGAGGGCGGCCAGCCGGGCGCGGGACGTCCTCGCTGCGTTTCGTGTCGTGCGTGGACAGCGTCGGGACATCGTGGTGGGAAAGCAGTGCGTCTCCAGCGTGCGGCAGAACTCGTGGAAGGCGTCGGAGCTGACGCCGACGATGGTGGGATCTGAGCCGACCTCGTTGACGCCGACGAACCGGTTCCATCGGTAGAAGGCCGTGTCCTCCTTTGACTTGGCTATCACCGGGCCGCAGGTCTGGGCGAAAGCGGACCACGAACTCGGCGCGCAGATCGGAGAGGTTGTGCTTGAGGCCGGGAACCTGGTTGAGGATCTCCGACGGCGTAGGCAGGGTGGCGGGGCCGCCCATGTCAGGAACGCCCGTCTCACCGAGCGCCAGGCAGACCACCAGGTCCAGGGAGTCCAGCTCGTCCTCGGTGAGGTTCTGGCGCGCCCGGTCCGCAGCCTCTCGGATCACGTCCCGCTCCTCCTCAGGATTGGGACGTCCGGCTCCACATAGGCGCGGTGGCAGCTGAACTGCACCAGCAGCTCCTTGATGGCGTGGCTCAGCTGCCGACGGGTGTGGTCGCGCAGGCGGATGTCGCCGTCACAGATGGCCACGGCGCGGTCACCAGCCGATTGACCTCGGTAAACAGCGACTCCTTTGACGATCGGTCGCGTTTGGCCCGCAGCACCGACGACGCAAAACCCTCACCCGAGCCGGAGGCCTGCTCCCACAGGTCGGTGAGACGCGGCAGGCTGCTGGAGTCGTGGAACAGACCGCCGACGCGCAGCAGCGAGTCGTAGCCGGTGGTGCCGGCGCATTCGAAGTCCTGGGGGAGCTGCTCCTCGGGCTCCAGGATCTTCTCCACCACCACCCAGCAGCCGCCGGTGATGCGCTGAAGATCGGCCAGGTACTGGCGCGGGTTGGCCAGGCCGTCGGGATGGTCGATGCGGAAACCGTCGATCAGGCCCTCGTGGAACAGCTCCACCAGTTTGCGGTGGCTCGCCTCGAAGACTCGGCGTCCTCCACCCGCACTGCGGCCGGGGTGTCGACGTCGAAGAACTGGCGATAGTTCAGCTCCTCGCCGCCGACGCGCCAATACGCCGAGGCGATACCACTGCTCCTCCAGCAGCTCCGTCAGCTCCTTGCCCTCCGAGCCGGGACGCACGGGGAAGACATGATCGTAGTAGCGCACAACCGGCTGCTCCTCCCCGTGGATCTCCGCAACATCGACATGAATGCTCTCCAGCTCCTTGCCAATCCGGTCCCCGAGCACCGGCATCAAGATGGCCTGGGAGTCAGCCAGGTCGATGTCGAACCAGTGCCTGAAATCAGAGTCCCCGCCGCGCCGCAGCACATCCCACAGGGCCTTGTTGATGCCACAGGAGTGGGGACCGCCATGTGATTGGGAACCACGTCGACGACGATGCCCATCCCCAGGTCGTGGGCGGCCTGGGACAGCCTGCGGAACGCCTCCTCCCCACCGCATTCCGCGGAGATGCGGGAGTGGTCCACACGTCGTAGCCGTGCGTCGACCCGGGTGCCGCCTGCAGGATCGGCGAGCAGAACAGATGCGTCACCCCCAGGTCGTTGAGGTAGCGCAGCTGGTTGGCGGCGTCGTCGAAGGTGAAATCGGCGTTCAGCTGAAGCCGGTACGTCGAGGTTGGCACGATCCTGTTGGTCTCCACGCTCTCACTCTACGGGCCCTGCTGACGTTTCCAGGGCAGAGCCCGCGCCGACGGGGTCTGTGACGGCTCCGCGAGGTGATGCTCAGGGGCCTGACACCGCCCTGCTGTACAGTCCTTGACAGCTGGTTGGTCTCATGCAGGGGGAACGGTGTTCTTGCCGCCATCTGATGAGGCAAGTTGTTTTATCCATGTCCGTCACGACACAAATCAACAGCCGTGTTGAACCGGAAGATGATCGAAGAGCGACACGTGTCCAGAGGGTCTGCTCGTGCGCTTACTGCAGATCTTGTCTCATATGGCACGTCGCGGGATGGGAGATGAAACTCATGAGCAGGAAATCAGGAATGATAAGCAGACGCGTAGTTCTAGGGCGCCTCTGGGGTCTTGCCTTGGCCTCGCTCGGAGGTGCGGCCGCATCAGGCACGCCTGGGCGGTGAAGGTTCCGGAACGACGCATATTCAGCGCCCTCGTATGCAGACATCACGAATGGGTCGGACGGGATCAAGAGGCTGGCCGCCCGCTTTGACGAGATACTGCAAACGAGGTCGCGATCTCCATGGGCAGGATCGAAGGCTCTGTTCCCCTGGAGAGGCAGATACTGGAATCCGACAGCCCCCAGGCGGATCAGGTGCAGGAGGTCATTGATGCCATCGCGGTCAACGGCGGCTGCAGGCGACCTGTCACACTCATCCTGGATGCCCTCATCCCGGAGAAAATCAGCGGGATCCCACCGTCGCGGGGTCGGCACCAAGGGGAGGTGTCGGGGACTCACCCCCAGCCTCCGGCGCTGACGCGGGGTGAGATTGGAGAAGAGTCATTGAGATGGCGGCCGAGGCAGCCAGGCGATACCAGCCCACGGCGATTAGCCTCACGGATCTGTACTTCGAGGACACCATCCCATGGGCAGAACGACTTGGAAGATTTCACATATGAGACGGAGCCAGACTGGCCGCGGAGGAACGGCGAGATCGACGTCGGCGACCTGCTGATCGTGTCGTGGCGCTGCCAGGCGCTGGCCAGCCTGTCAGACGGGTGCGTGAGGCGGTCAACGCCGCCGCACCAACGCCGAGCTGTGGATGGAGGGTCAAGGCCCCTCTGGAGGATGCGAACGGTGACCGAAAAGACGCCGGCCAGGACTATGGCCTGCTCGCGGAGAGGGCTGATCGTCTCGTCCTGTGGAACTCTGCTCGACAATCGTCATCGACGCATCCCTCCACCCGCGACCTGGCCGCCGCCTTCGCTGCGAGGAGCCGAGGCCGTGACATCCTGTCGATCGGCCTGTGGGGAGGGATGACTCGACAATCACCCCTGAGAAGCTGAACGCAGCAGCGAAGGAAGCCGTCGAGGGCGGCAGCACTGCCGTGTGGGTGAGACCCCGTCGGATCTGATGACAGACGCCCACTGGAAAGCTCAGAGGCTGGAGCCAGTGACACTGGCTTGAAGTCCGAGTGATGCCACAAAGTGAAGGATGCGTGAGAAGTCTGCGTTTCACTCCCTTCACGAGAGCGACTTCCGCATACCTCCCAGACGCTGGGTAGACTCGCCTGACCCGGTCCGGCATTAGGGTTCTGTATTGTGAATCAGACGAGTCCTTCCACGCCCTCCGACCATGATGACGTGCCGGACCCCGTCGATGCCGACTCCGCGTCGACGGCGCAGGCTGCGTCACCTGACGAACACCCTCAGGAGCCTCGCGAGAAGCGGAAGACAAGAGCGTCGACGCGCAGCCATTCCGGCACCACCCCTTGTGCATGCGTGCGTGCAGGCGCATTCCTGGCGCTCTGTGCCTGGAGCTGCTGCGGTCTTCTTCATGAGCCCGCTTCGCGACGCTGCCTCGATCTCAGAGTCTCTTCCCGAGATCGGGGTGGTTCCGGAGTCAGCTTCGAGAAGGACGAACTGGGTTGGTGGATCATCACGCCCTTGGCGCTGATGTTCTTCACCTGGATGTGGGTCCGTGGCACGGTCGGCTGGCTTGCCCGGCTCATCGGGGATGTGCTGCTGATGGTCACCGTTGCCGTCACGTTGACGAGCGCGTGGATACTCGCCTGGAACTGGTGGCGCGTCTATCGAGCCTATGGCCTGCATGCGGATCAGCCCCTGTACATAGCAGCGCCTTAATGGCGGTGTTGTGCATCACCGTCACTCACCGCCTCCTGAATGATGCGTCTGAGCGGGAGTCGGAAGATGAGTCGGGTCCGCTGCTGGCCCGGATGCGTCGAGCCATCAGGAGGGCCGTGGTGGGGAGGGAAGATCTCCCAGCGGGATTGGCGTCTGGCGGTGACTGCCCTGGTGGTTTGGCGCTCATGGTGCCGGGCCTGGCGTTGGCGCCGTCGATGCCCTTCCGCTGGCCGGTCAGCCAGGCTCGCCGCCCCGTGGAAGCCGATGCCCTGCCTGCCATGCCCACGACGGTGGGCACTGCCGCCACCTGGGTCGGGAATTCCCGACTCCGGCAATAGAGACATCGCTCCTGGTGCCCGTGGCCCCATCGTGCTCACCAAAGATGGCCTGGAGGCTCTCAACCCCGAAGACGGCACCACACTGTGGAGCTACCATCGTGACCACGCCGTGTATCTGAAGGCCTCCGCAGCAGACAGGCACAACTGGTCTGCCCCCTACAGTGCCAATCCTTATCTCGTGACGAGCCCAGACCGGCGGCATATCGCTTTCCGGATTTATGCTCCCGGTGACTGGAGCCTCACCACGATCCTGGATGCTGTGACGGGTCATGTCACGGCGGAAAGGCTCTGCGAGCAGAGGTGCTCTCTCCAGTTGACGGATTCCGCGGCTCTGGTGGGGGATACGGCCATTTCATTGGCCGATGGCTCGGTCCTGCGGGCTGATTCCTCCCGAAGAGGGGCGAAGTGTATTCAACAGATAAAAAACCAAAGAAATACGATACATATTTCTCTGGGGCGGCGGGTCATTCCACGTTCATTCGAAAAGCCAGCTACGACGACTACGTTGCAGATCTTGAACTCGTTCCGGACACTGACCCGACACGCGTCACCACACTGGACAACGTGAACCCCTGCCTCAGGCAGTTTGATGATAACAGAGGGTGCAGTTTCCGCCTGGCCCCGATGGATGGCTGGGTGGGAATCACGACTGATGACTCTCCTGCCGACCAGTATAGGCAGGGAAACAGGACCAGTGACGCCGTCAGCCTTGATGGTCGCAGCACGCGGAACCTTGGAGGGGTGTCAGGCGCATCTCCATGGGCCAGAGCGTGGGCATCAACTACACCGCCTCGGTGTTGTCCGGCCAACTTGTCACCGCTCCTCCCGCTGAGGAATACGATCGGGAGCATGGCCCCTGGGTGGGCTCCATCCTGGACACCACCACGGGAATCGTTCAATCCGTCGATCAGTCCACCTCTCTTGCCGGTTCTGAGGGTGGTCTTCAGGTAACGCGCAATGAGTTCGATGAAGCAGAGGCCGCCATCGTCCTCAAGCCGGGGAATGGCTCTCCGGGGGCGTCCATCCCAGTCCCCTGGACCTCAGTCGGTCCCCTGCTCACTGGCGAGGGCGTTCATAGCCTGCACTATCAATACGTCGAATCTAGGCGTTCCCAGTTTTTGGCGACCCCTGGCGTCGTGATCGTGGCAATGGCAACGAACCCGCATGGCGGCAGATATTACCCCGACAGCACCCGTGTCTATGGCGTGAGATGAGGGTCATGGTGAAATTCTTGAACGCTATACGCAGCGTCTCCGACGCATGTGGTTCCTGATGCAGGGCGTCATCTTACGTCGCGATCGCGCTGGTGAGCGGCCAGTCCCGGCTCTGGGCCAGGCCTCGATGCCTCCGCTGCCCAGGACGTCGGTGTTGTCGGACCTCCTGAGGCTGGGGCCTGGCGTCATCTGGCAGGTCTCAAGATTCTGGAGCCATGGACGACATCGTCTTCCACTGCGTCGGGTCCAGCGATGCTCGTGAAGAACGACTACGCCGCTGACAGCCAGGGAAAAGATCGGCTGGGGGAATGCGGTGCCGTCAGCCTGGATCCGGACAACGGCTCGGTGCGCTGGTATCAACTTCATCAAAACCGGTGATGCTGCCGGGAGGCAAAGATGAAAGAAGGCTGAGATCTTGGCAGAGTCCCGACGGACGATACATGGCAGTTAGCTTTGGCCTCGGTGCGGAAGGAAGACCCATCCGCAGAATACCGTCGCTGGGATCACGTCGACGCCGCTGCGGACGAAATCCCAGACCATCGTGGTGCTCTGCGAACAGGTGAAATTGGTGCGACCATGCACACTGACTCAGGTTGTCTTGGGCCAGGCCCTCGCGAAACAAAGCCCTCGTGGTGGAGACCTCACCACTGTCGTATCTGATGGGGAACCGTCACCTCGTATCCCTGGACAGCCCAGGCCTCCCCGCCAGCTGGGCTGCCACCGGCTGGCTCTCGGCTCCACCGCTGACAGCATCATCCTCCTCGCCGCAGCTCCACCGCAAACAGGGATGGCTGCCCACGGTGACGTTGACCCTGGCTGAGTCCTGCGACCGGCCAGCCGCGGCGCACAGTGGATCGCGTCTGGAACGTGGATCACAGCGGCTGGGCTGTGCGCTTACCGATGCGGCCGACGCTGACGACACCCAGCAGAGGCCGTACGAAATCGTGGATCTTGGGTCAGACGCCCGGACCAATATCACAGGCCTGACAGCCGAGACCCGGCTCACACCCACCGGCACCATCCGACTTCTCAAACCAGGCCGTGAAGATCTCCGTCTCCTGGCTGCCGGGCCCAACGACCCCATCAGACGCTGACACCCCGCACCGAGGCCGTCGGGATCATTGACGACACCTCAGGGTCGCATCAGCGCATCAGGACGCGTCCAACGCACCACCCTCACCATGGGCCGTCCTAACCTGCCGGACTCAACCCATCCGGCCCTCCTTGTCCCGCAATCCCCGGATGATGTCACGGAGACGAGACGTGTGAGGCATACTGCGCGAGCTGCCATCGGCACCCCGTCACGACTGCTGAGACCACCAGTCGAGCACAGCTAAACGAGGCCTCCTCGGGGACAGGACCGTGCTCCATCCGGTGCTCCAGCAGGAATGTGTAGGCCTTGCCGACGGCGGGCCGGGCGCGATGCCCAGGATCTCCATGATCTGCTGCCCGTCGAGGTCGGGGCGCATCGGCGATCTCCTCCTGCGCCGCCAGCTCGTCGATGCGCCACTCCAACTCCTCGTAGCTGCGGCGCAGCCGGGTGGCCTTGTTCGCGGTTGCGGGTGGTGCAGTCGCACGGGTCGACGCATGTGCAGCCGCTCCAGCTCGTCGTCCCGCATCCCGGACGTAGCGCCGCACCGCCGAGTCGATCCACGTGCCCGTCGGCATGCCGTGAATCGCAGGTGCAGCTCCACCAGCTTCGCCACAGACTTCACCGTCGCCGTCGGGTGTTCAGCCTTCAACGCTTCTGACGACAGCTTCGCCCCCACCACGTCGTGGTGATGGAACGTCTGCTTCGAGCCCCTCGAAAGCGACGGGTGGCGGGCTTGCCGATGTCGTGCAGCAGCGCCGCCAGCCGGTTCACGAGGTCCGGTTCGTGACCGCGAGCTCTTCTCAGATCGATGGCCTGCTCCAGGACCGTCGCGAGTGGGCGTAGACGTCCTTGTGACGCATGTGCTCGTCGCGTTCCAGGCGCAGCGCGGCAGCTCTGGCAGGGATATGCTCCGCGACGCCGGTGCGCACCAGCAGGTCCAGACCTCGCGGGGCGAATCCGTCAGCAGCAGCCCCGACAGCTCGGCCTGAATCCGCTCCGCCGAGACGATGGCGATGCGCTCCGCCAGCTCCCTTCATCGCGCCTGCACCTCGGGGGCGACCCGGAACCCCAGCCGCGACGCGAACCGCGCAGCCCGCATCATCCGCAGCGGGTCCTCACTGAACGAGATCTCCGGCGGCGACGGGGTCCGCAGCACCCCCTCTGAGAGGTCGCGTAGCAGGGTCCCACGAACTCACCCGACACGACGTCCACCGCCATGGCGTTGATGGTGAAGTCGCGGCGCACGAGGTCCCTCTTCAATCCGATCCCCGAAGGCGACGACCGGTTTGCGGGACTCGGGTTCGTAGGCGTCAGCCCGGAAGGTGGTGACCTCGATCTGCCACTCGGCATCGCCGTCGCGTCTCATCGCGCCGATCGTTCCGAAGTCGCGGCCGATGTCCCAGGTGGCGGTGTAGTCGCGCAGGATCGCGTGGGTCTCGTCGGGACGAGCGGAGGTGGTGGGAAGTCCAGGTCGTGCCCCGAGCCCACCGAGCAGCGCGTCGCGCACGGACCGCCGACGAGGTACAGCTGATGCCCGGCGTCGGCGAGCAGGCGTCCCGAGGTCGCCGACAGGAGCTGCCGGACCAGCTCGGCGACTGGGCGTTAGCGTCGAGCTTGAGTCAGGTCAGCACGAGCAGATTCTACGCAGACCACTCGTGCTTCTTTACTCAGCCCGCGGACGGATGCGTACTCGGCTAGGTCGGTTAGCAATAGCAAACTGGCTGGGGGTGTTACCGGTATAGCTTGGTCAGAAAGCGCTGGAGGATCGGGTGGTGATGTGAATGTTGTGACCGGCGACTTGGAGGCGTTGTCCTCGGACACCGCGGACGTTGCCAGCCAGATCAGGACTGTCGATCTGGTGACTGCCATGATGGATGCGCTCTCCGCCATGACGGGGTCGGCATCAGCCAGCCTCGTGAGATCGGTCGACCGCCAGCACGGTGGACATAGAGCGTTCAGACCTCAAGGACAAGCCATCAGGATTTCGAGTGATGACGTGCAGTCTGCAGCGAACTTCTATGGTCAGAATGAAGCTGACCTCGAGGCATCACTGCGTTCACGGGGACGCTGCCTTCCCCAATCGGACACTTCGGGGCTCAAACACAGGTGCCTACGAGGGATTGGCAAAAACAAGATGGAGGGCAACTGATGGCTATCGGATGGGCTGAGATCTAGCAATGAGATCCTGCGAATCTCAATACGACCTCGCAGAATGAGGCTTATTCGCAGCTGCTGGCGACTGGGCTCTGACAAGGGATTTCGCTGTTTCTGGCGCCCCATGAATGAAAGCCTCGCTGGAAGAACAAGGAGTTCGTTGAGGACTCCGCCGCAGATTGTCAACGGCGAGGATCGATCCGTCAACCGCCGACGACAAGGCGGCGGGCGCGTCCAAGTAGCACGTCGCTGACGGCATCGTCCCGAAACCCCTGGCTGCCGCGCACGCCGTGGGCCAGGGTTTTGTGCGCCGTCGATGCCCGCTCGCGTGCTGCAGGTACCGGCAGACCAGGATGGCGCATCGCTGACGCGGGGATCTGCGACACACCTGTGATCGCGAGCGCAGGTCGCGCCAGCAGCAGTAGCACACCGCGCCACCACCCTTCCGAAAATGGGCGTCCCTGTTGCATGCCCGTCGCTCCAGTCTGAGCAGCCGGAGAGGTGAGATGAGCAACGCGGAGCCGCATGCAGGCCACGGGAGCAAGGGGAGACTGTTCCGGACCTGAGGCCGCCCCGGACGCAGGGCACGCTGCTGGCGACGCTGGGCAAGCGCATCCTGCAGGCCCGGCGGCCGCGCCTCACCGCGAGGCTTCTGTCGGAGGCCCAGCCCGGCAGTGACGACGACTATCGTCGAACTCGGCCGGCGTCGGGGCCACCGCTGAGCTCCTTCTGCGAACCCGCGTCTCCACACGTGTTGACCCCAACCCCGAGGGCCGTGACGCCGCTCGAGCGACATCCTCCGCCGCCACCCGGACGCCGGGTCACGTCGGCCGACGCCCAGGACGCGGGCCCGCCTTGAGCGCCAGCGCCGACCGTGGTCGTGGCGAGGCCCTCTTTGCTCACCATCCAGTCCCAAGAGGGCCGCGCGCCATCGTCGCAGAGGCCGCCCGGCTGCTGCGGCCCGGCGGACGCCACGCCATGCACGAGATGGCCTGGGCTGCCCGGACCACACCGACGAGGAACGCGAAACCGCCCGCAAAGAGCTGTCACTGGCATCATCAAGGGTCGGAGCCCGGCCACCGACCCCGGAGGGTGGACTGGAGCTGCTCGCCACCGACCACGGCCTGGTCGCCGGATGGCAAGCGACCGGGCGTCCCTGCATCTGCTTGAGCCCGCCGCCTCATCGACGGCGAGGGCCTCTGAGATGCGCTGAAACGATTCTGGCGCAACGCCCGCAGAACCCCGGCGCCCGCGACCGCCTGAGAGGCTGTGCGCCAGGGCTCGGCTCAGGGGCGGCTCATGGGTGGCATCGTCATCCTCGCCGGAAGGCGTCAGCGACATCAGCCCTTACCCTCACCGGTGTGCGTTGATCCGCGGTGGCAACACCTCGTGGCGGACCTCGACGTCACCGTCGAGCCCTGGCCAGACACTGGCCGTCACAGGAAACGTCAGGGGCTGGCAAGACCACCCTCCTCAAGGCGATCTCCGGGCTCAGCGCCTGCGACGGTGGCACCGTCACCCGGCCCGGCGGGCGGCTGGCGCAGGGTCTTCCGGAGCCGCGGCTGCGCCCTGGTATAGCGCCCACCGCAATGTCGCCCTCGTCGTCGGGGAGACTACCCGGATCTCATCGCGCAGCAGTGGCTCGGCTCGCAATCGGCCTGGCCCCCGCCAGCCACCTCTACCCCCAAACAGCTCTCCGGCGGCATGCGGCAGCGGTCGCCATCGCCCGCGCCATGGCCACCAGCCCGCGCTCCCGTGCTCGTCGATGAGCCCATTTCAGCCCTCGACAAGCCCCTGGCGACGGCGCTGCGCGCCGACCTGATCCAGCTGCTCGCCGAGGAGGAGGTCGTCGCGTATGGGTCACCACGACCCCGGAGGAGGCCGACGAGGTCTCCACCTCCACCTGCACCTCGACGGCCCGCCCGGAACCCGGCAGCCTCACCGCCGACACCACCACCGAACATCGACCAGGAGAAGAATCGCGAAGCGTCGGTCCCTGTTCACCCGCTCGTTGCCTCGGGCATGCTCGGCACGCGGGCCTGGCCGCATGCTCCCAGCAGTCGACATTCCGGCACCCCGAACTCGGAACAGCCCTCGGGTTCGCCGTCGAAGCTGGAGACCCTGCGCGTCCACGTCCCACCACCCTTGGCCTTCATGGCACCCATGGCCTCCTTCGGGACCCTGGCAGACTCGACGGCCTCGTCGCGAAGACCGACTGTCCAGAACTGGGCTGATGTCGAGATCATGAAAGTCGCTGATCGTCAACGGCAGAGACCGATCTGGTCGCCACACCCCTCCTACGCGCGGCGGCGAACCTGTTCACAAAGGCTTCCCGTCCGAGCTCGTCGCCATCACCGTCTGGGGATGCTCTACGTCCCTCGGCGGCAGGGATCGGCGGCGCAGGGCGTCGAGGACTCAAGGGCAGAAAGGTCGCGGTGCCGATGCCCAACAACATGCCCGACCTGGTCTTTCCGCTACCTGATGACCCAGAGCGGCATCTCCCCTCGACCGGCGGGGCCGAGGGCATCAGAGGTGACGAAATACGAGCAGGCCTCCGAGATCATCCAGCCGCTGCTCTCGGGCAGATCGACTACGCGGTGCTGCCCGAGCACGTCGCCACCGTCGTCCAGGGCAAAGGCCAAGGAGGCCGGCAAGACCCTGGACCGCACCGCTCAACCTGCAGGAGCTGTGGGGCAAGGTCACCGGGCGGCCAGGCGCGGTTCCCGATGGCCGGCGTGGTGATGCCTCAGAAAGCTGGTCGACGCGAACCAGGCGCTCGTCGGGTGGTGTCCTGAACGAGCTGGAGGCCGCAGTCGCGCAGGTCAACGCCCTCGACGAGAAAGACCCCTCGCCGCGATCACCGCAGAAGACGAAGGTGCACGAGGCCCGCTGGTCAAGGCGTGATCCCCAGGCGCAGCTGGAGGTGGTTCCCGGCACGGAAGGCGCAAAGATCCGAACTGGAGGACTTCTACACGCGCCTGACGACGCTCAGCCCCGACATCGTCGGCGGCAAGATGCCTGCCGACGACTTTTCACCTGGCCGACCCCAGGTGACCTACAGCCCGGTCGACGAGCAGCCGCGATGGCGGGCGCCTCCTGCTGTGGTGGGTGGGGCTCGCCATCTGGTGCTGGTGTGGGATGTCGCGTCGTCGACTACCCCAGCTACGCCTTCCCCGGGCCGCAGGCCACCCTGGGAGGCGCTGCTGGCTCGCTCCGAGGACGAGGGGACTCGGCGCCGGGATGCTGCTCACCCTCCAGCGGGCGCTGACCGGGCTGGGGATCGCCTGCCTGATCGTCTGCCCCTGGGGATGGGCCGCCGGCACCTGGCAGCCCGTCGCAGAGCTGACCGAGCCCTGGTCGCAGCTGCTGATGGCGATCCCGCCCGTCGTGATCGTGGTGGTCGGGTGCTGTGGATGGGGCCGACCGCCGCGCGTGGTGCTGGTGGTGGTGCCCCTGGTGACGCTGCCCCCTGCTGGTCACCACCCTGCGCGACGCCGTCGCCCAACGTCGACGCTGACCCGATGGAGATGGCCCGGCTGTTCCGATTCGGGCCTGTGGGGCACGGTGCGTCGGGTGATCGTCCCCGCGGTGGTGCCCCCGGTGCTGTCCGCGGTCACCGTGGCCGTCGGCCAGTCGATTCGGCTGACGGTGATGGCCGAGCTGCTGAGCACCACCACCGGCATGGGCGCGGAGGTGCAGCAGGCCCGGACCAATCTGGAGACCGCTGACGTGTTCGCCCTGTCCGTCGTCATGGCGGCCCTGACCCTGGCCCTGGAGCTGCTGTTCCTGCGACCCGCCCGGCGAAGGCTGGAACGCTACAGATGAGCCCCTTCTCGTGTTTGGATATCAACGTAAGAATATTCGTCCTCAAGAGGAAGCGCTGATGCAGGCGGCCGTGCGTGACGTCGTACTGTGCGGAGGAGTGTTGGCTGGCAGGTTGCGTTCTCTGATGGCGGCGGTGAGCGCCGTCGTGATCGTCGGTGGAGCCATGGCTCTCACGCTGCTGCGTCCAGCGGCCCAGCAGAACGTCGACATCATGCCGCTGGCCACCGACGCTCCAACCACCTCGCTTGGCCGCCCCCTGTTCGCCAGTTCGGCGCCTCCCATGGCCAGCCCATCGGATGGGGTGGCCCCCCACGACGACGAGTCCGCCCCCGGTGAGGACACCACGCAGCTCAACGTCCCCGACAGCATCCTCACCCAGCAGGGTTCCCCGACGGGCCTGCCGTGGGCGGATCGGCTGTCCAATCCAGTCGCCGCTCCGTCATGGCAGGGTTTCGGACGCGCTACTACCCGGTGCTGAAGACCTGGAAAAATGCACAGGGACTTGATTTCGCAAGAACCGACTGCGGCACCCGGTGTCGGCACGGCCGCACCCAGTGTCGTGGTCAGCACCGCTGGGCGGGCGGCAACGGCGTGCAGGTGCGCGTGGATCACGGAGAGGTCTCCGGGCAGCGGGTTGTCACCACTTACAGCCACCTGTCGGTCATCGGCGTCACAACGGGGCAGCAGATCCCAGGCACATCAGCGTGGCCTCGTGGGAGACAGCGGATACGCACCAGCACCACCTGCATTTTCGAGGTGATCGCCGACGGCGACTTCAGGATCCGGCGCTGTGGCTGACCCCGATCAGCGACCGCAAGCCCATCGACTGCATCGCCGTCGGGTGAGCCGTCGTCGTCTGAGCAGCCGACCAGCGAGCCAGAGCCGACGGGCAACCCCGTCGGCGGGCCGACCTCACCGACGAAGACTCCGCCGCCCACCAGCCCACCCCTCATCGAAGCCGAGGCCCTCCACCACCGACGAACCATCCTGACACCGCCTGCGCCCACGGGGGGCTGACCCAGCGCGAGTCGCCGAAGCCGATGGAGCCACGACCACCAGGTCGGCGCCGGACATCCCGATTCCAGCGACTCCAGTTGATCACGGAATAGCCAGAGGCCCGCAGGCTGGGGCGGCATGGGATTCAGCGCATAGTCTGGTTCCCTAGCTATGCAGGATCTACGGCCCGGAGCAGCCCTGGCAGCCACACCCCTGACCAGGGAAGAAAGAGAGCAAGGGCAAGAAGAAGGGCAACGTCTCTCGCGCCCGCAAGATCTGGGGGCGGATCGGGATCGTCAGTCTGGTGTTGTTCCTGATCGTCGGGTTATCCGGCATCGGCACCTTCATGTACCTCTACGCCACCACCAAGCTGCCTGATCCCAACAGCGACTTCACCACCAACACCACATTCATCTACTACAACGACGGTGAATCCCAGCTGGGTCGTGGCCGCGCAGAACCGCGTCACCTGGACTATTCGGAGATGCCTCAGCTGATGAAGGATGCGGTGGTCGCAGCCGAGAATTCGACGTTCTTCACAGATCCTGGCATCTCACTGCCTGGCAGGGCCCGCGGCATGTGGACGATTCTGCGTGGCGGTGACCTGCAGGGTGGCTCCACGATCACCCAACAGTACATCAAGATCCTCTACCTGGACTCCGAGCGCACTGCATCCCGCAAGATCCGTGGCTGATCCTGGCCATGAAAAATGGGACGAGAGGTTCGGAGAAGATCCTGGAGGGCTATCCTGCAATTCATCTACTTCGGTCGCAGCGCCTACGGCATTGAGGCGGCCGCGAGTCGTACTTCTCGAGGTCACATCCGAGGCTGACCCCTGCCGGAGACTGCGACGCTGGCGGCGATCCTCAACAACCCGGCGAGGCCTGAATCCGTCGGGTGGAAGGCGAACCGTGAACGGCTGCTCGGCCGCTACCAATACGATGCTGCAAAGATGTGGACAACGGCTACATCAGCCGAACTGACTTCGCCGCAGCTCATCCCGCGCTGCCGGGTTCCCGGAGGTTCCGTCTCCGACCGCTACAGGGCCCAGAAGGGGACCTGATCTCAGCGTCGAGTCCGAACTGTCGACGCTGGGATTCCAGCGATGCCGAGATCCAGGGCAGGGGCCTGAGGTGATCACCACCCTCGACCAGAAGATGAGTGACGCGACCGTGGAGGTGGCGCAGAGGTACACTGAGCAGGCGGCGAACGACGCCAAATCAAAACCGGATGCGGCAGACACACGCCACGATCTCATCGGTTGACACCTCAACCGGCGGCATCCTGGCCATGTGGTGGCCTCGACTACACAGAGCACCACCAACTGGGCCACGACGCCCGGGCCTGCCGCATCGACGTTCAAGGCCTTTGCTGCTGCTCGCCGGGCTGCGGAACGACTACTCTCTGAACAGCAGGCTCAACGGAAAGCGACGTTCACCCGCGCGGTGGCTTCGTCCCGATCCGCAATGAGTTCAGCGAGCGGTACGGCGGTCACCTTGCGAAAGGCCGTCGCCGGGTCCATCAACACCGCGTTCGTGGTCGCAACTGACCCAGTCGATGAAGGATGGCGAATAGGGGTGATCAAAGGCGCCAGCAGCGCAGGTGCGCCGACTGGGCCCGGAGTGGGATGCCACCTTAATCAGGTACGCGCTGGGGTGGCGGAGGATTCAGCCCTGGACATAGCGCAATGCTGCGACTGTTTGTTACGGACTCGAAGCGCAGGATGTTCACCTCGTCGCCAGGTCATATGGATCGTGAGGGAAGGTCTGCGCGAGGCCAAGACGGAGGACCCAGACCGTTGACGAGAACGATCGCGGCGAATGTCACCGATGCCCTGACCTCCGTCGTCTCGGAGGGCACAAGGAACCAGACCTCGTCGCTGAAGCGCGTACGTCGAGCAAGACCAGCTTTTCCAACGGTGTGGATGACTCCATCACCTCGGCATGGTTCGTCGGCTACACGAAGCAGATCTCGACGGCTGTCGCATGTACGTGGCAGGAGACTCCGGGAGCGGAATCTCGATATCTACAAGAAACCTGGGGGACAAGACGTTCTTTGGCTCCGGCTGTCCGCTGATGACGTGGGTGGAGTACGTGAAGGCCGCCACCGAGGGCAGCGGGTTCTGAATTCGACAAGCCCAAACCGATCAGGGCAAGTCGCCGGAGCCGTCGGCGCAGCAAACATGATCCCCAGGGTGGAGGAGACACCGCAGCCCCACAGAGGAGCAGACGCAGCCCCACAAAGGAGCCAAGGGGCTGGGGTCAGCAGCCCACAGCCAAGCGCGTCCCCAGCCCAGGACGGTCGCAGGAGCACGCCCGACCAGGCCAACTTCGCTGATCGACCGACGGCCACGCCGACGCGGAACCATCGATCCCCACGGGCGGGCAGCCCGAGCCAGCCCGAATCCGCGGCCATCTGGCAGTGGCGACAACCAGGAGGGGTGACGTTTGGGCCCTGCGCAGGGCGTGAGACGCAGAATCGGCCATATGGGCGACTTGTGGCCAGCCGTGGACAATAGTTAACTGCTGCCATGACTATGGGGTGGTGCCTCCGGCTGAACAACGTGTGATGCTCAACGAGTTCGATGCGGTTGAGCAGGCGCGGATCTGGCTGGACTACGGGCCGGAGGCGGCAACTCAGATCTTCGTCAGCTATCTGCGGATGGCCCGCTGTTCGAGGGATACGGTCGTGTTCAACCGGTCGCAGGTGCTGGGATCGGCATCGTGATGCTGTCGCGTAGGCCGGCTGGTGTGCGTCGCGCTCTGGGTGTTGGATGCGATGAGGCGATGCCAGTCCCATCCTGTGCTCCCGGGAGTCACCGCCGTCGGCGCCGCTGGAGCGGATCATCTCGGCGGAGATCAGTGCGGTTGATGCGCTGCCGAACTCGTCGGCGGCCTATGCGCTGCATCCGACGAGTGTCCCGCCCGAGACGCAGTGGATGTACTTCGACAATGAGGAGCACCGGCGCTACGTGGAGACCGCCGGGGTGGAGCAACGGGTCTATTCGTCCTATCGCTTCGACTTGGAGGCCAGGCGGGGCATGTGGCGTGAGGCGATCCAGCAGGGCAAGTTCCAGCTGGAGTACTGGAGTCCGCTGAGCTTTGACATGTCTGCGTTGCTGAACCTCAGCTTCAACGGACATTCCGGGATTGGTTGCCGAGCGGGCGCTCGTCGAGTCGGTACTGGCAAACTTTGGCCCTGAAGGTTTCAATGCGCTGTTTGATCGCTCGGCGGCACTGGAGTTCATCGCTGGACTGCCGGCGGATGCTACGCGCGACAGGGCGGTGATGGACTGGTGGGATGCCGCGTATCGTGAGGGCTTGGCGGCGTCGAGACCGGTGCAAGCCGATCCAGTTGACGCCGTTCTGAGAGGCCGCATACGGGGATCCAGGTGGTGCTGGCTCGGGCGCTTGGCCTGTTGTCGGAATATCAGCCATGGCGGCAGCGGTTTGCGGCAGTGGGTCGCCCTGGCGGCAGCTGGCGACCAGTGGCGGCAGGGCCGGATCTGGTTCAGCAACGGCGTCGTCGACATCCTGCAGGAGATGGACGCCGAGACCTTCAGCAAAGCTGATCCACTGACCGAGGCTGCCCGGGACCGGTTCTGGGCGGAGCCGACGCGGGCGGCGGTCTACGATCTGACGCTGGCTGCGCGGGGGCATTGGCAGCCCCTGGTGACGCGACACCACCGCTCCCGGGCGCTGCTGCCACCGTCGCCATCGCTGCGCTCCTCATCGGCGTCGCGGTGCTGGCCCAGGCCCTCGCAGGCTCGTACGGCGGGACCGGCTGGTGGATCCTCCTGGCGACGCTGGCGGGCTTCTGATCGGCGGTCCGCTGGCGCGCAAGGTCCGCGGGCTGTGGCTGCTGCGTCCATGGAGCGTGTACGGGACCGTCATCTTCAAGGCCAACGAGAACGGCCGATGGCGGCGGGGATCGTCGCAGGCTGGGTGCTGCGCGGCGGGAGTCGGTCTGCCGGAGCATCGTCCGTCCACAGTCGAGTTCTGGGTGATGTGGATGGCTGCGCGGAACTATGGGCGCGACGCTCTACGCTGTAGGCCGCGAGGAATGCGCTGCTGGAGGGGCTCGAGGGGACCGGTGGGGCGGTACGCTCCCGCCCGGCGGGGACTCTGGTTCAATCCCGTTCCCTGGTCACTGGTGGTGGCAACCGTCACCTTCCTCATCCTGACCTTGCGACGGGTGCCGTGCATCCAGACCTCTGAGACAGAGGGCGTCAGACGCGTTCATCCGGCTCTGCTACTCCGACATCCCCTGGCCTGGACCTCCCAGGGCCTGGCGACGGGAGCTCTGCCGTTCGGCGGGGGCGGATGCTTCCCACCGGTTCTCGGCCTGCTGCTGCTGGGGTGGTGATGCATGGCCAGGCAACGGTGCCCCGTCGATCCTGGCCTGGCGTGCAGGCTCAACTCGACAGGGCACAGCTGTTCTTCAGCCTGTCGGCGGTGATGCTGTTCGTCAGCTTCCTGGCGTGGGTGCTGTGCATGGCGCTGCTCGGGCGTGACTCGAAGCAGAGCAGAGAGACTACACCTGGGAAGGGATGCGGGTTGCTGCCTCACCCGTGATCCTGGCCTCCGGGCTGATCTCCTGGGATCTGCTGCCGATAGCGCTGACGGCCTTCGCCATGGTGCACCTCAGCAGGGGACACCTGACAGAGGCCGGCATCGTACTGGGTCTGGCTGCCGGGGCAGGGACAATGGCCATCGCCGTGATCTGGCGGTGGCGTTCGCCGGTCAGCCTTCGGCACCAGACGCCACCTGGCGGCCTTCAGCCTCGGAGCGCCCTGACCTTTGCGAGATGAACCTCCCCTTGTCATCTACAACTGGAAGATCGTCACCGACTTTCCCTATTTCGCTGAGGTCACCAAGGATGTCCAATACGGGTCGCTGTTCTTCCTGGGGGAGGTCTTCGGCGTGAGGATCCGCTCCGCCGGGGTGCTCGGGCTCCTGCTGACTCTGCTGGTGTTGGCCATGATCGCGTCCTGGATCTACCTGGGGGTCTGCGATCCCCGCATGTGGGAACGCTCGTTGCACTATTCGTGTTCCCACACGGTCCTTTTGAGCCCGCCTACCCGCCTCAGACCGGTCTGTGGCTGCTGTTTTGCAGCTGCTGCTGGCATGCCCTGGCCACGTGTGGGGCTGGCCTTCGTCTGTCACCAGATCGCCTGCTGGCTGCCGTGTGGGCCTATCTGGCAGGGCATCTCACTCCAGGGGCGCAGCCCCAACGTCACTCTGCGCTGTTCCCGCGGGTCGTGGTGGAGCGGGGATCGTCGTCGGCTGCCGCGTGACGTCGCACACCCCAGCCGCGACCCCCTCCGCGCCCGAGCAACCCAGACCCGATCGGCGGGTTCTCGCGCGCGCGAAGCCGAGCCGCTGAAGAATCCGCCACCTCTGGGTCTCGCAGCAGCCGGGGGATCAGTTCCAGATCAGCTCATCGCAGGTGGTGGTGGTCAGGCGGACAGTGACCGGAATCTCGTCGCCCACCTCGATTCCCGGATCGGAGCCGCCGATGAACAGCATCGAGGCGTGCATGTGGGGAGGCTCGGCGAAGGGGCGCTTCCGGCCGCCGATGCTGAACGGTGACCGGGGAGAATCCGTGGCATCCAGCAGCCCCTGCGCGATGGTCACCCGCTGCCGCAGCGACTTCTGCGATATGGCGGCGCTGACGGCGCGATCCCATGTGACGTGCCGCCGCTGACACTGCCAGCCAGCCATCCCGCGGCGCGTGGTTCTGGTGATAGCCGTAGCGGGTGCCGCGAGGTGACGCGGTGCAGGTCTAGGACCGTCTGCCGTGGTGCTGAGCGCGTTGGAGCCTCAGCCGCAGCTTTGTGCCCATCCTCATCCGGGTGCCCCAGATGGGTGCGGGTCTGCAGTAGTCACTGCTGCTCATATGCGACACCCACCGCCCCGCGCCTGTGGAGACCGCGGCAGGCCAGCTGCTGGGCCTCCGCCAGCCCACTGGATGGTGGCAGATGGATGGTCCAGCCCTCGAAGTTCAGAGCCCCCGTCTCAGCCTCACCGATCCGGTCACTGGGGATGCCGTGCCTCAGCATCGACGTCAGAGCTCCACGACCACGCGGGCCCTGGGATGCAGCCGTCGCACCTCCTCCAGATCCTCCAGACGTGAGATGACGGTGATGACACTCGGGTCGTCGAGACAACTCCGTCGCCGCCGAGTCGAAGGACTTCACGCCGACAGCACCAGCACATCACGGTCCCAGCCCGCCGCGCTCACCGCCGGCACCTCCTGTGGGATCCCCACGGCGGTCGTTGTTCATGCGCTTGGCCTCCTGGGGCGAGCACATCCAGCCCGAAGCCGTAGCCGTTGCCCTTCGCCACAGGCACCAGGCGGGAACTCCTCGTGCAACTCCCGGATGTTGTTGCGCCAGGCACGGGTGCTCATGTTGAGCTTTAGCGTCATGTCACCGCCGCTTCATGTACTGCTGGAATGCGAAAGTAGAGCAGTGGGTTGACGGCTTTGTCCCCACTGCTTGCAGATGGGCGACGGCCTCGCCGCCCGTGCCGACCTTGAACTGAATCAGACCCAACTCAGGGTCATCAGCGGCCAAGCCTTCCGTGATGCCACGCAGATCGTAGATGCTGGCACCCGCATCCCGTGCGTCGCGCATCATGCGCCACTGAATGGCGTTGGAGCCGCGCACCTCCCGCTTGGCGGTGGTGGATGCCCCATACGAATACCAGGCGTGGACCCCAACGCGGATGAAGGTGTGGTGGCCGCCACCAGGTCACCCCTCATGCTCGGCGAGGTAGACGCGCATCCGGTCCGCTCCTCCTCGTTGAGCGCGTCCCACATCGTCTGGAAATAGGGGAAGCCCCGGCCGGTGAAATGGTCGCGTTCCGCGGTCTCCAGATAGATGCCATGGAACCGTGCCAGGTCATCGCGCTCGCCTTGCGTGACGGTCACCCCCAGCTTGTCTGCCTTCTTGATGTTGCGTCGCCACAGCTGGTTCATGCCGCTTCAGGAGCTGCTCATCTGTCAGGGCAGCCCCGTCGGCGTCGCTCAGGCGCAGCTGATAGTTGTGCGTGCCCGCAGCGGAAACCGGGACCGGTGCCCTGCTGCTGCCAGCCGAGATGCGTCCAGGCAGCGCAGCACGCGGGTCGTGTGTCGTCTCGTCGGGGGTGACCCGTGACAAAGGCGGCGATCTTCGGTTCGGCGATGGCCTCCTTGACCGTTGGGAGCCAGCCACCGGCGATGCACCACCGTCGGGCCGATGCGTACCGCGAAGGCTTTCCTGCGGCGAGCGTAGACGACCAGCGCCTCCAGATGGGCCCTCGACGTCCGGGCGTTCCCAGTCGAGAACCGGGCCGCTCGGGCGAGATAGGCCAGGAACCGGCGGAGCTTCGGCAGCTGCCGGTACAAGATCAGGCCGACGCCGGTCAGGTCCCCGTCGTCGAAAAAGCCGACGGACTCCGAGGTCCACTCCGGTTTGCCTGCCCCAGGCGGGTCGGTTGCAGGAAAAACTCGCCTGGCCGCGTTGATTCACGAACTGCAAGGTGCTCGTCGGCACTGATCGTCTTGACGGTGATGCTCACACCCCAAACCTACCGGCTGGGTGTGACGGGTGATGCAGTTCTGCGACCACAGGGTTAAGAGCCCACCGGCGATCTGCCGTGACAGCCGGAGACGTCACCCTCCTGAACGCTGCCCCTGCCGGTGTCTCAAGCAGATGCGCCCGGCATGGTGCCGGGCGCATCCTGAGTCAGGGGTGGCGATCAGGCGCAGGGCGGCCGCTCGTGAACGATCCTCCGAGATGCGGATGATGGCGTGGGTGACCTCCAAGCTCATCCGCATGAAAGCCAGGTAGAGGATCGACGAGATCGGCACCAGGATGATGGCGCCAATGATGCTCAAGGCGTTTTTGGTTGCGAAAGCGGCGACGATCAATGCCACCATCATGATGCCGATGATCACAGTGGCCAGGATGTGAGACGAACTTGATCACCTTGTTGGTGACGTAGCTGCACGAAGCTGAAATCGAACAGCGCCGCGAAGAACCCAACCTGGCTGGGTGCGGGCGCGTAGCCGTAGGGAGCGCCACCGTACTGTGGGGGTTGCTGATCATAGGAGTTCCCAGGCTGCCCGCCATAGGAGTCGGTCGGCTGTTGTGCCCACACATTTCCGGTGGGCTGTGACTGTTCCCACGCCTCTCCTCCAGCCTGGTAGCCAGACGGATTCTGCGGATCATGGGGGAATGGCGGGTTGCTCATGTGGTCCTTCCAGAAGCAGCGTATAGATTCTACCGGAATCCGGGAGGAACGTGCGGGGAGATCCTGCAGATCCCCATGTCCACCTCAGCGGATGATGACAAGCTGCGTCTCATGCCTTGATGTCCTCAATGCGCTCGCCGATCCGCATTCCATAGAAGGAACGGTAGACGAAGTAAGAGGCTGCACCAGGAACACCGCGGACAGGGTGTGAGCCAGCGTCGCGGCTCCCTGCTCGGAGATCGCGACAGCCAGCTCGACGGCCAGCGGTCGAACAGCGTCGAGAACTGATCACCGGGTTCAGCGCCACCGACGAGGTGTCCTTGCTGAGGGTCGCCGACGGTGTCGCCCCACGACCAGTCGCGTCATGCAGCGGCGTGCCCTTCGCGTCGAGATCCACCTCGACCAGCTTCTTGGCGTTGTCCCAGGCCCCACCCGCATTGGCCATGAAGATGGCCTGGTACAGGCCGAACAGCGCCATCGCCACCAGGAACCCGATGAACAGGAACGGCTCCGCGAAGGCGAATGCCAAGGTGGCGAAGAACACTCCGAGGAAGATGTTGAACATGCCCTTCTGCTGCATACCGGGTGCGAGATCTGCACCACCTTGTTGGAGTCCTCAGCGGAGGCCTTCGTTCCCCCGTCGAGGTGAAGGTTGTCCCTGATGAACTCCACAGCCCGGTAGGCCCCGGTCGTCACGGCCTGCATGGAGGCACCTGTGAACCAGTAGATGACAGCCCCGCCCAGCAGCAGACCCAGCAGGAAGGGGGCGTGCAGCAGGGAGAGATTCTCCAGGCCGACGGTGAGCTGGTCGGTCAGGCCCATGATGATGGAGAAGATCATCGTCGTCGCCCCTACCACTGCGGTGCCGATCAGCACCGGCTTTGCGGTGGCCTTGAAGGTGTTGCCCGCGCCGTCGTTGGCCTCCAGGAAATGCTTGGCATGCTCGAAGTCGGCCTCTATGCCGTAGTCACGCTGCAGCTCCTCCTTGATGCCGGGAAGCTCCTCAAAGGTCGACAGCTCAAACACCGACTGGGCGTTGTCGGTGACCGGGCCGTAGGAGTCGACGGCGATTGTCACCGGCCCCATGCCCAGGAAGCCGAACGCGACCAGGCCGAACGCGAACACCGCCGGGGCCTTCATGACCTGGTCGAGGCCCAGGGTGGAGATGATGAAGCTGAGGCCCATCAGCCCCGTGATGGCCAGGCCGATCCAGTAGCCGGAGAAGTTTCAGCGACCAAGCCCGACAGGATGTTCAGCGACGGTCCACCCTGGTTGGAGGAGACGACGACCTCGCGGGTGTGGCGGGCATGCGTGGAAGTGAACACCTTCACCAGCTCCGGAATCAGCGCCCCCGCCAGGGTGCCGCAGCTGACGATCAGCGACAGCTTCCACCACAGGCCGTCACCGAGGCCGCCGATGAGCATCGCCGACGTCAGAACGTCAATCCGATGCACAGCAGCGACGCCAGCCACACCAGTGAGTGTCGGGGGCGCCTCGAAGTCCATCTCGGTGGCGTCTCCGAAGCGGGCCCGGGAGATGACGATGTTGGCGAAGTAGGAGATGCCGGAGGCCACCACCACGACAGCGCGGATCGCGAAGATCCACACCAGCAGCTGCACTCGCACCGTCGGGTCGAGGACGCCGAGAAGGATGAGGTGATGAGCGCCACCCCGGTGACGCCGTAGGTTTCGAAGCCGTCGGCGGAGGGGCCGACGGAGTCGCCGGCGTTGTCGCCTGTGCAGTCGGCGATGACACCGGGGTTGCGGGCGTCGTCCTCCTTGATCTTGAAGACGATCTTCATCAGGTCGGCGCCGATGTCGGCGATCTTGGTGAAGATGCCGCCTGCGATGCGCAGCGCCGACGCGCCCAGCGACTCGCCGATGGCGAAGCCGATGAAGCACGACCCGCGATCTCACCTGGCAGGAACACCATGATGATCAGCATCATCGCCAACTCGACGGAGATCAGCACCATGCCGATGCTCATGCCGGAACGCAGCGGGATGTCGTGGCAGGGGTAGGGGCGGCCGGACATCGCGGCGTGGGCTGTTCGCGCGTTGGCCAGGGTGTTGACGCGGATTCCGTACCGGGCGACGGAATATGCTGCCGCCCATCCCGATCGCAGAACAGGATCACCACGGCGGTCCTGCCACACCGAAACCGACGAGGAACACGTGGTAGACGATGATGATGGTGGCGATGAATGCCCACAGCAGCAGGAGGAACCGGCCCTGCACCCTCAGGTACGTCTTGCAGGTGTCGTAGATCAGCTCGGAGACCTCCCGCATTGCCCGGTGCACGGGCATGCGGTTCAGCTGGGAGTAGGTGATGATCCCGAAGCCCAGCCCGAGGGCGCAGACCACCAGGCCGAGGCCGAGCAGCACTCGCCGGTAGCTCGAGGAACTGCACAGAACCGAGGTCGGGCAGCTGGGTGGCTTCGCCACCGGTGTGGGAGCCCCTCATTCTGGGGGCGGGAACATGCGCCGAGCCCCAGAACACCGACCGCGGCCCCAAGCAGGGCGAGTCGCCGTCGAGCCGGCACGGGACCGGCTGGTGGATGAGGGGTGTTTACCGCCTTCCGCGGTAGCTCGGACATGATGCTCCCTTGGATCAACTGCTGCTGGCGATGCCAGCGTGTTTCCCCCAAAGACTTTACGCCCGGAGATGTTGGCTAAATGGGTGGGGGACCCGACGGGATCCGTGGTGGTACATGGCGATGTCAGCCTGCAGATGACGCCTTGCAGACCTGAGGTTCGGCTGACCGGGTCGCCGACCTCCCGCCGCGGCCGTGTGGACGGTGTCTCTGCTCAAGGTGAGGCCGCTTGCGGTGTGCACGATTAGTGTTGCCGATGGCCGTACGCTTATGGACAAGGGATGCCGACGCAAGGGTGAGGTCGCTGCCCTCATGGCATGCGACGTTCTTCTACAGTATTTTTACGGATTGTTGCCGACCACCGTATCCACTTTTAATTGCTGGCGTGGTTCTGGAGACCGCGCCTGGCTTTGCCTGTTTGGGAGCCGACTTAGGGGAACGCTGTCTTGGAGCCATGCAACATGTGTCTAGTCCCAAGACCTCGGGGGTCCATCGTGCGTCGCCTACCCGCTCTTCTGATAGCAACCTTCACAGCCTCCGGGTTGTGTGCTTTGGCTGCTCACTGCCCTCGCTCAGGCAGTTTCGCTTGAGCGCGCGCGCTCACGCGTCACAACGTTACCGGCGGATCGTATTTTTGGCCCTGGTGGTCGCATTGAGACGATGATCGTGGCTCATGCTGTGCCCGGCACTGTGGCCGGCGGGTCAGCAGAGGTGCAGGCGACGAGTCTGGGACCGTGAGACTGGGCGAGGTACTGTCCGGCGTGGAGGTGACCTTCACCCTTTCTGGCCAGAGCAAGACTGCGACCACTGGGGCTGATGGCGGGCCGTGGTGAAACTGGCTGTCCCGAACAGTGGCTCCGGCGTCCTGGCGACGGTGACCGCCTCCGTCGCCGAGAACGCAGATCGCATGGCGTCGACGACGACGCGGACATCAAAGCGCCGGGTTTCTCGCTGCGCGATATCGTCGTTCATGATCGACGAGTCGGGTTCAATGTCGTCCGCTAGCGGGCCGTGCTCACAACGTCAGTAACCTCATGGCGGGTCAGCTCTCCCCAGTCCATCGACCTACAGTCTGCTCTGGGGTTTCGGCGACCGCAACATGGTGCCGCGGCTGGCCTCGCCCGCGACAGCGGATCTGGACGTTTTCAAGAAGGCGCTGGATGGGATGACTGACGGTGGCGGCACTGAGCCTGGGACAGATGCGATCGTTGAGGCCTCCCCTCGGCGCGCACTGGATGGCGTCAGGGGCGGGCCGATGCCTCGTCCTGATCGGTGACGAGTACCTGCAGGAGGACAAGTACACCGCCCAGGATGCTGCCAAGGCCCTGCAGGACACGGGCGCCACCCTGTTCTCCATCACCACTCCGGGAGAAGGCGACGGCTACCGGGAGCTCGCCGTCAACTCTGGTGGGAAGGACTTCGACATCAATGCCTTCAAGCAGGGACCCTGCCCCGGTCCTGGAGGCGCTGATGGAGTCGTGCGTCACCGGATCGCGCAGCACTCCGACCTGTCCATCACCATCGACGACAACCTGGATCAGGTGACTGCCGGGACGCAGCAGACCTATGTCGTGAAGGCCGAGAACACCGGCGCTGCGGCAGCCACGGGAACAGTGGTGACCCGCCAGAGCTGCGCCGACCTCCTCGGGCGTCGTGGATGCCGCTGGCGCTGACATCTCGAAACACACTCACCTGGACGGTGGGCGACATGGACGTCAACGACTCCTGGACCCGCTCCCGTGGTTGTGCGCAGGCGGCAGATCATCCCGCAGGCCAGCTGGAGGTGAGCTCAGGTCTCGGTGATGCTGCGGGAGGGCGGACCCGACACCGGAGAACAACATTGACACCGGCGCACACCAACGTTGTGGCAGGTGCGTCGCCGAGTGCCTCTCGCCTCAGCCTGGTGGGAAGACGAGACCCGGCCTGCCGAAGACAGGCCAGTGATTCCTGGAAGATGAATGTCCCAGAGCGCGATAAAGCGTAAGCCGATCCCGGCTCTGGAGCCTGACCGGTCGCGAAAACCGAGCGGGCCAGACTGCGTGAACTCGTGGCGCAGCCTGGCCCGCCGGTCGTCATCACCGGTGCTTCCTGGGGCGGGCAAGTGGCGCTCGCCGCAGACCGGCCGGGTCATGCGCCAAGGCCGCCTGGTGTGAAGCTGACGCCCGCGACCGCCCGATGACGTTCCTGACGGGATTGCGAGAGACACCTTCGAGGATGTTCCCGAACTGGTCGTGCTGGATGGTCTGCGTGTGGATCCAGCTTTGATCGAGCAGCTGCGAGACCTGGGATCGTCTCTGCGATCACCGGTTGTGGTGTTTCCCGCCAGTCTCGTGGTTGGGGCAATGCCTGATCCGAGGCCCTTGAGCTGCTTCGGCGTGAGCTTGGGCGGGCTGGGGAGAGCTGGCAGGGATGGCGACCTCACCAGACTCACAGGCGATCTCAGGACGGCTTCCCGCAGGTCTGTTGATCTGGCCCGGCGTCTCCTTGCTCGGCCTGGCTGACGGTCGCTGACCATGTGGACCCTGGTTCCGTGGGTCCGCTGCCGACGGTGTCCGCCGCCTCTGGACCGGTTGTCTCAGGAACTGAGCTCTGAGACGCGACGCCGAGCCTTCCCGCTGCTGGCTGCCCATCCAGGACTGGAGTGGGAGGAGGGCGGTTGCCGCCCTGTGGGGCATGCCTGCCGGGGAAGCTGGAGGAGCTCAGATCCCACCTGCTTGTCGACGAACAGGAGGTGGCTGCGGCGGTTGGCTGAGGGGTGCGCGCCTACGCCCAGGAACGACTCCTGCACTATCGCACCTCGATTGTGCGTGAAGCCCAGGAACGCTTACTCGTCCAGAGCATTGCCTGAGCGCGCGACTGGAGTCATCTGCTGAGCCCGCTGGATCCCGGTTGCTGGCGAGGAGCGCCCAATCTGCTGGCGGTGGCGGGACCTGACTGCTGCAGAGTTATCAGCACGCCTCCACGCTCCGGTTCGGTCATCCCTCATTCCGCATCTTGCTGGTGGCTCCCGGCGGCGGTCATCCGCGAGGAGGGATGCTCGCCTCTGGTCATGGGACGCGTGGCTCCCGGGTGGGGGCGGCCATCCGAGTCGCCCAGAGCAGCTCTGCCAATGCCGCGGAGGCGATGCCCGACCCCCGTCGGTGAGGCACGAAGCCGAACTCGACCTGGCGGTGGCCCATTCTGCGTGCCGGGGACTTCCGCGCTGTCTCACGGCACGCAGAGCGGGCGCTCTCCGCGAGTTGGCGGGGACTTCGCGATCGAGATCACTGCGCGCAGCGGTGTGTTGCAGTGCCGCATGGTCAGCGGAGCATTCCCACGAGGCAGTCGTCCCACCTCAGGCATCTCGTCGATTAGCAGCGACGCAGGGGAGCTACCCGAGTTGGTCACATCCCACGCACTCGTTGGCGGGGGTGTGTCTCCGAGTCGACGCCGGACCGGAAGGCTGGAGGAAGGCCTGCCGGGAGGCCGTCCCGGACACTGCCAGGGCTCCGGGCTTCAGGTTGAGCTGATCTCAGCCCTGTCAAGCCGATTTCAGGTTCATCTGCGCCAGGCGTGACATGGAGGCCGCGAGAGGACCTGGACGGGCGGTGGCCGCAGCGCCCAGAGCTCTGGAGATGCCTTCTCCCTCGCCACCGTCGACGTGCTGCGTGTCCGGTTGAAGCCGTGCTAAGTCGGAGGACACGCATGGCGGCCGCGGCGCCCGCCATTCCAGGCGGCGGCAGCTGCGATCGAGGCCCCTGCTCGCTCGCGGGAACCCGTGGCAGGGGCTTCAGTTGTTCCTGGGGAGAGTCCGTATCTTTGTCAAGGAACGCCCCTGACTTGGCGCGTGCTGCACTTCGAGGAGGGTGCTGCGGCTGATGGGTTGCAACGATATCGACTTCCTCTGTCCGGACTGCCAAACTGGGTTTGGCGGGCTGCGATGGTGACCAGATCCTGTGGAACGGAAGCAGATCGCCATACCCTCAGCGGTCGCTGCCCACATCGATTCGCAAGGAATTGCACGAGCGCACGCGAATGCGCGTGGCGGATCTGGTTGCCGACGGCGCACAGCAATCGGCAGATTGCGTCCCGGCTGGGTATCTCCTCCCGTACCGTCGAGGACCATGTGAAGCGTATCTGCCTGAAGCTGGGGGTGATATCGATCTCGCCATTGGTCGCCAGGCTGGCGAGGAGTCAGCCGACCGATCTGGCATCACTGGTGAGATGTGGGCGTGAAACCCGGTGCCGACACAGTGCAGCGGCACCAGGATTGTGGTTCAGGCTGTGTGGCGATGATGTTGTCGAGTGCAGTTGCCCAGCGCAGGTGCGTAGCTCCACATCGATGTCGGCGGGGAGGTTCTCGTGGGTGATGTTCAGTTCTGTGCCGCCACCCGTCTGCGGCGGTCATGCGGAGGGTCGACGATGGTGGCGAGCTCCACATCGTAGAATGCCACGAGAAACGGATCTGTTCTTTGGGGTGGAAGCTGCGTGTGATGCCGTAGGTTCCATCGTTGGCGTGCTAATCTTCGCCTTTGTTCCCCAGTTGGCCGCCTTCGCCGGAGTAGCGCCATGCCGCCTCCGGTCTCCGGGCGCGAGGGCCCCCAGACCGCGTCGAGCGAGGTGAGTCACCCGGCTCACGGCTATGCTTCCTGGCTCTCGCTGGCGCCTCCGTTGTCTCCATGATGATGCCTTTCATCTCTCGAGCGCCGTCCCTCGGCGTTCGGTGGTTCCAGAGCCCAGTGGCCCGGAGCGGAGGAGCGGGAGGTGTCGCATGGCTGATCAGAAGCCACAGGTGCCCTGCTGCCGAACCTACGCCTCGGTAACTGGTAACTTCGGTCGTCGAGACCAGCCAGAATCGTTACCTACCGAAGCGTAGGTCGTGCCATCTGTCCTGCCGGACCCTGCCCTCCAGGACCCAGGCCAGGAACTCCCTGAGGTCGCCAGTCTCACCGTCACGTCCTCCACGCCCCACCTGCAGCGACGGACGCGATGGCTCCAGCTGTACGCCCCGCAGCCGAGCCAGCCAGCCTCCTGACGAGTGAGCACGTGGTAGCCGCCGTCGGCGTCGATGGCGATCGGGTCATCTCTGACGTGCCAGATACCAACCGCGACGATCTGTGCGGACGACGTGCCCGTCGAGAGTCCTGGCCTTCAGGGGCCTCGGCTCCAGACCTGCGGCGACCGCGTCGGCGACGAACTGGTCGATGAGCTGCTGGGCCTGCGCGGCCTCCCGGTCAGCAGCCTGCTCCGCCAACAGTCGTCGCAGCGCATCCGTGCGTCGCCGCTCCCGTTCATCCACGGGCGCAGCTTACCGGGCCTGTCGTCCGGTGTGTGCCGTGGGAAGATAGGCTGATCGTGGTCCGGGAATCAGCTGCGGGCCACGCATGTGATGATCAGGAGCCTCTATGACCAATTGGCGTGACTTTGATCCAGCCTTGGCTGGAGTTCTCGCGGAGCTGCCCGACGGGGGAGTCCTCGTCATTAGCGGTGCTGGTGGTTTCCTGCAGTTCCGACGCTTAGGGGAGGAGCTGTCGGTGGAGGTCGGAAACGAGACCGCAGGTGATGAGCCCAGACTCCGCGAGCGGGGCTGGGAGCTGGTGGATGAGCGGTCGGGATGTGGCGTCGCGGGTTTCGCGCGTGCCCTGTGGGCGGTGATGCGACGCCTGTGGTTGCTGGAGGTGACGCACGTGCTGCGCAATGTCTGGGGCTGGCGAGGCCTCGACGACTTCAGCTACCAGTCGTGGCGTGAGGTCAGCAAGCGGGTGTTGGGTCTGTTTCCCAAGACCGAGGAGCGTCTGAGCTGGCCTGCCCTGGGGCGCTCAACGGCGCGAGTGTGCAGATCGACGAGTGAGCCGTGGGTTGCGTCTTCAGGTATTAGGAAAACGCCATACGCCGGAAGCGATGAGTTGGGATGAGATAGCTGGAAGTTTGGGCTGACAGCAAGATCTCTCAGATCGAGCAGGTGGCTGATGGCTTTGAGGCTGGTTGGTGGGCTGGGGCCGTCGGCCCAGCTTGCACCTGCGCAGTCGTCCACCTGCTGCAGAAGAGCGGAGAGATTATCTCGCGGCTGCCTGTATCGGGCCTCAAGGCGGTTGACCTTCAGCCAAACGTCAGTCGCGGGAAAAGCCTCTCATTTTCATGCCTCGTGTGAGTGGAAGAGGCTTTGCTTTACTCTGCGGATGGATGATGCAGGCTTCGACCGATGAATGAAGACGACTGCTACTCAGTGGTGGCGGTGGCGTCGGGTTGCGATCTGAGAATCCGGTTCGTCGGGTGAGAGTGCGGTTCTCCAGCCGTTCGACGACGAATTTCATCAGGATGCCGGAGATCAGCTGCGACCACGCGCTCGAGGGCGTCTTGGAGAAGATGCTGTGGTACATGAGGGGCTGGCAGCAGTCCTGATGATATCGTCCAGCACCTCGCCGACTTTGCGGGCTGGACCGGTGGCGAAGAGATACTGCTTTGAGTACTGGGTCTACGACCAGCCCGACGGGCCCTGCCAGCACGGGATACATCCACAGGAAATGGAGAAGCATCCAGGGAGTGAAAGAGGTCTTCAGATGGCCGAGCCAGGGTATGAGAACCGTGACTCCCGCTGATGGGCATGCGGTGATGCTGGCAGCCACGATGGCGGCGATGAGAGCCGGAACATGACGAATGCGCCCCATGGGGTCACCAGGGCTGTCCTGGACGACTTAGCTGCATATTCTTGGCTCCTTTCGGGTTATACGAATGTCATTATCCGCGCAAGGTCCCAAAGCTAGGTCGGCCGGTGTGCGTGCTCCTGATGAGCAGAGTTGCGTGTGGCAAGTCGCTTGAGGTGTCCATCAAATCCTAACCAGATCGCGAGATTTTGTCGCACCACTTTTTCAGCCAGTTAGGTAGGGAGTCTTCTGTAACTCCTTTGGCGCGATTTGGTCAGCGGTTTTCTTCGCGAGCGACGTGGTGTGAGCCTGAGACTACTGAGAGTGGGTGCTGGTTTCCGACCTTGCCTCTACTGCGTTGTGCACGACTCGCAGCTTCTGCGCGCGGCCTGGGCGCGCCTCCTGAGATCTCCTGCGCCCTTCGGCTGCGGCCGCGATCTCCTCCCATTGGGAAGCCGTGATGCCGCCGAACGCCTCGTTGTGTGAAGTGTTTTTGCCTGTGAGATGGGGTGCTCATCGGGGTTGGCCACTTGCGCTCTGGGCGCCCATCCCGGAGCACTTTTCGCACTAGGAGCTGCTGCGTAGCGTCCCGGCTGTCGCCCAGCTACGTGAAGCTGAAGGTGAAGCTTGCCGTTTGTTTCCATTTCGCTCCTTCTTGTTGAGGTGCTGACTCCAGTCCCACTGTCACGCTGTGGCTCCTTCCTCTGTTTCTGGCGTGGCCCTTTCGTGCCGATCTCGCCAGCCGCGACATGTCCGATCGGACATGTCGCGGATGTCAGCTGGCGTCTACAGAGTATACCAATATACATGAATCCGGCTGGTTGGCCAGGGTTCATGCGTATCTCTGAGCGATGTCGGTGATGCCTGGGCAGTGCCTCAGGTGGCTGGTGGGCATCCTGACGGCAGCCCTTCCAGACATGCTCTCCTGCATTGCATATCCCTAGTCGGAGCTCGTTTGCGATATCTGCCTGTGACCATGTGCTGAGGTTTTTCTTTAGGCTGGCGCCGCTTACTTCTGAACTGGAGAGTGCGCGTCAGTCCCAGGCTTCAGCGGTTCCTCGCCTGGCGGGGGCGGGCCCGATGGCCTCGGCCAGGTCTTCAAAAGCATCTCGAACGTCGTGCGTGACGAGGAGAATGATGCATATCCTGAATTCCAGATGTGATGGTGGTGGAAACTGGGCGTGTCGGTGTCCTCATCATTGATAGCGATCTTTTTGTCCTGCAAGGGTCTTGTTGACATGCTTGACTGAGCTTGCCGATATATCCACGTTCGTGGAGTGGGGGGCAGGACTTTCGGGAGGCTTTGTGATTTTCTGGATCGTGAAACCTGTGGATGTCCTGCTCATGGGTTTGGAAAGCCTTTGCGAAAGGATGTGAGTTCTGTATGCTGGAGGAAATGCTGCGCCGTTTTCCTGATCTCAAAGTTTTTCTGCTCGGCTCCAGTATTGATGTCAGAATGATAAGAAAGCTTATGGGTTTGGGGCTCAGGGGATTTCTTCTGAAGAGTGCTGAATCTGATCATATCGTGCAGGGAATCCGTTTGGCTATGATTGGATTTCGAATCGCATATCTGATGATGTGATGGAAAGAATTATTTCCCTCGGAGGAAGCCTTTCCGATCGTGGAACTGAGTGCCGGTGAGAAAGATGTGCTGTCACTGGTTGCCAAAGGAAAATCCAATTCAGAGATAGCCAAAGAGCTGTTTATTGCTGAATCGACGGTGAAGGCTCGTCTGTCCAAGGCCTTCGTCGAAACTGGGTGCCGCCATCGTGTGACGGCAGCATTGCGTGCACGAGAACTGATCGTCTGAAAGCTCGGATAAAGCGCAGATGCCTCGCCTTTGGCGACCAGCCCAGAGCTGTGCCGCCGTCTGAGGCAGTTCTGCTCTCAGCGGTCCTGACCTGACTCATCAGCACAGCCGAGGAGAACGGGAGGGCGGATGTGGGCCTTGTTTGTTCTACGGCCTTCCAGTTGGCTCAGCGTCAGCGCTGGTCTTCGAGCTCAAGAGATCACCCCAGCCGAGCGCCTTCCCAGGTTCCTCGGTGGCCGCATGCCCTGCCGGTCCCTTTGTACCGCTGCGCGTCGGTCCCGGATTCCTGGCCGGGTTCCCAGGCAGCCGCCGACGAAAACGAAACCATAGCGGTTATTCACAGGTGCAACCACCGGCCGCAAATGCGGCCTGCGGCGGGTGGACTCGCGACGTCATGGCATCCGATATCCGACTCCCGCAGGGGTCTCGAAAACGTTTCCCGCCCAGCTTGCCTCGCAGATAACACTGCACGTACCCGTCGACGATGTTGCTGGTCGGTCACGAATCAACCCCAGGCTGCGTGCGGCAGCTGCTCGCGGGTCCATGGCGCTTTCCGCGCGTTGCCGGACGAACTCGGCGGCGGCAGGAACTCTCTCCGACAGCCGGACCTGGCGTCAGTCCACCGTCGCGACTCGCTGGATTGCGTCCAGGGCCAGGCCGTCATGCTCCAGGACTGGTTGCACAGGGGATGCTGGCGACGGCGTGCGCCGCAGCCGAAAGCTCAATCCGGGCCAGCAGCTCCGGGACAGCGGCAGAGCTTGGCCAGGAAATCGTTCGGCGCCGCCGGTGAGGCTTGCCTGACGTCCGGCTGGATCACCGCCGCGATGACAGCACGATCCGCCGGCACCGTCGCCCCTCGCCCACGCAACTGCTCCAAGAAGTCCAGTGCCATCCAGGTCTGGCAAATCCAGCCCAGGAGCACTACAGATTCTGGGGAGCTGCCCAGCAGCCGCTCCAACGCATCCAGGCCTGAGGAAGCGCGGCGGTTGCTTGAATGCCCGGCCGCAATTTCGCAGTTGCTGACGCAACTCCGAGGTGGCCTGGCGGTCGGCGTCGATGATCAGCAGACTCGCCACCCGCGCCCTGCCTGCCAGGTCCCCGGAACAGCCGACTCTGGTGGGGCCTCAGCCCGGCTGACATGTCAGCCCCGCTGATCCATGGGCACGAAGGGCGTTTCCGGCTCACCGATGTGGTAGATCTGGCGCGACGTCCGATCTTGCGCGTGCAGGGTCGGCATGTTCCTCACACCACTGCGCGATCCACCCCGGCAGCCGCCCAGCGCGAACAATGCCGTGGAAATAGGCTGCGCCCATGGACGTCGATCAGCCCGGTGCAGAAGTCGACGTTGGGGTACAGCTTGCGTTCAATGAAGTAGTCATCGTAGCAGGGCCGTCGTCCTCCAGCTCCAACGCCATGTCCAAGAGGTCGTTGGTTTGCCGGAGGCGCGGAGGATCTCGTCGGCGTGGTTTTGATGATCTTGGCGCATTCGGATCGTAGTTCTTGTACACGCGGTGTCCGAAGCCCCACATCAGTTTGACTCCCGACTGCCCGTCCTTGACACCCTTCGCCATGAAGGTCTTGGCGTCAAGCCCTTCCTTGCAGGATGTGGGTGAGCATCTCCAGCACTGCCTTCGGTTCGCACCGCCATGCCGGCGGCCCCGACGACAGTCATTCACATCGGACGCGACGGCGGCGTGTAGATGTTGGCGCCGTCCGACGATCCGACCATCCGCACCGTCGAGCGTTGAGCAGTTCTGCTCGTGATCGGCGTGCTTTGGGAACAGGGTCTCGAAGGCCCGCACCACGGCCGGGTCCAGTTCGTATCGCTCCTCGCGTTGCCGAAGGACAGTGTGCAGATTAGTTCTCGACGTAGCTGAGCCTCGTCTGTGGGTATGTAGAGGAACGGTCACTCTGACTGGAGCTCTTTGTAGGCACCGCGGTGAGCACGGCATCGCTCCCAGCCGCAGGTGGCGGCCTCGACGGCCTCGGGTCGTGTGGGTCGAGGGTGTTCCGGTTGAATGCGCGCGAGCGATCACACCGGCGGACAGCACCACTCGTAGAGTTGCGCGCCACGGGGAAGCGCTCGATGCAGCTCACGCATGCGCTCGTCGATCATCGCGTGGCGGGCGATGCGCTCGTCAGAAAGCTGTCAGGCGCTGCTGCCTTGTGGGCAGCTCGCCGTGGATCAGCAGATACGCCACCTCGATGAAGAGGCCTTCTCCGCAAGATCCTCAATGGTGTAGCCGCGGTAGCCTGGGATGCCCTTCTCACCGTCGATGAAGGTGATGGCCGACTTGCAGGAGGCAGTGTTGACGAACCCATTGTCGGGGTCACGTTCCCGTGGAGGAGATCGGTTCGAGATGTCGTACCCGTGACTGCCCACGGTGGACTCCACGATGTCGACATCCAGGCTGACGTCACCATGGGTGAAGAGTGGCGTGTCTGTCATCTTGAGGGCCTTCCTGACGGGCTTACGGACCAGTGCGCCGCGTGCCAACGCTGGCGATAACACCTAACCATGCCCGAGAAACGGGATGCCGTGTCTCGAAGAGCATGAGTGTCGATAGTTAACCCGTGGCCGTGAGACGAGTGCGGCCTGGCTGGGCTGACTGGAAAACCCTGTGGCGAGGAGCCAGCCGGAGAGCGTGAGTGGTGGAGCAGCGGTGTTTCGCGTGGGAGTCGTGGCGTGCGCGAATCGCCGCTCCGTGCCTCAACGTCGTCGTACGGTCCGTCCCCCGATGTTGCGGCCGGCGTTTCATGCGCCCCGCCGGTGCCGCAGCCGAGCTGTGGCAAGGGCGCCTCACCCCTCCTGGAGCCTCATGGGCGGACCCGAGCTCAGGGAGTGCTACGGGATCTCGATGGTGGGTGGCAGGTTGTCGGCGGGGTCAGGGCGCTGCCGTGTGAAGGTCGAGCAGTGGTCGTCTCCTCGCGTGTCTCCGCGCCTGTGTAGATGCGAGCGGTCGGGCCCGTCACGTAGTACTGGGATGCTTGTTCCCCGGGGGTCCGCTGGGCACAAGGGTAGAGCAGGTACTGCTGCCCTGTGGTGAGAATGCCCGCGGGTGCTCCCTGCGCTGTGGAGCCGGTTTGTCGGACGGTGATGCTGGCAGGAGCCTCGCCCTTCTGCGTCGACTGGACCTCGAATGTGCTGAGGGTGAAGTCCATGTCTGGCTCAATGTCCTGCACAACCTCCTGCCTCGTGGGAGTCCCAACGACAACGAGGGTGCTGTCGGCATTGAGCTCATCCAGGGATGCATAGGTCTTCTCACGAGTGGTGGAGACGTGTTTCGGCTCTTCCAGAGCTCCGACTGAACATCCCATGGCAGAGATCGCTGCCCCAAGGGTCAAGGCTGCGGCAAGGCCCCTTTGCAGCCGGAATGATGCGTGGGTCCACTGTCCCTTTCTCTCTCAATCCTCCAGCTGGGCTGGGTGGCGCGGGATCGCTGCTGTCCAGCTTGAGTGAGCTAATCCGTGAGCAAGAGAGCCCCAGTGGCAAACGCCATGACCGTCAAGATGATATTGACCACTCATCACGATGGCGTTGACAGGCAATGTAAAAATCTTTGCGCGTCTGGCGGATGCCTTTTTCCTGAGCCTCAGGATGAGCCAGACTGAGGCTGCGCTGGGATAATTGGCACAAACGCGCGCAAACAAAGGCGACAGCAATGGTTGAGATTGTTTCTGCTGTGATGCTGTGAGACGTGGCGGCATTGATGCCCCTGGCCCTGCGCGGACATCGTCACTCCCTCCACTAGGGCGTCCGGAGCCGGTTTTGGCCGTTGGGAATGCCGATCAGACCGGCGTCGAGATCCATGCTCGTCAATGATCTGGTGGATGTCAGGACATCTGGCGCGATGCGTCAGGACCCGGGGCCGTGCTGTTCTGAGGCCTTGTCGCAGCCACTACGTTGGTGCTGTGAGTGAAACCAAGACCGCCCTCAGCTCCAGGCCTGCCGGGAGGGGGAAGATCCTCGCGTGGTGCATGTGGGACTGGGGGACGCAGCCGTTCGCGACGGTGATTACCACCTTCGTCTTCCGCCTACATTGCCTCCGGAACGAATTCGGCACAGGTCCGACGACAACGGGCCCCTCCCGGATGCTGGAGCGTCGCGATGGCTGTTGCCGGAGTGGTCATCGCCCTGCTGGCTCCGGTCCTGGGACAGGGCTCTGACCGCTCTGGCAGGCGCATGTCCAACCTGCGCTGGCAGACCTGGGCGTTGGCGGTGATCTCCGCGGCGCTGGTTCGTGGCCCCCGAGCAGCAGTTCCTGTGGCTCGGCCTGGTTGCTCGGCATCGGCGGCGTCGTCGCGGAGGTGGCGAACGTCAGCTACTACGCCGCCATCGACCAGGTGGCGACCCCCGAGACAGTGGGGCGTGTCTCCGGGCTCGGCTGGGGGCTCAGGTATCTGGGCGGGATCGCGATCCTGCTGCTGATCATCGCCTTCACCGGCAGCGACTATCGACGCCTGGGGCGTCCCGCAACTCCATGCTTTTATGCGGGATCTGGACGGTGCTGTTCACCATCGATCTTCCGCGCCCTAAAGCGATCAGCCCGTCGCCGATCCGCCGCCCAGGCAGTCTGTGGCTCAGGCCTATCGCAGCCTCCTCGCCTCCATCCGTCGCATCCACCAGGTCTCCCCGGACACCATCTGGTTTCTCATAGCCTCAGCTCTGTTCCGTGACGGCCTGGCAGGGGTGTTCACCTTCGGCGCGGTCCTGGGAAGCAACGTGTTCGGCTTCACCATGGGGGGTGTGATCATCTTTGGGCTGGCGGCCAACATCGTCGCCGGGCTGGCGACCATCGGATTCGGCTACCTCGACGACCGGGTCGGGCCGAAGAAGGTGATCGTGTTCTCTCTCAGCAGCCTGGTGGCCCCTCGGGCTGGCAGCACCTTCCTGCTTCACGATCGCGGCCAGTGGGCTCTGGGTGTTCGGCCTGGCTATGACGGTGTTTGTCGGCCCCGCCCAGTCGGCCTCCCGGTCCTTCCTGGCGCGTCTGATCCCCGAGGGGCACTCCGGTGAGGTGTTCGGCCTCTATGCGACGACGGGCCGCGCTGTGTCCTTCCTGTCCTCGTCGATGTGGGTGCTGTTCCTGTGGATCGGGGCTTCTTCGTCGCTGAGGGCGTCTCGACGGTGTATTTCGGGATCGATGGGGATGCTGGGTGCTGGCGCTGGGGCCTGCTGGCGATGCTTCCAGTGAGATCTCCTCCCAAACAGGTTAGGCTGGAGACATGTCCGACTGGTTTGAGATAGATGAGGACCTGTGGGCACCGTCGCGGTCCCGCCCTCCGCTGTTCTACTTCTTTGACGGCTACATTGATGCGGGGCGCGTCAGGCTACCCTGGTCGAGGCCTTGCTGGGAGCGCGAGCCGCAGCTGCTGGGCGCTTCGACTGGACTGTCACGATACCGTGCGCGTCGCCCGTCAATGATCTTCGACGACCATTGCGGTCGCTGGGAGCCTGTCGCTCAGCTGCACCTGGGCCGAGACCTCCATGGGCGTCCCTACCTGGTGCTGCGGGCCCGAGCCCGATCATCGTTGGAAAGCTGGTGCGTGACGAGCTGATCCGGCTGTTCCAAGCCTCGGCATCTCCGTTGCGCTGACTGGATACGGCCTGCCGATGACCTTTCCCCCATACCCGCCCCGCGCCCGTCGCGGTGCATTCCACCGATCCTGAGCTGCGGGTGCCGAATCCACGCTGGATTGAGCGCCTGGAGATCCCCGCACTCGTTCTCCGCCTACCTGGAGTATGCGATGGGCAAGGCCAGGATCAGCAGCTGCACATGGGGTGGCGGCTCATGTCCCCCACTACTGGCCAGCGCCACCTTCACGAAGGCGGCGGCAACGGTGATACACCGGTTCGCGGAGGGTGTCGGAGCTCACCTTGCCGACCGAGGAGCATGATCTGTCCGCTGAGGCCAACCTGATGTCGATCGAGGCCGACACTCGAAGATGGAGACGACCAGATGCTGTTGCGGCAGCTGGAGAGCGGTAGACCGCTACGCGGAGCCTGGGGACTCCTGCCGACGGCCGACGAGATCGCGGCAGCTCGAGAGCTTCCTGGCGCAACGCGACGGGGCAATCACCCCCGGCCATCGGTGATCGGTCTCCGCCTGGGGACATGGGATGGGCGCGATCCGCATTAGGCACTGAACCGCGTTCGCGTTGAAGGCCCGATGCCCCTGACGTGCGGCAGCTGTGACGAGTCTTCGTGTCGCAACGCCCAATGCCGGTGCGCTCAGGCATGCGGCACTAGGGTGGGCACGTAGAACCCCGCCTAACAAGGAGAACGCTGAAAGGCATCGTCGTCTTCTCCGGTTCCGCCCATCACGTTGGCCGATGAGATCTGTGCATCTGGGCATCCCCCGAAGCCATGTGGGGATCTCTCGGTTCAGCAACGACTGTCTCCAGGCATGGCTGCTGCGGGCATCGCCAACGGGGCGTCTACGTCGTGCAGCCGCTGGTGCCGCCGACTCAGGAGCATCTGATGGAGCTGCTGCTCATGGTGGATGCGGCACGTGGGGCCTCCGCTGGGCAGATCACCGCCATCATCCCGCACTACGCCTACGCCCGCTCGGACAAGAAGGACGCCTCCCGCATCTCCATCGGGGGACGTCTCGTCGCCGACATGCTGGTGACTGCGGGGTGCATCGCGTGCTGACCATGAACCTGCACGCCCCCAGGTGCACGGCTTCTTCGCCCGGTGCCCGTGGGATCACCTGACGGCGCTGGGCGTGATCGCCGACCACTATCGCAAACGTGACCTGACCAATCATGTCGTCGTGTCACCGGACCTGGGCAATGCCAAGCGGGCGACGCTGCCGGCGCGGCTGCTGAACCTGCCGGTGGCCGCCGGCAACAAACAACGCCTGGCCGACGACAGGGTGACGATCTCCTCCATCGTCGGCGATGTGTCGGGCAAACGCGCCATCGTGCTGGACGATGGGATCGCGACGGGCGGATCCATCGTCGAGGTCGTCGCACGCCTGGCCGACTTCGGCTGCGTTGACGCCTCGTCGCCTGCACCACGGCCTGTTCACCGGCAAAAGCCGTTGAGCGCCTGACCGGCACCGACTGCATATCGGAGGTTGTCTCCACCAACACGGTTCCCGCACCCGAGGATTTCCCCGGCCTGCAGGTGCTGAGCGTCGCCTCCCTGTTCGCGGAGGCTATCGACCGCATCCACCGGGAACTCCGTGGCCTCGCTGTTCAGGACGTCCAGTCCTCCGCGCGCGCCCCCGGGCCTGAGGACTGTTTTGACGCAGCCCTGGCTCGCCGATAGACGAGCTCGGTGACGGCGGGAGCGGCGGATGCGTTCGGCGACCTCCGCCACCGTGGGGATGATCACACCGTGGGGTCGCATCATTCTGCGCAGCTTGTACCTCGTGGTCAGGATGCCGGTGATGCCCACCAGGAAGAACGGGAACTGCACCGCCATGGCCCGGATTCAGCTGGCTGGGGTGTAGTCGCCGGATAGGGCTGAGCCCGGTCAGCAGCGCGCTGATCGACAGCAAGCTGGCAGTCGCTTCCCCGTGAACGAGCCTGCGATGACCAGGCCGTTTGCCGCCGAGGCGATGTGCACGCGGCAGCGCGTGGATGGTCGAAAGCCGATCGGTGCTGGGCCACCCGCCGACATGGCGATCACCAGCGCCAGCAGCAGCAACCAGGTGCCCGCCCCGGCCACAGCAGCACCGCACGCTGAGCGAGCATGTTGGCCTAGATCACGATCAGGGCAAGGTTGCTGCGACGCAGTGATGCCGGGCCGCAGCCAGCCAACAGCGGCCCGAAGGCTGAGGCCGAATGCCGTGAGGTTGAATAGGGCGGCTGATTCAGCCTCAGAGCCCTGGGAGCGCATCATCCACGGTATTCCCCAGATCATCGCAGACACGTTGACGCTGAAGCCGCTGGTGAAGTGCACCCCAGAACCCGAGCCGGGTGGCGGGATGCTTCAGGCCTCGACGATTCCCGCGAGGCAGGTCGGTCGACTCGCTCTTGCGGCGTGGGTCGCGTCTCCCCAGGGGGCACGTCCGCACCCAGAACGGCTGGCAAGCACGCGCCACGGCCGAGAAGGTCGCTGCGCCCAGGAAGGTCCACATCCAACCGCGTGCGTGGAACAGCGGCAGCAGTAGCATCGCGGAGGCCACCTGACCCATCTGCCCCAGCAGCCCTGTCAGCTGGCTCAGCACAGGAACCCGTGACGGCGTGAACCATGCAGGGGATCGGTCGCAGGGCGGAGCCGAACAGGCGAGGCATCACCCATCCCCAACAGGATGCGGGCCGCTATGGCTGGGGGCAGGGCGTCGGCGAAGGCCGCGAGCACCTGCGACAGCACTAGGATTCCCGAACCGGTGATCATCATCACCCGTGACCCGTACCGGTCCACGAGAACCCCGATGCCTGTGCCAAAGGCGTAGACGGCCAGCTGCACCATCACGAACGTCGAGACTGATCCGACGCTGGTGCCGAAATGCGCAGAGGTCTGCTCGCCCAGCACACCCAGGCTGGTGCGCTGCATGATCGCGACGGCGTAGGCAAAAATCCCGACCGACCACACCACCCAGGCCAGACGTCCTGTCCTCGCCACCATCAACTCCTTGCGCCATGGCGCCGGGAGTTGCAGGCGCCTGGCAAATCCTAGCGTCGCGTGTCGTTGTTTCGTCAGGTGTTTTCCGGTCCGGGCGCGGCGCCTCGTTTCGTTCTACCTTACTCACGGTACGTCCAGTGGTGTTTCACCCGGCTGTCGTGGCTCGGCACCAGCCGCAGAATCCGCCTTCCACTGGTGAATTGCCGACACACAACACCAGGTGGCGATGGAACACCAATTGCGCCCAGTGTGGAGTGTGGTGGAAAGAGCTGCCCTGGTCAGTCGCCGCTGAGCGCGAACCCAGGCCGGGACTTCTGGCGGCCTCGGCGGCGGCGATGTCATCTGCGGTGACGTTGCAGGAGGCCTTCTGGCCGGGGGCGGGGCCGAGTTCGCGTCCGGCGAAGATGTTGGCTATGACCCATTCGTGGTAGCAGCTGAACTTGCCGGTGTCGTAGGGGTTGTCCTGGCGCAGCGGGCCACGTAGTAGCCGACGACCTCAGGCGTCTCCGTGAGCTGCAGGCCGGCGTAGCTGCTGGGCGTCCCTGTTCTTGCCGCCAGAGCCTGGAAGTCCCGCCAGTACTGGGGATCGGAGAAGCGATCGGCGTTCAGGGTGTGGGTGAACTCATGGATGATCAGCCGTGACAGGTGGCCGACGTCATTGTCGTCGAGGGCTGATTTCCATTTCGTGAAGTCGAAGGTGACATAACCGGCCTTCGTCAGAGACCAGTCGCCCCAGGCGAAGCCGCTGATGCTGGCTGCGTTGACGCCGACAGGGTCGTTGACCTTGATTTGAGATTGGGCAGAAAGTCGGTGCAGGCGACGGGTCGAGGTCTGCCACAGCACCTTGATCTGACGGCGGTTCGCATCGGTCCAGCCGTTTCCGGAGGTCTGGAGGCCGAAGTTCTGGGAGAACTGCTCAACGACCTTGCTGATCGGCACGTCGTCGCCGGGCCATGGGTGTGTGACGGCGCATGGAGCGTGGATCGCCACCACTGAGGGACCGACGGGAAGAGTCTTGTCATCGGCGGTGGCGTTGGATGCGAACGAATGCCAGCGACGGCGACCACGACAGCGGTCAGCAGATGGCAAGCCTGCGCGTACGGCCCTCCTGTCAGTAAAGAACAGTCAACGATCTCGCAGAATTCTCAGGAAGTCAAGCTCAGGAGACATCGCGTCGACCAAAGGTCAATGCGAGGTCAGCTCCCCGTCGCCAAAGCAGACAATAGTGGATGCAGGGTGCAGGGACGCAAGTCACTGGAAAACTCACCTGCCGTGCAGGGTGCCCTCGTAGAGGTCCGTCGGCTACGCTCTCAGGCATGTCTTTGTTTGAGCTTCACGCACACGACCCCACTCCCGACGACCGAACGTGCGTCTGTCGTGCGAATCCGGTGTGTGGGAGGTTCTTCACCGATCACATGGCCATCGCCGACTACACCCCATGGTCGTGGCTGGCACGATGCGCGCATCGTTGCCGCAGACGAGATGGCAGCTTCACCCGGCTGCGGCGGTTTGCTTCACTACGGTCGGGGAGATCTTCGAGGGCCTGAAGGCCTACCGGCACGCCGACGGGTCGAGTGTGGCTGTTCCGGCCTGAGATGAACGCCCGTCGTTTCCGTCACTCTGCGGACCGCCTGGAGATGGCGCCGCTGCCGGGTGGAGCTGTTCCTGGCGTCGCTGGACGAGCTGGTGGCCCTTGAGCGGGCATGGGTGCCTCAACCCGACGGCGAACAGGCCTCTATCTCCGACCACTTTTGAGATCGCGAACGAGCCCCTACCTCGGTGTGCGGAGGCCACTCAGTACATCTACGGGCTGCTGGCACTCCCCGGCGGGATCTACTATCCGGCACCCGTGAAACTGTGGGTCACCCCAACTACGCGGGCAGCTCCCGGAGGCACCGGCACCGCAAGTGCGGGGGCAACTACGCCGCCAGCCTGGCCGCCGCCAGGGGCCGCCGACAGCGGCTGCGGTCAGGTGCTCTACTTAGATGGTGCGGAGCACAGGTGGTTGGAGGAGTGCGGAACCATGAGACTTCATGATGGTCACCGCCGACGGCCAGCTGGTCACGCCTGCCCTCGGGTCGATCCTGGAAGGCGTCACCCGCGACTCCCTTCTCACCCTCGCCGCTGATCACGGGCTGACCGCCGTCCAGCGACCCATCGCCTTCGACGAACTGCGTGCCGGGCTGGCCTCAGGGCAGATCACGGAGGCGTTTGCGTGCGGCACCGCAGCCGTCATCACGCCATCGTCGGCTTCAACTCCCGAGCTATGGCGAGACGGTCTGTGGCCGACGGCGAGCCGGGCCCCCGCACCGGGAGCTGCAGGGAGCATCTTCTCGACATCAGTACGGCCGCGCCGAGGACCGACTCGGCTGGATGCATCGCGTCGCCTGATGTTCCAGGCGATCATCGGAACCCTGGGGTACGTCGTCCGCGACGGCTCGGTGCTGCTGGTTCATCGGCAGCGTGCGGGCGACGATCACCGAGGAAAGTGGAATGGCCTCGGCGGGAAGCTGGAGCCGGGAGGATGCCGTCACCTGTCTGCGTCGAGAGGCTCCGGGAGGAGGCCGGGATCGACGCGACGTCGCTGAGCCTGCGCGGAACGGTGTCGTGGCCCGGATTCGGCTCAGACGGTTCCGACTGGTTCGGACTGGTGTTCCTGGTCGACGGCTTCGATGGTGAGCCGCCGAGCAGCAACGCCGATGGGCCACTGGCATGGGTCCCCCTCGGGCGGGTATGGGAGCTGCCGATGTGGGACGGGGACCGTCATTTCCTACCGCTGGTCTTCGATGACGACCCCCGCCAGTTCCACGCCGTCATCCCCTACCAGGATGGCAACGTCGTCGGGGAGGAGGTCAGGGTGACGAGATGCTGACGCCCTACCAGGACCATCGCACCCCGTAGTCCCAGCCCTGTTCCATGTCCTCGAACTCGATGACCACGGGGGAAGTGTCGAAATTAATCGCCTCTCCTTGATACTCGGGACTTGTTATTTGACTGGGCCAGGCGCGTTCAATGCGTTCTAGAATTCGTGGCAGGTCTGACCCGAAACGTAATTCGATCCTCGTTGTCTGTCTCAGGTTTACCGGAGAGAGGATCAGCAAGGGTGCTAGGGCATCGCGGTGTGGGATCCTCACTCCAAAAGAGAATGTATGTGATGTGCCCACGTGTAGGTGCTCCGAGAAGTCAAAGTTCACAGATAAAGACCCGTTGGAGTACTCGCTGTCAGTTTCTTCCAGGGGGTAGCATTCTGGTTCTGCTCCCGGAGGTTGGGGAAATGCAGATATTCTTCGATGCCGTTTAGGTTGCATCTCAAGAGCCATGATGGTCCGCGTCAAGTGGAGACGGGGGGAGCTGTCCTGGTAATCAACGATGCAGTCGGTGCGTAGGGTGGTGAAATCGATTCCGCTTAGGTGCGAAGCAGGGCCCAATCTGAGTAACTGCGCAGCCATGGCCTCTGAGGCGCGATGGATCTGCAGATAGGTGTTGCGTACGTGACAGGCCCAGAGCCTTGGCGGTTCTGGCGACTCGCTGGCCTGATGAGCTAGAGTGTCCTCATGCGAAGCCTGCTCCGAAAAGAGGAGAGGCAAAGGCGGCGTAGTCACGCTCAGCTGGACGGCGACGACGGTAATGCCTGCCGAACCCGTGACACCGCAGCCTGAGGGTTTGAGTCGATGCCCAGCGCTCGGCTCAAGGGCTCGGGCACCCGCAGGCCGGGTTTGTTGATGCCGTCTGTTCGCACTTGCTTGATGGCGGCCGTCAGCTCGGCCAGGGGCGTCACTTCGTCGGGGAGGCCCCCGTGTCTCCCGATGAGATGTCACTGGCCATGATCTTAGTTCCTGGCAGGTGAAGCCGAAGCCATCTTTTTCAGCCAGGAATTCATTCTTCAGATCGGCTCTGACGTGTATGCCGGTGAGATCCTGTCCGTCACCCTGTCCTGTGGAGTGTGATCTGTGGCGAAATCGGCGCTGAGATGGTGCGAGGAATGGCTTCCCATGCTGCCCGAATGGCCCTGTGTCGCGCCACCTGGCCGGGGAGTGACGGCGAACCTGATTGCTCGTCGCATCCTGCTGCCACAGGGTGGCTGTTCAATGGCCTGATATTCACCGTCAGGTGTGCCTTGATGAGCGGTGGGCGAGCAGGATGACGGGTCTGCTGGAGCAGGAGAGGGGAACCCTGGCGGAGCTGCTCCTCCAACTCCGGATTGCTGTTGACCGGGCCATGAGGGCCGCGCGTCGTGGTGGTCTGGACGTGACGGTGACGCAGGCGGCCGCGCGGCTGGCAACGGCTTTTGGGACAAGCTGGAGGCGGGGAGGCCGATGCCGGAACAGCTGGATGACGCTGTCGCGACGCTGCTGCGTAGGGCGGTGCCGCCGCCGCCTCAGTCGTAAAGAATTTGAACGATACCGGGATTTGTACGATGAGCTGTGGGCAAGCGATGGGCGAGCCAATCTCGCAGCCATGCCTACAGCAGCCTCGGGTTGGGCGAGGATCGCCGTCCTCCTCTGGTCGTCGTGGGTTCGAGAACACCTTCGATGCGCTGGAGCGTTCTCTCTATTCTCGGTTCTGGCTGGCCGTCCGGGACCCTAACGTCGAGGGCGACGCCGACCGCATAGCGAGACGTGAGGTGAGGCGTGCCCTGCGAACCGCTGGGGCTGTGCGACGAATCCGCCAGGGTGACGTCGGAGCCTGAATGCCGGTTTCCTGTTCGGACCGACGGCGAGGAATGGCGAGCGCCACGACATCCACCGGAACGCCGTTCCTGGGCGAGTGATCATCAACCTCCGGGCGGTGCTGAGGCGGTGGCTGACCCCAGCCTGCCAGCAGAGAGAGGGTGAACGTGGAGCATCGCGGCCCGCGCGAGGCGATGCTCGCCAGCTTCGCCTCCCGCACCGCCCAGGGGCGTCTGCTGAAACTGGCGGGTCGCATGAGGAGGCATGCGAGGATGCCATGGCTCGCGCCTGGCTGGACTGCTTCCGCGCTGGATCGTGCGGGGCGGCCGGTCACCGGGGAGCAGGCGGCGCGGTTGTGGCTCACGCCATCTGCCACGGCATTGCCTCCGGGCAGCAGGTGCGGGCCAGGCGAGGTCAGGTGCCGCCGGCTGTGGAGCCGGTCCGCCTCATGAGATGAACAACGACTCAATGGGCAGATGCGACGAGGCCCTGGAATGGCTGGCCTGCGGATCAGCTGCGGGCTGAGGCGCTGCTCACCGGGGGATGCGATAGTTGGAGGCTCTCTACGCTAAAACTGCGGACGTCAAGAGGATGGTGCCTTGAAGGAGCTCGTGGGATATGCCGCGTGATCTGGTGATTGGTGCTGAAGGTAAGGGCTGAGGATTCTTTTGTAGAACGTTCGAGGGGCTCGTCTGAAAAAGAGAGGTTTTCGTCGACTCTAAATCGATTATTGCTGCGCATGATCCTCGGAGGTGGGTTGATTGGATGTGTTATTGGGTGGGACGCTGTGCAACGTCCCACCATGAGCAAAAACAAATTGCTATTTCCTTGGATTTTCCACCACATGGGGTCCCCTTGTCTTTCGTTTCGTGGCATACCTGTCTTTCCGATCAACATACGGATCGAGAGTGGACTGCTGATGGCGTGGGGTGGCTACTGCCCCGCCAGCCCCAGCTCTCAGGCAGGTTTCGGGGTGAATCAGGGGTCCAACTGTTGGGTGAGGCTTCGCTTGGCGGGGACACTGGAGGAGCCGGAACGGAGGAAGATGATGGATGATGAGCAGCAGCATCGACAGGCGAGGCGATGAGCCCACTGCCGAGCAGGTGAGCCCGATGAGGCCAAGGGGCTGAGACCAGTCAGGAAAGGTTCTTCCGCAGCGAAGGTCAGAGGGAGAAGCACGACTGGGCGAGCGAGCGCTCAGGGTTCGCAGCTGATGCGGCCTACGCTGTCGCTGGATTGCTGGGCTGGTCGGGAGAAGCGCGGGCCTCTACGACGAGCAGCGGGCGGAGTATGCGCAAGACCCCGGATGCCGCTCGCCTGGTGCGAAGGAGTTTCCTGGAGCGGTGGGTGAGCATCTCAGACCAGTTCGTGGACGACATCAACCGCGGGTTCGAGGACCTGAGCGCGGGGACGCGATGCGGTTGGGCATCGTGAGGACTCACGGAGAGCAGCCAGTACGGGATGCAGAATCGCCGCAGCCGCAGGCTGATGGTGGGGAAACTGGTGAGGACGACCACCAGGGCTGACATCGTGCCCGGCGTCAGCTGGCCTGGTCCAGCTCCCGCAGCACGCCGCGGATCTCGCGTGTGACGCGCGGGAGCGCCACCCCGCACACCCTCAGAGATGCGGTCTTCAGGGCCTCATCGCCGGGCAGGCCGGCTTCCTGAGTCTCTGGTAGGCCATCAGCAGCTTCCGTCCCAACACCTGGCTGAGCCCACGTCGTCGGGCTCCAGGACATGGTCGTCGTAGAGGCGTCTCGGTGCCGCCGTTGCTGAGCAGCAGATGGTCAGGTTGTCGATTGACCAGGTGGTCCCGAGGATCTCGCCTGCGCGTCGCAGCACGGAACAGGATGTCGCGCCGCACCTCCATGGGGCTTGGTCGATGCTCGTCTGCCAGCTTGGATCGCTCCTCGATGAGTCCCTCGACGGGCCAGCGGCCCGGCACATGATGGGTGCTGAACGGATAGGCGCGCATGATTCGGAACAGCGCCACCAGCCATTCACCGCGGATGCCGTCGATGGACCTCAGCGCCGCGATGACCCGCCCGGCAGCCCCGTCCTCCCTGGATGGTTTGGCGGAAAGCCCCGCGCCACCTGTTCGGCCCGCCGGATCTCCACCAGCTGCGTTGCGGCTACCCGGCGCACGTAGGCGGGGAAGTTCCGGATGACACCGTTGGCTGTGGCGTCTCGAGCGCTCCTTTCGAGTTGCTGGACCATCCGGGCCAGCAACTCGTGGTGGAAGGTCCAGAGCAGCCCGCTCTGCAGCACATCCAGCGCGTGAGCTGTCCGCCGGGGTCGCGCGTGGGCCGTGAGGGGCGGTGGCGTGTGGGCAGCGTCGCAGGTCGTGGAAACGCGCTGAGCGTTCATCGCGTGCAGCCAGCCAGGCGGCCTCGGCCAGTGGCGCAGCGTCGAGGTCGCGCCAGGTCTGGTTGTTGATGTCCTCGGGTGTTGTCTCGCCTGACATCTGCCGAAAGTCTTTCGCAGGGACCGCGGGCAAAATGTTCAGAACAACAAATTGGCATTTTTCTTGGCACTTTTTCAGGAAAGCTGTGGGAGTCCGTCATGAATAATTGATGACAGAGACACGCAGTAGCTGAATACTAGCGGACAGTGAAGCCCCGGATGAGTGGGTACTCTGCGGCTGAAGGGGACGCTGCAGCTCAGGTTTTCACCGAGATGTGGGAGTGTTGCCGCGCCGGTTGGCCCTCAGGAGGCGGTTTGATGATCTTATGGATGAGCAGGGGTGCCAGTCCGATACGTGGGGATGGGGGCGGTGCTGATCGGCGATGAGCCAGTTGCGCCCAGCGGATCGGTGGCCATTCAGTTGCCTGGAGCGGTGATCAACATTGATCCCGCGAGGCCCGATCTGACGCCGTCGTGCCTGGTGGCCGACTCGGACATGGCCTGTGCGGTCATCGGGCAGCTGTACGGCGAGCCATGGCGCAGACGATGCTGGGGATGAGGACGGGGCGGCGGAGGTCATGTTGTGCCGTGAGGTGACAGCCGGGCCGATCCTGGGGTGCTGCGTCGCTGGCAGAGGTTCGCTGGTGTCAATGGCACACTCTGCTGCCCATGACCTCTCCTCTGCTGGAGCTGGAGGGCTGCACGCTCCTGGGGCGGCTGGTGGGGTTGTCGCCGACGACGAGGACTGGCGAGACCGGCTGCTCCGGCGGGTGGAGAACCCGACGGCGACCCCCGAGGAGTGCGGCGCGGATCCTGGAGCGGAAGGTGGGAAGGAGCTGATCGATACCGCCTTCGCGACGCTGGCTGCCGAGCCTGGGAACCCCCTCCCGTCGGCCACTGTGACGAGGCTGGGCCCATTCCGGAAGTCCATTCCGGGAAGTGGTGGACTGAACGATGACGGACTGGGCGGCGACGCTGTGGCCCGAGTTCGCCCGACGTTCCGGTGACCATGAGAAGCAGGGGATCTGGCCGGATCCCTGCCAGCTGGAGCGCACCGGCTGACCTGCGCTGGAGTGGCGGCGCTCACGTCTCGTACGGTGACGCCCGGGCAGGGCCTTCCGGGACGCGGCGCTCGGCGCCCTCACCTACGCGGCTGAGGCTGGGAAGAGCCGGATGCCCGCGTGAGGCTGGGACGGTTGCTCGGCTGCTCGCTGTGGCAGACTCCCTGGGGCCCCAGAGCGCTTGGAGGTCTCCCCCGGCGGCGCGGAGCGTTTCTTCGCCGAGGGCCCTCGGAGCAGGACCTTGTGGAGGGGCCCTGCGTGCCGTCGCCGAGTAGCCCGCGAAACGACGAACTCAGGGCTGCGGAACAGCGAGTGTGTTGAGAGTTCGGACGCTGCGCTGCGGGAGCTTCAGTGACGCTGGCTCGATGGGGGATCAGCCTCCAGGCTGTGAAGGCCGCTGCTGACCAGCAACACCGCCGCGATCACGGATGTCACCTGCATGGCTGAGGTGAAGGCCTCGCGAGCTGAGGTTGGCTGCCTCAGCATGGGCCGTGACGGTCTCGTCGAGGGGCTTTGAGGCCTGCGGGCAGGGACTCCCGCAGGCTGGCGGCGATGTCGTCGCTGATCCCGTCTGGGATGTGCAGCAGCCAGCGGTAGGGAGATGGTCTGCAGCGACCCGAGCAGCGCGATGCCCATGCGCCACGCCCAGCTCGTGAGGCGGTCTCCGAGATGGCTGGCCGCTTGCCCCCAGCTCGCTCCACGGGGCGGCAGAGACGATGGCGTCGGTGGACAGGGGTCATTGCCAGGCCGATGCCCAGACCCGCCAGGGCCGATGCTGAGCATCAGCCAATGAAGGCCGCTCTGCGTCTCGGCGAGATCCCAGCAGCGCCAGCGCTGCCCCTCCCAGCGTCAGAGCCAGCTGCGATGGCTCGTCCGTGCCCAGGCGTTTGACGATGACCACCGCGACCAGGGCGACGAGCACCGACGCTGACCGTGGCGGGCAGCTCGACCAGCCCGGCGATGAGCGGGCTCAGGCCGCGCACCAGCTGCAGGTACTGCGAGAAGAAGAACAGCAGGCCGGAGGGCGAAGATTGAGATGCCGTTGGCCAGCACCGCGCCAGCGAATGCGGGGTATGCGAAACAGGCTGGCGTCGATCAGCGGAGTGGCGAGCCGCTGCTGGCGGCGCAGGAAAACCCATCGGCAGCCAGCCCCACCAGGGTTGTGGCTGCCACCGTCGCATCGAGGCCCTGGGCCGCAAGATGCTTCACCGCGTAGACGATGGAATGATCGCCAGGATCGGCAGAAAAGCTGAGGCCATATCGATTCGGGCGTCGCCGTCGCCGCGTGACTCGGCAGCTAAGGCAAGGCCTGCGACGATGACGATGGCTATCACCGGCGGGTTGATGGGAACACCGAGCCCCACCAGAAATGCTCCAGCGGGAAGCCGCCGACGAGCGGCCCCAGCGCCGCCCCTCCGGTGGCTCCGGCCGACCAGATGGCGATGGCTCGCGTGCGCTGCAGAGGGTGGCGGAAGGCGTCGCGCAGGATCGACAGCGTCGACGGCATGATGGTGGCTCCGAACACCCCCAGCAGGATGCGGGCAGCGATCAGGACTCCGGCGGTCGGCGCGAAGGCCGCCAGCAGCGAGGCCAGCCCGAAGCCGGCCGAACCGATCAGCAGCAGGCGACGTCGTCCGATGCGGTCGGCGACGTTTCCCATGGTGACCAGCAGCCCTGCCAGCACGAAGGAATAGACGTCGCCGATCCACAGCAGCTCTGTGGCCGAAGGTGCCAGGTCGGCAGTCAGCCGGGGCACGACCAGCGACAGCACCGTGCCGTCGATCGCCAGCAGCATGACCGCACCTGTGAGAACTGCGATGGTGCCCCACTGCCGTGCTGTCAGCGGGGGGACGGTCTCGACCTGGACTTGTGGAGTCATTGAGTTCTCGTTGTGTGGCACCCCGCAAGGTTACAGACCATATGGTCGGTAATTCAATACCAATTGGAATGTTTTTCATCCTATTTGGTTTGTGATGGTATGGGTGCGGCGGTACGGTGACTCCATGGCCACCAGCGGAAAAACCCGGAGCACAGACCGGACACGGCGGGCGATCCTCGACGCCGCCAGCGACCTCATGGGCAAGCACGGCACGTCAGTATCCCTGGCCAGGATCGCCGAGGCCGCGGGAATGTCTAAGGGAGGTCTGCTGCATCACTTCCCGTCTCGCAATGACTTGATCCGGGCTCTCGGTGAGGACTGTGCGCGGCAGCTGCGTTCGGAGGTCGAGGGTTTCCTCGACCTGTCTGAGAACCGTCCCGGCAAGATGCTGCGCGCATACGTCCGTGCTCTGTGCGGGGGGTCGGGGGAGGCCATGGTCTACTTCGCGGATTCCTCCACCTGGTATCCCATGATCGACATTCCCGAGGTGAAACAGGCCATAGCCGACAATGTCCGGTGGTGGGACGAGCAGTTCGCCGCCGACGGTCTGCCTGACGACCGGATCCGCCTGGTGCGGCGAGCCGCTGAGGGATGCGCCGCAGCCTACGTCTGGGGAGGAGACCGAGGAGGGGGTGGCGCAGCTGCGTGGGCTCCTGCTGGGCCTGACTGAGGAGTCGGCACCGCTCACCTGACCCGGCCTTCTGCGATCGCAGCCCCCAAGCCGTCGCTGAGCACCCGCCCGCTGGGTCCTGACTGTGCTCAGGCCGCCGACCTTGAGGATCAGCGGCCTGAGCGTGCTGCCGGAGTCCTGTTCCCGCCGGAGTAACGAAGGGCGGGAACGCGGCAGCAGTCATTCACCAAGGGCGCTCCTTCCTCCCTGATCACCGCCCCCGGCGAAGGAGGGCGGCTCCCTTCAGGACGACACGTACTACGTGATCATGGTGTGGCGCGACGATGCTGGAGCCCGGTTCCCCGGTCTCCGCGTGGTGCCCCGGATGGGTGGGGTATGCCCCAGTCAGGACGGATCACTGGCTGTGCCGCAGTGCTCGATGGACCTGGGCGAGAGCCATGGCAACGTGTTCCGCCGGGCCCGTCCGCTGTTGCGTGGGGCACATGCAAGACCCGCCGCCCCCGCAAGCGGCTTTCACGAACAGCGACTGTACTGCGGTCCGCAGCCAGAATCTTCTCGAGCATCTCCACTCTCATCCGAGGCTTCACGCGACATCGCGTACCAGCAGACGATGAGAAGGGCCTGTGACCCATTCACAGCCTTGACCCAGTCCACGAGGTCGTCGCCTCCGCCCGAGGTACGGGCGGATCGCTGGCAGGTCTTCGGACTTGTGGTTCCAGGTGTAACACCAACCTCCGGCTTTCGCTTCCCAGATCTCTCCAGTGCCTTGTGAAAGCCATCGTCGCCACTTACCGCTGCGGGACAGTCCCGGATTCTCACCGGATTCCCTCTTGCCTCGACGCCGAAACGCCGAACCAACGACGTCTCCAACCAGAGCAGCGTCCTCAGCCCGGCACGTCGCTTCACTTAGCCGGGGCGGCGATGGACGCCCACCGGCAGGGCTCTTCTGGTCCAGCGGAGTAGGTAGCGATAGTAGAGGCCACGGCGGATCCGGACGCCCGGCAGCAGGTCGCGCGCGACGGTGCGGATCTCAGTCAGGCAGGCGGCCGGTGGCGTCGTCAGGACCCCAGGGTCGGTTTCGTGGTGGAGTGCTGAGCCGAGCCTGGCCCAGGGAAGTGCCAGCGCAGCGAAGGCCCAGTCGGATGGTGTGCGGTCCGCCGCCAGCCCGACGACCAGGAGGTCGCCGTCCGGTGCCAGGAGGTCGCGCGCCTTGGTCAGGGAGGCAGCCAGGTCCATGTGGTGCAGCGACGCGACGAAGGTGATCAGGTCGTAGTGCTTCGTTCCCGGATCAAAGGCACGCAGCTGGAGGCGTTGAGCGTGACGTTGGGGATGCCGGTCAGACGGGCCTGTGCGCGGGAGAGCGCCGCGACGTCTGGCTCGATGCCGGTGAGGTGACCGGCGTACGGCGCGAGTCGCTGCAACAGCAGCCCGTCGCCGCACCCGACGTCCAGGATATTCCGGCGGGGACGCTCGGCGGCGATGCGCTGCAGCCACGGATGATAGGCGGTGTTGTGGTTCCAGTAGTCGCGCACGCGTCCATTCTCCACGTGGAGGAGCACCGGCTTCGCCAGGGTCTTTGCGGTGCCTCTGTTGTGGGTCAGCAACCAGCACAAGCAGCGGGTTTGCCTTTGGACGGCCAAGTCCCTGTGTTGTGGTGTGGTCCTCCGGGGTCAGGTCGGGGATACCCCTACTTGACGGCGTCTGGTGTTTGGGGTTGGGTGTTCCCCATGGATAGTGAAGGTGGGAAGAAGCCTCGTCCCAGGCGCTGGCTGCGGCGGCTTGGTATGGCGGCCGTGGTGCTGGGTGGGGTGAAGGTCGCGGATGTGGCGCTCACGGCGCGGGAGCGGGCGGATCATCCGGCTCCGGGGCAGTTGGTGGATGTCGACGGCCACAAGATGCACGTCCACACCACTGGTCAGGGTGATACAGTATTGTTTTGCTTCCAGGGCTTGGCACCCCGGCTCCGGATTTGGATTTTGAGCCTTTGGTGAGGGAGCTGTCGGGGTGGGCGACGGTGACGGTGGTGGAGCCCTTCGGCTACGGCTGGAGTGACGTGACGGATTCTTCTATGCTTCCCGGATACCGCGCGGGACGTTCACACCGCGCTGCATGCCGCCGGGGTGAAAGGTCCCGTATGTGTTGATGGGGCATTCTATTAGTGGGTTGACTTCGCAGGCTTTTGCTGATCAGTATCCCGACGAGGTCGCGGGCTATGTCGGACTAGACCCCACCATTCCCTACGCGAGATCCTTCGACAGCCAGGCGGGTCCCGCGTTTCCCTGGTTTTTATTCGTGGTTTTTAGGCCTATGGTGCAGGCTGGGTGGATGCGTATCATTACGGCGTTCAGTGGTGCGGATCCTTCGTTTATGATCGGGGCCAGTAGCGCGGATGGTTATAGCAAGGAGAATCTTGAGCAGCAGCGGATGCTGACCAACTGGATGATGCTGAGCGCGAATGTGATGAGGCAGGCGGAAGTTGCTAGTGATTCGCGCGCCCAGGTCAGGGATCTCAGGTTTGATGAGCAGCTGCCGGTGTTGGTCTACACCATACGTGAAACGAACTACACCGAGGCAGAGATTGCGGAGTATGTGGGCAGTGGCCCCTGTCGGCGGTCGGTGATCGTCGATGCCAGCCACTACGTCCATCACACCGAGTACAAGCGTATTAGCGAGGGCACCCGCGCCCTCATGACCGAATGCCACCGATAGCCGGCGTGTCGGCTGGGTCCTCGCGGCAATCTTCGCGTTGCACTCCCTCGCCCTCATCATGCTCGTCGAGGAACGGCAACCATAAAAATCCGGAATCCTCACATGAAGATGAGGTGCGATGCCGCTCTCGATCCTTGTGAGTTGACCGGGCTTTGAGAGTCGGTGATGCGGCGGATTTGCCTTTGAGCGCGCTCCAACACGTAGGGTCGGCGACATGGAAGGACCAGTGCCAGATGGCGACCTGCCCGAGTCGCTGCCGGTTCAGCAAGCGGCTGCCTAGCTGGGTGTGAGCCCCCAGGTCATCCACAAAACCCATAGCACTCCACTGATAAGAGTCGGGTTTCATACGGGCTGTGGCGTATGGGCAGTCGAGAGCCATCTGTTACATGACGATATGGGCTGTTGGTTTGAGCGGTACGGTTTCAAGACCGGGGATGCCCATGAGATGTGCGGCTAGTTTAGAGGTACAGCCGACAATGGTGCTGGGCAGGTCGATGTCCGATAGAGCACGAAAGGTTGCGGCCTCGTCCCAGAGCAGATCCGGTTTGAGTGGCGGATCGTCGTCGTTCGTTAGCTTGACCGCTAGTTCGGGGGTCACAGCAACGACGCGGTAGCGGCGACCAGAGACCAGCTCCGAGGGCTCCGGCTGGCATGGTGCGATCGCCCCAGCCATCCCATTGAGCGGCCCAGACACGACCAGTAGCAGCGGCTGGTAGCAGGCGGAGCAGCGTTTTGCGGACAGCTGGCGAGTCTGATCCGATTTCAGGTTCATAGTCCCATGTAGAACCGGACCGTCCGGCGTGGAGGGGGACACCGGAGACAATCTGCCAACTCGCGCAGGCTAAGTCTGTTCCCGCTGAGGCGATATCACCCCACCGGACTGGTGTGATGGTGCCGTCGGCATCCAGCCGCCCGGCTGGGTGGAGGATGCGCACGTACGCTGGCCAGCTGTCGCCGACGAGTGATCCCCAAGTATATGAGTCCTCATGATTTGATGAATAAATTTCCATGTTTCACATTAGGTTGAAAACTTTTTCAGAGAGGCAATCTCATGAATAAGTATCAATCATGGCTGTCTTCGATTCCGGAGCTTTTTAATGCGGCTGTGTAATCGCTAATCTCCTCCTGTAGTATGCCTGTCTCTTCGGCTTGCCGCATGGAATCCTGGAAGTAGGCGGTGCGTTTTCGGGAGCGTTCTTTCTTGTATGTGAGGACGTCTTCCAGCCGGACCAGCCGGTGGACGTTGGGCTGCTCGTATGGGAGTTTTCCCTCCTCCAGTAACTTGACCAGGGTTGTCAGGGAGATATTCAGGATTTCGGCTGCCTGAGTGGTGCTCAGCATCGTGGAAACAGGCTCGATGCGAACGGCATCGCCTCGCGACAGTGCGTCGACGAAGGTCCCCACACCCTCGCGGATACCAGGAGGAAGACTTGGCAACAAGGTGTTCAGGGGCGTCAGGTCGCCCAGATCCTCCGGCGGAAGCACCGTGTGGGAGGTTGTCGTCTTCATGCATCAAGTATCACTCCAAACGATGGAAACGCAAGAGACGAGTGCAACGTAAAGGTGGCTCTTCCTGCTGCAAGATGCCTCTTCTGCTTTAGCTTGTCTTTGAGCGCGCTCTAACGCGTAGGGTCGGCGGCATGGAAGGACCAGTGCCAGATGGCGACCTGCCCGAGTCGCTGCCGGTTCAGCAGGCAGCGGCTTGGCTGGGGGTGAGTCCCCACACCATCCGCTACTACGAGCGACTCGGCCTGGTGCGGGTACCCAGGGACGCCCAGGGAAACCGTGCCTACGACGAGGCCGCCATGCGGCGGCTGGTCTTCCTGATCCGGATGCGCGTCTCGGGCATGACCATGACGGAACTTCGTCGCTACATCGACCTAGTTGAGCAGGGTCCTAGCACCAAGCCAGAGCGTCTCAAGGTCATGCAGGAGCATCGAGCCCGGGTCCGGAGCAAAATCGCCGAGCTCCAATTCGCCCTTGACATCACCGACTACAAGATCGCCACCTATGGCGGAAACCTCGGCGACGAACCAACTCTCCACGAACCAACCCACAAGGAGACACCATGACCGTCACCCTCGCCCCCGGGCTGAACACTTCACCCATCGGATTCGGGTGCATGGCGCTCAGCCATGTCTACGGCGGCACCACTAACGACCAGGCCCGGCACACCCTTGAGGAGGCCCTCGACGCCGGGATCACCTTCCTCGACACCGCCGATGTCTACGGCGAACCGAAGCCGGATGCCACCGGCCCCGCCGGCACGAACGAGGAGATGCTCGCCCCGTTCGTCGCCAGGCACCGCGACCAGTTGCAGATCGCCACGAAATTCGGGATCACCGGGGCCATCGACGTGGTGAACACGGACGAGCCGCGCACCAGCGGTCGCCCGGAGTATGTGCGCGCGGCCTGTGACGCATCGCTGCGGCGTCTGGGCATCGAGACCATCGACCTCTACTACATGCACCGTCCCGACCCGGACACCCCCATCGAGGAGACCATCGGCGCGCTGAGCGAGCTGATCGACGCGGGAAAGGTGCGCCACCTGGGGCTGAGCGAGGTCACCGCGCCGGAGCTGCGCCGCGCCCACGCCGTCCACCCGATCGCCGCCGTGCAGAGCGAGTGGAGCCTGTGGTCGCGGGATGTCGAACGCAATGTCGTCCCGACGTGCGCGGAGCTGGGCGTCGGTTTCGTGCCGTACTCGCCGCTGGGCAGGGGATTCCTGACCGGGACCCTCACCAGGGACCAGATCAGCTCGGACTTCCGCGGCATGACCCCCCGGATGGGGGAGTCATGGGATGCGAACCAGCAGGCCCTCGCGGTGGTGACTCAGGTCGCCGACTCGCTGGGCGCCACGAACGCGCAGGTCGCGCTGGCGTGGCTGCTGGCCAAGGGACGGCAGTTCGGCCTCCCGGTGGTGCCGATCCCAGGATCCCGCCGTGCTGAGAGGATGCGCGAGAACCTCGGTGCGCTGACACTGCACCTGGACGATGCCGCCATGAGCCGGCTCGACGGCGTCGCCGCACTGGTGCAGGAGGCCGCAACATCGTGCAGGACCCCCAGTGGATCAGCGAGGGCGCGAATGAGGCAGGGAGATCAGCGGACGACGCGACGGAGGGGAGCGGCTGCCAGACAGAACCCATCTGGAACCTTCTGTCCGAGCCGGTGAACGGGCGTGGGAGGAACGAGATGGCATACAGTGGCGGACGCTATGAGCAGCGAGACCGATCATCCCTCACATGTCAGCCCCGTCACGGGAATCGTGACCACGGGTCTGATGCTCTTCGCCCTCTTCTTCGGAGCGGGAAACCTCATATTCCGCCCCTGCTGGGACCGCCTCCGGCTCTGCCTCCCCGTCGTCATGGCCGGGTTCCTGACGACGGGGTTTCTGCCGCCGCTGGCCACCGTCGTCGCGGTGTCCACGTCGGGGAGGGCATCCTCGGGCTGGCGCGTCGTGTGGGTCCGCGGTTCGGTGTCGTCATGCTCTGGCGGTCTACCTGTCCATCGGTCCCTCTATGCGATACCGCGGGTCGCGACGGTCGCCTACGAGACTGGCTACCCGCCCCGTGCTGGAGCTGATGGGCATCCCCGACTCGCGCTGGACCCTGGTGGCGCACGTGACCCTCTTCCTGGGGTTGTCCGTCCTCATCTCGCTGCGTCCCAGCCGGCTGGCTGATCGCATCGGCCGATGGCTGACCCCGCCCTCCTCGCTTTGCTGGCGCTCCTGTGTGGGGCGACGCTCCTGAGCGCGCAATGGGTTGACCGCGACGTCATCAGAGCCCCTATGCAATTCCCATTTCCCACGGGTCTCACCCAGGGCTACCTCACCATGGACGTCCTGTCCGCCAGCGTCTTCGGGATCGTCGTCATCAGCTCTCTGCGTGAGCGCGGGTTCACCTCGCCGGGCAGGCTCGTGCGGGGCACCACCGTCGCGGGTGGAATCGCTGCGGTTCTCCTAGGCGCGGTCTGCGCCGGTCTGGCTCTCATCGGAACGCGAACCCCGGGCATCATCACCGCCGACACCACCGACGGCACCGAGCTGCTGCGCACGGCGGCGTCGCTGACCCTGGGGCAGGGCGGGGTGGTCGTCTTCGCCGGCATCGTGGTGCTGGCCTGCCTGACGACGGCGGTGGGGCTGCTGGCGTCCTGGGCCGGCTATGCCAACACCGTCTGGCCCGCCGTCTCCTTCAAACGTCACCTCCTGGTCGGGTCGGCGGTCTCCCTCATCCTGGCGAGTCTGGGATTGGATGCGATCCTCACCGTCACGGGGCCAATCACCCTGCTGCTCTACCCCCTGGCGATCTGCCTCGTCGTCGTCACACTCCTGGATGCCATCGCTCCAGGGCCGCCTGCGCTCCGCCCTATCTGTGGCCTGTGAGCGTGGCCGGTGACGCTCGGCCTGGTGTCTGCGCTGGCCAAGGCGGGGTGGAGGACGCCCAGCGACCTGTTGTCGCGCACGGGGCTGTGGGATGACTCCACCGGGTGGATCCTCCCGCCCCTGATTGCGCTGGGCGTCGGGCTGGCCCTGGATGTGCGGGCCGGCAGGTGGTCCGCTCCCGCCCGAGGCGCCGATGATGATGCCGCATCCGGTGTGCCGCATGCGGGACCGTCCAGCGTCGATGAGGTGCTGGAACACCGGGAAGACTGGGATGACGCCCACTGAGAGAGGATGCCTCTGACATCTTCTCCGCTGAAGCTGGTGTGCTCGGACAGGTGCGGTCAGAGGAACGGGTAGTCGGTGTAGCCCTCGGGGGCCGCTGCCGTAGAACGTCTCCTGGACCGGGGGCATTCTCCGGTGAGCCGGTGCTCCAGCGCTCCACCAGATCCGGATTGGCCAGCGCCGCCGGCCGACCGCCACCGCATCGGCCACACCCTCGGAGATGTAGGCGGCTGCACTGTCCCGCGTGGTCACGGCCGCGAACCCCTGGTTCACCACGAGGGGCGCGCCGATGGCGCGCCGCAGCCCTGGACCAGACCGGAGGCCGGGTCGGCGTGGAGGATGTCGACAAACCCTAGCCCCAGCGGCGCGAGTTCCCTGGCCAGGTGGTGGTAGGTGGCGTCGACATCGGCGACGTCGGTCTCCTCAATGCCCTGGATGTTGTGCTGCGGCGACAGCCGGATTGAGGTGCGCTCCCGCCGATCTCGGCCGCGACGGCCCGCGTCACCTCAATCGCCGGGCGCGCCCGAGCCTCCGGGGCTGCCACCCCAGGCATCGGTACGCAGATTGGTGTTGGGCGAGAGGAACTGATGGATCAGATAGCCGTTGGCACCGTGGATCTGGACGCCGTCCATACCGGCGTCAATGGCGTGGCGTGACGCCCGCACCCAGGAGGCGATGATCTGCTCGATCTCGGTTCGGTCAGGGGCTCGGCCTGGATGTAGTCGACGCGGCCGGCGGTGTTGTGGGTGTATCCGGGGGCGGTCGTCGCGCTGGCGAGACCACCCGGCCGGTGCCGTTGATCGTCGGGTGGCTGAGCCGGCCCGCGTGCATGATCTGCATGACGATGGTGCCGCCCCGATCGTGCACGACGTCGGCTATCTTCCGCCAGCCAGCAATCTGCTCGGGGGTCTCTATGCCCGGCTGCCCAAAGCCAGGTGCGCGCCGCCAGGTCGGGGAAGACCCCCTCCGTGACGATCAGACCCATCGAGGCCCGCTGCTCGCAGTACTCAGCGACCAGATCGCCGGGGACACCCTCCATACCGGCGCGAAGCCGAGTCATGGGCGCCATGACGAGCCGGTTGCGCAGCTGGTACGGTCCAAACCCGAAGGGGGAATAAAGTTCCATGTAAACATCCTTTACTCAGGCTCGTTGAACAGACAAACAGGCCATAGCCAAACCCTGACGGAACCCACGGTCACGGGCTGCAGGTCAACTCTGGGAACCCCGGTCCGGCATGGAAATTCCCGTGCAGCCAATATGCGGTCGAAAGGGTCACGATGACTCCACGACGACTGCCCGGCCAGGTGGGCTGATGGTGCCAGCCGCTGGCAGCCGAGACCACCAGAGGATGATCTCGCGAGGCGATGATGCTCAGAACACCGCTCTCAAGGGGGTCAGGTGGCCGGAGGCGATGGTCGCGGTCCCCGGTCGCGCCGAGGGCCAGGCCCTGGGCGGACGGGTCGTTGAAGACCAGGAAGGACCCCGCCGGGGCGCCGTCGTCGACGAACACCTCCACGCTGGAGCGGTCCAGGTAGACGTGCAGGCGGACCTTGCCGTCGGCGGGACGGTAGGCCACCTCGCGGCGCAGGGCGAACTGCGCCTCGCCGCCGTCGCGGCCGGGGACGGTCTGCAGTCCGCCGTTCGTGCGATCCAGGTAGAACACACCCTTGGCGACATCGACGCCCACCCGGACCTCTTGGAGCTTTCCGCCGACCTCACCGCGGGCCAGGCTCAGCCAGGCGTCGCTGGCGCGGGAGACGTCTAGGACGAGGTCGATCTCGGTGACTCGTTCCGTCCCGAACGAGACCACGTTGTCCGTGGCGCTGGCACCGGTGATCTCCACCGCCTGCCTGCAGCCCAGCCAGTTCTTTGATGGGTTCCTGTCGCAGGATCCTCGCCCCGTCCCGGGTGGTCAGCGACAACTCGCGCGGAATGCTCATCTCGTTGTGCCAGTCGCCGGTGGGCATGGAATAGGGGTAGCGCCAGTTGCCCAGCCACCCCAGCCAGATGCGACGACCCTCCACCTTCTCGAAGGTCTGGGCGGCGTAGAAGTCCTGCCCGGCGTCGGTGAAGCGGATCGGTCATCCTCCGGGAAGAACGTGGTGCCGTCGAAGTCCCCGATGAAGTACTGGGCGGTGGAGCCGTGGGTCTCCTCGTTGTCGCCGATCGAGAGGGTCAGCACCCAGCGGGTCTTCCCGTCGGAGGCATCGGTGAGGGGGAACAGGTCGGGGCACTCCCAGACCGCGGCATGCGACCCAGCGCCCTGGCCGAAGTCGCTGGCGTGACTCCACTGCCTGAGGTTGGGGGAGCGGAAGATCGAGACGTGGTCATTCACGGAGACGACCATCACCCACGACTTCGTCGGCTCATGCCAGAAGACCTTGGGGTCGCGGAAGTCCTTGCGGCCGTCATTGGGGATGACGGGGTTGCCGTCGTAGCGCCTCCAGGAGCGCCCGCGGTCCGTGCTGTAAGCGAGGGACTGCGCCTCCCCGCCAGTGGTCGAGGTGTAGATCGCGACCATCCCGCCGCCGGGCACCAGCCCGGAGGTGTTGGCGCCGTCGTCGACGCAGCTGCCGGACATCGCCAGGCCCAGTGCGTCGTGCTGCAGGGCCGTACCAAGAGGCTTCCAGTGCACCATGTCCGAGCTGACGGCGTGCGCCCAGGTGCCGTCCTGCTGGTGGAATAGGTGGTATTCGCCGTCGAAATAGATCAGGCCGTTGGGGTCGGCGAGATTCCCCTGACAGGGCTGTAATGGTATGCGGGACGGTAGGCATCAGAACCAACATCGGCGGCCGCCAACAGGGGCGGTGACGCCGCCTCCCAGTGCCAGGGCGCCGACGGCCGCGCCGGTGCCGCCCAGCAGCGAGCGGCGGGTGAAAGCTTTATCTATGGGGTGATTCATGCCCGCACCGTATCCCCGGCCGGGATGCAGGGAGCACCCTGCGGCTCAGCGGGCCCAGCCCACGCAGCACCGACATCACCGACGCCCCGTAGCCACCGCCGAACAAGATGGCGTGCACCAGCAGCGGCGTCAGCTGGTACCAGGGGACTCGGGCCTGCCAGCCGTCGGCCAGCGGATAGGTCTCGTCATAGGCGTCGAACGCCTCCGCCCGAAACCACCGAACAACTGCATCATCGCCAGGTCGAACTCGCGATGCGCGTAATGCGCGGCCGGGTCGATGACCCAGTTCACGCCCGTCTGGTCGACCAGGCGGTTCCCGGCCCACAGGTCGCCGTGCACCAGCGATGGCGGCTCAGCCGGACCGCACAGCTCTGCGCCCCGCGGTTCCAGGTCGTCCAGCAGGGTGCAGGGCCTCCCTGGGCACCTGACGCTCTGCGACGGCACGCCTGGTGAGGGGACGGAGCCGTCGTTCCAGATAGAACTCCCGGCCACGACGACGTGGGCGTCAGATCCACCTCGACGGAGCCCAGATAGCCCGAGCTCCGTCGCCGTCGAGGCCCACCGAAGTGCTGCCGGGGCTGACGGTGCAGCGCGGCCAGGCCCCGCCCGACGCTTCCTCGGTGCCGGGCTGCGACGGCCTCGTCGATCCACTCCCAGCAGCAGTCCACGGGGTGATGATGCCAGCACCTCGGGACCCGCACCCCGGCCGTCGTGGCCTCCCGCAACGCCCCGGCAACCCTCGCGCCTCCCGCTCAGACAGCAGGCGCGTGGGGAGGGATGCGTCTTCAGGAATACCGGGCCACCGCTGGTGTCGAGACGGTAGGCGCGGTGCGATGTCGCCGCCATGCACCGGCGTGACCTGGGTGATGTTGAGTCCGGTGGTCAGCTCCTCGGGACGGGACATGCACTCAACCTACCCATAGGTGATGGCTGAAGCCTGCTCGCAGGTGGGTCGGCGCGAAGAGCGATGGGAGCCCCGCATATTGATATCATTGCTTGAGATCGCAAAGGGAGATGTGGGAGATGGAACAACTGCTGATCCGAGGGCTTCCCGCTGGCACAAAGGCGAAGCTTGCTATGCTTGCGCAACGAAATGGGCGCTCCAGAGAAGCCGAGGTCCGGGCGATCCTCGATCAGGCTTTGAGTCAGGAGCCGATTTCTCTGGTAGACCTGCTTGCCATGCCCGAGTCGGAGGACGTGGAATTTGAGCCTGAACGTTTGGGCGCCGTGAGCAGGGATGTTGAGTTGTGAGATACGTTCTGGACACCAATGTGGTATCCGCATTGCGGTTGCCGCATCGCAGTCGCCACATGGGCAGGGGGTTGCACGAGGACAATTCGTGACCGTTTGATCGCTGAGATCGAGCGCGGAGTCTGTCGCAAAAGAGGCGGTGGATCCAGCCCAGGGCGAGGTGCTGCGCCGCTGGTTCGCAGCCAGTCCTGCCAGCCTTTGAAGGTAGGGTGCTGCCATTCGATCTGGCGGCACACGGATCTTTGCGAAATATCAATCCCTGGGCGGGTTCTATAGACGATGCGCAGATTGCCGCCGTTGCCATGGCGAATTCCATGGTGCTGGCAACCCGCAACGTCAAACATTTTGCAGTAACCGGGGTTGCTGTCTTCAATCCCTGGTTAGATGGAGGGCGGGCTTGAGGCATGGCCTCCTGGGGATCTCCCGTGCTGCTCTGCCGGTGGTCCGCCACTGGAAGGCGGTTGCGGGGCGGATGCGTCGTGAGGTGGCCGAGCGAAACCATACTGGGAGGGCTGTCGCCACTCCCGGCTTCAATCTGACCGCCTCCTGGGTCATCCACACGGTGGGTCCCAACCGGAACGCGGGCCAGAGCGACCCGGCCCTGCTACGGTCCGCCTTCGACTCCAGCCTTGACCTCGCCTGGGAGCTGGGCTGTTCCAGCGTGGCGCTGCCCGCCATCTCCGCAGGGGTCTACGGCTGGGATGCCCGCGAGGTGGCGCGTATCGCGGTCGCATCGGCCCGCGCCCATGCCGGTGAGAGCCCGGACCGCGGCTCATCCGCTTCGTCCTGTTCTCCCCGGAGCTGCTCCAGGACTTCAAGGATGCGCTCACGCAGTAAGAAGCCAACCCGGCTATGCGTCGTGACATCATAATTTCTGATGTTATGCTGTCAACATGAGGACGACGGTGACACTTGACCCGGATGTGGAGTCCTTGATCCGCCAGACTATGAAGGCAAAAGGTGTGTCTTTCAAACAGGCGCTGAATGACGCCGTGCGGGCTGGTTCCCGCGCTCAACCGAGGAAATACACGGTGTCCCGGGTCATGGGACGGCCGCAGATCTCCCTGGACCATGCCCTGCAGCTGGCGGGTGAGCTTGAGGACCAGGAGCTGGCCCGGCGGGCTGGATTGTGAAGATTGTCGACGCAAACGTCCTGCTCTATGCGGTCAATCAGGATTCACGTCACCACGAGGCATCCCAGAACTGGCTGGATGGTGCGCTGTCCGGCGGCGATGTGGTGGGTTTCGCATGGGTCGCCCTGCTCGCCTTCCTGCGGCTGAGTACACAGCCGGGAATTTTCCCCGCGCCACTGTCCCGGGAGGACGCGATCGTCCGAGATGACGTCATGGTTGGGAGCGCCCGGTGCACAGCAGGTCAGCCCGGCGCGTGGGCATGCCGCCATCCTCTCCCGGCTTCTCGACGAGGCGGGAGCCGCAGGGACGCCTGGTGAACGACGCACACCTGGCGGCCCTGGCACTCGAACACCATGCGTCAATCGTCTCGTTCGACACCGACTTCGCGCGTTTCCCCGGTCTCACCTGGGCAACACCCAACCAACTGCTCAGCTGATGGGCGACGGTTCGCTTCCACAGAACGGCCCGCCGGAGGCGCTAGGCGTTGTGGGTCTCGTCGGAGGGACGCTGGGTGGTGCCGGGTCTGCCGTCGTCGCGGACCCAGCTGACGACCAGCTCGTCCTTGGAGCCGAACCTGACTAGGTGCCTGCCGATGACGTCTTCCAGATGCTCTAGGTGGTCGTCGTCGGCGTGCAGGTGTCAGGACTAGGGTGTTGGACTCGCTGGTGAGCTCTGCCGATCCGGTGGTTTGGCCGTCGCGGTTGAAAAGCAGGGAGCCTGAACTGGTTTCCTCATCCCAGGTGGTGGTGATCTTGCGACTCATGTGGCTGGCCAGCTGCTTGCCGTAGCGCGCGGGACGGTCGGTGGGGACGCGGGCTGTCGAGGTGCGTGAGAAGTCCATGATCCATTCTCACCCTCACTGCGGGGACGACGGGAGGCCGTCCGGAGGCCGGGATAGCCTGAGGGGCATACGTCATCGAGACCGGCGCCTGTGAGGACGGGAGACGAGATGATCATCGAGGGCGGTTCAGGGGACATCACCCGGCGGGAGGTCGACGCCGTGGTCGCGCCGCCAACTCCTCCCTGCTGGGCGGAGGTGGGGTCGATGGGGCCATCCATCGTGCCGCAGGGGCCTGAGCTTCTCGCGGCTTGCCCGGGAGCTGCAGGGCTGCGCGCTTGCCTGACAGTCTTCCGGTGGGAGGGGCTGTCGCCACTCCTGGCTTCAATCTGCCCGCCTCCTGGATCATCCACTGTGGGACCTAACCGGCGTGCCGGGCAGACCGATCCTGCGCTGCTGCGCTCGGCCTTTGATTCCAGCCTGGATCTCGTCCGGGAGCTGGAATGTGCCAGCGTCGCAGTGCCCGCCATCTCTGCGGGGGTGTACGGCTGGGATGCCCGTGAGGTGGCGCGCATCGCGGTCGCATCGGCCCGTGCCCATGCCGGTGAAGTGCCCGGACTGCGGCTCATCCGCTTCGTTCTGTTTTCCCCGGAACTGCTGCAGGTATTCGAAGATGCGCTCGCTGGCTGAGACATCCTGATACCAGCGTGGCATGCCCTGGGAGTTCTATTTGGGGACCCGACGGAAAAATGTCAGGATGAGATGTGCTACGAGGTGCCCTGGCCTTCGAGGAGGCCTACGCCTGGGTGTGAGGGTGCGTCTGGAGCAGGAGCTGGCCGATTGGTCCTGGGCTCTGGAACGGCTCCCTGGATTGTGTTCATGAAGTCCCCGAGTGAAGGAGAACCATGCGCGAATTCGATGTTGACGACATTCAGCTCAGCGTGCCTAGACAGCCTGGTTTCCAGCGACGGCGACGGCTGCTGCCTCCCGACCAGTTCGGGGTGTTCTCGGGGGCATTCGCCCGCTACATGGGCACGCCCGCGTTCATCGGGTGGATGTCGGTCATCGTCGGCATCTGGCTGGGCTGGAACATCTGGGCCGCACCGGGCTGCGCTCGACCCGTATCCGTTCCAGTTCCTGACCCTGGGACTGTCGATACAGGCTTCCTGCGCGGCGCCCCTGATCCTGCTTGCCCAGAACTGCCAGGGTTCCGCGACCGGGAGATGCTGGAGACGGACCGGCGAACCTCACCCAAAGTCGCGCGGATGCAGACTTCCTGGCCCGCGAGATCGCCGACCTGAACCACAAGATGGGCGAGGGTCTCTACCCGCAGCCACATCACGAAGCGTCTTGATAAAATTGAGGAGGCCATGAGGCTTATTCATGGGGGTATCAGAAACAGCGAGCCCTTGTCAGAGCCCAGTTGATAGCAGCTGCGAATAAGCCTCATTATGTTTTATAAGACGATATTCACCCAAAAATGGACGGGATGTGAAGTTTTCCCTGTCTCTGCCATTGCCAGTGTCGGAGGATAAAGGTTCCGAATGGAAGATTGAAATGGAATCGACAGGAATGAGCCCGCCATTTAAGCAGACTGTCTACGGCGTTGATGCAATCCAAGTGCTCGAGATGGCGCTCATGGTCCTGCGAACAGTTGAAGAAAAAGAAGGCCTCGAGCTTCCTGAAAATTAGCAGAGAGTCTATTGAGAATGTGTAATTTTCTGGAGGCTTATTCACGAATATCAGCAATGAGGCTTATTCGTGGGAGTGTCGGAAACAGCGAAATCCCTTTGTCAGGGCCCGGTTGCTAGCAGCTGTGAAAGCCTCATGGATGTCTCTTGTAGTGTGCAGAGACTTGAGTATGGGGCCTTGAGGTGACGGTGCGGCCCCGTGTCCGGGCCCAGGAGTGTTTAGGCCGGAATGCTGTGGCGCGAATCGCCGTCTGCGGCGCAGGGCACGCACTACAGCGACGGCGGTTTCAAGTGGTGTGTGCAACGTTGAGTAGTTGTTCTATTTTCTCGGCTGGTGTGGCCCAGTCAAGTACTCGTCGGGGTCGGGTGTTGAGGAGGGTCTTCGGCGTGTTGGACCTGGGTGTCGGTGATGTGGGTGAAGTCGGTGCCTTTGGGGAAGAAGTCCCGGATCAGGCCGTTGCTGTTCTCGTTGGTGGGGCGTTGCCAGGGAGAGTGGGGGTCGCAGAAGTAGGCCTGGCAACCCGAGGCGAGGGTGAAGCAGGCGTGTTGGGCCATCTCGGCGCCTTGGTCCCAGGTGAGGGTTCTCATCAAAGGTGGCCGGGAGTCGGTGGGCCATCTGGATCAATGCGTCGGTCACGGTGGTGGAGTCACGGCTGGTGACCCGTTGGATCATGGTGTAGCGAGGTGGTGCGTTCGTTGAGGGTCACCAGACGAGGTGCCGCCCTGCACCGATGATGAGGTCTCCTTCCAGTGTCGCGGGAACTGCCCCGGTCCTCGACCTCGGCCGGGCGGTTGGTGATGGTGGCCTCACCGATCCAGCTACGGATGCCCCGCCCGGACAGCCGTGACCGGGGCCTTCGGGTGCTACGTCCGGAACGCAGGGCTTTCTCGACGGTGAGTTCATGACGCAACCCGCCGGCGGCCTGGACGTAGAGGGCCTGGTAAATCGTTTCGTGACTGACCCACATCGTGGGGTCCTCCGGGAGAGTCCTGACGCAGCCGGTGACGCGATCTGCTGCGGGGAATGTTTGTTGTTCAACCGTGTCACCACCTCATCCCACAACGGTGTCCCGAGCACCAGCTTCCTGTCCTTGGGACGCCGACGTGACCAGTCTGCCAGCCGCTGCGCCGGCTGGGCCCGGTACCGGCCAGGACAACGCTTCACCTGCCTGGAAACCGTGGAACGGTGAACACCGAGTTCTGCAGCGATCGGGAGAGCGGAACCCGGTCACCGACGAACCTCGATCAGGATCCGCCCCGCCAGGGATCAGCCAGCCCTGCCCGTCACGCCACTGCGCTGGTTCTCCCACCTCCAACACCGGATTCTCCCGTAACCGCCGCTGACGCCGCCGCGGACATGTAACGATGCTCGATTCAACCACCAGCCCCTCCACCCAGACCCCGCGACAACACCATCCCGCCTCGACAGCCACCTTCCTCACGGTGGAAGGACCTACGCAACTCCCGCGCGATCGAATGACGACCGAAAGCGCCCCAACAACACCAACATCAACCCACAACGCCGCTCATCCAACCGCACAACACACCTCCAGAAACCGTTGTTGCGCACACCCTCTGAACCCGCCGACGTCATCGAGGGGTCTGTCCGATTAATGGTGTAACTGGCGGTTTCTATTGGTGGGTGCTGGCTGCGGGCATGCGGTCAGCGAAGGTCGTGGCGAACGCGTTCAGGGCGGGCTTCCAGCGCATGCCCCACCGGGCCTGGCCGGTGCCCTTGGGATCCAATGATCTCACGGTCAGGTACAGGGTCTTCAACGCGGCTTGCTCGTTCGGGAAGTGCCCGCGGGCGCGGACCGCTCTGCGGAACCTGGCGTTGAGTGACTCGATCGCATTCGTGGAACACAAGACCTTGCGGATCTCGATGTCGTAGTCCAAGAAGGGCACGAACTCGGTCCAGGCACCCAGCCAGAGCCGGATCATCGCCGGATAGGCCTTGCCCCACTTCTCGGTGAACTGTTCGAACGCCCGCTCAGCGGCCTCCGGGGTGGGGGCTTCGTAGACGGGCTTTAAGTCGGCCGCGATCTGGGACCAGTGCTTCTTCGAGGCGTAGCGGAAACTGTTGCGCAGCAGGTGGATCAGACAGGTCTGGATCTTCGCGGCCGGGAACACCGACCCGATGGAGTCGGGTAGTCCCTTGAGCCCGTCGCAGACCATGAAGAACACATCCTTGACGCCGCGGTTCTTCAACTCGGTCAGGCACGCGAACCAGAACTTCGCCGACTCCCCGTCCCCCTGGCCGGGCCAGATCCCCACAATGTCCTTGTGACCCTCAAGGTCGACCCCGATCGCGGCGTAGAACGGCTGGTTACGGACCTGCCCATCCCTGACTTTGATCACGATCGCATCGATAAAGATCGCCGTGTAGATGGACTCCAAAGGCCGACTCATCCACGTGGTCATCTCGTCGACAACCCGGTCGGTGATCCGGCTGATCGTGTCCTTTGACACGCTCGTGCCGTAAACCTCGGCGAAGTGGGCGGCGATCTCCCCGGTCGTCAGCCCTTTCGCGAACAGGCTCAGCACCATGGCATCCATGTCCGACAACCGACGTTGCCGCTTCTTGACCAGCTGCGGCTCAAACGTTCCGTTACGGTCCCGGGGTACCTGGATCTTGATCGCACCGACGTTGTCAGTAACAACCGTCTTCGACCTCGTGCCATTGCGGGAATTACCGCTGCCGCGGCCGACCGGGTCGTGCTTGTCGTAGCCAAGATGCTCATTCAGCTCTTCGTCGAGAGCGGCCTCAACGATCTGAGCGGTCAACGCCTTCAACAAACCACCGGGGCCGGTCAGAGCGACACCAGCATCCTTGGCCTGACGCACCATCCGCGCGATCGCCTCACGCTGAGCCACCTCCAGCTCAGCCGACTCCTCCGCCGACGGCGGTGATGATGATGGGTTCACATGCCCCAGTCTGGCCGACCCCACGGCCAGCTCACTACTCGTTGTTGTCTCGGTCATCATGACTCCTCCTGCCCTGTCGGGCGATGGAGCCAGTTACACCGTTTCCCTGACAGACCCTGTATGAATCTACATCAGGCCTGGGACACAGGGAAGGCAGGACAGAGGGTCGAAGTGATGGGGGAGTGGGCCCCATCGGTCAACTCCTGAGCCGTGCAGCCTCTTCACAGCTGTCGACGACCGGTTCCTGAGATCAAGAGGTTTTCTGTCTCACGTCCTAGTGCTGCTGTGAGGAGCTCTGGCGCGTGGATCCGGACCAGGGCTCCTCACCGGAAGGATGAGGGATGCTTGTCAGCTGGCGACGTGCAGCGGCTCCATGTCGAGAGGAGACCACTCGGACTGGATGGCCCCGTCGGCGATCTCCAGGACGCGGTCGCTGAGCTGCTGCAGTTCCGCCTCATTGCTGGTGAACAGCAGAATGCCGACGCCGCGTCCCGTCACCTCCTCCAGCAGCCGCATGAAGCGGTCCTGCATGGCCACGTCCAAGCCTCCGACGGTTCGATCAGGATCATGATGCGGGAGGTCTGGCTGGCAAGCTCCTGCATCTGCTGCCAGCGGCGCTGGCCGGTGGACAGCATGGGCCGTTTCATCAGCTTGCTCAGCCTGGACTCGGACTCGCGCAGCATCAGCAGAATCGGTGGTGTCCTCAATGCCCTCGTCGTCGATGTCCTCGCCGCTCGAGCATCGCGATGTTGCGGGCCGTGTGGGAGTCGCTGTCTGGATCTGACATGTTGGTGAGCACCGGGACGCCCAGGGCGGGCGGGTCGCGGGAGAGGCGATGCTGGCGGGCAGCCCATCGACCATCAGGGACTCGAACTCCCGGGATGTTTCCCGAGCAGAGCGTCACGGCGCTCGAGATGCCGGAGTGCCTCGCCCCGTTGAAGCCGGACACTCGCCGCGATGCAGCCTGAACGAGATGGGGCTGCCCGTGCAGTTGAGCCCCTCCACGTCAAGCACCACGTCCTGAGTGGCGGAATGCCGCCCTGGAGTTCACGGTCTCGCCGAACATCGCCTCGGTGAGTTCATCCACCGTGGTCTTGCGAGTTCGAAGACCCCCTCCACCGACCATCGCGGGAGCACGGCGATGCGATCGCGCATCAGATGGCCTCGTCAAGGTGATGGGTGACGTAGATGACGCCGCGGTTCTGCTTGGTACTGCGCATCAGGGCGTCCCGCAGGTCCTCCAGCTCCAGGCGGCTCAAGGCATTGCTGAGCTCGTCGACAGAGGATGACGTGCGTGGATCTCCCAGGATGCGGAGCCACCTCGGTCATGCGCAGGTCGGTGGGACTCCAGGGTCCCCAGACGATCAGTGGGAAACGGCGGGATGCCGGCCTCGGCCAGGTGCGACGGGCCCAGATGAGAAGTTCCTCATCAGAGTGCTCGCCCTCGCTGGCGCGGAACATGGCCTGGGCGATGGATAGGTCGGGTCCAGCCTGTGCTCCGGGTCGATTGAGCATGACTCGCTGGCATCCCATCCGGGGCCTGACAGGCGGATCTCTCCCGAATCTGCCGGTGTGTTCCCGGCGATGATCGATGCCATCGTGGACTTGCCAACGTCGTTGCCGACAGGCCCCAGCACTTCCCAACCTCAAGCTCAAGGTCGACTCTTGAGTAGCATTGACTTCGAGGCCTTGTGCAGGCCGCAGATCGTCAACAGCAGCTCTTGACGTCCCGCATATCCACCTCTTAGCGCATCACCGTTTGTCACTCGTGCGAGGGTGGAGGCCGCGCTGCCCGCACCGACTTCACCTCTGGCCCCTGGAGGGCTGGTCGTGATCAGCTATCACCTGCTCCCAATCGCACGATAGTTTGGGTGCCTGTCGAGTCAGCTATCCGGCTCTCGGCTGTCAGGTGAACCATGAGCGCGAAAATCTTGACTTTTTGTTAGTTCTCCAAGAGTGAGGTGTGTCATCTGACGGAGGATGCCCGGCTTACTTGATGTGGGTTTGGGGTTTGCGGAAGCCCTCCGTGAGGGGCGCATCACCTCGGGGGTCGGGGTGGGTGTGCGATGCCTGCCTCGCTGAAAACCCCATGGAATCGGGCTTTGAGGGCCTCGTCGTGAGTGCGGGTGGGTTCCCAGACCCCGTGAGTGCGCGGGTGGGTTCCCAGACCCATCGACGGGTTATCCCGGATCAGTCATCCAATAGCGGCTGAGTGGGCTTGGGCATGCCTGCCGGGCCGTGCAGGCCAATTGTGCGCTTATCCCTCAGGCCTGATTGGTGGATGAGCCAGCCGATGAGTAAAGGCGCTCTATGAAGGTGTCGAACACAGACGCGAATGCGGGGTGGTGGGCAGTGGCTCGGAGTGGGTCCCTTCCTTGAAGCTTCACCAGTTGCAGATTTCCTGAGAAAATTTTATAAGACTTGGTGCATCGCCGTCGTTTCTGGAATGTCTTCTATCAGCTGTGGTTGGGCTTCGAGGGTGCATAGTCACTGCAGTAGTCAGCTGGCCGGAGTGTGCGTGCGGAGGCTGTCGGCCGTCTCGGTCGAGAAAGAGGTTGTTTGCCTCCGTCGATTTGACCAGGGCGATGCCGCCATTCCAGGGTGTGGCGGATGTCCTCCGGCAGCTCGGTCTGGGGGCAGGAGCTGCCGGAGGTCCGCGAAACGCCGCGGGGTCGGATCCCCCACAGCCTGGCCCAGCCGCTGCGAAGCGTCGCGACTCCCGCCCCGACCTGAGGGTCGATCCGTGGCGGCCAGCAGCGATGCCCGTATCCGGTCCCAGCCGCCACGGTGAGCACCCAGCTGCCAGAGCGTGAGACGCCTTTGAGAATCGACCCGCGTCCAGCGGTGAGCGATCGCCTCCCGTAGCCCCAGCGGTGCGTGACGGAGCCCAGCGCCTGTGCGACTCGCTCGTCCTCGCCAGGGTGGGATGCCGTGTCAAGGCAGCGCCACAGCAGCGCAATGTCCTCATCCTCCAGCTGATGCGCGGGCATCATGCGCAGCGCCTCCCTGCGGATCCGGTAGTCGGGGTCTACCACCAGCTGCCGCAGCTCATCGAGAGGCAGGGAGCCATATGTCGCCAAGCCCGCCAGCGCCTGCGGGGAGCGGGTCTCACGCCAGAGACTCTGGTATATCTCAGCCACCGACTCGCCACGTTTGCTCAGCTTCTCGCCCGCCACCCGCCGCACCCTCGTCGCCTTGTCCAGCAGCATCCGGTGCAACTCCGCGACGGAGAACTGCTCGGCTGGCAGGGCCAGCATCCCCGTCTCCCTGGCCTGCGACTGGCGGGCAGCCAGCAGCCGCACAAGGAAGGTCTCGCTTCCCGGTGCGCCACGATGCGCACCAGCTCTCTCACACCTGTTGATCGTGCTCCTCCGCCAGCAACTCGGAGCGCCTGACCGCATCAATGTCAGCGTTCCTGAACCCCCACCGTCAGGTGATCGGGTCCGGATGCGTCATCAGCAGACGCCCTGGCTGTGTCCGACCCTGGGCCGCCTGGGCCTTCAGAAACCAATCCAGCTCACCATGCGACCTGCGGTTCAACCCGGAGCAGCAGCGGCATCCCAAACCCACAGCGCCCGGTAGTTAGCTCGCTGCTCCAGCGCATCCTGGGCTATCCGGCGAATCGACTCGACATGATCGGCTGTCCGCAACGCCAGTGCCATGGTGGCTGCCGAGGCCGGATCGACGGCGAGCCGCCGCGTCGCGGCCTCCCGCAGATACCCCGAGCCCGCCATGGAGGCCAGCACCGCTGTCAGCGTCGTGGGACGGGCCGCGAGCCGATAGGCCAGTGTGTCGGCCGGTCCGCGGTACGGCGCCTCCTCTGCCGACCACAGCTGCTCGCGTGCCCGCATGATCCAGATCCAGCCACTGATCGGGTGGAGGACCTCCAGTTGAGCGAGCTTCGCTGACTCGTCGCCATCGGCGACGAGCAACTCATCGATCAACCGGGCCAACAGGCTCCCTTCCCACAGAAGACGGCAGAAACTTCTCCGACACTACCCTTAACCTCGGTGAAGCGGCCGTATGTGATGTCCACGGTTAATCCGTGACGACAGGCCGTACGTTGTGAAACCTGCCGGGTGGGTCTTGCTGGTGGGGATCAGAGCGCCGATCTGAGAGGGTCTGCGGGGCGGCCTGCAGGTCAGGTACTCGTTGCCGTCGTCATCGGATGCCGTCAGCACCAGCATGTCCATGCCATAAACCTCGCTGAGGTTCTCCCGGGTCAGCACCTCCCGACTCGGGCCGGAGGCGAAGAACCTGCCGTCCTTCATCAGGGCGGTTCGCGACGGATAGTAGAACGCCTGATCGGGGCATGCGTGATCATCACCATCGCCTTGCCCTGCTCATGGGCGAGCGTGTGGGCGGTGGAGATCACCGTGGTGGCGTTACGGTAGTCGAGATGGCTCGTGGGCTCGTCCATCATCACCAAACCGGTCTGCTGCGCCAAGGGCGCGGGCGATGAGGATCAGCTGCCGCTCACCGCCGGACAGCTGCGTGTACGGCTCCAGGGCCAGCTCCCGCAGCCCCACCGTCTCCAGGGCCTCCAGGCAGATGTCCCGGTCCCCCTTCGAGGGGGCGGCGAAGGGCGGCAGATGTGGGGTGCGTCCCATCTTCACCACGTCAAGGCCGTGAACGGGAAGGGAGCAGATGGTCCTGAAAACCATCGACACCCGCCGCGCCAACGGCCTCACCCCCGAGTGAGGCCACGTCGTCGCCGTCGATCGTGATGGAGCCGGAGGTGGGTTTGTGCTCACCCAGGATGGTGCGCATGAGCGTGGACTTCCCGCAGCCGTTGGACCCCAGGATGATGAACACCTCGCCGGGTGACACCTCGAAGCTGATGTCTTTCAGCACCGGCTGAGGGTGATAGGCGAAGCTGACGTCAGCACGTGCGGCACCGGGCTCATCGGCTCCACACCCCTTGGAGCGACGCAACAGCACAGCGAAGACCGGTGCCCCACTGGGGCGATGGGAATCGACAGCGGCAGGAGGACTCGGAGACGGTGCGAGTCAGGGTGTCGATGATCAGCAGGAAGGCTGCTCCGAGAAGGGCAGCCGTCGGCACCAGCCTCCGGTGATCGGGTCCCGCGATGATCCGCGCCATGTGCGGAACGACCAGACCCACCCAGCCGATGGCACCGCTCTGCGACACCGCCGTCGCGGTCATGGCCGTTGCGCAGACAATGGCGACCAGCCGCGTGCGCTGCGTGTTGACGCCCAGCGATCGGGCCTCAGAGTCACCCATGGTCAGCAGATTCAGCTGCCACGAGATGAGCATGATGACCACGAAGCCCAGCAGGATGATGGGAGCTGCGAAAGCCAGGTTGTCCCAGCGCATCCCGGACAGGGGACCCCATCAGCCAGAACGTGATGGCAGGCAGGTCGTCCTCAGGATCCGCCAGGTACTTCATGATGGAGACCCCGGCATTGAACACCGAGCTGACCACCACCCCCGACAGCACCAGCATGATTGTCGGAGTCATGCCCTTCACCTTCGCCAGCGCATAGGCCAGGAACACCCCGAGGATGCCCATGCCGAAGGCGAGTGTGGGGAACCAGCGGAGAAGGCCCCCGACGAGATGATGGCCAGGGCCGCCCGAACGAGGGCGGCCGCCGAGATGCCGAGGATGTCAGGCGAGACCAGGGGGTTGCGGAAGACCCCTGATAGATCGCGCCCGAGCAGGAGAGCGCCGCGCCGACGAGCACCGCCATCAGCGTCCTGGGCCAGCGAACCTCCCACACCACCTTGGCATCGAGCTCCCCGCCAGGTGTGCTCCACATCCAGGAACCGCGACGCCATGCATGCGGACAGCCTGCCAGGGATCGATGGCATAGCGGCCGACCACGAAGGGCGTCGCGATCGTGGCCACCAGCACGCTCGATGCTCCCGCGAGGATGATCCAGAAGGGAAACGGACGATGACCACGACGCATCGCCGTGGTCTCCACCCGCGACGCGACCGGCATGAGATCAGCTCCGATGGAAGCTGAAGACGTCCTCGACCTTCTGCCCCTCTGAGAGGGTGAACAGGTGCTTCAGGTCGTCGTCGGTCACGTCGAAAGCCGAAATATTCCTTATAGAAGGCCTTCGTCTTGGCCTCCATGTCAACGTCCTTGAACAGCTCCGGATGGATGGCCTTCGCGAAGAAGTGCATGTTGAGGTACTCCTCCGGGCCGTTGTACGCCCAGGACATGGCGCCGTTCGGGATCACGATGATGTTGTTGTTCTTCACAGCCTTCAGGTCGGACAGCACGGGGTCTGGAGGCGACGGCGTCGCGAATTTTGGCGCTGTCGACCAGCAGCAGCTCCGGGTCCCAGCTGAGAAGCTGCTCCGGGTCGATCTTGGTCTGGCCCGAGGGCCCTTCGACTCGCCCGATGCCTCAGCCCCGGCGTTGATGCCGCCGGCGAGAGTGATGAGCTCCTGGCCGATGGCGGAGCCGTTGTTGGCCTGGAGGGAGTCCCCCGCACCGGATAGCTGCACGACCGTGGGACGTTCTGAGGCTGGGAGATTCGCCGTCTTGGCCTCGATCTCGGACTTGATCTTCAGGTATTCGTCGAGTACTATGGGCCTTGTCCAGCTGCACGCCGCCGATGACCTCGCCAGATAGACCTGCCGCGCCCGCAGCTGATCGATCTTGTTGCCCTCCCTTGTCGCTGCCCTGAGGGCTGGAGACGGCCGCGATGTCGAGGTCCTGAAGCTGCTTGAGGCTGTTCTCCCCGTAGCGGCTCGCATAGACCACCAGGTCGGGGCTCTGCTTCAGGAGCTCCTCCATGTTGACCTCGTTGCCGGAGAACACGACGGGAAGCTCCGCCAGCTGCGGGTATTTGCCCTTGATCCAGGTGTTCTTGCCGTGGTTGTCCTCCAGCGCGACGAGCTTGTCAGCGCCGCCGAGCAGCAGCACGGCGGTGGTGTAAGCCGGGGCGGTGGTCGCGATGCGCTTCGACTCGGCGGGTACCGTCACCTGCCCCAGCTCGTCGTCGACGACGCGGGTGGCAGTGGAGGCGGACTGGGGAGGCGACGGGGGATGAGCCGTCGGCGGAGGGAGATGTGGCTGGGCTGTTGGTGCTGCACGCGGACAGCGTCAGCAGGGCGGACAGAGCCAGGGCGGACAGGGTTGTGCCGAGTTTTTCACAAGCCATGCGGGTTCCTTGGAGGGGCGGTCGTTGACGTCAGGAGAAGCGGTGGTCGCGCACAATCTATACGAGTTTCACGGAGAAAACCACTGAAATGATCCGCATTCGCGGATCTTAAGTGTGGGGTGGGGCGTTGAGTTCCGGAGGGTCGGCGACGGCAGGCGTCGACCCATGAAATATCCCGACGTGTCGAAAGTGAGGGTTCACAAAGCCCTTTCAAGAAACTAAGGTTTACCTAAACCATATGGACGGTATGTCGCTACCTTTGGGTGTGCCGTCCGGGGTCGCACTGACCGAGCGAGAAAGGCAGAACTGTGCGGCATAGCAGATTACTGGCCACGGCAGGAGTGTTTGCGCTCCTCATACCCGTCATACCCGCCTCAGTGGCATCAGCCGACGACCGGTCGGAGCCAGGTGGCATATCCGACCTGATAGCGCCAGCGTCCACGGCTGAGATCCCCGCCGACAACGCCAAGCGGCTTCTCCAGGACAAGGGGCAGGTCACCGTCATGGTGGAGTTTGAGGATGACCCGGTGGCAGTGGTGAAAGCCCAGGCTGGAGGCGCCCTCGCAGAATCTGAGGAGAGGCAGATTCAGGACCGGCTCTCCCAGACGCAGGATGAGGCCGCGCGGCAGATTAAGACCATGGGCGGCGTCGTCGGAGAAGGCGTGCAGTCGGCCTACAACGGCATGCGGGTGACGATCGACAGCGGCAAGCTCTCGGCCATCAAGAAGCTGCCCGGGGTGAAGGCCGTGCGTGACATACCCGTGCATGAGCGCAGCAACCATGTCAGCGTCCCCTACATCGGCGCCCCCGCCGCATGGCAGGGCGCGAACGGGGCTGGATATGCGGGCAGGGCGTCAAGGTCGCCGTGATCGACACCGGCATCGACTACACCCATGCGACCTTCGGTGGGGGTGGCACCCCGGAGGACTTCGTCGAGGCCACCGCCGCAGCCGACCCGACGCCCTACTACGGCCCCCGGGTCAAGGGCGGATACGACTTCGCCGGCGATCTCACACCGGGCAGAACGTCCCCAGCCCGACGCCAACCCCATCGACTGCGGAAGTTCGGGCATGGGACGCATGTCGCGGCCACTGCCGCGGGCTCCGGCGTGCTGGCCGACGGGGACACCTTCCGCGGATCTTATGACAGCAGCACCTTCGACCATGAGTTCCGGGTAGGTCCTGGCGTCGCCCCGGAGGCTGATCTGTATGCTTTGAAGATCTTCGGCTGCGAGGGCGGCACCGATCTCACAGCCGAAGCCGTCGATTGGGCCGTCAAAACCATATGGACGTGATCAACCTGTCACTCGGGTCCCCATTCGGCAAGACCACGGATCCCGACTCCGTGGCGGTCTCCAATGCCGTCGCCGCAGGGATCGTGGTGGTGACAGCAGCAGGCAACTTCGGATCGCAGCCCTATCTGACCAACTCCCCGGTGTCGCAGCCGGGTGCTCTCCGTCGCAGCAAACGACTCCGCCGAGAACTATCCGGCGGCGCAGATCGACGTCGACGGCAAGACGATCCAGGCCATCAACGCCAATGGCGCGGAACTGCCTGCGAACGCCAAGATCCACGTGCTCAAGAAGGGCGGTGAGATCTCCGACGGCTGTGATCGCGACGAGTACGCCGACGTTCCACGCGGGAGCCATCGTGGTCACCAAACGCGATGTCACCAAAAGCGACGGTTGCGCCCGGGTGCAGCGCGCCATCAATGCCCAGCGTTGAGGGACTGGCCGCAGCCATCATGATCAACGACTCCGATGAGCTTCCGCCCTATGAGGAGTCATCACCGGAAACCCCGAGACCGGTGAGAAATGGCGGTCAGGATTCCGCTGCTCGGTGTCACCTCCTCCGATGCCGATGCGCTGCTTGCCGCGGATGACAAGGGAGGCCACCCTCACCGCGAGCGCCATCCCAACCCGGGCTTCAGCAAGGCCGCCGATTTCACCTCCTCCGGTCCGCGCACCGGTGACTCGGCGTTGCGTCCGAACATCACTGCTCCCGGTGTCTCCATCCTCTCCGCAGAGGTGGGCAGTGGCGACCTCGGCGTCTCCCTGTCAGGCACCTCCATGGCGTCGCCGCACGTGGCGGGCGTCGCAGCACTGACCGTTCAGGCCCATCCCGGCTGGAGCTCCCAGGAGATCTCCGCAGCGGTGGTGGGCACGGCCGACCCCGAGAAGATCAGCGACTATCAGCCGTCCCTCACCGGGGGACTGGTGGATCCCGCCGACGCGGTCAACACCAAGGTCCTCGCTATGGCGACTCCACTGATGTCCAGGGTGCCGTGGTGCGTGACCCGAACCTCAGCTTCGGCTACGCGGAGTCCTCCTCCACCTTCGACGAGACCCGGAAGGTCACCCTGGTGAACAAGGGAACCGACGACGTCCAGTTCAAGGCCGAGGTGCGACCCTCCCAGAAGTCCCTGAAGGCCACCGTCTCCTGGCTCAGGACAGCGTGACGGTGCCGGCAGGCGGCAGCGTGGGACGTCGATGTGCGCATCACCTTGCCCGCGACGGAGGTGCCCAGCGGCATCGCGAGCCCGAAGTCCCCCTGGTTCTACGAGGGTCTCCGGAAACCTGCGATTCACCAGCGCAGACCAGACGCTGAACATGCCTTACCTGATGGTTCCCCGCACCCTGTCCAACGTGAAGGCCGCGGAGACCGTCACCCCCCAGGGCACCGACGTCGCCTTCAGCAACGAGGGCGGCTCGGTCGACGCCTACGCCGCGGTCTACACCTAGGGCCTGAGCGACCCGGCGGACATCCCGGATGAGATCGACAGCGGCCAGGACCTCGCCAGCGTCGGCGTCGCCAGCTACGGCGACGACTCGCTGCGCACGGTGAGCTTCGCGCTGAACTCCAGCTCCCGGTTCTCCAACCCAGCCCAGCTGCTGTACAACGTCGACATCGACAACGACAACGACGGCAAGGCCGACTATCGCGTGATCAGCGCAGACTCCGGCCTGGTGCGTGAGAAGGAGAACAATGGCGTCGCGGAGGTGTTCGTGGCGGACCTGGACTCGGGGAACATCTACGCCTCCGGGTCGATGACGCTGGCCCCTGACGGATTCAAGCACCGTCGTGCTGCAGGTCGTCGCCAGTCAGGTCGGCATCAACGGCAAGTTCAGCTACACCGCCTCGGTCACCGATTGGCGGAATATGTCCGCCGTGGACAGCATCGACCAGTGGGCCCAGTACGACCCGACGAACAAGCCATTCAACGATGGCCAGTTCTTCAAGGTCAACCGTGACGGCTCGAAGCCCTTCACCTTTGAGCCCAACGATGCCGCCTACGCCGACCAGAAGGCCCTCGGATACATGGCAGTGGTCTTCGACAACGCCCAGGGCGTCACGGAGGCCATCACGGGCCAGGTCAACAAGGGCGTGAACCCGACGGATCCCCCGACGCCACCGAGCCCGTCCCCATCCCCGACCTCGCCGATCCAGCCGACGGCGAAGCCGACCCCCGTACCGGTCAGGCCAGGCCTGCCGAAGACGGGTCTGGAGGACTGACCCTCACACCATCGTGGCCCCTGGGAACACCGGGAGCCCACGTCTGTCTCTGGCATGAGGCTACGACGGGGAACCGGGCCTCGGGTCGCAGACGTCGCCGATGCCGTCGCCATCGCGATCCTCCTGGGTGTAGTTGGCGACGTCGGGGCAGTTGTCCTGCGCGGCCGGGATGGTGTCGCCGTCCTGGGTGATCGCGGCGTATGCCGCCGCCTCGGCTGCCTCTCCGCCTGGGCCGCTCACCCGAACGCGAATGTCACTGGTGTATTCCCCATCCCAGGTGTGGGAGACGGTGGGGTTGTGGTCTCCTGGTCGAACTGTCCGTCGCCGTCGAAGTCCCACTCGAATCTCACGGGGGTCCTGCCGTCGGCGTAGGAGGCGGCGGCGCTGAGCTCCAGCGGCTGCCCGACGATGCCCGAGTAGGGGCCCTGCAACCAGGCGAAGGTCTGCTTCCCTGGGGCCAGGGGCCGCATCGCGGTGAGGGATCCCCAGCTTCAGCACGAGGGCGTCTGCCATCTTCCGCTGCCCCTGCCTTGTTGAGGGTGATACCAGGCCTGCCTGTCCTGGGAGCCCTTGGAGATGAGCTCTCCTGCGGAGTCACGTCGCCCTCGGTTTCAGAAGAATTCGTTGATCCAGCGGGCCGGGTTTCTGGTGATGAATCCCGGGTCTGCTTCGTGCCCCTCGAAGTCGGAGACGATGGAGTCCACGAAGTGGACTCTCCTGGTGGACTCAGCGTTCCACTCGGCGACGATCTCAGCCAGGGAGGTGTTCAGCTGTTCACCCAGCTCACGCATCTCCCGCACCGGCTGGTATGGCCTGGACTCCGCACAAAAACACGGGACCGGGGCGGAGGCATTCCTGCAACGTATAGCCCTCTGCCTCGGCCATCACCAGCTGCGGGTAGCCCATCAGCACAATCTCGGCCCTGTCGTTGGAGAGCAGGTCATCAATGGCGGTGAACAGGGCGCGCATTCGGGTGCGCAGGCTGTCCTCGCCGGGGGTGAGCAGCTGCCGGAAGCTGTCGATAGCGTCGCGGCACTGGGCGGCGTCCCTGCATGCCGACGAAGAAGCAGTGGGCGACGGCGTCATTGAATCGACCGTCGTTGCCCCCCGGCGGAGAGCGCCACCAGGTCGATCCGGCTTGATCGACCTCCATGTTCCCCGCTGGTTCTGCTGCGGATCTCCTCAATCTGCTCGTCGATCACCGCGGTTGAGGTGGCTCCCGAGCGGGCGCGGTTGATGACTGTCGCGGAGACTCGCTGCTTGATGAGCCAGTCCGCGTACTGGCTTGCCCAGTTGTTGGGGCTGCGGAAATAGGGGCCGTCGGATGGCGTGTAGTCGCCGGCTCCGGCGCCGGCCGCGTAAGAGTCGCCGAGCACCAGGATGTTCACCTGGCCCCGCACCGGAGGGCCGGTGAGGTCGTCGGCCCGGGCCGGTTGAAGGGCTCCCAGGAGGAGAGCCAGAGTGACGGTCAGCATCGCCGTGCACTTCGACATGCTTTTTCACGACAGAGATTCTAGAGATCACGCCGGCAGATGCGGTGCCCAGACCGCATCTGCCGGCGTGATCCCTCTTGCGGGTCCGAGATGATGGTCAGGAACAAAGGCCACCCGGATCGGGTGTCCAGCACCCGCATCAGGTAGGGGCAGTTGGCGATGAACTCGGTCACGTTCTCGCTGGGGAGTGGCGGTTGCCTCTCCTGACTCGTGGCAGCTGCCCCGATGGTGCCCTGCGCTGCCACCTGAATGCGTGCCCTCTGCATGGTCTGTTGGATCTTCGCGCCGTCAAAGATGCCGTCGAAGTCCTCAATGTCCACTGAGAAGGTCCAGCAACTCCATGAAGTCCAGCTGCTGTGTGAGGTCCATGACCGGCATCGTGACTCTGACCCTCTCATCCGGGGCCTTGCTCAGAGCCTCGTGGCTCTCGATGAGAACCTCCTCCCCCCAGCCGAGGGGATGACCGCTCTTCGTCAGGAACAGCACGTCCATCGCCAGGTTGGCGTCGTACCTCAGCCGCACGGCCTTCCAGCGCTCCCCAGTGGCTGTGGGCGCGTTGAACTCACCGGACATGGCCGTGAGCGCGATCTTCTTGTCATCGTCTGTGGTGAAGGTCAGGGGGACGTTGTCGGAGGTGAACTTCTGCTGCCAGGCTGCGGAGAACAGCAGAGTGTCCTGCGCCACCAGCTCTGTCCCGCTGCCGAACTCCAGCCCCGAGTCCTCAATCAGCTCGGCGGTGTGCTTCCTGACCCAGGAGTCCATCGACGTCTGGGCCTCGGCGTCACTGACCCTGTCGACTCCGGCGTCGAGGGTCTCCTTCGCAATGTTCAGAAAGGACTCCTTGGGGGTCCCGCCTCCGCAGAGCAGAAGCCGTGACGCGATGTGGACCACTGGCGTCTCCGGCGGATCGCCCGAGTCCATGCTCGCGGGAAGCGAATCGTAGTCCTTCAGGCTGTTGCGGAGGGCGTCGATTCCCCGTGCCCACTCGACGGCCTCCATGCCGAACAGCTCGTCCAGCCTGGCGGCGGATTCGCCGCTGGCGCCCAGCCCCATCAGAGCCAGAACGGAGCTCAGCGACGCGGGGACATCATCCGATTGTCGGGGGACCGGTTGAGGCGCAGAAGCTTCCAGCCGAGTCGCTGCGACATGTCAGCAGCCTTGGAGGCCTCGGGGGCGTCCGGAGAGGTGGGGGAGTATGTGGTCTTTCCCTCAGGGTGATCAGGTGGGGCCGGGTGTGGAGCAGCCGGTGACGCTGCTGCTGCCAGTCCCGCCAGCAGCAGGGTGCGGCGGCACAGATGCATCAGAATCCTCCTTGCGGCAGATTGAATTCATTGTGACGCCCAGCCCGGCAAAAATCGTGTTCATTTCGCTGAGGCGCTGAGAGTCGGAATTGTGATCGTGACGACAAAGTGTGGACCCTGCGAACGTGAGGACGCCCCCGGTCGGATGCGTGTCACAGGGGATGTGGGACGCTTGGCGCATCACACTTCCAGAACGTCAAGGGGCCCGCGTTGGGCGTCGGGATCCCCTCAGATCAGGGGCCACTTTGCACACCGCAAATTCACAATCGCATCCCCGGCTGCGTGGTGTTGTCGCGGCCATTGTCCTGTCCCTCTGCATCACCCCCACGCTGACGGCATGGGCCGAGGGGCCAGAGGACACACCGTCCCCCAGCGTGCCGGCCAGTTCGTCGCCGTCGCCATCGGGCGTCGTCGCGTCGCCGTCCCCAGCATCAGTCCCGCCCCTCCCGCTGAGAGTCCCCGGGCCCAGCCCATCGGCTGGTCCTTCTCAGCCGCCGACGAGGAGCCGACACATGATGTGACGTCTTCGGAGACCACGCAGCAGCGACAGCCGCGTGCGACCGCGGAGCTGGGGACCCCGGCCCCTACTATCTAGGCGATGAGGCCGAGCTGGTGGGGTCCTTCCCCGTCTCCGAGCCGATCACTGTGCGCCCACAGGTGTGGATTCCCAGCGCCAGCCGCTGGTCGGACGGCCGCCCGGTGCGAACCTCCGCGGACGGGGCGTTCTCGATTCCCCTGACCTGGAGCAGCGAATATGTCAGCAGGCAGCGTTGGCGGGTCGTCGCGACGCTGCCGGATGGCGCCGTCGCCGAGACCAACGAGGTTGAGCTGGCGCGGGTCGCAGCCCCGAGGTCACCACCGACTCACCGCTGGGGCTGTAGCCGACGCCACCGTCAGTGGGTCATTCGGGTCCTCCACAGCTCTGCGTGCTTGGGGTGAGTGTGGAGGAGCGACGTGCAGCGTTGGTCCAGCACCGCAGCGCAGCCCCACCGACGCGACGGGCGGATTCACCTTCACCCTGGGGTGGGGCAAAGACAGCAGTGGCACGCAGCGATGGCGGATCGCAGCCCAGACCGCCAGCGGGCGCCTGATCCACACCGACGAGTTCAGCATCACACGTCGACGTGCGGCGACGGTCAGCGTCCCGCGGGTCATCCCCCCGGGACAGCCCACCTCACGTGGGGAAACTTCGACACTCGCACCCCCATCACGGTCTGGGCTGAGGTGTGGCGCACCGACGTCAACGACTGGTCCAGCACCATCCCGGTGCGCACCGACGCCAGCGGCGACTACACCATCAGCCTCAACTACGACATCCACTCCCGCGGGACGCAGCGGTGGCGGATCGCCGGCAGGTTCGCCGACGGCGGCATCCAGTACACCGACGAGTTCGCGCTGATCCGCAGAAGCAGCCCGACGGTCAGCCAGCCAATGGTCCTTCCCACCGACTACGGCATCTCCACCTTCGGCTGGTTCGACACCCGCACCCCCATCACGGTGTGGGGTGAGGTGTGGCGTGACGGCTACTGGTCCCGCACCGCGCCGGTCAGCACCGACTCCGGTGGCGACTACACCCTGAGCATCACCTACGGCAGCGGCAGCGTCGGCCAGTGGCGCTGGCGGGTCGCGGGGCTCTACCCGGATGGGACCATCCAGCACACGAACGAGTTCACGGTCAGGCGCACCCGGCCCTCGACGGACGCTGCCTGAGGGGCGGGTGCTGTGTGCCTCGAAGTCTGACCTGAGGCTCTGGTGGATCGTCGACGGCACCATTCGTGCGTCAATGGACGCCCGCTTCGGGAAGCCGGGCCTGGACACCCGGAGGGGCAGCACGGTGTGTACCGAAGTCGCGGTACCACGTGTCGGACATCTATCACACGCCCATGCCGTGGGCCATGTTCTTCAATGGCGGCGGGCCGTGCACTATTCGGACAACTTCTTCGCCTACGGGCACACCGGCGGGTCGGCGGGCTGCATCAATGTGCGCGACGCCGCCACCATCGATCGGGTCTACGGCGAGGTCCGGAGTCGGTGACAAGGTGGTGGTCTACCGGTAGGAGCCTTGCCTGGGGTCTGCCGGGCCGACAGCCTCTTCGTGGATGAAGGACAAGTCCCTCGGGTCGGCGGCGCGATGCGGCAGCTTCGAGGTGTCACCCCCATCATGCTCTCGTGGGAAATGGCCCGCCGCCTGACCGCTGAGGGCCCTGGGCGCGGCCGTCGGCTCCCCGTCTCAGTCAGATGGCGGCGTCACGCCCAGCCAGGGGGCCAGCCGCTCCGCCGAGACCCGCCCGTCGTGCCAGCGCCGGGCGAACCCGACCCCGGCTGTGGCGCGTTTCCGCAGCTCGTCGCGACGGTCGCGGACGGAGGCGATCACCTCGTACAGCGACTCCGGATCCGCCTCCAGCAGGTCCGGCGACTCCGGCATGCGATCCCGGACTGCGTTGATCATCCGGCCCACCGTCACGCGACCCGCCGCCATCGCCTCGACGGCGGCCACCCCATACGACCCGAACAGCAGCTGATCCACCAGCACATCGCATCCCCGGACGAGCTCCCGCAGCTGCGCGTGGGGCATTCCCGACGGGGCGATGTACTCGATGGCGCCCTCGTTGTGGAGGCGGCGTAGAACTGGGTCAATGAGCTGAGTGCCCTTGATGGGGGGATTTCGCTGCGACGGGACATGCACCACGAGAGGCCGTTCCCGCTCCAGCAGCGGCGCATCTGATGCCCACGCATCGACGTCCACCACCACGGGAAGCCAGGTTCCGGATGGCAGATCGAAGCCCAGATCGGGTGTGGAGTAGAACACAGGCCATCCGGACTCCTCGGCGAAGTGGCGGTTTGCCGCCGTCTCGCGGGTCAGCCGTGCCCGCCAGTCGTCGTCGCCGACCATGAAATACGACCATCGGTCGCGCTCCAGGTGCGCCGCTGGGTCGCGGACATCTGAGCCGTGCGCGATCAGACCCATCGCGTATCCCATCCCGGCCAGGCGGCGGGCATCGCCGGGAAGGCCGAGATCCGATCCCATCTGGCGAAGGTCTTGAAACCGTCGAGTGCGATGTGCGTCACCCCGTCGAACAGCCGCCGGGATCGCAGTCCCCAGGCGAGGGGAAGCCGGAACCCGATCCGCCCGAATAGCCGATCCACCTCGAAGTGGAAGCCGCCTCCCGCAGCGGCACCCCGAGAACGACCAGGCGTCCACGGGCAGATGGGCGGTGGCGGCGCGCGCCCAGGCGGTGGCCTGCCCGCGTAGTTGGAGGGCCCGATGGCCAGGACAGCGCTCATGCGGCAGAGGGTATCGGGTGGGTAGACTCTGGCCAAAGCAACACTGTGGAAGGGAATCATTCGTGAAGATCGCCGTGATCGCGATGGGCAAGATCGGCCCTGCCGCTTGCCGTCAGTTCGCCGACATGGGCCACGACGTGATCGGCGTCGACGTGCAGCAGGCCGTGGTGGACAAAGGTGAATGCCGGCATCGAGCCGTTCCCCGGCGAGGGCCCACCTGCAGGAGAAGCTCTCCGAGCTGGTTCCTGCGGGCAGGCTGCGTGCCACCACCGACTACTCCGAGGCCATTCCGGCGCTGACGCCATCGTCATCGTCGTCCCGCTGTTCGTCAATGACGAGACGTGGCAGCCGGACTTCGGCTGGATGGAGCCGCCACCCGCTCTTTCGCCGAGCATCTGACCCCCGGAACCCTCGTCAGCTACGAGACGACGCTGCCGGTCGGCACCACCCGCAACCGCTGGAAGCCGATGATTGAGGAGATCTCCGGGTTGATCGAGGGCAAGGACTTCCACCTGGTGTTCTCCCCGGGCGTGTGCTCACCGGCCGTGTCTTCGAGGATCTGCGCAAATATCCGAAGCTGGTGGGCGGCCTCAGCCCGGCAGGCACCGCGAAGGGCGTCGAGTTCTATCAGCAGGTTCTGACCTTCGATGAGCGACCCGATCTGCCGCAGGGCAACGGGGTGTGGGACATGGGCTCCGCCGAGGAGCCGCCGAGATGGCGAAGCTGGCGGAGACCACCTACCGTGACGTCAACATTGGGCTGGCGAATCAGTTCGGCAAGTTCGCGGCCGCCAACGGCATCGACGTCCACAAGGTCATCGACGCCTCCAACTCGCAGCCCTACAGCCACATCCACCGCCCCGGCATTGCCGTCGGCGGGCACTGCATCCCCGTCTACCCCAGGCTCTACCTCTACACGGACCCGGACGCCAGCATCGTGCGAACCGCCCGCGAGGCCAACATGACGATGCCGGGTACGCGATTGCCCCTCGCCGAGGGGCCCTGGGCGAGCTGAGGGGCGTCGCGTCGTGGTGCTGGGTGCCTCCTACCGGGGTCGGGTGAAGGAGACCGCGTTCTCCGGGGTCTTCCCCACCGTCGAGGGCCTGGGGGCACGAGGCGCGGAGGTCTTGGTTCACGACCCGATGTTCTCTGATGAGGAGCTCACGGGCTACGGATTCACGCCCTACCATCCGGGCGATCCCGTGGATGTCGCCATCCTGCAGGCAGACCATCCCGAATACCTGGAGCTCACCCCCGAGAGCCTGCCTGGCGTGCAGGTCATGATTGATGGCCGCGGCGTGCTGGACCCGGCGCAGTGGAAGGGCGTCGCCTACCGCTCGATCGGAGACGGCAGCAACTGATGGCTGCCCCGCGCTCCCGGGTGCGTCACCTCACCAGCGTCCACGACATCGGCGACACCCGGGTCTCGCACAAGGAATGCCGCTCCCTCCATGAGGCCGGCTACGACGTGGCGCTGATCGCCTGCCATGACGGGGACACCACAGTCGCGGGAGTTCCGGTCATTGGTGTTGGCGCTCCCAGAGGGCGCATCCACCGCATGTTCGTCAAGACCTGGGTGGTGTTCGCCCGGGCGCTGAGGGAGCGGGCGGGACGTCTACCGCTCCACGATCCGGGCTGATGCCCGTTGGGCTGGCGCTCCGGCTGCTCAGAAAGAAGGTGGTCTATGATGTCCATGAGGATGTGCCGCTGCAGATCATGAACAAGACCTGGATTCCGGGTCTGCTGAAGCGGCCGCTGTCGGCGATCACCCGCGCCCTGGAGGCGTTGGCGGGCCGGGCGCTGAGCAGTGTCGTCGCAGCCACGCCGTCGATTGCGGAGAGTTTCCGCAGGCCAAGACGGTGGTGGTGCAGAACTTCCCGGAGAAGGGCTTGGCGACGATCCGCAACGATAAGCCGTTCGACCAGCGCAGTCACGCCTTCATTTACGTCGGCGGCCTGTCCGAGCAGCAGGGTCTGTTTGAGATGCTGCGGGCCTTCGAGGGCTGCCTGACGGTGTGACGGGGTTGCTGGCAGGCAAGTTCAAGCATCGTCGGGAGGAGGCTGAGGCCGCCCCCGGCTGGGCGCATGTGACCTATCCGGGGCTGCTGCCGCGCGACGCCATCGTCGCAGCGTTGCGTGATGCGCAGGTGGGGCTGGTGCTCGACCACCCCATCAGCAACTATGTTGAGGGCTACTCCACGAAGATGTTCGAGTACATGGCGTGCGGGCTGCCGTTCGTGGCCTCCAACTTTGATCTGTGGCAGCGGATCGTTGCCGACGACGACTGCGGTATCACCGTTGACCCGTTCGATGATGCGGCTGTCGCGACGGCCCTGCGGCGGCTGCTGGACGATCCGCAGGAGGCGGCGCGCATCGGCGAGAACGGCCGCCAGGCGATTCTGCGCCGCTACAACTGGGATGTCGAGTTCGCCAAACTGCTCGCCTGCTACGAGAGGCTCTAGATGTTGCTACCTCGGAGGGTCCTGATCCTGGCCCCGCACACCGATGATGCCGAGCTGGGGGCGGGTGGCTCCATCGCGAAGTGGGTTGAGGGCTGGGGTCGACGTGCACGTGGCGGTGTTCTCCACGGCGGAGGAGTCGCTGCCCAGCGGATCAGCGCCGACACGCCTGGCCGACGAGGTGCCACGGGGTCCCTTGATGTGCTGGGGGTGCCGCGCGAGAACCGCACCATCTTCAGCTATCCGGTGCGCAAGCTCCGGGTATCACCGGCAGGAGGTGTTGGAGAACATCGTCGCGTTGGGCCGTGAGCTCGACCCGGACTGGGTGCTGGTGCCTTCGGGAGCGGATCTGCACCAGGACCATCAGACCGTCCACGACGAGGCGTTGCGCGCATTCAAACATAAGACGATGCTGGGCTATGAGCTGCCCCTGGAATCACATCACATTCTCTGCGTCGGCTTTTGTGACGTTGGAACGCCGTCACTTGGAGATCAAGTGGGCGGCGCTGACGAAGTACGAGTCGCAGCTGGAGATGGGCCGTCCCTGTTCACCCTGAATTCCACGATTCCCTGGCCCGGGTTCGTGGGCTGCAGGTCAAAGACGAGTGGGCCGAGGCATTTGAGCTGATCCGGATTGTGCTGTGATCGTCACCATTCACCAGCCGAATTTCGCGCCGTGGACGGGTTATTTCGACAAGATGGTGCGCGCTGATGTCTTTGTGCTGCTGGATACGGTGCCGTTTACGAAGGGGGCTGCAGAATCGGGTGAGAGTGCTGGGTGCGGACGGTCCGCAGTGGTTGACGGTCCCGGTGATCACCAAAGGGAAGACTGGGTCAGGCGACGAATGTCGTCGAGACGAACGAGGCGCGTCCATGGCGCGCGGATCACATCAAGACGCTGCGAACGCTGTATGCGAAGGCTCCGAGGGTGGATGTGGTTGAGGAGCTGCTGGCAGCGGCGTATGCGGCGTCGTCGACGCGGCTGGTCGATATCTGCGTGGACATCATCGGTCGGCTGCGGGAGCACTATGGCATCAAGACGCGGCTGGTCAGGGCATCGGAGCTGGCGGCTACCGGGTCGTCTTCTGAGCTGCTGGCGGGGATTGTTGCGGAACTGGGAGGGTCGGTGTACCTGTCGGGCCCCTAGGGGCGCAGGTATCTGGATGAGGAGGAGTTCGCGGCTCGCGGCGTCAGCGTGGAGTACCACTCATTCACGCCGACGCCCTATCCGCAGGTGCGCCCGGGCTTCACAGGGGCCCTCAGCATGCTGGACCACCTGGCCCACGGCGCTGGCCCCTGGTGGTGACGGCGCCTGGAGGGGTGTTCGGTGGTCACCCCGCCGCATTTTCTCTGGCCAACCGCAGATTGACGGAGATGCGGCGGCACTGAATAAAGCCTTCCAGGAGACGGGTAGCTGAGTACTCTTGGTCTCCTCGTCTGAGAGTTGGTCTCATGGGGGTTAATCATGGGGTTTAGAAACAGCGGAATCCCTTGTCGGAGTCCGGTTGCTATAGCTCGTATTTAACAAAATCTAAATGTTTCCCTGATTTCCATGCCCATGCGGTGGGGGCTTGCTGTATCTAAAACGGCAGGTTTTGTTTTAATAGGGTTATACTTGTGGATAAGCCTCATGAATGTCTCTATAGTATGAGGGTTATTCATGGGGGTATCAGAAATAGCGCCCCCTTGTCGCTGCCCGTTTGCTAGCAGCTTGTGAATAAGCCTCATGGATGTCTCTTAGCATGTGCGCAGAGACTTGTGCTTGGGGCCTTGAGACAACAGTGAGGCCCCAAGTCCGGGAGCTCAGGAGTGTTCAGGGCCAGGGATGCTGTGGTGTGGCGTGAATCGCCGTCTGTGGCGCTGGAGACGCACTACAGTGACGGCATCGAGGCGTAATGCAGCGTTTTCGTGCGCAGGGTAGGCGTGAGATGAAGCAGGCCATGCGCCCCGCCCTGGAGGGGCCATGAGACCCGCCGAGGCCACCCGTTGAGACATGGATCGTGGCGCCAGTCGAGGCGAGGTCCGGGTTGGGTTGCTCGGATTCTGTTCAACCTCAGACCACACCCAGGTGCGTGAATCGCCGTCTGCGGCGCAGGGAACCTACTACAGTGACGACGGGTTCAGAGGGTGTGCGCAACAACGGTTTCTGGAGGTGTGTTGTGCGGTTGGATGAGCGGCGTTGTGGGTTGATGTTGGTGTTGTTGGGGCGGGGTCGGTCGTGTCATTCGATCGCGCGGGGAGTTGGGTGGTAGTCCTTCCACTGTGAGGAAGGTGGCTGTCGAGGCAGGGATGGTGTTGTCGCGGGGTCGGGTGGGAGGGGTTGGTGGGTTGAATCGAGCATCGTTACAGTCCGCGGCGGCGTCAGCGGCGGTTACGGGAGAATCCGGTGTTGGAGGTGGGAGAACCAGCGCAGTGGCGTGACGGGCAGGGCCGGTTGACCCTGGCGGGGCGGATCCTGATCGAGGTTCGGGTCGGTGACCGGGTTCCGCTCTCCCGGATCGCTGCAGAACTCGGTGTTCACCGTTCCACGGTTTCCAGGCAGGTGAAGCGTTGTCCTGGCCGGTACCGGGCCCAGCCGGCGCAGCGGCTGGCAGACTGGTCACGTCGGCGTCCCAAGGACAGGAAGCTGGTGCTCGGGACACCGTTGTGGGATGAGGTGGTGACACGGTTGAACAACAAACATTCCCCGCAGCAGATCGCTCACCGGCTGCGTCAGGACTTCCCGGAGGACCCCACGATGTGGGTCAGTCACGAAACGATTTACCAGGCCCTCTACGTCCAGGCCGCCGGCGGGTTGCGTCATGAACTCACCGTCGAGAAAGCCCTGCGTTCCGGACGTAGCACCCGAAGGCCCCGGTCACGGCTGTCCGGGCGGGGCATCCGTAGCTGGATCGGTGAGGCCACCATCACCAACCGCCCGGCCGAGGTCGAGGACCGGGCAGTTCCCGGACACTGGGAAGGAGACCTCATCATCGGCAAGGGCGGCACCTCGGCCCTGGTGACCCTCAACGAACGCACCACCCGCTACACCATGATCCAACGGGTCACCAGCCGTGACTCCACCACCGTGACCGACGCATTGATCCAGATGGCCCACCGACTCCCGGCCACCTTGATGAGAACCCTCACCTGGGACCAAGGCGCCGAGATGGCCCAACACGCCCGCTTCACCCTCGCCTCGGGTTGCCAGGCCTACTTCTGCGACCCCCACTCTCCCTGGCAACGCCCCACCAACGAGAACAGCAACGGCCTGATCCGGGACTTCTTCCCCAAAGGCACCGACTTCACCCACATCACCGACACCCAGGTCCAACACGCCGAAGACCTCCTCAACACCCGACCCCGACGAGTACTTGACTGGGCCACACCAGCCGAGAAAATAGAACAACTACTCAACGTTGCACACACCACTTGAAACCGCCGACGGCATCGAGACGTAGTACGGCGTTTCGTGCACAGGATGGCTGGCGAAGGAAAGGGGTGGGGACGCTGGAAAAGCCAAGGCTGCCGCATCGCGCGGCGTAGTCACGGGAGTACGGAAACAACAAAACACTGGACTGCTATGGTGGAGTGCCTGGTGTTTCGTGGACAGTGGCGAGACCCTACAGCTTGGTTCCGAAAACCCTGAACAACTGGGTGAAAACGTCGCGAAAACAGCATCCCGGCCTGGGCATGGCAGAAGCATCGTCGGAGTTTGGTTGACAGTAGCCATGAACAAGCATCCTTTTGCCACACATATTCGATGTGATCAAGATTTTTGCCCACCGCCAACGAAATACCAGGAAATCCACCGCACCTGAGACACCGACCTATCTAGCGGCTCTTTATTCTGGTTTTTTGGATACGAGGTGAGGCGCAATGAGAAGGAAGCCGTAAGCGAACAAGAGGAGGAAAGCGACGGGGCCTTGTTGATTCTCGGAGAGGAACGGGTAGCGTGCCACGGCCACGGCATAGACCACGGCATCAAGAAGCAGCCCGGTCGCAGCAGTCACGGTACCGAACAACAGACGCAAGGAGGCTTATTCATGGGGTGTAGGTGAATATGATTCCGAGGACGGCGTTGATGGTGGTGGCGAAGGTTGCGTAAGGGCGGCGGTAGCCGGTGTGGAGGATGCGCCAGGTCTTCAACTGCGCAATAGTTTGTTCTATGAGGTAGCGGATAGTGTTGACCTTTTTATTGAAACCCCTTTTTCGGTGTCGTGTAATTCATGACCGGCGGGTTTCTTGATCGGGGTAATCAATCTCGGCACCGAAGTGTGGCCTTTATCGCCGATGTGGGTGGCTTGATGAATGACGTCGAGGAGCCGGGACTCTCTTTCAGTGCTGTGAAGCCATAGGGCGTGCGTCTGGGAAGGGCTGTGAGACCCATGCACGTCTTCCCGTCAAAGTACAGGCCACCTGGAGACTGACTCCGGTGGTGTGGTGTTTACCCGAGTACAGCTCCGGATGCTGGCGCCAGGACCAGCACAGCTAGGAGAGTACCGTCAAAGGTTCAACTGCTGGGTCGGGTGGGGGTCCTCCACGGTGGAAACCCGAACATGGAGAACCTCGGCGATGAGTGGGGTGTAGGCATTGACAACGCCTGCTGACCGTGGAGTGAGACATCTCAACTATCTTCGCAAGCAAGGTTTTTGGGTGAGGTTGTGGCGCAACGTTAAAAGTATGAGGCGAATACTGGCGAAGAGACCGAGGGTTCGTGAGCCAGCCAGCGGTAGGTAGCTGGCCTTTGGTATGGGTGTGGATGCCTGCGCACAGGTCGAGGACTTCACTGGCATCAGGGTTTTGTGCTAGCATTTCCACGTGACGGCTTGTTCCTAAGATGGTTTGTTTTCACACCCTAATTGTCTCATGGAGCAAGCCGTCCCTTGCGTCTTCCAGCGAGTGTCGCCAAACCCTATGAATAAGCCTCCTTTTTTCGCATTCCGTGCGAATAGTCTTCCATGAGATCGTGAAGCCTATTGGGTATTCCATAGGATTCAAAGAAACTCTCGGCTTCTGAAGCATCCAAGTTCTCGTGATAGAGATCTGCTGCTAATTGGAGATATTCTGAGGCGCGTAGGAACTCTGGGATATGATCGTTGCTTGCAAGGTACTGTGCTTGAACGCGTGCCGCCTTGGCCTGGTGGGAGTTTCCGTTGATTCTGATGGACCCCTCTTGAGCTGCAGGAGGTTGAAGACAAGTTTTATCAGCGTCGATTTGCCAGAGCCATTTGGTCCTACCAGGCCAACGATTTCGCCGGCGTTGACGAAGAAGGTGACCTCGTGCAATACTGGTGCTCTTGAACCATAGGAGTATGAAACTTTTTCGACGTCCAACACCGTGGCAGAATTCATGACTCTCCTTTCGAAATCGTGGAGCTGCTCGAGTTCAGCCCCACGATTTTTGACCTGCTGCTACGACTGCACTCCAGGGCTACATCAAGGCCACTGTTCCAGTACCAGTGTCTCGTGAAATGGCCATGCTGATTGACGAGGCTCCAGGTGGCCGTTCTCGCTAGAAGAGTGGCGCCGATGGCGAGCAGAATAGCCACGAACACCAAGAACCAGCCATCGTAGCGAACAAGCGCGGCATCGAACCGAAGCCTGGCCGTCAGCGGGACTGCGTGGTCATCATACGAGGCAGAGGTGTTCTGCCTCTCGGCAGAGGCTAGTTCTCTGGTCGCTCCAGGGTGATGCCGTCGAGGGCCTTGGGCTGCCTCCCTTGACGTTGCGCTGCAGGGCGGCTGCCGCGTTGCGTTGATGCGTCAATGCGGACAAAGACTCGGATCTGAGCCGTCGACGGTGTCCAGGTCCACTGGGTCGAGGGCGGGACGGCAACGCGGCTGATGAGGTCATGGCCGGTCTCCGTTCGCTGCTCATCGTCGCTGAACAGCACCTCATGCATCTTCTCATTGGGGCGCAGACCCAGTGAAGATGATCTTGATGTCCTTGCCGGAGCGGGCCACGAGGCCCTTCGCGACATCTAAAATCCGCACGGGTTCGCCCATGTCCAGCACCAGCACGTCGGCGGGCTCGCCGATGGCTCCGGCTTGGATGGTCAGCTCGCAGGCCTCGGGGATCGTCATGAAATAGCGGGTGATGTCGGGGTGCGTCACAGTCAGCGGCCCCCCTGCCTCGATCTGCTTGGTGAATGTGTGCAGCATGGAGCCCCGGGAACCCAGCACATTGCCGAACCGCACCGACAGCCAACGCGCGTCCGGTCTTCAAGGCGAAATGTGCGGTGAGCTCCTCAGCCAGGCGCTTGGTCTTGCCGAGCACGCTGGTGGCGTCGGCGGCCTTGTCGGTGGAGACGTTCACGAGGCGTTGTACGTCGTACTTCTCGGCGGCACGCAGAACATTCAGGGTGCCGATGGTGTTGGTCTTCCAGCCTTCAAGGGGATACTGCTCCAGCATGGGAAGGTGCTTCAGCGCGGCGGCGTGGAAGATCACGTCGGGGCGGTGATCGGCGAACACCTTGTCGAGGGCCTCCACGTCGCGGATGTCGCACAACACCATGTTGGGGGTGTCGAGGAGACCCTGATTGAAGATGGACAGCTGCGTGCCGTGGAGACCGGACTCGTCACGGTCCAGCATGACGAGCTCCTTTGGGGGCCGAAGCTGTGCACCTGGCGGGCGATCTCCGAGCCGATGGACCCTCCTGCGCCGGTCACCAGCACGACCTTCCCCGACAGGTAGTCGGCGATCTCCCCCAGGTTGGTGTGGATCTGCGGACGTCCCAGGAGATCTGTGACGTCGATGGCATGGAGGTTTGTGACGCTGGCCCGGCCGGAGACGATGTCCCGGGTGGGAGGCATGAGCAGCAACTTCAGGCCAGCCTCGTCCGTGATTGCGGAGATGCTCTGCTTTAGTTCCCCGTGGGGCGGTGGGGATGGCCAGCACGACGGTGCCGACATTGTTGGCCCGAGCCTCCTCAACGAGTCGCTCCCGCCCGCCGAGGACCTTTGCGCCTGACAGATGTAGGTTGGACTTGGCGGGGTCGTCGTCGATGTACCCGACGATCGTGAACGGCGCGTCGGGATCACCGTCGATGAGGCGGCCGAACTGCTCGCCAGCGTTGCCTGCCCCGTAGACGATCACCGGCTCCCGCTCCTTGGCGTTGCGGGACGGGCGTAGGGCAGCGCGCACCAGAAAGCGACCGGAGGCCATGAGGATCAGGGCCACGAAGGGGACGGTGAACGTGACCACGCGCGGATAGGCCGGTGGGGCGAAGAGCGCGAACACAAAGGCGAGGGCCACACGACAGCCAGCGCTATCACCGCCAGCAGCGTTGCCTCCTCAAAGGACGCCACCCCGTGCCTTCCACGGTAGAGCTTCGTCGCGAAACCGAGGATCAGCTGCAACGTCATTGCGGAGAGGGCATAGGCCAGCACCGTCTGGGTCTGGACGTCGGTCAGGACGAGATTGTACCGCATGATGACCAGGGCGAACGAGGCCGCTGCCCATGTCAGGAGATCCCATGCAGCCAAGCCGCTCCGAATCAGTCCCACTCGCTTGTGCAACGCTCAACTCCTCCGTGGTACGGGCTTTTGATCGATGATCCTAGTGGCGTGCACCTGACATGTCCCATCGGATGGTTGTTGTGGCAGGGGCGACCAGGGCGGAGCGCCCATGGGATGCGCCTGCGCGGCCTGGAAGGCTGCTAGACCCTGTACAAGGGGCTGAGAGACAGACGGAAGTCGCGCTGAGACTCTGGCTGCGGCCAATGCTCCGAGGCGCTGCGCCCCAGCCGTTTGTTGCAAAAGCGTTATCGACCCGCGCATCCGGGAAAGCCCGGCGCTGGAGTACGTCGGTGATGATGCTGCAAGGCCCTGCACGATGAGCCATGCGACCTTGGATGGTTCAGTCGGTGCCGAAGTCCATGGCCGACCTGAGGGCTGCGTCCTCGACCTCCTCGGTGGTTTCCCCCGAGCCCAGCTCCGCGATCTTCGCCGCACCGCCCTGCTCTAGCCGGCCGATGAGGTCGACGTGATTCGCCAGCAGCGTGCCCTGGGAGGCATACAGCTCCAGCTTCTCGCGGGAGTCGGCGATGTCCAGGTTCCGCATCGTCAGCTGCCCGATGCGGTCGGTGGGGCCGAAGGCCGCATCCTCGACGCGCTCCATCGACAGCTTCTCCGCCTGGTAGGACAGGTTCGGGCCGCGAGTGTCGAGGATGGTGTAGTCGTCGCCGCGACGCAGCCTGAGATCCACCTCGCCGGTGACGGCAGAGGCAACCCAGCGCTGGATCGACTCGCGCAGCATCAGCGACTGCGGATCCAGCCAGCGGCCCTCGTACAGCAGCCGGCCCAGCCTGAGGCCCTCTGAACGGTAGTTCGCGAGGGTGTCCTCATTGTGGATGGCTGACAGCAGCCGCTCGTAGGCGATCCACAGCAGTGCCATGCCGGGGGCCTCGTAGATGCCCCGTGACTTCGCCTCAATGATGCGGTTCTCGATCTGGTCGCTCATCCCCAGACCGTGACATCCGCCGATGGCGTTGGCCTCTAGCACCAGGGAGACGGGACTGTCGAAGTGCTTGCCGTTGATGGCGACGGGCTGGCCCTGCTCGAAGCGGATTGAGACGTCCTCCGTCGCGATCTCTACCGCCGGGTCCCAGAACTTGACGCCCATGATCGGCTCCACCGTCTCCAGGGAGACGCTCAGCTCCTCCAGCGTCTTGGCCTCGTGGGTGGCGCCCCAGATGTTGGCGTCGGTGGAGTAGGCCTTCTCCTGAGAGTCGCGGTAGGGCAGGCCGCGCTGCGTCAGCCAGGTGCTCATCTCCGCGCGGCCGCCCAGCAGCGACACGAAGTCCTCGTCGAGCCAGGGCTTGTAGATCCGCAGGCTCGGGTTCGCCATCAGACCGTAGCGGTAGAACCGCTCGATGTCGTTGCCTTTGTAGGTGGAGCCGTCACCCCACACGAACACGTCGTCCTCGGCCATGGCTCGCACTAGGAGGGTGCCGGTGACAGCTCGGCCGATGGGGGTGGTGTTGAAGTATGCGCGACCACCTGAGCGAATGTGGAAAGCACCGCATGCCAGCGCGGACAGCCCCTCGGCGACGAGCGCTTCCTTGCAGTCCACGAGCCGGGAGATCTCGGCTCCGTAGACCTCGGCGCGGCCCGGCACCGATGCGATGTCGGGCTCGTCGTACTGGCCGATGTCGGCGGTGTAGGTGCAGGGGACGGCACCTGACTCGCGCATCCAGGCGACTGCCACGGAGGTGTCGAGGCCACCGGAGAACGCGATGCCGACGCGCTCGCCGACCGGAAGAGAAGTGAGAACCTTAGCCACGCGGTCAGCCTAGTGGACTCCACCGGAATAGTCCGCCCCGGCGTCCGGTTCGGTGGCTCTCAGAACTCCAGGACCAGCTGCCGACGTTGTCCCCGGATTCGAGGATTTCATGGGCTCGCGCGCACCTGCTCGAAGGGGACGCGGGTTTCCGGGGCGGGACGAATCTGGCCGGAGCCGATCATCGGCCACACCGTCTCCGCAACCCGCGAGCAGATCACAGCCTTCTCCTCGACGGGACGGAACCGCAGCGAAGTCGCCGCGACGGTGCCCATCTTCTGCAACAGCAGCCCCAGGTTGAGGGTTCCCTTGGTGCCGCCCTGGAGGCCGATCACCACCATGCGGCCCCGCTTGGCGAGGGCCTTCACGTTGGCCTCAAGGTATTTCGCACCCATGATGTCCAGGATCACGTCGGCCCCGTGACCGTTCGTCACCCGCTGCAGCTCACCGACCCAGTCGCCGTGGTAGTCGATGGCGTAGTCGGCGCCGTGGTCGATGCAGTGCTTCAGCTTCGCCTCGCTGCCGGCCGTCGTCACAACCTTCGCGCCCATCGCCTTCGCGTACTGGATGACGAAGGTGCCGATGCCGCCCGCGCCCCCATGAGCCAGGAGGGTCTCGCCGGGCTTGAGGTGAGCGACATCCATGTTGGAGACCACCGTCGCCCGCGACCTCCAGCAGCCCGGCAGCGGTGACCAGATCGACGGCGGGGGGTGGTGACACCAGCTGGCCTGCCGGGGCGACGAAATACTCGGCATAGCGCCGCCCGCCAGCAGGCGACGACATGGTCGCCGGGTTTCAGGCGGTCACCCCGTCGCCGACGGCCTCACGACGCCCGAGGCCTCAGGCCGATGACATCGGTGGTGCCCCGCGGCGGCGGGTAGTAGCCGCGACGCTGCAGGAGGTCGGCGCGGTTGACGCCGGCGGCGATGGTGCGAACCAGCACCTCTCCCGGCTGTGGGGTCGGCGTTGCGACCTCCTCGATGGTCAGGGCCTCGACGTCCCCAGGCTCTTCGACGATGACAGCTCGCATGACACCGATTCTATGCGAGTTGCCAGATCGCCGAGCCGCCTTTTCCCGGTCCTGCGTGAACGATCCGAGTCCTTAGCCGATGCCTGGCTCCTGCGCCTCATATCAGCGCGCGACGGCGTCGAACTGAGACTCTTCCGAGAAAAACTTCCAACGTGATGCAGAAGGCCCAGAATAAGGCTTTCTGCAGGGAATGCGGAGCGTCAGCTCCAAGGCGTGGTGGGTGCTGATGGCCCTGCGTGCGATTGATCCCGCTCTTGCCCTGACTGTCGTATGAGAGCATCCAGAGTATGTCCCACCTCACCTATCGAACCTCCCGCGACGGTCGCACCGGAGCACTTTCCATAAGAGCGCTGCGTGGCTGTCTGCTGGGGATCGCCATCTTACAGGGGCTGTCCGCGTGGGTGGGGATGGTTGAGCTGCTCCTGGTGCCCCAGTGGTTTCCGCGCCCATGCTGCAGGGCACGCCTTTTTGCCGAGCAAACGGGACTGGCGGCGCTGCTGCTCGGGAGCTGTCGGTGTGGTGCAGTGGGTGGCTGTAGTCGTGCACCTGCGACGGTGCGCCTGGTTGCCTGCGGCGCACGTGATCGCCGGCACTGTCATGCTTGGATGGATCGCAGGAGAGTGCCTGGTGCTGGACTCTTTCCAGTGGATGCACGCACTGTGGGGCGGAATCGGTGCAATCCACGTGCTGTTGCATGACCGTGCTGCTGGGCGCATTCCGGCCGTGGGAGAAACTCTCGCGATAGAAAATTTTGTGGCCTCTCCCGGCTGTCCTCCGTCCCTGGTCGCTGACTAGGCTCACGTCGTCGATGAGCGAGGGAGATCTATCTGGCAGGTGGATGTCTGTGGGGAGTGCAGGCGTTCGTGTCCACCCTGCCTGGGGTGGTCGAGACGGAGGCTGGTCGGGCCAACGGCGCCAGCCGTCGCCTCGACGGCCCCTACGACGGCTACGTCGAGTGCGTGCGGACCTGCTTCGATCCAGTTGCTGTCAGCGTCGCTCAACTTGTCGGGCACCTGTTCGAGATCATCGACCCCTACAGTGTGAACCGGCAGGGCCCGGATGTGGGGGAGAAGTATCGGACGGGGGTGTACTCGCGGAACCCTGCGCACCTGGTGGAGGCGCGGGCGTTCATCGACGGTCGCAGCGACGCGGACCGGATCGCCGTTGAGGTCCTTCCGCTGACCAATTTTCGTCCGCAGCGCCGACGAACACCAAAAATCACCTGGCCCGCTGCCCCGACGATACCCTGCCACATCCCGCGAGAGGGTTGCTGACGAAGTACCGACGGTGACTGGCGATGGGGCCGAGATGTCAGCAACTTCTATTTCTAGATCGCCGCTGGGAGTCACCGGCCAGGTCAGCTCCCGGGCCGAGACGAAACGGCGTGGAGTGCCGTCGATGGGGTCGGTGAATGACAGCTCCCGGGCCAGCAGGCGCAGCGGGGTGGTGAAGTCGTCAATGTCGGTCTCCGCGACCTCCGGGTACAGCGGATCTCCCAGCAGCGGCAGCCCGAGCTGGTTGAAGTGCGCACGGATCTGGTGGGTGCGACCCGTGAGCGGTCGGGCCTCGTAGCGGGCCCAGCCGCCGCGCACCTCCACCAGCGAGATCCGGGTCTCTGAGTTGGGCGGCAGATCCAGGGTCTCGGCCTGGAGCGTCCCGACGCGCTTGACCAGATGCGACCTCACCGTCTGCGGGAATTCGAGGGCCGGGTCGAAGGGAGCGATGACCTCGTGAGACCTTGCTCACCTCACGGCGGGCGAACACGTCCTGATACGCCGACTCCACCGCCGCTCAGCGGTCATCAGCAGCACCCCAGCGGTGCCACGGTCGAGCCGGTGGGCGGCCGACAGCTCCGGCAGCCCGTCGCCGCCCGCCCCTGACGACGGCGCTTTGCAGCACGTGCCGTCCGCGGGGGATCGTGGACAGGAAATGGGGTTTGTCGAACACCACGATACGGTCGTCGCGATGCAGCACCTCCAGCAGTCTGGGACCTCCGCCTCCGGCCGCAGCTCCCGGTGGAACCAGACGAAGGTGTTCGGCCGGTAGGGCTCGTCGCCCTCGCCACGGGATGCCATGCGCGTTGACGAAATCACCTCGCGCCAGCATCGGGTCCACTGCGTCGCGACCCCGGCCCCAGCTTGTCCAGCAGGAACTCCCGCATCGTTGCCCATGGCGCGGCTGCTCCCCGGTCTGGGGTGCGGACCCAGGCAGCCTGCAGCCCGTGTCGGGGCGGGAGCGGGGACTTCGGAGGCATGCGCCCAGTGTGCCTGAAGCGGGGAGGCGAGCACTGTTTCGCGGGTTCCACCCGCGGCCGAGTGGGAATGACGGTCGCGGGTTGATCCGCACGGCGAGATCGCATAGTGGACTCAGTGCAGCCGCCTTGAAAGCGGCCGAGGGGTGACCCTCCGTGGGTTCGATCCCACTCTCGCCGCCATACGCCGAGGTCAGGACATCCTTCTTACAGGGTGTCCCGACGTTGTTATGCGCGGTGTGGTGGGTGGGTGGGGCTCAAGACACCCCTACCTCCGCCAGCCACATCAAGCGACGTGGTGACCCAGCTGGGTCACCACGTCGCCCTCTTCCACCAGGTCTCAGCGCCTCATGCTGTGTTTACGGATCCTCCTGCGGTCCGGTAGCGCAGGCATCCCCGACCTCCTCTGGGGCCGACGAGGGCTTCCTGGCTGCTGCGGTGACGGGCCGGTTGGGAGGTTGGGAGGTCTTGGCCGGTGTCGCTGGCGCGCTGGTTGTGGGTGCAGGTGCCGGCTCGCTGGTGGGGGCCTCTGTGGTGGGCTGCGTCGGCTCCGCGGTTGGCTGTTGAGGGATTGATGGCTGCCTGCACTTCCTGGGCATCTGCGCGAAATTCAGGTTGCGTAGAGATAGCCATGCCGCCGTCTGCGAGAGGCAAGGCGTGAGACATTCCATCTTTGACCTTGAAGGAGATCTACCGGTGGCCCGCACGCGTTCTGCGGGATGTCGGTGACCACCATCTCCTTGGAGGCCTGCGATGTCCTCATACGATGTGAGCATCACGGAGGGGTTTGCCTGCCTGACGGCGTTGACCAGGCAGGATTGACGTGACATGCGGTCGAAGTCATGCGTGCCGTAGCGTCCGCGGGCGTACCACATGGCGTGATACCCGTCGAGATGCTGATTCGGTCCCGGTTGGATCCAGGCGCTGGGTTTGATGTGCGCATCAGTGCTCCCCCCGATGGGAACGGGGCGGTTGATGTTGACGCTGACCCCGCCCATCGCGTCGATCAACTCCTGCAGGCCATCGATGTTGATTGCCACGAAGTAGTCCATCTTCAGCCCGGTGATGCCCTGGATGCCTTGTTTCAGGGCTTCTGCGCCGGGGTATGGGGTGTTTCCGACGGCCTTGGTCATCTGGGGGTAGTCGCCGTTGACAGTCTTCTCCCAGATGGCGTTGACCATCCACTCTCCCTCGCCGCCCTCACCGCGAAAGCCCCTGGGGAAGAGCTTCGCCAGTTCGCTGCCCTCGGGGAATGGCGTGTACTGAACGTTGCGTGGGATCTGGATCAGAGTCAGATCACCGCTGGTCGTGTCGATGGAGGCCACCATGATGGTGTCGGTGCGGAATAGTACTGTCCGCCGTTGTCCTTTTTCCGGACCTCTGTGCTGTCGGTGCCCAGAAGCAGAATGTTGACTCGCGGGATGCCCTCCCACGGATTCTCTGCATGGGGATCGACGGGAGGTTGGTCGGTGGACTGTGGGTCGCCGAATACCGGAGCCAGAAGCTGCAGCTGGGCGATCAGATATCGCGCCGACAGCAAGCGGGGCGGCAATCACGAAGATGAAGGCAGTCACCACCAATGCCCCCACGCTCCGACGCAGTATCCGCATGCTGTGGGGTCGGGTGAGAAGGTGAGTCAGCGTGACGAGCCACGCCCAGACGAGAGCGACGGTGATGGGGAGGACGGTTAGGGGTGGTCAGAAGCTTGGGACCGGACGGCTGGTTTGGTAGGACTCAAGTCAGTTGATGGAGAAACCTTTCCATGGCAGGAAGCCCGCGCCACTCCACGAGATCAACGACATGAGGGGCTCCGGTGATCTTCGCCCAGCGTGGGCGGGCTAACAGGCCGAGACCGGGATCAGGACGCTCGCCAGGGTCAGGCCGATGCTGCGGCCCAGAGTGCGGTGATGACGTTGCTGGGATTCGGGCTTGTCGGTGGTGTCCTGTGGCCTCGTCGGAGGTCTCCTCTGCGGTGGCCTTGTCGGGGTCTCCTTTGCGGTGGCCTCGGATGTGCTGGTGCGCAGCCTGGGCCAGGGAGGCCGTCGCGGTCGAAGATCACCTGCCGTGGCCGAATCATGGTGCGTTCGGCCTCTGGCTCAGGGCCGTCTCCGGCGGCATCATGGGGATGTTGCGACCCGCCGTCGCGATGAGAACGAGTATCGGTTGTCCGACAAGACTCGACCTTCCTTTCCTCTTCCGTCGTCGAACGGTTTACGCAGCGCCGAGGTTTGTGACAGAGCCCCAACTCAGCTGGCCTTGGGTCGTCGTGGAGGTGTCGCCTGGTCTGGTCTATGGCGCCCGCCTGCTAAGCGGGTTTGGAACTCAGCCCCATCGCGGGTTCAAATCCGCCACCTCGCCAGGCCCGCATACTCAGACGGCTGTAACACAACACCGGGTTCGTTGCTGCAATAACTGGGCTGCATCGCTTGACTCTTGGCGGTCTGGATAGCCGCTGTCGTGATGGTCTTCCTCTGCTTCCGTCGATGATGGCGTCACTGAGGGCTTATTCACAGCTGCTTGTAACTCTGCCCTGACAAGGGGTTTCGTTGTTTCTGATACATGAATAAGCCTCCTTGTGTGCTGTTTGTGTATATTGAAATTCGTGCCTTTCTGTAGGGTAGTTTCGCCTACTGCGATCTTGGCTGTTTTCGGGCTTAGTGGTGGGCGATTGAATCTCGTTGACTGAATGTGGTCAGGGGTGGTGTTGGAGGTGGGACGGTCTTCCAGCTGTTTGACCTTGCTGTCTGAAGAGCTAACACAGCAGTCTTACCTCCTGGGGTGTGGGTAACTTTCGTCCAATTCTGTCATGGAGGTTGACTTTGCCTTGCTGAAGATGAGACTGCCTCGTGGGGGCTTCAGCAACAGTCTCCAGAGAGGCTGTGAGAACGGTTTTGTCCATAAGATTCTAGCGGCATTGTTGGGATTCAGCATGCCGCTGGCGTCAGAGGCAGGGCCAGTGCGGAAGGTGTCTCTCTCTGTCGCAGAGGCGACGGTCGACGTGCGGGTTTCATGAATGCCGATGTGCCCGAGCAGACAGCGCCTCAATACGCTTTTCAGCGAAGTCGTGGTCGATCCGCAGGCCGCCCGGTCTGCGGATCGACCGACTGCTGCTCGACCGTGATCTTGTTGTCCGACCTGTCAAGGCCCGCAGGCAACGTGATGTGCCCTCAGGCAGTTCTGATGTGTGTATCGGTGGGGCGCGAAACGCCAGTTGCAACCTGGGACCGGGCCGTGGCGACGGCGTTGGGGCGCTGGGCAGGGAGTTTCGTCCGCAGGTCCTCGTTGGGGATATGCCGGAGGCTGTGCCGGCGAGGGAACGCCTTCGAGGACGTTGCCTCTAGACCAAAGGTGATTGCGATCGCAAATGAGCATTCTGGTAGAGGTTGGCCCTCAAACGTCCGATCACATCTGCTGGAAGTGGCTTCAGGCTTGGAGTCTGATATAAGGAGACTGCTTTCGGGTGGTGTCCATGGGGTCCGGAATTCTTTGGTGAATTTCCTCCTGCTGTCAAGGAATGGCCTGTCGAGTGTGAGCCGCCCTTGTGGTAGAGTCCGCGGCATGGGTCATGTATTCATGAATGAAAGAATGAGAAATACATGCAATGTGAGAGATCTCGCAATAGACTGTTCCGTGGAGTGGTGGCCGCCCTCTTCTCCCTCGCTGTGGGAGCTGGCGGGTTGGTGATGCAAGTCGCCCCCGAGGCGCAAGCCGCAGATCGATTAAATAATACTTACCAATTTAAAGATACTGACTACCCCGTGCCGGATAGCAAGGTTCTGTGGGTTGCGACGGATGGCCAGGATGGCAATCCCGGCACCGAACAGGCGCCGCTTCGCAGCATCGGAGGCGCGGTCAAAAAGGCGACCGATGGCTACACCATCGTCGTCAAGAGCGGTATCTACCGGGAGAACCACTTCTTCGTCAACAAGAACAACCTGACTATTCAGGCGGCTCCCCATGCGGGTGGTTGAAGGGCAGTGACGTTGTCGAAGGCTCGCGGTGGACGAAGGAGGGCAGCGTCTGGAAGACCACCGGGAAGTTCAACAACATGTGCCACGTCTGCACAGTCAACGTGGATCCCTCGGTTGAGGGGATGGCCGCCTACCCCGAGCAAGTGTTCATCAACGACAAGCCACTGCGCGGTGGCCTCGGGAGGAGGGTCAGGAGGCACCTTCTTCGTTGAGAGGACAAGACGCCGACCACGGCGAAAGACCCGAAGAACAACAAGGCGGTCTGAATTACGGTGCGGAGGATGAGATCACACCTACACATCAGCTCCCGACCCGACGGCGGGCACCACTGGGATCTCGAGGCGGCCGCGGGCGCTCGTCCGTGGGTGCGAACTTCCGCCTGGAAGGGCATCAGCGTCTCCCAGTACGCCCCCATCCAGGAGTGGGGCTTCGACAGCGTGAAATACCCAGGTCTCAGCGGCACCTCCGCGGTGTCGGTCAACCGGGCGAACTCTGTGGTGCAAGACTCGATCTTTGCCCAGAGCTCAACCATCGGACTCAACCTCGACCAGGCCGAGGGGACACGTGTCATCGGCAATATGTTTCATCGACAACGGTGCCAATGGCGCGCGGGAGCGGAATAAGGCGCATGGTTCACTCCTATGAGGGTAACACCTTCACGAACAACAATGCCGCGGGTTTTGAGGCTCGCGGAACGGTGTGCAAGGCCTTCTGCACCGTCTCAGACATCAAGGTCACGCACATAGAGAACTTCTCCTTCCGTGACAACATCGTCGACTACTCGCAGCTGGGTCGTGATTCCTCGGATGCCGCCAATGCGAAGGAATACCGTGCTCCGTCCTTCTGGTGTGATGAGGGGTGCATCAACACGACGGTGACGGGAAACTTCTTCACCAACGTGCCGCACGCCATCTTCTACGAGGTGTCGGGCAGTGCTGTCATAGCCTCGAACATCATCGAGGGCAGCGGCAAGGGAATCGGCATCTCCAGCAGCAATGATGTCAAGGTCTACGCAATTCGATATCGCGCTCATTCCAGCCAGTCGAGTTGTTTGAGGACACCGAATCAACGGCTGCAACTTAGCTTCTCCAAATGTGCAAGTGCAACAGCGGAGAAATGGTCAATGAGCAGGGTCTGCCATGGGATCTGAAGAACATCGAGATGTACAACAACATCGCATCTCGTCCCGCGCCTGGGCGAATGACGGCAGTTTCTGGAGCCCTACTGGGCCTACCGGTGCGCACCAGCACGGCGCCACCAACCAGGACGGAATCGGTCGCGTGACCAACGACATGTTCAAAGGGCTTCGACTACAACGCCTACTACCGCAGCAGCCCACAGAATGAGCCGGGGCTGTTCACGTGGGACTACCCAGGCGGCAGCATAGATCAGGTCTACAAGTCCGCAGCCGACATCTCAAGGACTCCCGGGTCACGTGCCAGCATTGACGGACAGGATGCGCCACTCGCTCGATACCTTCAGGTCAGCCAGGAGGAATCCGTACTTCGTGTCGGAGGCTGGGAACAACAACGACTACAAGAAGAGCGACTGCATCAGCCCGGCGGCGCGCGAGAGCTCGGGCGAAACCGCTGCTGCCCGACGAGTGTCGCTCGAGGCGATTGGCCGAGCGGCCAGAGTGTGAAGCCGGGTGCGCCCGGTCAGCCAGGGCGCCCTGCTCAACCCCATGATGAAGGCCAACGGCTGACACCCGCTGTGCCCGTGTGCCCGTGGGTTCTCCGCGGGGCACACTTATGTTCGCAGGAGATATTAATCGAACTGCAGCGTCGATACTGTGCGCAGAGGGACCTCTTTCGTGGCCATCCTCGCCACCCCCGCCCCGACAGCGTCAAACGCCACCACGTCGCCCCCTGAAGCAAAGAGAGCCATCTTAGGTGTAACGAGCTGCCGCTCTTGTTTGTCCTCTGGAAGGAGGACTAGTGATAGTCTTGCTTTCTGCTTAATGTATGTGTTAAAGGTCAGGTCGACTTTGGTAAACGCGAAGGATTATGAAGAAGATGAATCACCTCCACGCGGCCCCGCCGAGAGACCTGATTTTTCACTGCTGCTGGCGAGTTGCCTTGGCGTTGAATAGCAAGAGCCGTGGACGTAGAATCAGTTGCTGCGCGTCTTGCTGCCACTCTTGGGATATAAGGAAATAGACCAATGCTGATCAGAAATCACATCAAAACACCCTACTATGTTCTCGCGCTTGCTTTCACCGCGACGACGATCATTCTCTCGATTCCGACTGTGATGTTCGAGGCCCACGTAGGAAGCGGTGATTCGCATGGCAATGTTGACGTTTGTGTTGCTGATGTTGTGCCTATCTCACTGCAAAGCTGCAGAATCGACGTTCTGAGATCCGCTAGTAGTGGGGCAGCCTCCAGAAGGTGGTGTCCTGGGCCAGGGCTCTGGGTTCCCGGAGCCAAAGGCGATCACATCGAAGGCCCAGCGCAGCAACGACTACCGGGTGAGTGACTACACCATCAAACCCGGCAGCCCTGCCGAGAACTCGGGCAAGCCGCTGCCGGGAGGATGTCGCCAAAGGAGGTGTGGCCCGAGAACGTAGGCAAAGCGGGAGTTTTTGGGACGCCCATCAACCGCAGCATCCTCCTCAACCCCATGATGAATGTCAACCGCTGATCCTGGCCTCTGGACGTGCCCTGCCCGGTCAACCGGCAGGGCACCCCATTCAGGCAGATCCCATCTCCGGGAGCGGTCGTGGTTTTGCCAAGTGTGGCCGAGGTGCGTATAGTTAGCTCTCGCCCAAGCGCTCGTAGCTTAATGGATAGAGCATCTGACTACGGATCAGAAGGTTGGGGGTTCGAGTCCCTCGAGGCGCGCGTGAAGCATCATCAGCGTCAGTTGATCGTCTCCACTCGTCTCCCACCAGGCCACGGCGGGGCGGCGAGAACCGCAAGCCCTCGCCGCGCACCGGGGACGACGCTGCTATCCGCGCTGGGCGCGCACCTCCCGGGTGGCGGCGACGAGATTCGCCAGCGACTCCTCCGTCTCGGCATAGCCGCGAGTCTTCAATCCGCAGTCCGGATTCACCCACAGATGCTGAGGGGCAACGGACTCGGCGGCCGCCTTGATGAGCTCACGCAACTCACCGACGGAGGGGACACGCGGAGAGTGGATGTCCCACACGCCCGGTCCGATGCCGTGATCGAAGCCGTGTTCAGCGAGCTCTGGCAGGACCTCCATCCTGGAGCGGGCCGCCTCAATGGATGTGACATCCGCGTCAAGGTCGGCGATCGCGTCGATGATCTGCCCGAACTCCGAATAGCACAGGTGCGTGTGGATCTGCGTGTCAGGACGCACAGAGGCTGTCGCCACGCGAAACGCCCCGACTGACCACGCCAGGTAGTCGTTGTGGCGTGCCCCGTCGAGGGGGAGAAGCTCCCGCAGCGCGGGCTCGTCGACCTGGAGGACGCCGATGCCCGCTGCCTCAAAGGTCCCTGATCTCGTCGCGCAGCGTCAGGCCCGATCTGGTCGGCGACCTGGCTGAGCGGCGGGTCGTTGCGCGGAGACGACCGGGCGATGATCGTCACCGGACCGGTGAGCATCCCCTTGACAGGTTTGCCGGTCGGGGACTGCGCATAGGCGGACCACTCGACGGTCATCGCCTCCGGCCTGGAGACATCACCCCACAGGATCGACGGACGGGTGCAGCGGGAGCCATAGGACTGAACCCAGCCGTTGTGGGTTGCGGCGAAACCGTCGAGGAGCTCCGCGAAGTACTGGACCATGTCGTTACGCTCGGCCTCGCCGTGAACCAGGACGTCCCAGCCCGAGCCTCTCCTGCAACCTGATGACCGAGGCGATCTCCGCCCGCATGCGGTTGGCGTAGTCGGCGTCGGACAGCTCGCCCGCGCATTGGCTGCGCGGGCCCTGCGGATCTCGCCGGTCTGCGGAAAGGAGCCGATGGTTGTGGTCGGCAGGTCCGGCAGCCTGAAACGCTCACGCTGCGCGGCCTCGCGTACCGAGAAGCCCTCCCGCCTGCGATCCTCCTCAGTCAGGGCCGCCACCCGGTGCGCACGCAGGACGGACGACACTGCCTGGGGGCGTTCCGTGAGGGACATGGGAGGCCTCGGCAGATCTCATCAGCAGCCGCCTCCCACCCCTCGTCGAGGTCCCCGTGCAAGCGTGACAGCCTCACCGACCTTCTGGTGCGCGAGGCCAGCCAGGCGTGCAGTTGCGATCCAGCGCCGCGTCATCACGTCTCCAAGACCAGTGTCGTGGGGACGTGCTGGAGGAGTTGGTGGTGGCGACGTTACCCGCGCAGCCCGGAGGCCCGTGCCTCATCGAGAGCCCGCGCCGCTGAGATCCGCACGCCAGATGTTCCGTCCGTCGACGGCGCCGACGACGAGGTCACGCCGGACAGGTCGACGCCGCCGGGAGCCGGAAGCCGCGCCCGCATCCACGTGGAGGGCCTCGATACCTGGGGCCGCCAGCGCAGCCAGCGCCCCGGTTCCATCACCGTAGGGGTTTGTGACAGAGGATCGCGCGCGATCTGCGCTCCTGGCCTCGGCGACCCCGGTACCGCGCGGCTCCGCAGCCTCAGCCAGCTCTGGCGTGAATGCCCGGGATTGTCTCGGGACGAGCGCGGGTTCGTCGAGCTGCACCCACGGGGCACCGGCCTCGGCGAGTGCGCGCAGCACCTGCCGGTAGGCCGCGGTGACATCGTCGATGCGACTGAGCGGATCGAATCCCTCGGGGCGTTCGTCCGCCTTCTGACGCAAGATGGGTGACAGGGCCGACGAGAACAGGGCGGGTGATGTACCCCACTCGCGGGCGTCGGTGAAATGCCGGACGACGGTGTCGTCGGCGAAAGGAGATGAGGGGTCTGCGGACCGATCTCGAGGAACGATGTAGTGATAGTTCGTATCGAACCATCGTCATCTCCTCGAGACCACCCCATCACCGCGTGCCAGCGCGAAATACAGGTCCCTAGGCCCTCGCGTCCGCGGAAGCGTTCAGGACTGCGCCAAGCGGGAGGTGACGTCAGGACCTGGTCATAGAGCGAGGGGCGTCGGCAAGCGATGCATCCGGGCGCCGAGCTCAGCTCGACGAGGCGGCGAGTTCTCCCGAGCAGCGTCTGCGCATCAAGCAGATCCGTCGCCGATTTCTTCCGGACCAGCGGGCTTGAGGGCCTTCTTCAGCTCGTCGCGACCGATGCGGATAGGCGAGGATGGACGCCGAGGGAATGGAGACATCGGAACACTCTAGTCAACGGGTGTGGTGTGGGCTGGCCGCTGTCGTTGAGACGGGCACCCGTCCCAGGCGAGCGAGGATGTCGAGGACGGGCTGACTGTTGAAGGTGTACAGATGGAATCCTGGCGACCCCAGGTCGAGCAGGTCGTGGATCAGCCTCTCCCCGAAGACCGCCCCGTACTCGTTGCGGGCCTCCTGGGTGGGGCATGCAGTGAGCGCATCAAGGATGCGGCCAGGGCCTCGACCCCCGTCAGGTCGTGGACTCTGCGCAGGCGGTCCGGGTCGGTTGCGGGAAGCAGCCCGGGAACAATCGGGATCCTCACGCCGGCACGTGTCGCCTTGTCGACGAAGGTGGCGTGAACCTCCGCGATCCCAGAACACACACAGCTGCGTGATCGCGACGGACGCGGCGGCCTGCTTCACGAGGAGAGCGCTCGACCTCCCTGGTCAGTGGTTCCGGCGGCAGGATTCCCCGCCGGGAGAGGCAGCTGACTGCAATCGTCAGCGGCAGAAGGCGGCGCGAGCCGCTCGCGGATGCACGTCGCGGCGACGTCTCTCGACGGTCCGAATCAGGTGGATGAGCTCAGTTGCGGAATGAACCCCGTCCTCGGCCGGAGCCCAGTCCGGCTGGTCGGCCGGTGGGTCGCCACGCAGGGCCAGGAACGTGCGCACCCCGGATTCGAGGTAGTCGTAGACCGTCGCGACGACATCACTGCGACGTGTTCCCCACGCAGGTCAGGTGCGCTATGGAAACTGGATGGGGTGTCCTGACGGGACGCTCGACGACAGCGCGCGCGTTTGTCAGTCCTTCCCGCCGCCCGTGGGTCCACGGACATGAAATCGGGCCGTCTGCTCAGCAGCTCGTCCACGGTGCGCCAAAATCTGTCGGCTCCCGTGGGGGTGCGTGGCGGCATGACCTCGAACGAGATGAGCGTCGGCTCGGTCGCGTGGGTGCATGGGGACGCATAAAGGTCGTCGGTTGTCGACATTCCGCTTCGAGATTCCTTGAGATCGAAGGGCGGTACCGGCGCTCGAGGATTCTACGTTCAGGGACCAGTCAGAGAACAGAGCCTGCTGGGGCGTAGGGCCAAAGCCCCTCCCATCGATCTCGAAGCGGCCTCCGCTGTGGGCTCATGGGGCATGACCCATCCCAACGCGCCGAACACCAGTCCTGAGCATCTGCTGGCTGACATCATCGCCGGTCACTTTCTCTGAACATGCCGTCGGGGACGGGAGGGGCGCGCAGACGGTGGTGCTGGGTGATGGCCTGCCCACGACTGCGACGGTGACTGAGAATCTGCCAGGATCGGAGTTTCCGGGTGAGGATCAAGGGGCCTGACGGGACGCCCGTCCGGCCCTGTCACGCCTGTGAGTCCCTCTACGACCGCTGCGGGGTGCCGCCGCACCGTCTTCACGGAGTAGCTCCCACGGGCCAGCCCATGCTCTCCAGCGTGAGGCGAGTCTCGCTGAGTGGAGTCGACAGTGAGTGAGCTGGGTCCGCGGGTTCTGGAACACCAACCCGCTATGTGTCGTCGCGCCCAGGCCGGTGGTCTGGCGAGCGTGTGAGGTCGTTACCCTGGGGCATGCCTGAACAATGCAGCCAACTGA
>BNJS01001533.1_pt1:0-117500 | contig 201969 bp, 205 predicted proteins | sample 8540461 | NCBI WGS metagenome assembly BNJS01 (sample SAMD00202454, study PRJDB9452) | human saliva metagenome | isolation source: human saliva | place: Japan
ATATTTCTTTTCATGAAAATAATTCGTAGAATATGGTAAGTAGACCTAAGCTGAATGGTATTTAGTACCTGAGTTTATGGCAAAATGAGCCTTAATAAGTGGTAAGAAAATAGCCAAAAGAAAACAAGCGTTTACAGAAGATAGTGAGTGTAATTACATATTAACACTTACCATCGGCTGTAAACGCCTGTCATACTAATTCTTTTACGCTATTTATCAATTTTCAAATGCCTCTGCCTCAGCAGCTGCAATAATAGCTTCGCGGTCAATAGTCTTTGAATGAGAGATGTCTGAGAGGTCAAAATCCTCTTTGTTTGCCTTTTCTTCTTCCTTTACAGAAGAATCAGCCAGATTCTTCTTTTCGCTTCATCAGCAGCCGATGACTTCTCGTCAAAGACTTCTGTTTGGAAAGGATTCTCATGCTTTTCAACCTTGGGTTCAGAGCCTTCAATGAAGTTCATGTCCTGTGAAGTTTCCGGAACATTAAGTACTGGCTCTTCTTCCATCTTTGTACGGTTGGCTTTGGCAGCAAATACCCTCATCTATAAACTGGGGTTCACGGCGCAAACGCTGGAGCGTAAGTTTGGAAGCCTCTTGCTGGCTTTCCTTCTTTGAATAGCCGTGTCCCTCTCCACATGGAATACCCTCCATAATAACTTGAAAGTGGAAAGTGGGGCTACCCTGTTTATCTTTTTGGTTTTCAATCAGCTTGAACTCCATATTGACCTTGTTCTTCTGGCTCCATTCAATAAGCTTTGACTTAAAGTTCACTTCCTTGTAAGCAACCTTATCAATGTTGATAAGCTTACCAAGGACTTGTTGCTTCATAAACTTCATACAAGCATTATAGCCATGATCAAGATAGAGAGCGCCTACGAGTGCCTCAAAAGCATTACCACCCAAATAGCTGTTATGCGAAGACGTCTGCCCGTTAGAGAGAATCAACTGTCCGATTCCCATCTCTTTTGCCAGGCGGTTTAGCGTATCGCGTTGTACTATCTTTGAACGAGTATTCGTCAGAAAACCTTCACGCTTGCCTGGGAAAGTGCTCATAAACGATGTCACCGACAATGGCATCGAGAATAGCATCACCAAGAAACTCAAGGCGTTCATTGTTTACTGGCTTACCCTTTGCGTTACGACGCTACGCTCTTGTGCAAGAGTGCAGTCTTATAATAACTGATATCGTGAGGGAATAATGCCGATAATTTGGTACAAAAGACAAATAAAAGCTCCTTCTCCTTGCGGAAAGGGAGCTTTATTCTATCAATTATATTATTCAGCATACTTCTTGAATACAACACAAGCATTGTGACCACCGAAACCGAAGGTGTTGCTAAGTGCAGCACGTACCTCACGTTTCTGTGCCTTGTTGAACGTAAAGTTCAAGTTGTAATCCAATTCAGGATCCTGATCATCTTCCTCATGGTTGATGGTTGGAGGAACGATATCTTCCTTCACAGACATGACACAAGCCAAAGCCTCAACAGCACCAGCTGCACCGAGGAGGTGACCTGTCATACTCTTTGTTGAAGAGATGTTCAACTTGTAAGCAGCCTCACCAAACAAAGCCTTGATAGCCTTTGCCTCAGAGATATCACCTACAGGAGTTGATGTACCGTGTACGTTGATATAGTCAATATCCTCTGGCTTCAAACCTGCATCCTCAAGTGCTGCCTTCATAACGAGCTTAGCACCAAGACCCTCTGGATGAGAAGCAGTAATATGATGAGCGTCAGCTGACTCGCCTTCACCTACCATCTCTGCGTAAATCTTAGCACCACGAGCCTTTGCATGCTCCAACTCCTCAAGGATAAGACAACCAGCACCCTCACCCATTACGAAACCATCGCGGCTTGCAGAGAATGGACGTGAAGCGTGCTCTGGATCATCATTGCGTGTAGAAAGTGCATGCATAGCATTGAAACCACCTACACCACAAGCGCAAATAGCAGCCTCAGCACCACCACTAACGATGATATCAGCCTTACCAAGACGAATCTGGTTGAATGCTGAAGCCAAAGCGTTAGTTGAAGAAGCACAAGCAGATGTTGTTGTATAGTTAGGACCGTGGAATCCATACAGCATACTAATCTGTCCAGAAGCGATATCTGCAATCATCTTCGGAATGAAGAAAGGATTGAACTTAGGACCATTCTCTGGATGCTGTGCGTAATAACTCACCTCATCTTCGAATGTCTTAATACCACCAATACCTACACCGTAGATTACACCTACGCGGTTCTTGTCAACCTTCTCTAAGTCGAAGTTAGCGTCCTTAACACCCTGAATAGCACTAATCATAGCCAACTGAGTGTAACGGTCGAGCTTACGAGCCTCCTTACGGTCAATGTAATCATTGATGTTAAGGTCTTTACCTCACAAGCAAACTTCGTCTTGAACTGGGTTGTATCGAAATGTGTAATAGGAGCAGCACCACTTTTACCTGCCAGCATGTTCTGCCAAGTCTCCTCTGGAGTGTTACCCAATGGAGTAACGGCGCCAAGACCTGTTACAACTACTCTTTTTAATTCCATGCGTGAAATATAAATTAAAAAAGTAAAGTAAAAAAAAAGCCAAGCAAGGCATACGCTTTGCTTGGTACTTTTTATCTTGAGTAAACCTTACTTAGCGTTCTCCTCGATGTAAGAGATAGCGTCGCCTACTGTAGAGATCTTCTCAGCCTTATCGTCTGGAATAGAAATACCGAACTCCTTCTCGAACTCCATGATGAGCTCTACTGTATCCAAAGAGTCAGCACCGAGGTCGTTTGTGAAACTTGCCTCTGGTTTTACCTCAGCCTCTTCAACACCGAGCTTCTCTACGATAATAGCCTTTACTTTTGATTCAATTTCTGACATAATTGTAAGTTTTTAAAATGTTTAATATTGATTTCAAATTCAAAAATGCGGTTGCAAAGGAACTGTTTTTTTTCCATGTGTGCAAGTTTTTTTATTAAAAATACACTATCTATTGCACAAACCATATAGCTTTGTGCATGTTTTTGGGCGTTTTTACACTTAATTGTACGATAAATCAAACAATTATATAAGATTATTCAAAACTTTATTTATGCCATTGATAGAAATTAAATTGATTCTATAAACTACTACACCTTATTATTATAGGAACTAAAATGCAATAACACTATTTGTTATCACTCATCATACGTATACTATCCACCACAATGTAACACGTTAATAGCCGTTTCCACTTTGATTGTAATAGGTTTTTTACATGAATATCAACCATCCGCACCATTAGTGCTAATCGTTCGCACCATTGGTGTTAACTATCCGCACCATCCGTAAAATATGGAGGAAAAGAAAATAATAACTAAGAAATATCATTAGTATGGAGGAAACTATATCACTCCATATTTAGAACAAACAAAAATTAAACGGAATTCAATCGTAGATAGTCAGTGCGGAAAAATAATTTTCCTGTCACTCCTGTCATCTTTTATAAACTTATAAACACTTAATTTTACAAGTAGTTATTACTAATTGTTAAAATGACAGCAAACGAAATATAAACTTATTGTATAGATATGTGGCATATTCAGAGGGGCTTATAAGCGCATGAAATCCGCTTAAAAGAGATATTTCTTATCGCAGCATATTTGTATTTGTGATTTGATATAAACCACTACTCCTACATTGTAAAGACAGACAAGCTACTCGATAAGAAAATAAAATATGTTTAGGCAATCATGACTGATTTGAGATTAAGCGATTAACAATGAAAAACAAGAGTTTTTATTTTGTCCTTTAAGGAATTTACTTTATATTTGCAGAATAAACAGAAAAAAATAAAAAAACCGAATGTCATTTACAAAACATTGTAACGAGATTTTCAATCAGGCAATCCGTGATTATCATATTACGGACAACGTAGATACGCCGATTAATAACCCTTACGACAGAGATTCCATTGAAAACCGTCTCTATCTAAAATGCTGGATTGACACAGTACAGTGGCACTTCGAGGACCTTATCCGCGACCCACATATCAATCCAGACGAAGGAATGAGTCTCAAGCATCGTATTGACCGCTCTAACCAGGATCGTACAGACCTTGTTGAGCAGATTGACTCGTAGTTCCGTCAGCTCTACTCTGACGTGACTCCACTCCCAGAAGCAACTATCAATACCGAGAGTCCAGCATGGGCAGTTGACCGTCTGTCTATCCTTGCATTGAAGATTTATCACATGAAGGAGCAGACTGAGCGCAAGGATGCTTCAGCTGAGCACGTTGAGAAGTGTAAGTCTAGTTGAATATCCTCCTCGAACAACAGAAGGATCTCAGTCTTGCCATCGACCAGTTGCTCGATGACATTCAGCATGGCCGTAAGTACATGAAGGTTTATCGTCAGATGAAGATGTACAACGACCCTGCAACAAATCCGATTCTTTACAACAAGAAATAATTTGATGCCCCTCCCACTCTGTATAGGGGAGGGGCGTAATTACTCGTTTAGAGTAAACGCCAATGAACATTATTAGTTATTGAATAAGCATATCTTATTGCTTATCCTTACCAATAATAGCTTTTTCTCTATTCTTTATCCTGCTTATTTATTTCTGTTAGCCTATGAAAACCCCACATATTCTTATTATTCGATTCTCTGCTATGGGCGACATTGCTATGACAGTTCCCATCGTTTATTCACTTGCCAAGCAGTATCCCGATGTGAGAATAAGTGTGCTTTCTCGTCCTTTTGCACAGCCTTTCTTCCAACATTTAGCACCGAATGTTGAGTTTATGGCTGCCGACTTGAAAAAGAAGAATATAAAGGTTTTAGAGGACTCAACACGCTTTACCGTCGGTTTGGTAGCAAAACAATTTACAGCTGTTGCCGATTTTCATAACGTGCTTCGAACACGTTACCTCCGCTTACGTTTCCTCCTTGGTGGATATTCTGTGGCACATATCGACAAACATAAACAGGGAAAGAAACGCTTATGTCAAGCTGAAAACAAGGTGTTCATACAGCAGCCTACCTCCTTTCAGAACTATGCTGACGTACTCGAAGCATTGGGCTATCCTATTAAACCAGAATTTACGAGTATCTTCCCAACTGAAGGTGGCGACTTGCAGTGTCTTCCTAATATAATAGGTGTAAAACAACCAGAGGAACGCTGGATAGGTATAGCCCCTTTTGCAGCCCATGCAGGGAAGATGTATCCACAAGAAAGGATGGAACAAGTGATTCGCAAACTAACTGAAACACACACTTCTTGGCGTATCTTCCTCTTCGGTGGTGGTAAACATGAGATAGAAGTATTGAATCAATGGGCTGCACAATATCCGCAATGTCTTTGCGTTGCTAACGTCCTTAAAGGACTCGAAAAGGAACTCATCCTCATGAGTCATCTCGACACTATGGTCTCAATGGATAGTGCTAACATGCACCTTGCTTCCCTCACTGGTACACGAGTGGTTAGTGTATGGGGAGCAACCCATCCTTATTGTGGCTTTCATGGGTTGGCAACAGAAGGAAGAAGATGCCGTACAAATCAATACGCTCTCTTGCCGTCCTTGTTCTGTCTTTGGTAATAAACCTTGCCATCGTGGCGACTTTGCTTGTATGAATAATATCTTCCAGAAGAGATTATTCAGCGTATTGAAGAGGGATTGCAGTCTGAATAGAATATAGAAAGATTTTAAAGAACAAAGATATAAGACTTCTACATCATAAAAGTATGAAACAAACTGCACTCTTCTTTGTCTTTCTTCTTACTCTCCTATCCTCCTGTTGTAATAAGACTTGTCAAAAATCAACAGACAATAATCCATTAGACAGTCTTATTCTTGTTGACACCACAGAGATGAAATCAGCCTTTTTGGGATGTATTCATCGTTTTATTAAGCAATATCCTAAGGATAGTACGTTTATTCTCAGATGTGGTTATGGTTATGAAGACCATGGTGTTTATACAAATGGGGTCTATATCAACAGTGACGTCTTTGTAATTCATCCTGCTTATTATGATGCTTTTATAGGTGGAGAATGGTCTGTTGATGATATGTATCCTTCACATTATTTCAAGATAGACAACCGCATCGTCTTCCTCTGCTCACGTTCAGATTCCTTTATGAAGCAGGAGAAATACCGGAAAGCCTACCATCAGATAGTGTCTGATAGACTACGTGTACACTATGAGGATTTAGCTTTTATCCTTGTTGAACATAAAGACAATAAGGCTACATTGTTATCAAGTGACGAAATAAGAAAGCGAAAGATTAGTCCTATCAGTGCTTTTAGAACAGTTGTCAAGTTCGAAGCTCCAAAGCTTACGGATGAGTCATCAGATGACGAATAAGCTTATCAAGCAGAAGGGCAAGGCGATTTTTATTTGATAAAGCCATAAACTATAATTTTTAGATAGCGAAAATAAATGCTTTTTTGTAAGCTATAGATAGAGATTTTGAAACAGCTAAAAAGTATTTCAATTTTGAAAACAAAAAGCCACTTATTTCTTTTTCTATTTTTGGATAACAATTAAAAGTTATAAATTTGTTCTCAAAAATATTCCATTTTGGACAACTATCATATCACTCTTAACTTTGTCCATACAAAAATACACTAAACAGCATAAGTTACTAATAATATGTTACTTATACGTAAATAAGTAAATCTCAATAGAAGTTATAGTAGAATAAAAAGAAAACTTTATAAAACAAGTAATGAATATAACAAAACGTAATGGAGAAGTAGAAGTCTATAATAACGAAAAGATTTCAATAGCCATTAAAAAGAGTTTTATCAGCACCGGAAAGGATGTCTCAGACAGTGAGATAGCTGGAATGGTTAGCGAAGTAGAGCAGTTCATCAAAGAGAACCCTGAACTGCGCACTGTAGAGGATATCCAGAACCGTGTAGAGAAGTGCCTTATGGCACATGGTCATTACGATGAAGCGAGAATTATATCCTCTTCCGCTATCAGCGTAATGAGCAACGACAGGCTATTAACTACATTGCGTGGACTGCTGACGATCGTGAGTTAGCTGAGGTGTTGCACAGTGTAGCCCGTGAATACCGCGAGCGTTCTTATAGTATGGTGACTCTTCAGGAGAAGTTCTCAAGTTTCACTAAGCCTGGTATGTCACAAAAGGACTCTATTGAAGCTCTTATCAAGGCTGCTGTGGAGTTGACAACACCTGAGGCTCCAGCATGGGAGATGATTTCTGCACGTATTCTCTCTTATCGCTCTGAAAAGAAAATCACTCGTTTGGAGGAAGAATTGGGACTCAAAACCTTCTATCGTAAGGTTAAATATATGACCGAAGAAGGACTTTATGGTGATTATATTCTTCAGAATTATAGCGAAGAAGAAATCAATGAGGCTGCTACCTTTATTGATCCTGAACGCAATAAGCTCCTTAATTATTCAGGTCTTGATTTACTTCTAAAGCGTTATGTTATAAAGAATTACTCTGGTAAAGTGATTGAGCGAGTACAGGAAATGTTCCTTGGTATTGCGCTTCATCTTGCTATGCCAGAGCAGAAGGAAGGTCGTCTTATGTGGGTACGTCGTATCTATGACTTGCTTAGCAAGTTAGAAGTAACAATGGCGACACCTACCCTTTCTAATTCTCGTAAGCCAAGTCATCAGCTTTCAAGTTGCTTCATTGACACTGTACCAGATAGTTTGGATGGTATCTATCGTAGCTTGGACAACTTCTCACAGGTGAGCAAGTTTGGCGGTGGTATGGGTATGTACTTCGGTAAAGTACGTGCAACCGGTGGTAATATCCGTGGTTTTAAGGGTGTAGCAGGTGGTGTTATCCGCTGGATGCGACTCGTTAATGACACTGCTGTAGCTGTTGACCAGTTAGGAATGCGCCAAGGTGCTGTAGCCGTTTACTTAGATGTATGGCACAAAGACCTGCCTGAATTCCTGCAACTTCGTACCAACAACGGTGACGATCGTATGAAGGCACACGACATCTTCCCAGCAATTTGCTATCCAGACTTATTCTGGAAGATGGCAGAGGAAGACATGAATCAAAATTGGTCGCTCTTCTGTCCTAATGAAATTATGCGTATCAAGGGTTATTGCCTTGAGGATTGTTATGGCGAGGAGTGGGAACGTAAATATCTTGATTGTGTCAATGATCAGCGTCTTTCACGTCGTGTTATTAGCATTAAGGATATTGTTAGATTGGTTCTTCGTTCTGCTGTTGAGACCGGAACACCATTTACATTCAACCGTGACACGGTGAACAGAGCTAATCCTAACGCCCATAAGGGTATGATTTACTGCTCTAATCTCTGTACAGAGATTGCTCAGAACATGGCTCCAATTGAGACTGTATCGAAGGAAGTAGAGACAAAGGATGGTGATACTGTTGTTGTAACAACAACTCGTCCGGGTGAGTTTGTAGTATGTAACTTGGCAAGTCTTTCACTTGGTAGACTTCCATTGGAGGACGAAGAGAAGATGAGAGAAAAGGTTGCAACTGTTGTTCGCGCACTTGACAACGTTATCAACCTCAACTTCTATCCTGTTCCTTACGCACAACTTACCAACCAGCGTTATCGTTCAATTGGTTTGGGTATTAGTGGTTATCACCATGCTCTTGCTAAACGTCGCATCAAGTGGGAGAGTGAAGAGCATTTAGAGTTTATGGATAAAGTGTTCGAGACTATTAACCGAGCAGCTATTCTTGCCAGCTCAAACCTCGCCAAGGAGAAGGGAAACTATCAATTCTTTGAGGGAAGTGACTGGCAGACGGGTGTTTACTTTGATAAGCGTGGTTATGACAGTGCTGAATGGCAGGATGTTCGTAAGACAGTTGCCTTGCAGGGTATGCGTAATGCTTATCTACTTGCAGTCGCACCAACCAGCAGTACAAGTATTATTGCAGGTACAACAGCTGGCTTAGACCCAATCATGAAGCGTTTCTTCTTGGAAGAGAAGAAGGGAAGTATGCTTCCACGTGTTGCTCCTGAGCTTTCAGATGAGACCTACTGGATGTATAAGAGTGCTTATCTTATCAACCAAAAGTGGAGTGTTCTTGCTTCTGGTGTACGTCAGCGTCATATTGATCAGGCACAGAGTATGAACCTCTATATCACCAATGACTTCACAATGCGTCAGATACTCGACCTTTACCTACTTGCTTGGAAAAAGGGTGTTAAGACTATCTATTATGTGCGTAGTAAGTCATTAGAGGTGGAAGAGTGTGAGAGCTGCTCATCATAATTCATAATTCACAATTCAAAATTCATAATTATGATTACTACTATTTACTGAATAGCAGAAATTCATTGAGTAAGTAGACAAACAAAATAAGAGTTTACATCACTAATCATAATTATGAATTATGAATTATAAATTATGAATTAATACAGTTAATGGATTTAATAAATAAGAAATAATGGACAATCAATTAAAACGTAATACCTTATTCAATCCTTCAGGCGATATTGACTTACGCTTGAGACGAATGATTGGTGGTAATACTACTAACTTGAATGACTTCAACAACATGAAGTATTCATGGGTAAGTGACTGGTACAGACAGGCAATGAATAACTTCTGGATTCCAGAAGAAATCAATCTTTCACAGGACTTTAAGGATTATCCACGTCTTGAAAAGGCTGAACGAGTAGCTTATGACAAGATTCTGAGCTTCCTTGTTTTCCTTGATTCGCTTCAAAGCAACAACCTCCCAACGCTTAGTGAATATATCACTGCAAACGAGGTAAACCTCTGTCTGCATATTCAGGCATTCCAAGAGTGTATCCATAGTCAGAGTTATAGCTACATGCTCGATACTATATGTAGTCCTGAAGAGCGTAACGACATTCTTTATCAGTGGAAGACCGATGAGCATCTCTTGAACCGTAATAAGTTTATTGGCGACTGTTACAATGAGTTCCATGAGAAAAGAGATAAGTTCAGTTTGATGAAGACGCTTATTGCTAACTTCATCCTTGAAGGTATCTACTTCTACAGCGGATTTATGTTCTTCTATAATCTCAGCCGAAATGGTAAGATGTCGGGTTCTGCACAGGAGATTCGCTATATCAACCGAGATGAGAATACGCACCTCTGGCTCTTCCGTAGCATTATTCTTGAGCTGAAGAAAGAGGAACCTGATATGTTTACTCCAGAGAAGATAAAGGTTTATGAGGATATGATGCGTGAGGGTGTACGTCAGGAGATAGCATGGGGACAATATGTTATCGGTAATGATGTTCAGGGTCTTAACGCTCAGATGGTGTCTGATTACATCCGTTATTTGGGTAATCTTCGCTGGTCTGGACTTGGCTTCGGTTTCCTCTATGATGACAACCAAAAAGAACCAGAGAACATGAAGTGGGTTGGTCAGTATTCAAATGCTAACATGGTAAAGACCGACTTCTTCGAAGCTAAGAGTACAGCATACGCTAAGAGTACAGCATTGATTGATGACTTGTAAATCTTAATTCATAATTCAAAAATTCACAATTCATAATTATGATTACTTATTTTTGGGTGTTATAAAGGGAAAATCCTAAAGATAATAATACCTATAAATAGTAATTTTTAATTCTGAATTGTGAATTTCTTTTTATCCAAAGTACGAACTATAACCATGAAAGACATCAACTATATTCTCTTTACTTTTAGTATTTTGCCTCTTTAATAATAATAAGTTGCTTTACAATTACCAATCTATTGCAACGTAATTAACGGCGTAATGGACATTTGGTAGGCTGAAAACCTCTCGGAATTCTTTTATTTACTACCTTTGCAACATTTGAAAATCTATGAATAAAAAAACTGTATCTTCTGTAATAGCTCAAATGTTAAAAAGAATGGGCATCGCCGTTCTGTTCAGATGTATTCCTGCAAGGATTGTGGTAGACAATTTCAAGGTGGTCTGCGTATAAATAATATTTCTCTATGGAACGACTATCTGACGGCAAATCGAACGATATCTGATCTATCCACTCTTTATAAATGTTCAGAACGAACCATACGACGTAGGTTGAGCTTAGTAGTAGATAGCTTTACTGCTACTTACCCCAAATCTGCAGTAATAATATTGGATACAACATACTTTTCCAGGACATTTGGTGTGATGCTGTTTCAGGATGCTTCATCAGGCAAAATACTCTATCGCAAGTTTGTCAAAAACGAAACTAACAGAGATTATCTTGATGGACTTCGGTATATTGCGGAGCGTGGAACTATGATAAAAGCAGTGGTGTGTGATGGGCATGTAGGACTTTTACAAGCTATAAGTTTCTGTCCCGTACAAATGTGTCAATTTCACCAATTTCAGATAGTTAGAAGACTCCTTACTAACAACCCACATTTGCCTGCAGGCGTTGAACTGTTAGCATTAATGAGAAGGATGTTCTCTATGAGAAAAGAAGAGTTTATAACCGCTTTTGATAAATGGTGTGATAAATGGAAAGAGTTTCTAAACGAACGAACTCTCCTAATCTCGGGTAAGACAACTTATACACACAGAAGGCTGAGAACGGCAAGACGTTCTATTAAGACACATCTGCCATGGATCTATACGTGTGAAGAGTATCCGAATATGCAAATACCTAATACAACAAACCTGTTGGAAGGATTTAACTCACAACTTAAAAGAGCACTACATAATCATAATGGATTGAATGAAGCTAACAAGAAGAAGTTTATAGATGGATTCATAAATACAAAAAAGTAGGCTGGAATAACCAGCCTACCAAATGTCCATTACTAAAACCCGAGAGGTTTTCAGCCTACCAAATGTCCATTACGCCTAATTAACACATAACACCATTGGTGTTAACCCTTAGCACATTATGTGCGGAGCATCAGCACAACATTTAAAGATGGCATAAAAAGTGATTAGAGCTATTATAATACATCGTAGAACATGAATGATTTATTTATAAAGGGAACATTTACTAGACAATACTTATACAGATATTTAACTAATAACTGTTGATAACTCTGTGGAAAAACTATGTTGATAACTATTTTATAACTCTGTGGATATCCACACAAGAATAGAAGAAGAGGCTTCATGTGGATATCCACAAGGTTATTAATGCAGTTTTAGAAAGTTTTACACAACTTTCATATCAAAAAGATATAAACTTATTATCTTTGCATCAATTGTGGATAATGTGGATAACTCAGTATAGTACCTGAATATCAAACAGTAGATATGAGAATAACTTGTTAATAAAGTAACCTCTAAGTTTGATAACCATTCTGCCAAGAAAAACAGCTGAAAAAAGTTCTGCACTAATCCACAGCCTATCATACTAAAAACATTCTTTTTTCTTTTAAAAGAGAAATAAAGAATAATATTAAAGTTGAACGGATAAAACGGAGAATATGAAAAAGTTGAAGATTTATATAGTTTGTCTCTTTGCGATGATTGCCGTCAGTGCCACCGCACAGTGTACATTCCGTAATACGGCTTTTAGCAGTGGAGAGTATCTAACATACAACCTTTATTATAACTGGAAGTTTATTTGGGTAAAGGCAGGTACGGCTTCTTGGTACACGGTTTCCTCTACTTATAAGGGTATTCCAGCTTATCGTGCTTCCCTGACAACACGTGGTAATGGTAAGCTTGACGATTATTTTGTATTGCGTGATACGTTGCTTGCCTACAACTCAAAGCAGATGGAGCCACTCTACTTCCGTAAGGGAGCAAGGGAAGGAAAACGATATACGGTGGATGAGATATTCTATACTTATCAAAATGGTAAAAGTAAGATACGCCAACATAGAATCAACAACGAAGGAAAACATCAATGGATGGAGAATACATACGATGATTGTTCTTTCGATATGATGAGTATCTTCTTGCGTGCACGTAGTTTCAATCCAGAGAACTGGAAGAAAGGTGAGGTGGTGAAGTTCCCTATCGTAGATGGAAACAGCCGTCATCCTGCTCGTATTGTTTATGGTGGTAAGGAGAATATCAAAGCCGACAATGATCATAAGTATCGTTGTTTGCGTCTCACCTATTATGAATATGAGGATGAGAAATGGCGCGAAATAGCCAACTTCTATGTAACAGATGACAGCAACCATATCCCTGTTCGTCTTGATATGCGTCTGAAGTTTGGTTCTGCTAAGGCTTTCCTCGTTTCAATGAAGGGTATTAATAATCCGATTACATCAGAGGTAAAATAGCAAAAACCGAGGTAAGTTCCTTTCTTATATATAAAGAATAAGGTCTTATAAAGGACGATATAAAACTATTCCTTATACTTATAGGGGTATAACGTAAGATAAGCGTTATACCCCTATAATCGTATAATAGAGTTGAGATTGAGTTTGTTTGTAGCCCACCTTATTTCCACTTCTTCTCGCTTATATCGAATTAATTATGTAATTTTGCAGAAAATAAGCAGCATACGATAAAGAGAAAGAATACTTCCCTTTGCGCTCGTTAGCTTTATTTTTGTACAAAAGAAATAAACGTTTATTTAAGATATGGCATTAAAATGTGGTATAGTAGGACTGCCAAACGTAGGTAAGTCCACACTTTTCAACTGCTTGAGCAGTGCCAAAGCACAAGCAGCTAACTTCCCTTTCTGTACGATTGAGCCGAACCTCGGCGTAATTACCGTTCCAGACGAGCGTTTGAACTAAGCTCGCTGAGATTGTTCATCCAGGACGAATCGTACCTGCTACCTGTGAGATTGTTGACATCGCAGGACTTGTTAAAGGTGCTTCAAAGGGTGAAGGATTGGGTAACAAGTTCCTTGGTAATATCCGTGAGTGCGATGCTATCATTCATGTAATCCGCTGTTTCGAGGACGATAACGTGGTACGTGAGGGTGGTATGGCAGTCAATCCCAATTGAAGATAAAGGAAATTATCGATACAGAGTTGCAGCTTAAAGACCTTGAAACCATCGAGGCACAGCTTGCTAAACAACAGAAAGTTGCTGCTGCAGGCAATAAAGATGCTAAGGTAATGGTATCTGTCTTGGAGGCTTATAAAGGAAGTGTTTAGAGCAGGGTAAGAATGCTCGTAGCGTTGAGTTTGAAAGCAAGGAAGAACAGCAAGCAGCGCACGACCTCTTCCTCCTGACAACAAAGCCTGTACTTTTACGTTTGCAATGTAGACGAATCAAGTGCGAAGACAGGTAATGAATACAGTCAGATGATTGAGAAGATTGCAGCTGAAGAAGGTGCTGAAGCAATGATCATTGCTGCTAAAGACAGAGGAAGATATCGCTTCTTTGGAGAGCTATGAGGACAAGAAAATGTTCCTTGACGAGCTTGGATTGGAAGAGAGTGGTGTGAGCCGACTCATCAATAAAGCATATCATCTGCTCAACCTGCAGACCTTCATCACCGCTGGTGAGATGGAAGTAAAGGCATGGACCTTCCATAAAGGTTGGAAAGCTCCGCAGTGTGCGGGTGTTATCCATACCGACTTTGAGAAGGGTTTTATTCGTGCAGAGGTCATCAAGTACGACGATTACATTAAATATGGTTCTGAGGCAGCTATTCGTGAGGCTGGTAAACTCGGTATCGAAGGTAAGGAGTATGTTGTACAAGATGGTGATATCATGCACTTTAGATTTAATGTATAGCCCCTATTTAACCCCTCTCTGCTCAGAGAGGGGATAATTATTGGTGCTATCTTCACTTTTAACAGCATAACTATGAACAATCTACTTTATATTGCATGGCAGCCAAGTGAAGTGATTTTCCAGCTTGGTTCTCTTCCTATCCGTTGGTATGGAATGTGTTGGTTAGTAGGTCTTGCCTTGGGATATTTTATGATGCAGTGGCTTTTTAAGCGTCATAAATTCCCTCCATCACAGTTTGATCCACTCTTTCTCTATGTCTTCTTTGGCGTATTGCTTGGTGCCCGCTTGGGTCATTGTCTCTTTTATGAACCAGAGGAGTTCCTCACTTCTTGGAAAGGAATCATGACTATCTTTATTCCTATTCGTGAAATGGCTGATGGTTCATGGAAATATGTGGGTTATCAAGGACTTGCATCGCATGGTGGAGTGGCTGGATTATTGATTGCCCTCTTCCTTTATATTCGCAGGACGAAGATGAATACGTGGGTAGTACTTGATTTCTTTGGTATCGTATCTGGTATCACAGCTTGCTTTATTCGCCTTGGAAACCTGATGAATTCAGAGATTATTGGTAAGGTAACAGACGTTCCTTGGGCTTTTATCTTCTATAATGTAGACGATAAACCACGCCATCCAGGACAGCTCTATGAGGCAATAGCCTACTTAATTATCTTCCTTTTTATTTACTTCATATATAGGAAATATCCTAAGAAAGTGGGTACAGGACTTTATTTCGGACTCTGTCTTGCGCTAATCTTCACCTTCCGTTTCTTTATTGAATACACTAAGGAGATACAGGTAGCCTTTGAGGCTGGTTTGCCAATCGATATGGGTCAGATATTGAGTATTCCTCTTATAGCTCTCGGTGTATGGTCAATCCTACGCTCAAGAGGTAAAGAAGGTAAACTTCCATAACATAGTTCTGATAACGAATTACGATAATTGCACGAATATCCATTGATTAGGAATATTCGTGCAATTCGTTTTATATATTGTAATTAATGTCTAATCAATTCGATATATTCAAATAATTAGGTTCTTCCGTTAAATGCGTAGATTGTTAATAGAATGAGATTAATCCACATAAACGGAATAATTACCCCCATTTAGATGGTTTTATAAAGGGGGATAAACTATATGATAAACGTAATTAGCTGCGATATCGATCTGTCTTCTACAAACAACTTATTCCCCCATTAGTTGAAGTTTGTAAACTATTTTCATGTGTTTCAAAACCAACACATGCTCTTTTGGCTTCTAAAAGACGCCCAATTGACTTGCAAAAGGTGCCCTTTAAGACCCTTACTAACGCCCTTTTGAAGTCCAATTAAGCACCTTTTATTTTACTACTTAGTAACTACTTGATTTTCTGTTGATTGCATACCTACTTCTTATATGTGTATTTGGCGTTATTTATAGATATTTTCTTTGAAATTATGTAATAATTTTTCAAACTCTTGTCTACAAGTTTTCGAAGTCTTAAAATGAAAAGGTTTTCAATGAAAGAGGATGATAATAGGATAGAATGTTGACTGTCTTAGCCATATTTTTGTTTAATGAGCAACCTCGGCTCTTACGTTAAAGCAATACGAAAAGCGTCCACACATTTAACGGAAGAGCCAATAATTAGCCTCATTTATCGTATTTATATAGTAACAATCAAAGTATTGTATCGAATTATTTTGATGAAAATAATTTGCTAAAGCTTATTCTTTGAAACCTTAGAAGTGACATTTTCCTCTCTGTAGAACTTATTTTAAGGACCTTAGAAAGGCTTTTTATATCTCCATAATATGGCGTTCAAACTTATCATTATCAATGCGTGAACGGTTCTTTACACGTGTTTTATAGGTGTTAATGGTGTGTACAGAGTAGTTGAGGAAGGTAGCAATACGCTCAGAATCAGTGATACCCAATCGGATAAGTGCAAAGATACGCATCTCTGTCGTAAGTTGTTTCCTATCGAGAGGCTTCTGGTCTGGCTCGTCAAAGAGTTCGTTGTATCGCTCGATGAAATGTGGGAAAAGCTTCAAAAAGGTCTCATCAAAATCCACAAACATCGACTTTCTTTCTTCTCCTAATTCACTCTCTTTTAATGAAGAACGCAAGTCTTCAAATCTGTGCATGGAAATCTTGCGGTCAATAGACCGATAAAGTTTCTCTACCTTATTGATGTATTCCGAGTTGATATAGAATGACCTACCAATGTATTCATCTTTGATTTTATTCACCTCCTCCAACTGTTCGTTCTTAACTTCCAACTGTTGATTTCGCTGTGCGATAAGTGCTTGTGCCTTCTTCAGCTTTATCATTTGTCTACGGATAAACCATCCTGCCATCAATAGTCCAATGACAAAAAGGATAAAGATTATTGCAGCCATAGCAATAGCATTGCGTTGTCCCTGCATTATCTTGTATCTATCCTGTTCGATGATAGGTAATACGCTGCTAACCTCAATCACACGCTGTCTTGCTCCATAGAAGTTAGCATTTGCGAGTGACTCTCTCACGTACTCCGTAGCGTGCTGTATGTCTCCTTCTTTATAGAGAAGATTAGCCAATGTACAAAGGGCAGTAGTCTCTCTGACCACTCCTTCGTTGTCATATATGGCTGCTTGTGCAAGATAATTCATTGCCTGATCATTCTCTTTTAGAAAGAGATAAATCCATCCGATACAAGAAGTAACAATCGCCTTGTGGTGCAAATCCACCCCCTTTCCTTTGTAAGAACTGCTTGAAAGTATCGAGAGAAGCCTCGTATTTTCGTTCCTTCATTTGTTTCATTCCTATCGCATAGAGCCATTCCGTAGAGCCTTCTGGAAGATAATGGAGCAAAGAATCAGTATATATACCTGCTTGTTTGACATACTGACTCTGGTAGGGTTCAGTGCGTGTATAGTCAGATACGTCATAGTAAAGGCGTGATGCCATGGTGTAATAAAGTTTTCTTGCGTTAGGAGTAGTCCCTTCCGTTTGGATAGAATGTAGTTCGTTGAAAGCTTCTGTGTACAATCCAGCAGACAGCAGACAGAATACTAAGTCGCAATGTGCTTCAACCTCATAGTTAGGATTCTTCAGTCTACGTGCTTCAGAAAGCAGATGATTAGCATAGACGTAGGCAGAATCGTATTGATAAGATGAATATTCTTTAAATAACTGTCGGTTTATTTCAAATCTGTCTTTCGCTGGAATCGTTTTCAAACGGCCTTTTAATCGTTTGATTTTTTCAAGTTTTTCATGCTCAAACAGCTTCTTTTTTTCCAAACTTTGGTCGAGTTGATTTAGTCGTTCTTCCCATTTCTCATTATTTGCAATACTGAATAAGGGAATAACAAGTAAAAATAATGACAGATATAACTTCATAAACGTATTCATCTGAGGTATTGTTTGTTGATTATCAGATGTTTTTAATCATCTAATCTATCTGCAAAAATAAATCATTTATTAATAACTACAAAAAATATCGACTGGAACTTCTGTCCAGCCGATACATTATATGTCCTATGGGAAAAATATGTATTAGATACTTTCCCATAGGCAGCTTGGATATTATCTTACGATGATTTTCTTTCCCTTATAGATATAAAGACCTGGTTTCAGACTCTCCTTGGATATTGAAACCTTATTTCCTTGTAGGTCATAGTAGGCTTCATCCACAATAGTCTTACCTGTCAAACCCTCGATACGATTAGTTTGATTGAGGTTATTCAAGTCATCTGGAGAATTGATTTCAGCATCAGAGAAGAATCTGATAGCACCCAATGGAATCTTCAGTTCAATACTCTTCTTATTAGCATCATCACTTCCATTTACCTCATCTCTATAATCGTGAGTGTCATTTACCCATGCGGTGAGTGTATGGACACCATTTGTAGCCGTCCAAGTATTCTTTCCATTGGTACCGCCAGTTGCTGAAAGCGTAATCTTCTGATGTGACTTCAAACCACCATAGTGCTTATCGTTCCATGTGATAACACTCGTATTGCCATCAATCTGGAACTGAATACCGAGCTTTGTACCTGCTGGTACGTCTTTATCACCTGCATTAACAATTGTCGCAGAGAAGCGTACTTCATCGCCAGCATTGATGCTTTTCTTATCAAAAGTAACCTTTGTAACAACGAGGTCATAGCCTCCCGTAACAGGAGTAAAATCTTCGTTGTTATCCTTTTCAGCTACATTAAATTTCTTCTCACGGCTGTTATTGTCTCTTGTTAACTCATCAGTAAGTTTGTTACGATAGTCAGCTTCAGCCTTTACAGTATGTCCTCCAGCTGTTGCTTTCCATGCTGATTGAGTTGTAAGGATAACGGTCTGCTTTGCTTTCAGTCCATTCTTATAGCTTGCAGTGACGAAACTTTGCTCGCCATCAACGATTATTTTCACACCGATATTTACACCAGCAGGAATGTCGACATTGCTTATATTCTGAAGAGCAAACTTAAAGGTAACATCGTCTCCTTCCTTCAGAACAGTATTACCTTCGGCATTCTCCCATCGTAAACCTTGTAAAGCAATGTCATACCCTTTGATACCTTCCAACGGATTGACAATACCTCCCTGCTGACTTGTGTCTGCTCAGGGAAATCAGGTACCTTATACGTAGCGTCACTCAGGTATTCATAACCGATAGCTGCCGCACGTGCCTTGTTATTATCCGTCCATACAGGCCATGTCTGGTTGTTTTTAATCTTATCCTCGCTGACGTTTGCAATCTTAATACCATTGCTAAACTTCACGCCATCAACGTCCAAACGGATAGCACCAGTAGAGTGTTCCCATGTAGAATACTTTGTTGTCTGTCCTGCAAGAGAAGCACCAAGAATCTCTGTGTTTTTAAATTCAATGCCTGTTGGGCCTGACATGACACGGATAGCATCGAAAGGAGAGTCATAAATCTTCGTGTTATTGAAGATTACATTACGTACACCACCTTTGATATCGATGGCAGCTAAGTCCTCATGCCAGCTGTCATCGTTGGTTCCACAGCGCACAAGTATGTTGTTATCAAAGCTAATCTTCTGTGTATTTGTATACTTTGGACCAGGGAATACATCATTCAGATGAATACCCGCAGCCATGAACATATCAGCAATATAGTTATTATAAATCTTATGACCATCACCACCGTAGATAGCAATACCGCCTGCACGCCAGATGAGTTCAATGGTATTGTAAGCGAAGGTGTTGTTCTTTTCGTCCACAGCACCCATTGTTTCATCGTTCCACATTGCCAAACCGTCATCTCCATTGTTACGAACACTACAGTTATAAACCGTTGCATTAGATGTTCCTTGGCAGAAGTTCACACCGTCAGCGAAGTTATTACGGATACGACAGCTGATAATCTTCACACCATTGCTATAATCTACTTTACCGTTGTAATCGCCTATCCAGAAGCCACACTCAAAGTGATCTTCCCATACATGATGGATAACACTTCCGCCCTTAAAGACATCCATGAAGCATTTATACACTGCTTGTTGGTTATGACGACTTCTCAAATTAGAGTTAAGATAGAGGTTACAGATCTCAACATTGTTACAGTAGCCATCTGGTCCGTGTGAGCCATTACCGCCAGAGATACCACCTCCGAAACGATTAGGGTTCGTAAACTTAAGGTTGGTATACCACATACCAGCACCAGTAATCTTTACGTCGGATCCAAAGATGTACCAGATACTGCTCAACTCGAATGTTCCAGCAGGAATATAAAGCACCTTTGAGCCTGCGTCAGCATCCTTCAAAGCTTCTTCAAAAGCCTTGAGATAATCTTTTCCTTTGACATACTTGCGGTATTTAGCATCTGTAACGTTCACCGCACCAGCAGGGCATTCAATCTCTTCAGGCACAACCTCAGTCTCAATGAAGTCTACTCCATAGTCATAACCATTGGCACCAGAACTCTGAATGCGGATTCTATCGCCTGCTCGAAGTGCCTTATTCAGAAGGAAGTGGGTCTCATCAAAAGCAAAACAAGCTGTTCCACCGTCACTTTTATCAGTTGGATTACCACCAGCAAAGTACTGATACATATAATAAGATGTCAGATTGACTGTCTGTACCTTCTTATCATTTACATAGACATCCAGCGAACCATTCAGTCCCATTCCGTCAGGAGAATCAGGCATTGTAAAGCGTAATGTCACACCATTAGCATCTCCCTTCATGGTCCATTCAGCGTAAGAACCATTAGAAGGAAGGTCAACATACGACTGACGAGAAGCCTGTGAAGCTATGTTCTTACGATCCCAAGTAGGAGAGGTCTTTAAGGTAGCACCTCCTCCAAGCCTTGCTGTTTCAGAGTCATAACGTGTGTAAGGCATCAAAGCACCCACTCGTCCCTTAGCATCAGCTGACGGGATATTCCAGTCATCAGCGTAAGATGCCTTTGACACCATCGTACAAGACAATAGAAGTGTCAGAGCAATAAATAACTTTTTCTTCATCATATTACTTGATTTAGTTTTTATAAAAGGAGTATTTGAGATTATACTTTATGATGACAAAAATAGGGTTTTCATACTACAATGTAAAGTTAAAAAAGCCAATTACAAGTCTTTCAAGTGTATGTAAATATTATTATCTTGATTATCAGTTAATTATAAGTATATTAATTGAGTTTAATACAAATAAAGTCTGCTCCTTAGAAAGAGTAAATAGGGTATATATTGCTTTATTTCCCTTGAATAACAAGGTTATATTATAGGGTAATGACCTTTAAATATAAGGTATTGATAATAAGTTTCATTATGTCATATATGAGTACTTATATACCTCTGTTTTCTTTATATTTATAAATGACAAGCCTTAAAAATAGTTGACATCAGCATTTTTTAGTAATTTCGCTATCAGAAATGATAATAAACGCTTGGTATTTTTTTACCTAATACAATAAGAATTGTTTGGTTTTTTTGTTCTGTGGAATATAGACCTATTAGATTAATGAGTTAAAGTTAGGTTTAGTTTAACGAAGTGCAAAGCTTCAGAATGATATTTGGTATATATATTTGTTATTTGGGTAATTTAAGTAATATAGATTTAATTAGACGCATTTTTATAAGTTAATTAAAGAAGATAGAGCTTGTCGTGAGACAGGCTCTATCTTTTTGTTTTCTATTCTGCTAAATACATGGATTGTAAATAGAATAAAGGCTTTATACACTTGTATAATATTAATATCTCAAATCAGATGGTCTTTCAAAGTGGGATAAACTTTAAAAGCTATAATGCATATCAGTCAAATTAATAATTAGGTCTATCCATTAGCATATTTATTTTTCTTCTACAAACTATTTATTCCTTTATTAGTTGGTGTTTGTAAACTATTTTCATGCGGTTCAAAACTAATACATGCTCTTTTGGCTTTTAAAAGACGCCTAATTGACTTGCAAAAGATGCCCTTTTGAGGTCTAACTAACGCCCTTTTGAAGTCCAATTAAGCACCTTTTACTTTACTACTTTATAACTAATTGATTTACTGTTGGTTGCAAACTTGCTCGTTATGTGTATTTTTGTCCTTATTTATAGAGGTTTTATTTGAAATTATGTAATGATTTTTCTATACCTTGTCTGTAAGGTTTGGAGTATTAAAATGAATACCATAGTAATAAAAACTATACATATTGTGGTCTAATGACAGATTAGGGTTAAATGTTAATAATTGCATTTCTTTTAGCTGAAAGTTAGTTGTTTTGAGGCTACGAAATGGCATAAAAGGTAATATTCAAGTTATATTATTTGCTCTATACGATAATAGAGATAGTTTGATTATCAGTTATTTATGATTCAATATAACTAATTTTACGTTTTATACAATTATCAGTTTTCTTTACTTAATGAATAATGATAACTAACTTTGCCAATAAAGAAATAATCAACAAAAGTAAAAATTTAATAACTAAAAACAAGATTCACTATGAGAACAATCAGAGGTAATTTGTTCGCTATTGGACTACTCTTTTCTACGGCAATGGCGTTCATGGGATGTTCTACAGTTGATGACGGAAGTTTCACAGCACCGATAACGCTGAGTGAAAAGATTGGCGGTAAGTGGGTTGTTAATTCTGTTTTGCAGACTGATGAGGCGAATGCTCGTACAAAGACATTGACAGACCTACTCGATTTTAGTACGTTTGTCATCAATCTAAACCAAGATGAGGCTGGTAATCCTTCGACTTTCACGGTAGAAGGTAGTGCACCACTTCTGTTGCCAACAAGTGGCACATGGAAGATGGATTACAATTTCACAAAGAGTGATAACACGCCAAGTCGACTCCTTCTCAATGACGGAAAGGCTGAGACAGCACTCACTGTAACGGCTGTACCAGGTAATACGAAGACGTTAGAATATCGTTTGACACGCAAGACAAACGGCCAGCCTTTTGTTTCTTACACTTATAATCTGACGCAGGCAGTAAAGTAAATTTGGAGGTTGGAAGTTATCAGAACTTATTCTCTTGGGCTTATCAAAGCTTCAAAGTTTTCCTTCTCAAGGACTTTACTATAAGTTACAATCTTATGTTATTACTTTCTTACTCCCCTAAAATAACAGAATCAATATGAAGAAGATATTATTTGCATTGATGTGCTTGTTCCCCTTGGCATTGTTTGCTGATGGTGTAGAACTACCGAAGGCACCAAAGTGCTGGACAGTTCCTGCTGTCTTCACGGCTGATGAAGAGGTTACTTTCTATTATGATTTGACCGATGTCGGTTTTCAGGAGGGTGTCGACCTCTATCTATGGGCATGGCAGCCAACTGAGCCAGATGCTGGTCATGGTGGCAATTCATCTGACTTTGCAAAGTTGGAATACGTTGGTAACAACATCTATAAGAAGACAATGGTACCGACACAATACTTTAACAGTGATGTATCAAAGTTTGAGGACGATGCTTGGCCAGGCTTTTGGCAGCGTCTAAAGACGAAGGATGGTAGTATGTGGTCGGGTGTTTTTGCAGCTCCTGACAGCCGTTCTGAATTCAAGGAGTTTAAGAAGTCGGGTGATGGAATCCGTTTCTTCAGTGGTAAGAAAGATAAGGGTTTCACCGATAAGTTCACCTTAGACGAGCCATTAACGGTAGTTTTCAATCCTGATGTCTATAAGTTGGGCGAGAAGACACTGACAGAATTGGCAAAAGATGCCGACTTTGTAGAGTTTGCTGCACACTCAGGTTTGAACGATTGGACCGTACAACAGACCTTGGATGTATGGCGTCCTGCGGTGTTAGCAAAGACAGGTTTGAAGAAACTTTCTAATGGTTTGTATGTTTGGAATGTAGGTGTTCCAAGTGAATACTACGCTTATAACCCACAAGATGCAGGGCAGGCAGACAAGCCAACCATCCTTGCTGATCCCGATGAAAAGGCAGCTTTTCAGCTTGAAAATATGACTTATCTTATCATAAAGGTCATTAAGGATGCTGCAGGAGCTAACCAGTGGGGCGTGAATAGTGGTGATCAAAAGCAGAAGGCAGGTATGGCTACTCCTTATCCAGACCCTGTTTTCTCTTATTTCCCAACACGCCTAAGCAGTAAGGACATCCTTACGTTGACGCGTGAATACAATGAGCGTACGGCTGGTGACTTGAAATATACAATCGTTGCAGGCACAAGACGATTACTGGTACTATGCCTGGCGTGCGTGATAAGCGTGAGGCAACACTCGACTTGAACAAGGAGTTGCAGGGAGTAGAGGCTTCTGAACTGAAGGTAACAGTAAAGGATCAGCACGATAAGACGGTCGTCACATCAACAATACCGCTCGTTGTGGCTGATTAACAACGGAAGGGGAGAGATTTACCCCTTATCTTATTCAATCCATAAAAGCATTAAATTCTATGAAACTAACAATAAAAAATAAACTATCAGGACTCATCCTCTTTGTGTTGATGATGTTCTGTAGTCAGGTATCAGCGCAGGATTTTACTGCTACTGGTACGGTATCTGATAGCGGTCATGAGCCACTTATTGGTGCTTCGGTGAGTGTTGTAGGCGGTAAGGTGGGTGCTATCACTGATATTGATGGTAATTTCACTATCCAGTGTCGGCAAGGTGATATGCTCGAAATCACCTATGTAGGCTATACAAGTCGTAAGGTGCAGGCAGGAAAAGGCTTGAAAGTCGTGATGGAAGAGGATGCCAAGACACTTGATGAGGTGACTATCGTGGGCGTCGGATACGGTAAGATGCGCAAGAGCGACCTTACGGGTGCCATTGCCTCAGTCAATTCTAAGGATATGAAACAGGGTGTTATCACCTCTACTGAGCAGTTGTTGCAAGGTAAGGTGGCTGGTCTTTCTATCGTACAAAGCTCTGGAGCTGTTGAGTCTGGTGCTTCTATCCGTCTTCGTGGTGGTACATCTTTGTCAGCAAGTAATGGTCCGTTGGTTGTTGTAGATGGTATTCCGGGTGTTGATATTAACTCTGTTCAACCTTCAGAGATTGTCAGCATGGATATTCTCAAGGATGCCTCTGCTGCGGCTATCTATGGTTCTCGTGGTGCAAATGGTGTTATCATCATCACTACCAATCGTCAAGGCTCAGACACTGAGGTGAATACTATTCAGTATAATGGCTATGTTGCCTTAGCTTCTGCAGCCAAAACACTCGACTTACTATCGGCTAATCAGTGGCGTAGTTATGTTCGTTCAACGGGCAATATGAGTGCTTTAGACTTCGGAGCAAGCACCGACTGGCAGAAAGAACTTATGCGTATGGCTGTCTCTCATGGGCATAATATCAACTTCTCATCGTCAAAGAAGAAGCATGGATATCGTGCCAGCTTCACTTATAACAACAATGAAGGTGTCATTAAGAACAATACTATGAACCGACTTGCTGGTTCTCTCTCTGCTTATCAGACTGGAATGAATGGTCGTTTACGCTTGGATGAGGGCATCAATACCAACTTTGACAGTTGGCATCCAGTCGATAACCGTATCTTTGAACGCATGACTAACCTTCAACCAACCTTCCCTGTCTATAATCAAGACGGCAGCTATGCTCAATTCAATGGTACAAACACAGAGAATCCAGTTGAGTTAAACAACAACAGAACCGAAGACCGTAAGCGTCATCGCTTCTTAGGCTACTTGAAGGCAGAGCTTTCTCTCCTCGAAGGATTGGTTGCTACGATCAATACATCCTATGAATTCAACTCTGTTAAGTCGGGTTTATACAAGCCTACTTACGCTCGAATGGAGGGACAGAGTGAGCATGGATGGGGTCAAAGAATCTATGATGATTATACAAAATAAGCAGTTAGAACTTTACTTAACATACGATAAAAAGTTCGCAGACATCCATCATTTGAATCTTATGGGTGGTTATTCTTATCTCGATAACACCTATGAAGGCTTCAGCTCAACACGCTCTGGCTTCGATTCTGATGCTTTCGGATATAACAACTTAGGTGCAGGAACAGACCACAGACAGGGAGATGTGGGTTCTTATAAGGGTGAATCAAAACTCATTTCGTTCTTTGGTCGTGTAAACTACAGCCTGATGGACCGCTATATGCTTACTGCTACGCTGCGTAATGATGGTTCTTCTCGCTTCGGTCAGCACCATAAGTGGGGCGTATTCCCTTCTCTTTCTTTGGCTTGGCGTATCTCTGAAGAGCCTTTCATGGCTTCAACACGTGAGTGGCTCGACAATTTAAAGCTTCGTGCAGGCTTCGGTGTGACTGGTAATCAGAATGGTATTGGCGAATATAAGTCGCTTTCATCCTCTGCAGCAGGTTCTGCCACTACGATGGGACTACGGGAACATGGAAGAACTCCTACACACAGATTCAAAACCCTAACCCTGACCTCAAATGGGAGTCAACAGCACAGTGGAACCTTGGTGTTGATTTCTCTCTATACAATAGATTGAATGGTACGTTAGAACTTTACTATAAGAAGACTTCCGACCTCCTTTGGACTTACTCCAGTACCACAACCTCCATACCTTGTGGGTACGATGTTGGCGAATGTTGGTGACTTAGTGAACAAGGGATTTGAGCTTACTTTGGGTTATAAAGCAATCCGCACGAAGGATTGGACACTTGATGCTAACCTCTCTCTTGCCTACAACCATCAAGAGATTACGAAGCTTTCTAACGACCAATATCAGGCAGTAGGACTTCAAGCAGGTCCATTGCACAGTGTTCGTGGTATGTCAAACACCTACGCACAGGTCATCAAAGAGGGCTTTCCAGCAGGTGCCTTCTGGGGTCCTCATTGCACAGGAATATCAGAAGATGGCAAGTATATGCTTGAGAAAGACGAGAATGGAAAGGTGAAGGAAGGCTATTTAGGTTCGGCAATGCCTAAGTGGAACCTTGGTCTTTCACTCAATGCAACATGGCGTGACTTCGATGCAAGCGTAGCTGCATACGGTATGTTCGGACAGAAGGTACTGAATGTTAGCCGCATGGTGATGTATGATCCAACACGCTTCCCATCACAGAACACCCTCGACGACTTCATGAAGAGCGGTATTACTGATAATCCAACTTTCTCTGATTACTTCATAGAGAATGGTGATTTCTTCCGTCTACAGTCTATCACTTTGGGTTATTCTGTTCCGATGAATGCAGTGAAGAAGATGGGTCTTAGTCGTCTACGTTTCTATGTGACAGGTGAAAACCTCTTCTGTATCACAGGCTATAAGGGTATCGATCCAGAAGTAAGTGTACCAGATAACGTACTGAACTCACCCAGTGACTTCTTCAACAGTTACCCACGACCACGCACTTTCTCATTGGGTGTGAACATTGGCTTTCTAATCTTACCGTAACATTCAACATTATAAGAACATAATTATTATGAAACGATTGAATATTAGCATATCAAATATCCTTCCTGTACGGAAGGCTTGGTTAGGAGTAGGACTGCTCTTGGCAATGGCTTCCTGTACTGACCTTAACGAACAACTCTACGATAAGGTGTCGCAGGATGACTATGGCAAGACTTCTTCTGAGGTAGCAACTATCGTTGGAGGTGCTTACGCTACTCTCCGAGGCTATGGTTCTGGTACTCCTGAGGGCGCAGGTATCATCTGTTATCCTACTTGTGAGTATGTCTTCTTCACACAGGAGTGCTCAAGTGATGAGGCATGTATCCCAACCCGTGGTACAGACTGGTATGATGGTGGTCGCTATCAGCAGTTCCAACGCCACAACTGGGACGCTAAGAACTCTGGTATCCTCTCTGTTTGGCGATATAACTTCACTGGTGTTTCAAAGGTGAATGCCATCATCTATCAGGTAGAACAGAGTGGACTGACCACAGAGGATAAGCAGAAAGTGGAGGCAGAGTTGCGTGGCTTGCGTGCTTACTACTATTACAACCTGCTCGACTGCTTTGGAAACGTACCTGTTGTGACCGACTTCACGCAGAAGGAACTCCCAACGAATACTCCGCGTAAGGATGTCTTTGCCTTCATTGAGAAGGAACTCAAGGAGATTATCCCACTCTTGCCTTCTGGTATTACCTACGGTCGTTTTACCCAGAACGTAGCCAATACGCTCTTGGCACGACTCTATCTTAATGCCGAGGTGTTTACTGGTACGGCTCGTTGGCAGGACTGTCTTGATGCTTGTAATAAGGTTCAAGGCTATTCGCTGACAGCAAATTATAAGGCAAGTTTCGCTATTCAGAACGAGAAATCTCCTGAAATCATCTTTGCAATACCTTACGATCACAAGCAGGGAACCGTAGGTAACTATCTTGCAAGTATGACCTACCACTATAACCAGAAGTTGGCTTTCGACCCAGCTGGCGTTTATCAGTGGTGTGGTAACGGTATCTGCGCACAGCCGGGACTCTACTCATCATTCGATGCGAAGGATGTACGCCGCCAAAGTCTGCTCATCGGTCAGCAGTATAGTGCTAAGGATGGTTCTGAAGTACTGATGGATGATGGCTCACCATTGAACTATACGGAGGAGATTGACAACTTCACCGATGCTGCTAAGAATGCTGGTGCACGTCTGAACAAGTACGAATGGAGTCCTAATGACTCTTGGGAGCGCGACAACGACTGGGTACTAATGCGCTATGCAGAGATTCTGATGATGCAAGCAGAGTGTAACTTCCGTTTGGGTTACACCTCAACAGCACTCACTTATATCAATCAGATCCGTAAGCGTGCAGGCCTTGACGACCTCACAACGCTCACCCTCGATGACCTTGATACAGAATGGAAGCACGAGTTTGTATTTGAGAATCTACGCCGTACAACCAACATCCGCTTTGGAACTTACTTCAAAGCGTGGTGGGAGAAGCCAGCTGATCCTGCCGACAAGCATACGGGTATTTATCCAATTCCACAAGAGGAGTTGAGCAAGAACCCTAACTTAAAGCAGAATCCTGGCTACGAAAGTTAATTTTTGATGGGTTTAGTGTTATAAAGATGCCCAATGGTACGGCAGGGATTTTAGGTCCATGCAGTTGCCATTGGGTTTTAAGGGCTTTATTAGAGAAGCTTTATACAGCTTGGAATAAGCTACTAACGCTTACGAAAACAGCCCCTTTTATGATGCAATAACCCATGTAATACCAAATTAATAACATGACTTTCTCCTATTAGAAAAGCTGTCTGTGGCAAATTACTTTCATGATATTTTTCATCGTGAAAAGAAATATTTATTATCATGAAAATAATTCTTTTCTCTTCATGAAAATAATTCGGAGAAGATGACTTTTTATACTATTAGAGTTTACCTTTATGGTATTTAAAGTTTATCTTTGTGCTAACGAAAGGGCATCTTTTTCAAGCAATAGAAAGTAGGGTAGAGGTGGCAACGTAATAAGTAAAAAATTACCTATACCTACTTAAAGAATGGGAAGGTCAGCTAAGAGAACAATAGACATGATGAAGTTGAAATCAGTATTTACATTTGCAGCTGTCTCAGGATTGCTTTTTGCGTCTTGTGCAGATAGCTATGAGGGTGCACCTAAGAAGACTGAAGCCAGTCAGTTGGCTGGTCAAGTAGTGCCTGTTGCCGTTACGAAGTCAAACACCATGCAGGTATATGCACATTATATGCCTTGGTTTGAAACCACCACATCCAACCCTAAGAACGAAGGAAAGTGGGGTTATCACTGGACAATGAAGAACTGTGACCCTAACAAGACCGATGCTAACGGCAAAAGACAGATAGCTTCACACTATTATCCACAGACGGGTCCTTATGCAAGTGGCGATGAGGCTGTGTTGGATTATCAGTGTTTGCTGATGAAATATGTTGGGATTAGATGGTGTGATGGTCGACTGGTATGGCGTTAATAGTGATAATTCTATCGCCTTACATAAGTCGAATACCGAAGCACTCTTCCGTGCTTTGAAACGTGCAGGGCTCAAGATGAGTGTCGTTTATGAAGACAGAACACCTGAAGGGTGACGGATAAGGTTGGAAACAGTACGTCAGGACTTACGTTATTTTAGCTGAGAACTTCTTTAAAGATGATAGTTATGTGAAGGTTGAGGGTCGTCCATTGTTATTAGATTTCGGTCCTATTCAGATGGAATCACCAAAAGACTGGTATCGTAGTTTCTCTATCCTCACCACAAAACCAATGTTCCTTGTACTGGAAGGAAAGATGGGCAGCGTTAATAATACTACTTATTCAGACAATGCACAAGGTGTTTATACGTGGGTAAATCCTAATCCTAACTATGCTATAGCTAAGGATTATAAGTGCTTTGTAGGCGGTGCTATGCCTGGTTTCTGGGACTATTACAAAGAAGGTGAGGGCGGTACAGGTTATCAGACATACAGTGCTGAGAACGGAGCGTTGTTCCAGCGACAGCTTGATGCAGCCCGACAGGCAGGTCTGAAGTATCTGCAAATAAGCACATGGAACGACTATGGCGAGGGAACTACTATCGAACCAACATTAGAGTATGGGTATAAATACCTCCTCATGTTGCAGAAGTTCACTGGCGTAAGCTATCAACAAGCCGACTTAGAACTTATCTATCGCTGGTATCAAGCACGTGTTGCACAACCTAATAATGTGAAGGTAAAGGAGGCATATAACGCCCTTGTACAATTGAAGACAGGTGAGGCGAAAGCCTTACTTGATGCTGTTAATGGTAAGAATTAATATTATTAAAATCTCAATAAATGAAAACAGAACGTTTTAAAAATCTCTTTTTAGTGCTGTGCTTTGCACTTCTTCCAATGGCAATGATAGCAAAGCAGGAAGCTACGGTAAGTTCACCTTCGGGCAATCTGACGCTGACAGTGGGTGTTGATAAGGCTGGACGACCTTATTATTCTTTGCGTCGTGGTGGGGAAGTAATCCTTTTCCCTTCAGCTTTGGGAATGAAATTGAAAGATGGAAGTCTTGATAGTGAATTCCGTGTTGTGGCTTTTGCAAGAGCTACAAAGGACGAAACGTGGCGCCAACCATGGGGAGAAGAAGTTGATGTGCGCAACCATTATAACGAGTTGACTATGAAGTTGGCACAGAAGAAAGGACTGCAGCGACAGCTGAATATCGTCTTCCGTGTCTTTGACAATGGTATGGGCTTCCGTTATGTATTCCCAGAACAAAGCAGTTGAAGGACTTTGTCATCACGGATGAGGCTACAGAATTCTGCTTTAAAGGTGATCCAGAGGCATGGACGATGCCATACGATGTTGCTTACTATGAAGGACTGTGGACAAAGGAACATCTGAGTAAGAAAGGAAAGGTGTGTACTCCTGTTACTATCGAGGCGAAACCAGACCTTTATATGATGCTTCACGAGGCAAATCTGACAGACTATTCTTCGCTGAATGTTAAGCTTGTAGAGACAAAAGATGGTAATGTAAGATTGAAGGCTGAGTTAGTTCCATGGTCAAATGGCGACTTGGTACGTGCAAAAGCTCCTTTCGTCAGTCCTTGGCGTATGTTGTCAGTGGAGAATAAGGCGGGTGGTTTGGTTACAAACCGTGTCATGTTAAACCTCAATGACCCTTGTAAGATTAAGGATACATCATGGATTACAACAGGAAAGTATGTAGGTGTGTGGTGGTCTTACCACATGCAGACAGCGACTTGGGCTCCCGGTCCTAAGCATGGTGCCACAACCGAGAATACAAAACGCTATATCGACTTTGCTGCAAAGCATGGTTTCAAGGGCGTATTGGTTGAAGGTTGGAACTATGGATGGGAGAACGATTGGGGTAAGGAAGGTGATAAATTCAGCTTCACAAAGGCTTATCCTGATTATGACTTTGAGGGATTGCAGAAGTATGCACTATCAAAGGGTGTCTCACTCATTGCTCACAACGAGACAGGTGGTGCTGCAAAGAACTATGAGAACCAGTTGGAAGAAGCCTTCTCTCTCTATGAGAAGATGGGCATCAAGGCTATTAAGACGGGTTATGTCAATAATCTAATGGACGATAAAGAGCACCAACACTCTCAATATGGTGTGCGTCACTATCGCAAGGTGATAGAGGCTGCAGCCCGACATCACATTATGGTGGTTAATCATGAGCCTGCTATGCCAACAGGTTTACAGCGTACTTATCCAAACCTCATTGCCAGTGAGGGTGTTAGAGGACAAGAGTGGAATGCTTGGGACGGCAATGGTGGCAATCCTCCTTACCATCTTTGTGTGCTTCCTTTCACCCGTCAATTGGCTGGACCGATAGACTTTACGCCAGGAATCTTTAATCTTGAAGGTAAGGTTTTCCCTAATACGCATCCACATACAACACTTGCTAAGCAGTTGGCTGAGTATGTTGTTATTTATACTCCATGGCAGATGGCAGCCGACGAAATCGAAAACTACAAGGATCAACCAGCCTTTGCTTTCATCGAGGCAATGCCTTCTAACTGGCAAAAGACTGTGATTCCTATGGCGGAGATAGGGAAGTATATTGTTACAGCACGTAAAGATCGTGATAGTGAGAACTGGTTTGTAGGAGGTATGAGTGACGAGAATGCACGTGATATCAAGTTGAAACTCGACTTCCTTTCACCTGGTACAAGTTACAAGGCTATCATCTATAAGGATGGTCCTGATGCTGAATACGATAAGAATCCATACTCTATGACGATTGAACAGCAGGTGGTTAACAACGAAACAGTACTTAACTTGCACTTGGCTAAGAGTGGTGGTTTTGCCATTCAGTTGGTTTGTTTGAAGTAAGAAAATACTTTCCAAGATGATTATCAAGCCTTGATGACAAGATTATCGGGGCTTGGTAATCATTTTTGTATTATTGGGTAAATGTCTACCATTATGTAATTGGTTATTAATGCCTTATTATATCTCTTATCATGCCAATCATGATTCTTCATAACCCTTTTCTATCTCTGTGTTTATATCCCGCACATAATGTGCGGAGGGTTAGCACGAGTGGTGCGGGGTATTAGCACGGATGGTGCGGAGCGTTAAACACGATGCAATACGTTGTTAGTATAGTTATTGTATATCATAGAAATGATAGGAAAGAATACCTTAATAATAAGAAATATACATATTGTGGTCTAATGATTGATTTGGGTTTAAGTTGTTTTTCACTTTTTAAAACTTGTATTATAAGAATATTTTTCGTTAGTTTTGCATTGTATAATGCGCACATAGATTAGATCGTAAAACACTACTGGTTAGGGTGATTGATAATGATTTTATTGATGTTGTTTGTTGTAATGGGAAACAACTTTGTATTACATCTATATCATCTTTGCAGCCGTAAAAACATAGAGAATATGAAAATTAATAAGTTAATCTTTACTTTAGGTATGATGGCTATTGGCGTAACCGCACATGGTCAGACCTCAACGATATCGGGTGTATTACTCGATTCTTTGACCCATGAGGGTGAACCATACGCCACTATCAGAGTCTACAAAGGTAAGAAAAGCGAGACACCAGTGGCTATGTCGGTGACAGCAGAGGATGGGAAAGTTCTCTCAAAAGGTAACGGGACAAGGTAACTATCTTATCTCCTTCACTTCAATGGGTCGTAAAGAGATTGTGCGTAGGGTACAACTTACAGAGGCTGGAGGCACAATCGACCTCGGAAACCTCCTTGTTCAAGACGATACAAAGCAGCTGAAAGGTATTGAGGTTGTGGCTCAGAAGCCACTTGTAAAGATGGAAACTGACAAGATGACCTACGATGTACAAAGCGACAATGATGTCAAGACAAACACCGTACTTGATATGTTGCGTAAGGTTCCGATGGTAACAGTGGACGGACAGGACAACATCACCGTCAATGGACAAGGTTCCTTCAAGGTCTATGTGGACGGAAAACCTAACGTAATGTTCTCTTCTAATCCCTCACAGATATTCAAGGCGATGCCTGCTTCGGCTGTAAAATCAATCGAAGTGGTCACAAACCCCGGTGCAAAATATGATGCAGAAGGAGTCGGAGGTGTGCTGAATATCATTATGAATGGCGGTGATGGAAAGAGCAAGACAAAGATGAACGGATATAATGGTAGTGTCGCTCTTAGCTTAAGTAACAGGGGTTCTCGTACCACAACCTTCTTTAGCGGACAGCAAGGAAGGCTTACCTATAGTGCCAATGTTATGGGAACGAAAGGCAAGATGAACGGTACTGAAACCGAGATACGCCGTACTTCATCTGATGGGTCTACTATGTCCTATTGGCAAAAGGGCAATACAAACATCAATTTTACGATGGCTAACATTAGCTTAGGCTATGAACTCGACTCTATGAGTAATATTGGCGCTACCTTCGGGTTGACTGGTCACACGATGAAAAACGATGGTCACCCTACGACAACCTTCTCTGGTGGAAGCTACGGAACCGGTTTCACGTATGGAAATGAGATGACGATGGAGAATAAAAACATGTCGTTCAATGGTAGTGTTGACTATCAACGCTTCTTTAATAAGGCACGTACAAGTAGTCTGACGCTGAGTTATCTCTTCACAACCTCACCTGCAGAAAACAACAATCGACGCATTTATGATGCCTTACCAGCAGGTGTGTCGATCCCTTTAATAGACCTTTATTCGGCTGCAAAGATGCGTGGAACGGAGCATACTGTGCAGGTTGACTTTACGACTCCATTAGCAAAAGGACAGACATTGAGTACTGGTTTGAAATTTATCTCTCATCGCAACTCATCTGACTCTAAGTTCTATGACATCACAGGAGGTACAGAAGTCTATAATGCAGCTAACAGTGTGGACTATAAGAACACACAGAGTATCTTGGCTGAGTATGCCGAGTACAGTGCGACAATGGGTAAGTTCGGTGCAAAGGCAGGCTTACGTTATGAACATACGTGGGAGAAGGTGAACTTTATTGTTGGTTCTGGTGCCGACTTTAAGAAGAATTATGGAAGTCTTGTTCCCTCTGCCAGCCTCAGTTATAACATCTCTGGCGGAGTCAATTTAGGCTTGAATTATAACATGCGCATAAGCCGCCCGGGTGTTAGTTACCTCAACCCATATACATTGATCGTTCTAACCCAACGGTCTTGAGTTACGGTAATCCAAACTTGTCAGTAGAGAAGAGCCACAATGTTAGCTTAGTATTCAATTACTTCACACCGAAGTTTATGATGAATATGACGCTTGGTGAAGCTTTTGCCAACAACCAGATTGAGCAGTATTCGTTTATGAACGGAACAGTGCTGAACACAACTTATGGCAATATCGTGCGTAGTCGTTGGACCAATTTCAGCACCTTTATGAATTATGCTGTCACCACTAAGACACGTATCATGCTTAATGGAGGAGTTGACTATGGAGATATTCGTTCAGAGCAGTTGGGCGAACACAACTTTGGATGGCAAGCAAGCGCATTCTTAGGTGTACAACAAACCTTCCCATGGAAGCTGAATTGGAGTATATTTATGGGTGGACTGACAAAGAAACGTTCATTGCAGGGATATAATGGAGGTTTTAATATGTTCACATCAACCCTCTCAAAGAGTTTTATCAAGGACAAACTCAACCTTAGCTTGATGTATTTCGTACCGTTGACAGGCAAGATGCACATCAAGCAATACAGCCATGGTGCTAACTTCGAGAACCACATGAATATCACGATACCAGCACAACACGTGGCATTAACCATCACTTGGAATTTTGGAAACACTAAGAAGCAGTTCCAAACACATGAGAGTAAGATTTCAAATGACTTCCAAGAGAAGAAGAATGACCAACAAATGAATGGTGTTGGAATGGGTGCTGGCACTGGTATGTAGCCCTATTGCCGAATTATTTTCATGAAAATAAATATTTCTTATCATGAAGAAAAATATTTCTTGTCGTGAAAATAATTCTTTTTGTTCATGAATAAAATTCATAGTTGTGGTCTTTTTGTACGATGAACATACGTAGAATGTAGGTTTTCCACATGTTTATTCTACGTAAAAAGAGCATAGAAGCGATATCAAGGTGTTTTGATATCGCTTTTTCCTTTTCTTGTATCTTGTAATAATTTGTTATTAAGCGTGTTAATGGTCACACAAACTTGTGTCACACAAACTTGTGTCACACAAACTTGTGTGAATAGTCGTTAGTTGATTTACAGTTGCTTATAGAGTAGGTAATATCTATCAGCCTATATTATAGAAGTTAGGGATGCATCATGACGCATCCCTAACTTTGGTTATTTATAAAGGAGTTTCTTTTTTATTATCTAAAAGGAAATAGTTACTCGGTTATCATCTTACGTGATACACGTAGGAGGATGACGAAGAGGATAGCTGCTGTGATGAAACCAGCGATGGCATCAATAAGGTAATGCGCTTGGATATAAACTGTTGCACAGCAAAGTAGGAGATAGAAGGGTGCTAAAATTGCCAAAAGCTTATAATTACGATCGTGCCAAAGGAGCAACATACAGATAGTGCTGACACCAACGTGTGAGCTTGGGAAAGCTGCGGTAGGACGTTCGCCAGCTGCCTTAGCATCCTCAACGAGGTGATAGAAGATGCCATCAGTATATCCGGGGCTTGGTAAACACTCCTGATGATGGTTGAAGTAGTCGTGAACATTAGGGAAGATACCCGCTGTCACGTTCTGTAAACCAATCGCCTTGTAATAGAAGGTAGGTCCTGTTACAGGCACGAAGATGAATATGATGTAATAAATAAAGAACGAAGAGAGGATGATGAAAGTAGCTCTATTGAACTCCTTATAGTACCATCCGAAGTAATAAACAGCTGTTGCGGCTATCATTGGATAGTAGGCAGCATAGCCCATGTCGAACAACTCGCTAAAAACAGGACCTGGCAAAGCCTTTGAGAAGAGCAATGCTGGCTGACAACCAAAGAGGTCTTGCTCCCATTGAGCAAAGAGATGGTCGAGGTTGGGCAGGTGTCTATTGATTTCAAAAGTATCGGGATACCACCATGCAAGCAGTCCTAATTGTACGCCAACACGTAAGAAACGAGTCGCTCTACACGGAGCTATGCGGTAGACAAGCCACATTGCAGCAGTCAAGGCAACGATGCGTAGACGGCCGAAGATCATTGCTTGTGGGTTGTCTATGGTGGTGTACATAAAGAAGATGACGATGAGTGTCAACACCAAGTATGCCATTACCACCCATTCGTATGCCATAAGTCCCTTTACGGGCTTCTTTTCTAATTTAAATAAGTCTATGATGAATTGTTTCATTGTTTGTTGTTATTGGGCTTATTAGACCTATTAGCCTTATTAGCCTAATTGGGCCAATAAGGCTAATAATAATTAGCTATTTTATAGCCAGCCTTCTTTTTTATACCATTCTATCGTCTCTTTCACACCTCGTTTGAGGTCGTACTCAGGCTTATAACCTAATTCTTCAATCGCAGGGCGGATGTTACAACGCCAGTTACGCTGTTTTAGAATCTGGTATTTGTCGTTGTTTAAAGCCGAAATCTTACCTGTCGCATGTCCGATAAGGTCGCCAAAGAACGTGACAACACGTAATACCCATATTGGAGCTGTGATGCGAATCCACCAAGGACGACCTAACTCCTCGTGGATAAGGTCGCTAAAGGTAGTACTCTGGTAGACCTTTCCATCACTTAGGAAGTAGGCACTGCCTATCTTTCCGTGCTCAAGTGCAAGAAAGGTAGCTTGCACAACGTCCTTAACATATACGAAGGTGATATCCTGCTGCTTATAGCCAACAGCGAAGTCGCTATGCCCCTTGATGCTTTTTGCCATTAGGAAGTAATCCTTCTCACGTGGTCCATACACACCAGTTGGGCGCAAGATGATATAAGGGAAGGACGAAGGCAACAACTGTTCAGCTTCCAACTTACTCTTACCGTAGGCTGTGTTAGGCTGTGGAGTATCTGTTGGCTCTATCTCTTTATAAGGTTGTTGTTCTCTGATAGCGCCAAAGATACTAAGACTTGAGAGGAAAACAAAACGCTCCAAAGGCTGATTAAGCGCTTGAAGAGCCTCTACAAAGTTGCGCGTACCATCTCGATTGACGTGGAAGAAATCCTCCTTATTCAAGCATTTTGTCACACCAGCGGCATGAACAACATAGTCAAACTGATGTCCAGAGAGCTGTTCTTTTAGTTTATCGACAGATGAGAAGTCTAATTCTATGAAATAAATCCGTTCATCTTGGAGGTATTCTCGTGAGGAACTACGGCGTACTACCGCCCAAGTTTCCATACCCCTGCGCAGTGCTTCCTCCACGATAAAAGAGCCAATGAAGCCCGATGCGCCTGTTATAAGTATCTTTTTCATTAAAAATTTCGTTGCAAACGTTTGCAAAGATACAAACTTTTTCGTTACTTTGTGGAAAATAACAAAACTCAAGTTTCGGTTTTTAGATGTTTTGTATGTAATGAACTGCATTACAACTAAGTATCAAACTGTTTTGTCTCGGACTACCGGACAGATGCTACGGCTATTTCGGACGATTTGTCCGAAGCCTCCGGACAATGATGTCCGATGGCTTTTAGGACTGCTTAGGATAACCTTTACTTGAGCTTCAAACTACTAATTCCACTATGAGGAAAGAAAAGAAAAGCAGCAAGCGATTGACCAAGAAGCAGCTTGCAGAGAAACTCATAAGTTTCTTTCAGACACAACCCGACGAGACATTTAGCTTTAAACAGATATTTCATGCACTCAAGTTGACCACTCATCCAGCCAAAATGTTGGCGATAGATGTGATGGAGGAATTGGCGTGGGACGACTTCCTGGCAAAGGTTGGAGAGAGTGCTTACACGTTGAATACCAAGGGACAGGTGCAAGAGGGTACCTTTATCCGTAAGGCGAATGGTAAGAATACATTCCTGCCAGAGGATGGTGGTACACCAGTCTTTGTCTCTGAGCGTAATTCTATGGCGGCTTTGAATGGCGACCAAGTGAGAGTTCAGTTCATGGCACGCCGCCAGAATCATATCAAAGAGGCAATGGTCATCGCGATACTGCAACGGAAGAAAGACACCTTCGTTGGAAGGTTGCGTGTCGAGAAGGACATTGCCTTTCTTGTAACACAGGAGAATCTCTATATTCACGATATCCTTATCCCTAAGAAGAAACTGAAGGGAGGAAAGACAGACGACCGTGCTTTGGTGAAGATTACTAAGTGGCCTGATGCCGACCATAAGAACCTTGTGGGCGAAGTGGTGGACGTCTTGGGTGAAGCTGGTGACAATGATGTAGAGATGAACACCATCCTTGCACAGTATGGATTGCCATATAAGTATCCAAAACGTGTCGAGGATGCTGCCGAAAAGATTAGTGCTGAGATCACAGCGCAGGACTATGCGGAGCGTGAAGACTTCCGTGACGTATGGACTTGTACGATTGATCCACGTGATGCGAAGGACTTTGACGATGCACTTTCTATCCGAAAGCTGAAAAACGGACAGTGGGAAGTGGGCGTACATATTGCAGATGTGTCACATTATGTCAAAGAAGGCGATATTATTGACCGTGAAGCACAGCAGCGTGCAACGTCGGTTTATCTTGTAGACCGCACTATTCCAATGTTGCCAGAGCGTCTTTGTAACTTCATCTGTTCGCTCCGTCCAGACGAAGAGAGAAGCTCGCTTTCAGTTGTATCTTCAACCTTGACGAGGATGCAAACGTAAAGGCTTATCGCATTGTGCACACGGTTATCAAGTCGAATCGTCGTTATGCCTACGAAGAGGCACAGCAGATTCTGGAAGACAACGGTGTTGTTGATGGTACAGGTGAGCCTGCACCAGACCCAGGAAAGGCTGGATATAAGGGCGAGAATGCCGAACAAATCGTTACGCTCGACCGTCTTGCAAAACTGATTCGTGCTCGTCGTATGAAGGCAGGAAGTGTGAAGTTCGATTCAGAAGAACTCCACTTCGATATTGATGAGAAGGGTAAGCCAATCCGTTGTTACTTTAAGCGTTCAAAGGATGCCAACAAGTTGATTGAAGAGTTTATGCTCTTGGCTAATAAGACAGTAGCTGAAAGCGTCGGAATCGTGAAGAAGGGCAAGAAAGCAAAGACCCTTCCTTATCGTGTTCATGACAATCCTGACCCACAGAAGTTCGAGAACTTGCGTGAGTTCTCAGCCAAGTTCGGTTATAAACTTAAGTCTGCCAGCACGAAGGGTGCCACTGCTCGGGCATTGAATAAGCTGATGGACGAGGTACAGGGCACTCGTGAAGAGAAGGTGATACAGACGATTGCACTCCGTTCGATGATGAAAGCGAAATATACTACGCATAACATCGGTCACTTCGGACTTGCTTTTGATTATTACACCCACTTTACTTCGCCTATTCGTCGATATCCAGACACGATGGTTCATCGCTTGATAACACGCTATCAGAACGGCGGTCGCTCGGCTAATAAGGACCATTACGAGGAGCTTTGTGAGCATTGTTCAGACATGGAGCTCGTTGCACAGAATGCTGAACGCGACTCTATCAAGTATAAGATGGTTGAGTTTATGAGCGAGCATATCGGTGAATGCTACGATGCACATATCTCTGGAATTCAGAGTTTTGGTATCTATGCGGAGATAGATGAGAACCATTGCGAGGGTATGATTCCTATGCGCGACCTCGATGATGACTATTACGACTTCGATGAGAAGAACTATTGTCTTGTTGGTCGTCGTCGTCACCACGTCTACCAGCTTGGTGATCCTATCCGCATTCAGGTGGCTAAGGCTGATTTAGAGCGTAGACAGCTTGACTTCGCACTTGATGATGGTCGCCCATTGAAGGCAAAACAAACTGCTGCAGAGTATGCTGTAAATAGGAAGAACGACCGAAAGAGCAGCAAGCGTGGTAGCAAGAGTCGCAGAAGAAAGTAGTACTAAGGTGCGACGAAAGATATTCTTTTCACACAAAGAAGAACTATGGAACTCATGGAGTCATAGTGGAGGAATCGTACTGGGCGTAGTGTTTGGTACGATTTCCTTGTTTGGTGCTTCCGTGAGACGAATGGTTGGGCAACAGCAGGTGTGATATTATATCTTATTGGGATGCTTTTCAGTTACATCACGTCGACAGCTTATCATGCACTCTCTGCCCATTCTGTATGGAAAGAACGACTGAGAAAATGGGATCATGCCGCCATCTATTGGCATATAGCAGGTTCTTATTCGCCCATAACACTGATAGCCTTGCGCAATCACGGTGCTTGGGGCTGGGGCTTGTTTGCCTTTGTATGGCTCTGTGCTTTGCTCGGTACTATCTCATCCTTCCGAAAGTTGCGTGACCATAGTAACTTAGAAACGCTGACATTCATCGGTATGGGGTTATCAGTATTGGTCGCCTTCAAACCATTAGTTGATGCTTTAGAAACGCAATCGCTCGTCTGGATCTTTGCAGAAGGAGTCATGTATATTACCGGTGCATTGTTTTATTCACTCAACAAGCGTAAGTATATGCACACAGTATTCCACTTCTTCGTCCTTGCAGGCAGCATTTGTCATATCATAGCTGTGTGGGGTATCCTAATGGAATACATATAATTTGCACTCATATAAACCCTAAAAGCAATGTTGAAACGTAGTTTCTTGTTCTCCATAATCTTTATTCTTGCAGTTGTGAATACGCAAGCACAGGAACGACAATACACTCGTCTGAAAGGCTATTATCGTGTCTATCAGGCTACAAACTCCATGCTTAGTTATTTCATTGATGGTATGATGGAGTTTTATATACCGCTTTCTGACACGACTGCTGAGGCTTCGGAAGGAAAGAAAGGTTCACCTTTCGTGGAGCGGAAATTCTTGGGTGAGCGTCGTCGTAAGGCTCCGAAAGCCAATGGCGATGATACCTTTGTGCGCATTTCATTACCTAATCTGGAACGACAGACCCTCCTAACAAGTATAAACAGCGAGGAATATTCCACTCGTAACAATGGGGATGTCTATCGATGGGCGGACAAATGCGGTAAGATAAGCAAGGAAAAGTGGAAGATTAATGGGAAGACAGAGGTTATTACAACCATCGAAATGGATGAACTCGTTGGACAACCAAAACACGAAGTAGATATGAGTCAGCTGCGTATGTATGGTATTGTGGCTCGTATGACACAGTATGATGAGAGCGAGAGTTACCTATCTAACAATCTTCTCCTTGCCTCACAGAAGCATCAAACCTTCTTTGCGCACTACCGTGGAGAGGATGACGACGAGCGAATAGACGTCTGGAGCGAGTTCTATGTGTCGGACCGTATGACCATTACTGAGAGTGAACTCAAACGTATTAAGAAGGAGAAGAACAGCGTTTGGACTTTCTCTATCCCTGCTGTTGTTCCACCATTAGACAAGGAAGTGGCTGAGGCTTGGACCAAGATGGTGGAGTATTGAGCAAGAGAGGATGTTAAGGAGTTAAGGAGTGAAAGGGAGTGAGAGGAGTTAAGACAAATGTTCTATAGTTAACTTAGCGATTGTTTTTAGTACTGGTTATGGGATAATGCAGCATTATCAAGAACCAAGTGCAAGACAGAAACGGTAATATTGAATTGAAGAATGAAGAAAAGTATCTTTATATTCTTGGCATGTTTAGTGTTAGTAAGCTGTGGGCAGCAACGGAGCAACATCTCTTTTCCAGAGGAGAAGTTCACTATCGACCTGCGACTCCCTACTACTCCAGTGAAAGACCAAGGGTCGAGTTCGCTCTGCTGGGCCTATGGTATGCTTGCAACCCTTGAGACAGAGCATATCATGCGGGGTGATTCTATAAACCTAAGTCCTGACTATGTGGCACGTATGTATCTTAGTGAGCAGGCAAATCGGCGTCGTTTACTCCCTAATAAGGTCGTTCAGAAGGAAGCTGGTATCACAACGCGTGGCATGTGTACCATGGCACTCGACCTTATACAAACCTATGGTTTGCAGCATTATGATGCTTATCGTCATAAGCCAGATATGGACTATAACGTTCTTTGTCGTAAGTTGGATAAGGGCAATGATGCGGAGAAACTATTGGATAAGTACATTGGTCCGCTACCCAATCAGGTCTTTTATGTTGGGCGCATTATACACTCCATTAGAGTTTGCACATAGTGTATGCACTGATGATGAGTACATAGCACTAACCAGTTTCACACATCATCCTTACGGACAATACTTTCCTTTGGAAGTACCTGATAATTACTTCCATAACACTTTCCTTAATGTTCCACTCGACACGATGATGAATCGCATTGTTCAGAGTTTACGTTCAGGGCACCCTGTGTGCTGGGAAGGTGACATATCAGAGCCTGGTTTCTTATTCGGAAATGGCTTTGCTGTGTTGAAACATGAAGACAAAAAGGTGACAGCAGAGCGTCGACAGGCTTCTTTTGAAGCGCATCGCACAACCGATGATCACGTCATGGAAATCGTTGGATTGGCTCACGACCAACACGGCCGTCGCTTCTTCCTCTGCAAGAATAGTTGGGGAACAGCCAATCGCTACCATGGTTTTATGTTCTTAAGTGAGAACTATGTGCGCATGAAGACCATTGCCGTGGTGCTTCGAGCTATTTAATACAAATACAATACAAGGTGATAGGGACTGAGCACTCAGCCCCTATTTTTGTTACTATACCCACGAGAGCAGCCCAACTAAGCCTTAACAGCCACAGAATAAGCCTAATGCGTTCTAAGTATCAGCTCACCTCCTGTCTGCATCACAGGGACCTCAACCTCCGAAGAATACTCCTCATAATTAAACTCTCCATATGGTCGACGATACAAGCTAAGCTTACTGTTCTGCTCAACTGCACATGAGATCTCCACCGTCTGACTATGTGTATTCTTCAGTTTCACGGGTTGGTAAAAGTTTAAATAGCCTCTTGCTTGATTAAAATCCTCCGGTATTTGATTCTCCATACCATACCAGACTTTATTACAAATGGCAAAGCTATCCTTCTCGTTAATAGTCCCATTCGTTTCTATCCTTACCTTCACAAGCTGCTTGCGAGGGATGAATATATTCTGCTCATACACCTGTCCTTTCTGTAAACGACCTGGCACTATATAATACGAATAGAAGATCTTTTTCTCACTCAACGGATGTACTGCTGTGATATCAGTAGGTAATAGATACACTTTATCATCCAACTTACTCAAATCCAACGTCATCTGTAGAGAGTAGAAGGTGCCTACTTCAGCTGAATCAGTGGTCAAAGACTTTAATTCTTTGTCGTTTAAGTTGAAAAACATTATGTAGTTACCATCCTTATCCGTCGTTGCTTTGGCCTTATGATAAACCTTAGTAGAATAATAATCATACATAATCATATAATCCAACTTTATTTCTATGTTAGGAATTGGCTGTCCGTCTGGCGTTTTAGCAACCCCTTTAATAATCAAACTCTTAGGATCTGGCTTATCAATAAAGTCATCTTCTTCAGAATGACAGCTTGCCAATAGCAACATAACTACTGGTAAAGCAAGTAGATACAATAATACCTTCTTCATAATCTATTCATTTTTAGTTTTAAGTTAAGTCGTTTTTAGATATCATAGCTTTAATATGATACCATCCTTCTATATTGATTTCGATTTCACAAAGGTATGTAATATTTGAAAAACAAGCAAGATGATTGCTTGTAAAAATATGATTTTAAGGATTTATACACCATGAAGGGTAGTGGAAATATGCGTATTAGCAAACCCTATTCACAATAATAAGCGGTCAAACATTGCAAGGTTTATAATTTATTTTCATGAAAATAATTCTTTTTCTTCATGAAAATAAATATTTCTTTTCACGTAAATAATTATTTTTTCTTCATGAAAAATAATTCGCAGAAGGTGAACTCTACTACTGCTTTATTCCCACTTATGCAGGCTGTTTTCATGTGATTTGAAAATTAAAAAGGGGCATATTTGCCCTCAATATCTTCTGTCGTCAGTTGTTTGAAACCTACTTTATAAGTAGCTGACGCGCAAACTCCCAAATGACAATACCAGTTGTTACACTTACATTCAATGAGTGTTTGGTGCCGAACTGTGGAATTTCAAGGCAGCCGTCGCTCATATCCACGACACTTTGCTTTTACACCTTTCACCTCATTACCCATGACGATAGCGTAGTGGGGGTGTTGGGTGTTGGGTGTTGGGTGTTGGGTGTTGATTGTTTGTTGGGTTCTCTGTGTTGAGCTCCTGCAGCTTTGTTGATCCTTCCACTTGTTCTACGCTATACACGAATACGCCTTGACGGTGGAGTTCTTCGATGGCATCTTCTGTACGTTCAAAGTAACGCCATTCAACTGAGTCCTCACCACCGAGTGCTGTCTTATGAATCTCTGCGTTAGGGAGGTGTGGCGGTAATACCGCATAGATAGACAGCTTCTACACGGAAAGCATCAGCCGAACGGAAGACACTTCCCACATTATATAACGACCGCACATCGTCTAATACAACGATGAGTGGCAGTTTATCAACTTCCTTGAACTCTTCAAAGGGAAAGCCTATTCATCTCGATTGTGCGTAGTTTTTCTCATAAAGGAAAAAAATAAAACTCATCCATACTACCAGCCCCTCCCCTTCCCCTCCCCCATAGGGAGGGGCGTGAATACCGAGATACCCCTACGTTGTGGAGAGTTCTTTTAGGCTCTTTATAAAATAGTATGTCAGCGTATATATGGTTTTTGTTATCTGCACTCCCCTCCTTTCGGAGGGGTTGGGGGAGGCTCCTCTTACTGCAAACTAAACCCTACAGCATACGCCTTAATCTTTGTCACCATAGACAGCAAGCCGTTGCTACGTGTAGGTGAGAGATGCTGGCGGAGACCTATCTTGTCAATGAAATACAGGTCAGCATCGATAATCTCTTGTGGAGTATGATTGCTTAACACACGTATGAGAAGGGCAATGATTCCCTTTGTGATGAGTGCATCAGAGTCAGCAGTGAAGATAAGTTTACCATCTACATTGTCACACTGCAGCCATACACGGCTCTGACAACCATCAATGAGGTTCTGCTCGTTCTTATACTGCTCCTCTAATGGCTCTAACTCGTTACCCAAGTCAATGAGCATTTGGTATTTATCCATCCAATCAGTGAAGTCCTCAAACTCACCAATTACTGCATCTTGTGCTTCGTTTATTGTCATAATTGCCTTATTTTAATTCAGAATTCATAATTCAAAATTCATAATTATGATTACTTCTGTGTGCAGAGTTTATTGCTACAAGCAACTTACTATATTGTTATTTACCATATAATATTAACCAATAGAAGTAATCATCGTTGTGAATTTGGATTGTGAATTATGAATATTAATTCAGAATTACCATAGTAATCATAATTATGAATTGTGAATTATGAATTTTGAATTAATACTAATCATAATTATGAATTGTGAATTCTGAATTATTAATTTATTTTTGTTACTAACTTAAACAGTTTATCATTCGGGCGCACCTTGTCCGGTACAGGGATTGAAACACGCCAACCTTGTTCTGCTTTATCAACAGGATTGAGGTCGTAACGGATTTCTTCAGCATTGAGGAACATAGCTCCAGTGCTGTTACCAGTGATAAGAAGCTTCTCTCCCTTTACGAAGGTGTTAGCCTCAACAGCCACCTCAGCTACGCCAAGACGAGAGAAATACTTTATCACCTTACCGATGAGCACCTTCTTCTCTGTAGCCTTATTGCCATAATCCTTTGTCCATTCGCCCATCTTCTGACCTTGATAGTAGCCATCCCAGAAGCCACGGTTGAAGACTGTTGAGAGTCGTTCGTCCCACTGGTCCTTCTTTTTCTTCGGTGAAGGTACCATCAGTACGCTCTCGATAGCCTCCTTGTAGCAGCTAACAACGGTGTGAACATACTCTGGTCCACGCGCACGACCCTCAATCTTAAACACCCGTACACCAGCATCCATCATCTTATCAATGAAGCGAACGCTCTTTAAGTCCTTAGGACTCATAATGTACTTGTTGTCAATCTCTAACTGATTGCCCGTCTCATTGTCTGTAACCGTATAGCTACGACGGCATATCTGAGTACAAGCACCACGATTAGCAGAGCGGTTAGAGTCGTGAAGACTCATATAACACTTGCCCGAAATTGCCATACAGAACGCACCATGGCAGAACATCTCGATACGAATAGGCTGTCCCTTGGTCCACAGATATTCTGTTTGATAATCTGTTCGTGTATCTCCTTTACCTGATCCATGTTCAGCTCGCGTGCCAATACGGCAACATCAGCAAACTGAGCGTAGAACTTTAGGGCGTCAATATTAGAGATATTCAGCTGTGTTGAGAGGTGAACCTCAACCCCCACCTGACGGCAATACATCATTACAGCAACGTCACTGGCGATGACAGCGGTGATATTTGCAGCCTTAGCAGCATCGATAATCTCGTGCATCGTCTCAATATCCTCGCCATAGATGACAGTGTTTACAGTCAGATAAGTTTGTATTCCCTTTGCGTTACAGGTCTCGGCAATCTCCTTGAGGTCGTCGATGGTGAAGTGGTTAGCTGAATGCGAACGCATATTCAGCTTCCCAATACCGAAGTAAACAGAGTTAGCTCCGGCATTGATGGCAGCTGCGAGCGACTCTCGTGAGCCTACAGGTGCCATTATCTCAAAATCATTTGTATTCTTGTTCATTGTTTTATTTTCATTACCAGGCAGTTATCAGACATTGAGTTTATCAGTAACCTTTAGCCTACTTATCTCTATGCTTTTACTGACCTGTAGCTATCCTTTATTTATTGTGAATGTGTCTAATCGGTCTGCAAAGGTACGGAAAATATCCGATAAAGGGCGTAAACGAGTTTGTAAGTTTTGCAAATCTTACTATCTGATCAACCTAAATGCCGTTTGTATAGCCCTTCTTGATAATAAGTTCCACCTATATTGGTGATATACTGTAGGATGTTTATCCCTCCGCACGTGTGGTGCTAAGCCTCCGCACCACATGTGCTAAACCTTCGCACCACTCGTGCTGAGCCTTAACACATTGGTTGAATATAAGTAAGACACAGCATAATTGTCGTGATAAAAGGAATGATATATCACTGGCAAAAACTTGTATGAGAAATGTTTATCAAGCGACTTAATTAGATAAAAAAAGACCGTGTTAGCACGCCATAAGACTCAAATAGTCAGAACGTTTTTTTCAGTTGTATGCGATAAATTTAGTATCTTTGCATGCTAAATTTTTTTCGAGATAACAACAGAATGAAGAAACTATATATTGAGACATACGGCTGCCAAATGAATGTGGCAGACTCTGAGGTCGTGGCTTCAGTCATGAAGATGGCAGGCTATGACGTATGTGAGAATGAGGATGAAGCAGACGCAATCTTCCTTAATACCTGTTCTGTACGTGAGAACGCAGAGAACAAGATATACAATCGTTTAGAGGCTTTTGCACGCAGAGCAGAAGAAAGGGCGCGACCTTATCTTGGGCGTGTTAGGATGTATGGCAGAGCGAGTAAGAGACGACTTAATTCAAAATCACCACGCCAACCTTGTGTGTGGTCCTGACTCTTACCTCAACTTGCCTGATATGATAGCACAGTGTGAGAACGGTACGAATGCTTTGGATATCGAACTCTCTACCACTGAGACCTATCGTGATGTTATCCCACAGCGTATTGGTGGCAATAGAGTGTCGGGCTTCGTTAGTATCATGCGTGGTTGCAATAACTTCTGTCACTATTGTATCGTACCTTTCACACGTGGTCGGGAGCGTTCTCGTGATGTAGAGAGTATCTTGAAAGAGGTTAAAGACTTGCACGATAAGGGCTTTAAGGAGGTTACACTCTTAGGTCAGAACGTCAATTCATACGGCTTGTTGCCTAATGGTAAGCGTCCAGAGAATGGTGTTTCCTTTGCAGAATTGTTACATAAGGTGGCACAGAGCGTACCAGATATGCGTGTGCGCTTCACGACTTCTAATCCAGAAGATATGACAGAGGATATCATTGAGGCAGTAGCTACCGAACCTAATCTCTGTAATCATATCCACTTCCCTGCACAGAGTGGTAGTAATAGTGTGCTGAAGGTGATGAATCGTAAATATACACGTGAGGACTACCTTGAGAAAGTAGCTGCTATTCGTCGTCTTGTTCCTGATTGTGGATTGACAACTGATATCTTTATTGGTTATCATAATGAGTCAGAAGAAGACTTCCTGCAAACGCTTTCATTGATGCGAGAGGTAGGTTTCGATTCAGCCTTTATGTTCAAGTACTCTGAACGACCAGGAACATACGCTGCAAAGCACCTCCCTGACAATGTATCTGAGGAAGAGAAGATTCGTCGTTTGAATGAGTTGATTCGCCTTCAAACCGAGATTTCAGCTGAGCAGAACAAGAAAGACGAGGGCAAGGAGTTTGATATCCTCATCGAACGCTTTGGAAAACGAAGCCGTGAACAGCTGATGGGACGTACTCCACAGAACAAGGCTGTAGTCATGCCACGTGGCAATCATCATATTGGTGAGACTGTTCGCGTACGCATCACAGGCTCAACCAGTGCCACACTCTTTGGAGAAGAAGTATAAATATACTTTACATATAAAGATAAAACCGCAAAACAATTTTGCGGTTTTACTATTTATACTTATATTTGCACATAGGAATTTAAATAAGAAGTAGTATGGATGCAGTTATCAATATTGGAAGTTTCCTGAACTTCGTCAACTCAATGTCACTCTCTCCGAGGGTCAAACGTTGGCTGGGTGAGCGACTTATTCATGAAGCAAAAGAAGAGGAAGCTAAGCTGGAATATAAAGAGAAACTTGGTTTGCTCGGTAGTATTGCTGGTTCATGGTCTGATGTTGATATTGATACTATGAAGTTGAGTATACAGGAGGGGCGTCAGTCCGATGATATGAATAAGATTATGATGTTTGATGAGAAATAAGTATTTGTTGGATACCAATATCTGCATTGAATTATTGCATGGTCGTTATCATATCTCAGATAAAATAGAAGAGATAGGAATAGAGCATTGTGTGCTTTCTGAGATTACGATAGCAGAGCTTTATTATGGAGCTTATAATGCTAATCTACAGAAGCATTTCAGAGAAATTAATACTTTGGAGAGATTATTTGAGATAGTTCCAGTATTTAATGCTCTATCATTGTTTGGTAAAAATAAGGCTATATTACGTAGGCAAGGTTTATTGATAGATAACTTTGACTTGCTGATAGGATCAACTGCAGTAGCACATAATTGTGTACTCGTTACGGATAATGTGAAACATTTAAGCAGGATTCCAGATATAGAAATAGAAAATTGGATAAGCAGATAATATACCTATGAAGGAATTCATACACGTTTTACGCAGGTTTGTACCGCCCTATAAGAAGTACCTTGTGCTGTCAATCATTTTCAATATATTGTCAGCAATTCTCAATATATTCTCTTTCGCTACTCTTATCCCACTCCTTCAGATTCTTTTTAAAGTTGATGCAGGAACGGGAGCGATGCGTGCAATGGCTTGGAGTGAAGGCTCTTTTAAGGAGGTACTATCGAACAATGCGGATTATTATACGCAGATATACATTACCAGTTGGGGTCCAACAACTGTCTTATTGGTTATTGGATTGCTCCTTGCCTTTATGACCTTCTTGAAGACTGGAGCCTACTTCCTTTCTTCTGCATCAATTACTCCAATCCGAACAGGCGTAGTGCGTGATATTCGTAACCAACTCTATGAGAAGATAACATCCCTTTCTCTTGGCTTCTTTAGTGAGGAAAGAAAGGGAGACATCATCGCTCGTATGAGTGGTGATGTTCAAGAGGTTGACAACTCTATCATGTCATCTATCGACATGCTCTTTAAGAATCCTGTTCTTATCGTTATTTACTTTACCACACTGCTTATTATTTCTTGGCAATTGACACTCTTCACGCTCATTTTCGTACCTATCTTCGGATGGTTTATGGGCTTTGTCGGTCGAAAGTTGAAGCAGAACAGTATGACAGCACAGAAGTTGTGGAGTGATACGATGAGTCAGGTGGAAGAGACCTTAGGCGGATTAAGAGTCATCAAAGCCTTCTGTGCTGAGGGAATGATGAAGGAACGCTTTGACAAGATTAACTCACAATACCGCAGCGACATCATGCGTGTGAATATTCGTCAGCAGTTAGCGCACCCGATGAGTGAGTTCCTCGGAACGGTCATGATAGTTGTTGTACTTTGGTTTGGTGGTACCCTCGTCTTGGGCGAATCTCCGATTATCAGCGGTCCTACCTTCATCTACTATCTTGTTATCCTCTACAGCATTATCAATCCACTGAAGGAATTCTCCCGTGCAGGCTATAATATCCCTAAGGGACTTGCCTCAATGGAGCGTATTGATAAGATTCTTAAGGCAGAAGTGAAGATACAAGACCCAGAGAAACCTGTTCATATTGATAGCTTCGAGCATGAGATAGAGTTCCGTAACGTCAGCTTTGCTTATACAGACGGTAAGGACGATGAGGAGAATTCAGAGTTACACTGGGTATTGAAGAATATTAACCTCGTTATTCCAAAGGGTAAGACAATCGCTTTGGTAGGGCAGAGTGGTAGCGGAAAGTCTACTTTGCTCGACCTCATCCCACGTTACTACGATGTGCAAGAAGGTGAAATTCTCATTGACGGAATCAATGTTAAGGACTTAGGAGTGCACGACCTCCGCCAGCTTATTGGTAATGTAAATCAAGAAGCAATCCTCTTCAACGATAGTTTCAAGAACAACATCTCCTTCGGTGTCAATGCAACAGACGAGGCAATAGTCGAAGCTGCGAAGATTGCCAATGCCCATGAGTTTATCCTTAGCAGTGAGAAAGGATACGACACAAACATCGGTGACCGAGGTGGACGCCTCTCTGGCGGACAGCGTCAGCGTGTGAGTATTGCGCGTGCTATCCTTAAGAACCCTCCAATCCTTATCCTTGACGAAGCAACATCAGCCCTCGATACAGAGAGTGAGCGCCTTGTACAGGATGCTCTCTATAAGCTTATGAAGACGCGTACGACCATAGCTGTGGCACACCGCCTATCTACTATCAAGAATAGCGATGAGATTTGCGTGCTGCATGAAGGTGAAATTGTAGAGCGAGGTACGCACGATGAACTTATGGATATCGAAGGCTACTATAAGAAACTGCATGATATGCAGGAGATATAAGTAATATCATTGAAGATAGAGGGACTTCTTGTAAAATGAAAAAAGGACTTTCTTATATTGCTTACGCACTATCATATACCTTTTGGTATACGATGTCTTTGTTGCCAATGAGCCTACTTTATGTCTTTTCTGACTGCCTTTATCTTTTGGTCGGAAAGGTTGTAAAGTATCGTCATAAGGTTATATGGAAGAACCTCAAGGACAGTTTTCCAGAGAAAGATGAGGCTGAATTGCAGCGTATAGAGCGTGAATTTTATCATTATTTCTGTGATTATCTTGTGGAAACTATCAAACTTCTCAATATGAGCAAGCGTGAACTTCGCCAAAGAATGGTTTTCACAGGAATAGAAGAAATGAACGAGTTGCTTGAAAATGGAGTATCCTGTGCTGTCTATTTGGGCCATTATGGTAATTGGGAGTTAATAACATCCTTACCTTTATGGGTTTCTGAGAAGGCACAGTGCTGCCAAGTTTATCATCCGTTGAAGAACGAACGATTTGATAAACTCTTCAAGTCTGTACGTGAAAAACATCATGCACTTTGTATTCCGATGGCAGAGACACTGCGACAAGTAGTTTCTTATCGCCAGAAGAAACAACCAATCGTTATTGGATATATCGCTGATCAGGCACCTTTCTGGAATAATATTCATCATTGGGTAGACTTCTTAAACCATGATACACCCGTCTTAACAGGTAGTGAACGTATCATAAAGAAGACAGGACAAGCCGTTTTCTATGGTGATGTTTCACGTGTGCGAAGAGGCTATTATCAGTGTGATTTCAAGTTGATAACCACTGAACCAGCAAAGTATAACGATTGGGAAATAACTGATAAATATTTTCAGTTGTTAGAAGAAACTATCCGTCGACAGCCAGAACTTTATCTTTGGAGTCATAAAAGATGGAAGCGTACGCGCGAAGAGTTTAACTTACGCTATGACGAGAAGACTGGAAGAGTAAGTTTAGAGCCACTGGATGAGATTATAAGGAAAAAAGATAAGGAATGATTTTTGTAAGAGATAAGGGAAGGATGTGTAATAACATCCTGCAATATGGACATCTATATGCTTGGGCAAGAGCGAACAATCGGAAGACGGTTTCAATGCGATTTGCTTACAAGTATCAGTACTTTCATATTTGTAGGACTCGTTGGCATAACTTTTTTATTTATTTTCTTGCAAAGTATGCAGCCCAATTAAAGCTAATACCTACCGTCACATTTGATACACCTGACGAAGACTTCACCGAAAAGGAAAATGCAATGAGGCGTGGATGTCTTGTTGTTGAGGGATGGTATGCTCGTTGGTATGACCTTTTCTTACAGTATAAATCAGAGATATTATCCTTATTTGCCTTTGATTCTCATATAGAAAACAAGGTTACTTCATTGCTGGAAACATCGTTGAAAGATGGTATCATCAGATTGGGTGTACATATCCGTCGTGGTGATTATGCCACATGGAATGATGGTAGATTTCTCTATGACGATAAGCAGATGGTAGATATTATCCGCCAATTTATCCTCCTTCATCCTAATAAACGTATTGTAATCTATATCTGTGGTAATGATCCAAAACTCAATAAGCAAGCTTATAGCGAGGCTTTTGGGCAAGAGAATGTAGTCTTTCCACAAGGTAATCCGGGAGAGGACCTGTGTCTTCTTTCTCATTGCGACTATCTAATCGGTCCACCGAGTACGTTTACACTCGTTGCATCAATGTATCGTAACACTCCATTGTATTGGATTAAAGATATCAATAAGCCCTTACAAGAGGATTGCTTTGACTACTTTGATAATCTCTTTCGCAATATCATATAGTCTTTGAAGCCGTAAATAACATAAGAAAACAGTAACAGTTCATCAATATTCCGTAGTGTATGGTCATACAATCGACTTCTGTTTAGTGAATTATTTTTCATGAAAAGAAAGATTATTTTACATGAAAATAAATATTTATTGTCATGAAGAAAAAGATTTATTTACATGAAAAATCGCAACAAGTTGTCGAGAAGACTACTTACGATGCCTAACAGGAGTAGAAATGACGATAAAAACAATGACTCTTGATGCTCTGTTGTTACAGAAAAACATTCTATCTTAAAGTCGAAATAAGTAAGAACAAACCCCGAAATAAGTAATAAGAAATAATGTATAAGAACTTAACATATCTACTAAAGCACTCTGCTGTCATCCTTGTTATCCTATTTTTCGTTCGCATTTGCTTTGCTATTGCGTTCGTTCCGATGGGTCTTATAGGCAGCAACCTAACTGTTCTTCCACGTCTACTTTTCAATGTCCTGCGTTTTGATATACAGGTAGTTTGTTACGTATTGTTGCTACCAACGGTTCTCACCTTTGTCTTTTCAGCTTTGCGTAAGGCGTGGACTGAACGAGTATTGAGCCGTTTTCGTAAGGTTTATTATGCTATTGTCGATATTCTTATACTGGCACTCAGCGGTATAGATTTGGGCTTCTTTTCTAATTTCAATAGCCATATTAACCTCACTTTCTTTGATTTTTTCAATGAAGGACCAATGAGTTTGATACAGGCTATATGGGAAGAATACCATTGTGTTTATGAAGGTTTAGCCTTTCCTTTTCCTCTCATTATTGATCCTTTATGTTATTCGTAGAATAGAATCAGATAAGGTGTTGGCTCGTCAAACGAACTGTTCTTTAGGCGGTCGGAAGACTTCGCGCTGTCAACTTATTAAAACTTTCGGTTATCATCTTTACTGTATATTGCTTTTTGTTGTTATTGGTATGCGTGGGTCGGTATGGCGTTTCCCTTTGCAGATAGAAGACACCTTTGTGTCAAATCAGAAGCTTCTGAACGACCTTGTTCCCAATGCTATCTACATGTTGAAGAAGGCTTGTAAAAGAAAGCTAAGGCCTTTAAGGTTGAGAGTACAGATGACTTATTAGCACAATATAAGTTTAAGAGTTTGCAAGAAGCATTAGATGTTTATACCGATGGGCAGATAAAGATAGTAAAGAACGACACGCTAACAGCCTTGCAGCGTGCATTATTCGCAGAAGTGGGTGACAGTTTAAAGCAACCACAGCCTAATGTTGTAATTATTTATAGCGAGAGTTGGAGCAATTATCTGTTCAATCTCCAACAGAAGGATGCGGAGATGAACTTCGGTTTGGACCGTCATTTCAAAGAAGATTTGCTTTTTCGCAACTTCCAATCGGTTCAGAATGGTACGATAAATTCGCTTGAAAACCTCTTTGTGTCTACTCCTTTTCCACACTTCTTTACTTCATCTTATCGTTTCAATACGCTTCCTACGTCGATTGCCTTACCTTTCAAAGCCAGCAACTATACAACGATGTTCATGTCGGGAATGGATGCTGCGTGGGAGAACTGTGCTGAAGCATTGCCTCACCAGCAGTTTGATGCAGTCTATGATAAGTTCTTTCTCTTGAAAGACTATCCTCATGCGACTTATAATAGTATTGGTGTTTACGATGAATACCTCTTCCAAGCATTGTTAGATAAGTTAAATAAACCATCAAAAGAAACGGCAGATGATAACTGTGATGACGACGACAAATCATCCACCTTTTGAGTTCCCAAAGGACTTGAAACTTCCTCCTTTGCCCGATTCTTTCTATGGTAAGAAGTGTTTTTGCAGAGCATAATCGTGAGGTTTTGGATAAGTATCTTACGGATTCCGCTATTATAACAAAGCACTGAACGACTTCCTCAACCGCTTCAAAGCCTCTGCAGCAGCAAAGAATACGATACTTGTTATCACAGGTGACCATAACGTGCGTGTTATTCTTAATCATGATGTAATCGATAAGCGGTATGAACATTCCGTTCCGCTCTATGTTTATCTCCCACCTTACCTACGTAAGGAGGCTTATAGCAAGTTAACAAATCGTTGGGGAAGCCATGATGATATCTTAGCAACGCTTGCCCCCTTTGCTTTCCGTAATACAAAGTATTTCAAGATGGGTAAGAACCTCTTAGATACGTCCGTTTCGGACAGTATTTATTATAGTGCAAACGTTGACCAGATAGAAGCTATACCAAGCTATCAAAAGAAGGCTGAGCGTCTTACGGCAGCCCGCAACCTACTCCGTCAGGTGTATTTTGGTTTGTATTGGAGGACGCAACAGTAACAAAACGATAGAGGGTGTAAGTTTTGAAGCTTACACCCTCTATCGTTATAGGTTAATGATTCGTTTATTTCTGTTCGTCTTCACTCTGTTTCTTTATCCTTGCCTCTATTACTTTCGCAACAATCATAAACTGGTAGAAGCCTGTCATAATACTATCAATAAAGCCAGTGACACCGTTTCTTATTTCTCCATTCATAAAGTAGGATTTGAAGAAACGCCAGAAAGGACGGAAGAGTAATGCACCAACTCCATAGTTCTTGCCTTGTTTTTTGAGGACTTCGTTAGTGGTATAGCGGTTACATTTCTCTAACATTTCAGCTAAATAGTTCTCCGCTAAGTGAATTAATTGTACGTTGTAAAGATGGTTATTGATGTGTTCGATAGGTCCCTGCACTTGTGGAATGGAGTGTATGTATGGAGGCCAAAAGGTTCCCTCTCGGATAAAGAAGCGTAGCTGGTAATCCTTTGAAAACCCTTTCTTAGGGGTATTCATAAATCGGTTCTGCCTTGGAATATAAAGACCTCTCGCACAGTTAGGCTTGTTGATGTGCTGATAGAGATAAGTTCTCAGTTCTGGTGTCACCAATTCGTCAGCATCAACGACGAGTACCCACGGACAACTTGCACTTTGTATGGCAAAGTTTCGGGCTGGTTCGACACAGGTATGATTACCTTTTGGGAAAGTGACAACCTTACATCCGGCACGTTGAGCAATCTCTACGGTATGGTCAGTACTCTCCATATCGCAGATAACAACCTCATCGAAGTCCTTAACAGAGATCAGTACACGCTGCAGGAATTTCTCTGCATTGTAGGTGTTGATAACAACTGATATCTCTTTTTTTTCCATCTTATGGGCAAGATACGATTTTTCTGTACATTTGCATTATGCCAATTGAAAACAACGCATTATCAGATTTTGTATGGAAAGTATATTTGGAAGATAGAAATACCTACTGATTCTGGTAAAGGCAATGTGTTTTACTGGTATAAATGTGTTTGAATTATTCATTGCTATGATAGAAAAGCCCATAGTTACGGTCATTACTGTTTGTTATAACGCTGTATCACTGATAGAGAAGACTATCCGTAGCGTTTTGGCACAGCAGTATGAGCACTGATAGAATACGTTGTTGTTGATGGTGGTTCTACTGATGGTACTGATTGAGATAATTCGTAGAGTATGAAGCTCATATCAGTCATTGGATAACGGAACAAGACGAGGGGTATCTATGATGCAATGAACAAAGGAGTCTGTCAATGGCTACAGGAGAGTGGTGCATCTTTCTCAATGCTGGTGACACATTTGCAGCTGATGATGTTTTTAAATGAGGGTCTTTCAAGTTCCGCGTGAGGCTGATGTTATTTATGGTGATGTCGTAAAGAATGGAACTGTTAAGGCTGCAGTGCCACCGCATAATAGTCATAGAATGTACTTTTGTCACCAAAGTTGTCTGACACGTACAGCCTGTCTTCGAACTTTTCCATACGGTACAAGTCATCAGAACTGTCAGCAGACTCTTAAGTTGTATAAAGCTGCTTTGGAAAAGCATTATTGCTTCAACTGCCTTTTGCTATTGCCAACTTTGATACAACAGGTGTTTCCAATACGAATCGATCACGAGGACTATATGACAACATACAAATTATCAGAGAATTAGACGGATGTTTAGAGCAGGTTCGACTTCTACCACGCCTTTATTTTGTCTATTTCCTCTGTAAATTAAAGAAACAATAAGTTAGTAACAATCAATAACTATATAGCTATGATACCCAAAGTCATTCATTACTGTTGGCTCAGCAACGACCCATATCCTGATAAGATACAGAAGTGTATGGACACTTGGAGGAAGGTGTTGCCCGACTATGAGATAAAATTATGGAACACTGAGAACTTTGATATGTCAAAGGCTCCTGTCTATGTGCGTGAAGCTTTCGAGCAACGTAAGTGGGCTTTCGCGGCTGATTATATCCGTATGTATGCGCTATATACCGAAGGTGGTATTTATCTTGACTCTGATGTAAAGGTGTTGAAGTCGTTTGATGAATTCCTAACTATAAGTTCTTCACTTCATTAGAGTATCATCCAAAGCAGATAGAGATGACGGGAGCGATGAATATGATTGATAAAGAAGGCAATCGTATCAAGGATGATTTCGTCTCAGGAATACAGATTCAGGCTGCCGTGATGGGTTCTGAAGCTGGCTGTCAGTTTGTGAAAGACGTCTTAGACGACTATGAGAAGCGTGAGTTTATTTATCCAGAAGGTTCTAATGGTAAGGGAGTTATCTCGCCATTTGTCTATGCAAGGGTAATGGAAAAGTATGGTTTTAAATACTTGGATAAGGACCAACCACTCGAAGACAATATGATGGTATTCCGTTCGGAAATCTTTGCAGGCAACAAGTATGAGGCAACACCAGCTTCATACGCCATCCACTATTGTGCTCACAGCTGGAAACGAACCCCGATGGAGAAGTTTAATAGATGGTTGAAAAGGAACATCCCTTGTCTGTTTCCTAAGAAATAAATGTGATGAAAGATAGAATAAAGCAACTCTTACACCATCCCCTGTTCTCTAATCGATGGTTCCTTATGGGCTTATGGTTTATCATTGCCCTCGCAGGAATGCTGAAGTACAACCGAAGTTTCAATAACTTCCTTATCTTCCGTGGTGTTTACTGGCACACAGTGAACCAAACTTCACTCTATACAGCCTATCCTGCGGAATATGGGGATGTGAATCATTATGGTCCAGTGTTCTCTCTTGTCATCGCACCTTTTGCTATTCTGCCTCTTTGGGTTGGTATGTTGCTATGGTTAGTGTTCCTAACAGCATGGCTATATTTAGCTATTGTTCGTTCAGGACTACGTGAAAAGCAAAAGATTTTCATACTTTGGTTCTGTGGAATAACGCTCCCAACGGCCCTCTTTATGCAGCAGTTCAATATTGCTGTGGCTGCAATGATACTCTCTTCGTTCTTCCTTATTGAGAAAGAGAAGGACGGTTGGGCTGCATTCTTCATCGTCTTAGGAACGTTGGTGAAGTTATATGGCATCGTGGGGTTGGCTTTCTTCCTATTCTCTCGACACAAGTTGCGATTGTTGATGTGGCTTGCAATATGGTCAGTCGTACTCTTTTGTGCGCCAATGCTTATCAGTTCGCCTACTTATGTTGTAGGACAATACCACGAATGGTTTACTTGTTTAGTGGAAAAGAATGCAGAAAACCTTGGTTCTATTCAGCAGAATATCTCCCTTTTAGGGCTTGTTCGTCGTACAACTGGTTGTATGAACTATTCAGACCTATGGTTGATTCTGCCCGGAATGGTACTCTTTGCCCTTCCTTACCTGCGTTTCTCACAGTATAAGAACCTTGCCTTCCGTGAGACGATACTTGCTTCTGTACTTTTGTTTGTCATTCTTTTCAGTACAGGTAGCGAAGCCAGCGGATATGTGATAGCCTTGTTAGGCGTTTGTATATGGTACACCGCTGCTCCTTGGAAGCGTGGAAAGTGGGCGATAGCATTGATGGTATTTGTCTTCCTACTCTCTGGTATGGGTAGCAGCGACATCTTCCCGAAGTTTATCCGAGAAGCATATATCAAGCAATACGCCCTCCGTGCGTTACCAATCAGTATTCTCTGGCTGTGGCTTTGTTATGAGTTATGCACAAAGGATTATACCCCAATAGAAAAGGCCGATGCTCATGAATAAGAAGATAATAGGTTATGATGCTAAGCGTATCGTAAGAAACGGAACGGGATTGGGCAGCTATGGGCGTACACTCATCAACGACCTTGCTCCGTTGATGCCTGAGACAAACTTACGACTCTATGCTCCTGATGCTGGACGTGACGACCTTCGTAATCAGGTGGAACTGCGAGATAACGTGCAGTTTTGCTATCCTGACCACCTTCGTTTTCGTCTGCAGCGTGACTGGTGGCGTGTGAAAGGGGTGGTAAAAGACCTAAAAGCAGATGGAGTAGAGCTTTATCATGGTCTTTCGGGTGAACTTCCTTCAGGCTTGGCAGCAGCAGGCATCCCTTGGAGTAGTCACTGTTCACGACCTTATCTTCCTACGTCATCCGGAGTTCTATCCTGCTATTGACGTTTTCTTCTATAAGCGGAAGTTCTATCAGACACTACACGAAGCAACGCGCATCATTGCGATCAGTGAATGTACGAAGCGTGACATCTTATATTATGGTGACTTTCCAGAGGATAAGATAGACCTTGTTTATCAGAGCTGTAGCACCCACTTCAACCAGTCGGTAAGTCCTTCACTGATAGAGGAAGCCCGCCGTAAGTATCAACTCCCACAACGTTATATCTTAAATGTAGGAACGGTAGAAGTGCGAAAGAACATCCTTTTGGGTATTCGTACAATGGCAAAGCTACCTTCCGACTTACATCTTGTTATCGTAGGACGACAGACCAAGTATCAGAAAAAGCTCGATGCAGAAATCAAACGTTTAGGAATTGGCGAGCGAATCCATTTCCTTCAAGGTGTACCTAACGACCTTCTCGCAGCTATTTATAATCAGGCTGAGGCTTTCATTTATCCTTCACGTTATGAAGGCTTTGGTATTCCAATCATCGAAGCCATACAAAGTGGATTGCCAGTAGTAGCTGCTACGGGTAGTTGTTTGGAAGAAGCGGGTGGTCCTGATTGCCTTTATGTAGGTCCAGACGATGTCGACGGCAATGCCGCTGCAATCCTTTCAGCGATAGAGCATCGTAAGAAATAGTCAGCAAGAGCCAACGCTACGTAAAACGATTCGAAAATCAAGATGTAGCCTCTCAGATTCTTGAAGTGTATAATAAGGTATAAAGTATCATCCCCAAGCCCTTTTCTTATCATAAAGAGCTTGGGGATGAGTTTTTTCTTCCCTTTTCTATTGTTGTGTTACTGCTTAGCACCAATGGTGCGAACGCTCCGCACCATGTGTGCGGACGCCTAACACCAATGGTGCGAATGCCTAATATTACTCCTGCAAACCATTAACACCCACCATTCAACACCTAACACCCATCACCCTTTTTCCCTTTTACAAACACAAGACGTAGTAAAACGAAGTTGATAGGAACAACTATCACCATCACAAGGATAGGCGACAGCCATTTGCTTGCACCCATCCAAAGGAAGAGATGGAGCAGTCCGATCTCTAAAAGATAGTTGAGTATGTGGCTACCAATGAAGCCTGCAACATTATTTTTTGATGGCTTTCCTTTAAAAGTAAAGTAGGTTGTAAGTCCGTAGTTACAAAGAAGTCCCACTCCGTAACCAGCTGTATAAGCTATGGTTGTATTCGTAAAGAGTAGAAAGAGACAATAGATTCCATAATGGATAAGCGAACATATAGTGCCCGTTATACCAAAACGGAAAAGTCGCCAGAAGTCTTTTCGCCAGCGTTGCCAAAGCTCTTTAATGCGTATCGCCATGTGAGAAGGGATTAATCGAGTATTTGACTGATGTTATAAAGTGGACGCTGCTTTACCTCTTCATATATTTTGGCAATATAAACTCCCACCGCACCGATAGAAATCATCAGCATAGCACCCACGAGCCAGATACTAAGAATGAGCGAAGCCCAGCCTGCTACTTCTGTATGATTGAGGAAAGCATGGATGACGTAGATACCAATGCACAAAGTGACGAACAAGAAGGCGATACCAAGATAGATGACATAGTAGATTGGTTTTACGGAGAATGACGTGATACCATCCAATGCCAAGCTAAGCATCTTGCGCAAAGTGTATTTAGAAGTACCAGCTTTACGTTCGCTGATGCGGTCGTCAACAGTTGTAGACTTGAGTCCAATAGAAGGGATGAGGCCACGCAGATAGAGGTTACGTTCCTTATATCCAGAGAGTATCTCTAAAGACTGACGGCTCATCAGACGGAAGTCGGCATGGTTAAAGATACTGTTCACGCCCATCTTCTCTTGTAGATGATAGAACGCCTGTGCAGACATACGCTTCAAGATTGGGTCGGCTTTGCGCGAAACCTTCACCCCATAGACAATCTCATTGCCTTCCTCAAAGGCGTCAACCATCTGTGGAATACATTTCTGATAGTCGTCTTGCAAGTCGGCATCGAGTGTGATAACAGCATCAGCCCAGTCCTTTGCAGTCATCATTCCTGCCATAATAGCATTCTGATGTCCCACGTTATGAGCGAGGTTAATACCCTTTATACGTGGATGCTGGCTGTGGAGCTGTTGGATAATCTCCCATGTTCGGTCACGGCTTCCGTCATTGACAAACACAATTATCGAGTCATCGGAAATCCTTCCCTGACTGATGAGTTCGTCGAATAGCTCCATGAGCTGTGCTGCCGACTGTTCTAAAACCTCTTCCTCGTTGTAACAAGGAGAGACCGTTGCAAGTTTTATCATATCTTATATTCTGCTTGTTGGGATGTTTATAGGGAGCGTTTCTTAGCCTGCTGTCTGCTGTTCAGAGCGGGAATTGAACTTATTTCTTCTGGCGGTTGACAAGTCAACGTAGGTAATAAACTCCTGCTTGTCTGCCTTCATTGCCTTGATAAAGCGGTCGAGTCGCTGTTCTAATTCGTGTCCACTATGGTTCTTGATGATAAAAGGCATCTTAAACTCTGGATGTGATTTGAGATCATAGAACTCCCATGGGTGGAAATAGGTCACGAAATAGCCATCGTGGCGCAATACCTGTCGAACTAAACGAAGATAGAACCACTCTGGGAAGTTGTGCATGGAAAGCCAGAAGAGTGGAATGCGTAGGTGTGGACTAACGCTGGCAGGTATCTGCATGACTGGACCACGCATAAACCAAGTGCGTGGAGTGGTGAGGTGCATGTATCGACCCGGTATGAAAGCAGGGTTCAAAGAAGAGTTATAAAGGTAGCCAGCCTTCTCAATATCTTCGTCAGATACGGGGAACATACGTGGCTGACGATAGCCCGCAACCTTCACTCCTGTTACACGTTCGATGATTTCCTTAGAACGGAAAACATCCTCTGGCTTGGGTTGCCAGTGGTCAACACCATGACAAGCCACTTCGTGTCCTTCGTTCTTAATGCGCTCCATGACCTCTGGTGCCAGTTCTGCAAAGTTGCCTGTGCAGAAGAAGGTAGCACAGACGTTGTTTGTTTTCAGTATGTCGAGGATACGAATCGTACCCTCAATAGATACCTTCATCCCCTCTTCAAGGGAGAAGTCTACCCCATGTTCACGTGGTACATCAAACTCTTCCGTATCGAAGCTTAGTAATATCATTTCTCTTCTGTTTCTTTATTTGTCCAGTTTCCTTCATCAAAAGAAAGCTATTCTACAAACCCTTTTCCCTTTTGAGGATAGCCTTAACAATGGCTTTGACCATGTCTTGTTTTATTGTGGAAAGCTTTCATTTGTGGAAAGTATTGCAAAGTTACAATAAAACTCTGATATTATCTCTTAATTCTACAGCGTAAAATCTTTTAAGAAAGCCAAGTGTTTGAGAAACAAAGTTCTCAAGTCACTTGGATATGTCTGAATATTCTGAACCTACATATAAATAAAGCATACAACTTTGAGTTCTTCCTTGAATAAAACAGTATTTCATTGTTGTTGTCATACTTCCCATTGGATTGGGGATTTCATACTTAGTTAAGCCTCGAAGAACTTTAGAAAATCCTGAAATCAACTGATAGAGTCCCTCAAAGAGATATTTTAATAGATAAAATTTTCTCGCAAGGAATAACGTTGCGGACTTAAAGTATATTATGAATCACTATTTTTGTTCTTCGGTAGTTTTTGTGAGATTTGTTCTATCTTTTTCTCGTCTCGTGCAACCTTGCGTTCCAGTTTCTTAATATCTTCTGCGGGTGGAAGGTCTTCTGGCTTGATACCACGCTGTCCCAACATATTACGTACACTATAATTGTTCTGTATGTGTTCGCGCGTAATAGGTAGTTCTCCGTGCAGGTCTTTGTTTTCTACGTTGTAGTTGGTCATCTCTGTGGCAAGGTTCTTGGCAGCTATGGTAAGGGTGGGTAGAAAGTCTGCCAGCGGTCTATTAGATTTCACTCCCAATCGCCTCTTCATATCTTCAGTGGTGTGTCCTCCAAAAAGTGCCGTGTCACCCTTAGAACGTATGCGTCCGAAGCCTTTGTCATCAACTCCTCGCTGATATATGTTCTGCGATAATTGCTTTTCAGCCATTCTCAGTTTATCACGGGTTTCTAAACGAGATAGCAGGTTCAGTCGCTCTTCTATTAATTCTGCTTTTCGTGTTTGTACGGCAAAGTAGCTTTGGGCAAAAGCAATTTCTTCTTTCTTTGGGTCACCGTTTTGGGCGATAAGATAGCAGGCATAGCGAGTAAGCATAAAGTCGGATACTTCTCGTTTTGCTCCTTTGCCTATTTCTATCATTTTCGTGACCTCACGAAAATGATCATCAACATTGATTCCTTATGTTTTACACGAATCTACTGCTCGTCGTATGGCAACAAGAAAATTCTCCCATCGCGCATAGCCTAATATTGTTTGTAGTTCGCGTGCAAACCAAACTTCTATCTGTTCTTTGCTATCGTCGCTCTCAATGTGCCTGACAATGCTGTCGAACGATAATTTATATTGTAATATGCTATTCTTGTCCATTGTCTTTTTCTTCAATCCATTTTATATAGTTATCATATTCTGTTTTTCTGCAAAGTTTTTCTTCTCTTCTTTGCTCATTATTCCTTTTTTTAGCTTCATATCTCATCCCATGCCATTCAAGAGTAAGCCATGATTGCATTAGTGTTATGAACCTATCAATATCTTCCGCTTTATTCTCTACTTGGACTATTTTATCAATCATTTCAATAGCTTTCCTATCCCAATGCTCATTATCCTCATCAGCAGGATTCATCAACAATTTTAAATATTTGTTTTTAATCATTGAAGTCAGATTTATAGGTGTGGTTGGTGAGGTCTGCGGATAAGCCTTCGCTTCTTATTTCTTCAGCGGGTCCTTCTTCACTTGAATTACGTACTTTGTCATATTGATTAGAATTAAAGGGTTAGTAATGCTGCAAAGATACAAAAATCCATGATGAAGCCAGCATAGGATACAAACTTTCTGTTAAGAGAGTTTGATAATTTTCTAATCTCTACTAAAGAAGGATACTATGAAGAACTACCATTTATTATCTAAAAGAAAGGAAATGATTTGGTTTTATTAGCCATCAATAAAACGTGTTAAGAGAGTTAAAAAGGAGTCTTTATACTTGCTTTTTGAGGGAATAAGTCGTCTTTTTCCGAATTATTTTTCATGAAAAAGAATTTATTTACGTGAAAAGAAATATTTATTTTTCATGAAGAAAAATATTTCTTTTCATGAAAAATAATTTGGTGATGGAGGATTGTGAGAGTTGAATGTTGGGTGCTGGTGATGTAAATTTGTGGTTATTTAGGTGTTGAATGATGTGTTTTAATGAAAGGTATAGATAGTTGATAAATATTATCTACATAATATCCATCAATTTTATATATTTTTTCTCTTGTGAGTATTTGCAGTGTTGTTTTTGCTGATGCTTTTTACTCGTAAGATATAAAAAAATATTTTTTTCTCCTCAAAAGATTTTGTTTTCTCAATAATATTTCGCACTTTTGTCCTCAGAATACACTAACGTAAACAAAAGATACTCTAAAAACGGGAAAGTCGAGAAAGCAGCGTGGGAAAAAGTAAACCTATGTTATGTCAGAATCCTTGTGTTACTACCTATTTATATAGGATGATTCTGTGCCTTTCTGATAATACCGATTCAGATGAAATCTTAATAAAATCATGTTACAAAAGAAGAACAATAAGAGATTCCTTGCAGTGCTTACAATGGCATTGTTTTCCACAGTATCGTTTGCTCAAGGGGCTAAACTGGCTGATGGTGTAAAACCATTGCCACCCGGTGCGGAACCCCTGGAGCTGAATATACGCTCGTCTTCCATGATGAGTTTAATGAGCCAGATGGCACTTTGCCTGATACTAATGTGTGGAGATACTGTACGCGCCGTCCCAAAGTGACATGGGCACGGTTTTTGAGCAACTCTCCTGAAGTGGCTTTTATGAAGGATGGTAATCTTGTTTTGCATACCATTCCTAATCCTGATAAATCAAAAGATGATGTGGAAATGCTATCTGGTGGTATCGAAACCAGTCAGAGCTTTACTTTCCGCTTTGGTCGTGTGGAGTGTCGTGCACTGGTTAATCCTTTTATAGGTAACTTCCCTGCTATCTGGATGATGCCAAAGTCAAAGTTTGGATGGCCGAAAGGCGGTGAAATAGATATCTTTGAGCAGATTGATAATGAGCAGCGTTGTTATGCAACCGTACACTCTGCGTGGACTCAGAGTCATAGAAATGAGCCACACTCTGGCAATCTTTTGATGTCGATGAATCGTTATCATACTTATGCAGTAGAGTGGGAAGAGGATGTTCTGACCTTCTTTGCTGATGGTAAACGTGTGTTCCAATATAAGAAACAGAATGATAGTCAGGAGCAATGGCCGTTTGATAAGTCTAATTTCTACCTGATTCTCAATCAGTCAGTGGGCAATGGTTCGTGGGCAAAAAATGCAGATGTGAATCATACATACGAGATGCGCGTCGATTGGATACGTGTCTATCAAAAGGAGAAACATATCCCTACGAGTATCAGTGTTCCAATGACAAAGATTCAGGAAAGCACAGAAAGCAATGATATTTATTCGTTGCAGGGTGCTAAGATGGGAACAAGTGAGAGTGAATTGCCTAAGGGAATCTATGTTCTTAATGGCAAGAAATTTGTAAAATAAGCTTTACTACTAAAGTGGAAAAGCTAAGTAATACAGAAACGATTTACTAACATAAACAAGAAATAATCTATGGAAGAACAAATCGAAGTGAAAGAACTCGACAGTGTTGTTGTACACTTTTCTGGTGACTCAGGTGATGGTATGCAGCTTGCGGGTAACATTTTCACCACTGTCTCGGCTTCTGTCGGCAATGGTGTGTCTACTTTCCCAGACTATCCAGCTGACATCCGTGCCCCGCAAGGCTCCTTGACAGGTGTGAGTGGATTCCAGGTTCATATTGGTGCGAGCAAGGTTTATACTCCTGGTGACCTCTGTGACGTTCTTGTAGCAATGAATGCTGCTGCGTTGAAGATGCAGTATAAACATTGCAAGCCTAACAGTACAATCATTATTGACACTGATTCATTCGGACAGCGTGACCTTCAGAAGGCTGAGTTCCGCAGTGATGACTATTTAGGCGAGATGGGTATTGACCTGATCGTGTAGTGGCTTGTCCGATAACAAAGATGGTGAAGGACTGTTTGGCTGATACTGGCATGGATAATAAGTCTATGCTAAAGTGCCGTAATATGTTTGCCTTGGGTCTTGTCTGCTGGCTTTTCAGTCGTGACTTAGAGTTGGTAAACAACTATCTCGAGACAAAGTTTAAGAAGAAACCAGCCATTGCTGAGGCGAATATAAGGGTTGTACGTGCAGGCTATGACTATGGTCATAATGTACATGCTTCTGTTCCTAATACCTATCGCATTGAATCAAAAGTGAAACAGCCTGGCCGTTATATGGATATTACGGGTAATAAGGCTACTGCATACGGTTTGATGGCAGCGGCAGAACGTGCTGGCTTGCGTCTTTTCTTAGGTTCTTATCCTATCACCCCAGCAACCGATATCTTGCATGAGTTGGCTAAGCATAAGTCAATGGGTGTAACAACCGTACAGTGTGAGGACGAGATTGCAGGTTGTGCATCGGCTATCGGTGCTGCTTTCGCAGGTGCATTGGCTGCTACATCAACCTCTGGTCCTGGTATATGTTTGAAGAGTGAGGCAATGAACCTTGCACTTATTGATGAGCTTCCATTGGTGATTATCGACGTACAGCGAGGTGGACCGTCAACGGGTATGCCTACGAAGAGTGAGCAGACCGACCTCTGCAGGTGCTTTATGGCCGTAATGGTGAGAGTCCAATGCCTGTCATTGCAGCTACAAGTCCTACTGATTGCTTCGATGCAGCCTATAACGCTTGTAAGATTGCATTGGAACACATGACGCCAGTTGTGCTTCTTACCGATGCTTTCATTGCTAATGGTTCTTCTGCTTGGAAACTTCCAAATATCGAAGAGTTGCCAGAAATTCATCCACACTTCGTTACAGAAGACCAGAAGTATAAGTACACTCCATACAAGCGTGACCCTAAGACATTGGCACGTTACTGGGCTATCCCAGGTACGGAGGGCTATAACACACATCCTTGGTGGTTTGGAGAAAGATGGTGAGACAGGTGCTATTTCAACCGATCCAGAGAACCATGACAAGATGGACCACATTCGTTGGAACAAGGTGGCACGCATTTCAGTACCTGACTTGGTTGTTCAAGGTGACGAGGAAGATGCCGACTTGCTTATTGTAGGCTTCGGTAGTACTTACGGTCATCTCTATTCTGCAATGGAAGATTTGCGTAGTAAGGGTCATAAGGTTGCTTTGGCACAATTCAAGTATGTGAATCCATTGCCAAAGAATACTGCAGAAGTGCTTAGTCGTTACAAGAAAGTCGTTGTTGCTGAACAAAACCTCGGACAGCTTGCAGCTCTCTTGCGTATTCGTATCAACCACTTCGCTCCTTATCAGTATAACCAAGTTAAGGGTCAACCATTCGTTGTCACCGAGTTGGTTACAACTTTTGAGAAACTTCTCAAGGCTCCACTACCAAAGGAAGAAACTGGTACTTTCTATACGAAGATACTTGAGTAGAATAGTTGACGAGTAGACAAGTTAACGAGTTTACAAGTTGCTTGCGACGTTGGGAAGTCTACAAGTAGATGAGTTAATGAGTTGACATGTAGACGAGTTAACGAGTTTACAAGTTGCTTGTTAAGAGCTAAGAGAATAGAAGTAATCATAATTAAGGATTTAATGAGTTTACAAGTGGATGAGTTAACGAGTTGACAAGTTACTTGTTAATATCTCCAAGCAAATATAAGTAATCATAATTAAGGATTTAATGAGTTTACAAGTTGACGAGTTAACGAGTTGACAGGTTGCTTGTTAATAGCCCCAAGCGAATAGAAGTAATCATAATTAAGGATTTAATGAGTTTACAAGTGGATGAGTTAACGAGTTGACAGGTTGCTTGTTAATAGCCCCAAGTGAATAGAAGTAATCATAATTAAGGATTTAATGAGTTTACATATGGCTGAGTTAACGAGTTGACAAGTTGCTTGTTAAGAGCTAAGCGAATAGAAGTAATCATAATTATGAATTATGAATTATGAATTAAAATAAAAGTCATGAATCAATATACAGCACAAGATTTTAAGAAGGGACAACCACGTTGGTGTCCTGGCTGTGGTGACCATTTCTTCCTTGCCAGCTTGCAGAAAGCGATGGCAGAGTTAGGTGTTCCACCTTACGAAACAGCCGTTATCAGTGGTATCGGATGCTCAAGCCGATTACCATATTATGCTAATACATACGCTATGCAGACCATTCACGGTCGTGCAGCAGCCATCTCTACAGGTGCAAAGGTGACGAATCCAAACCTTACCATCTGGCAGGTTTCGGGCGATGGTGACGCACTTGCCATCGGTGGTAACCACTTTATCCATGCGATGCGCCGTAATGTGGACCTGAATATGATTCTTCTGAATAACCGTATTTACGGTCTTACGAAGGGACAGTATTCACCAACCAGTCCACGTGGCTTCGTTTCTAAGTCAAGTCCTTACGGTACAACAGAAGACCCATTCCACCCAGCAGAACTCTGCTTTGGTGCTCGTGGTAACTTCTTCGCACGTAGTGTTGCCAGTGATAACACTGAAACAATCGCTATCCTTAAGGCTGCTTATCAGCATAAGGGTGCTGCCGTTTGCGAGATTTTGCAGAACTGTGTCATCTTCAACGATGGCTGCCACACCTCTGTTTATACCTCTGCAGGTAGAAAGGAGCATGCTATTTACGTTAGACATGGTGAGCCATTAATCTTCGGTGCAGACAACGAGTTTGGACTTGTACAGGAAGGCTTTGGGTTGAAGGTGGTTAAAATCGGTGAGAATGGTATTACTCGCGATGACATCCTCGTACATGATGCCCACTGTCAAGACAATACCTTGCAGCTGAAACTCGCCATGATGAGCAATGAGGACGGCTTCCCTATAGCCCTCGGAGTTATTCGTGATGTTGAGGCTCCTACCTATGATGCTGCTGTCAATCAACAGATAGAGGAGGTGAAGGCACAGAAGCATTACCATACCTTTATGGAGATGCTCGAAACCAACGATATTTGGGAGGTTAAGGAATAAGAATTTAAGACAAAATATACTTGCTTAGAAAGAGGAAAAGATGTATCTTTGTGGACAACCAACCATTTAAGACATCATGAGTAGACTAACCTCATTTCTACATAGCAGGTGTACGATACAGACAAATGCCACTTCCTGGCGCACGAGTGTTGCGTTGGGAGTTGGCATTTTTCTGTTTCTTTACCTCCTACAGCCGTTTGGAATCAGCCAGTATCGAGGTAGTATTTTTTTGATGTGTCTTGGTTTTTGTCTTATGACCATCTTCGTTCAGTGGCTTTGTGCCTTTCTTTTCTTCAAAAGACCATTACGAAAAAATGTCCCAATCACCAATGGTTATATAATTCTTTATAGTATTGCTATTGAGTTAGCAATGGCAATCTCTATGACGCTCTATGCAGCTTTCTTCTTCCAAATGCCATTAACATGGCGGCTATTCAGTACATTCTTTTATTGGACCTTCCTTGTTTGGATAATCGTTACGGCTATTTTTACGTTGGTAAACTATAATCGTATGTTGAATAGTAGGTTGGAAGAAATGATAAAGAAGACCTCTGATGAACAGGAAGGTATCCTTATCACGCTACACGACCAGAACCTGCGGGGAACCGACCTCACGTTGCCTATTAACAATCTACTCTATATCGAAGCCCGAAAAAACAATGTCTGCGTATGTTATCTAAAAGAAGGTAAGATACAAAAAACCGAACTTCGTTCTACGTTGACAGCCTTGAAAGATGACCTCCCTTACGATAATATCTTTCAGTGTCACCGTTCCTTCCTTGTGAATATCAATAACATTACTTCTGCAAAAGGCAACTCCAACGGCTATCAGCTGCGCCTTTTAGGTTGTGAAGATATCATCCCAGTCTCTCGCACCTTTGTTCCCGGCCTTCGCCACTTCGTTGGATAACCTCTATCCATTAGTCTGTTTCTCTATTTTTTACAAACAGCTTATTCCCTTATCAATAGATGTTTGTAAACTATTTTCATGCACCTCAAAATCAATCCATGCTCTTTTGGCTTCTTAAAGACGCCTAATTGACTTGCAAAAGGTGCCCTTTTGAAGTCCAACTAACGCCCTTTTGAAGTCCAATTAAGCACCTTTTCTTCTACCACCTTGTAACCAATTGATTTCCTGTCGGTTATAAACCTGCTTTTTATGCGTGTTTTTATCCTTGTTCATAGCTGTTTTATTTGAAAATATGTAACGATTTTTTCAACACGCAATCTGTGTTTTTGAAGTATTAAGATGAAAGTTTTTCTGAAATGGGGGAGTGATAAACTAAAAAGCTATTACATAAAAAAAGCACACTGAGGAAAAGGACTAAGACGGTGCAAGAGAAAGTTTTTGTAGCGTAGTTAGTAATAGAAATATTCAGTTACTATAAAAATACTGGTAATCTTCCCATAAAAACATACTGTTTGCTATTATATTCTTACCTTTGTAAGGTGATATTCTGAAATCGAATGTAATGATAAATCTAAACTAAAAAAATACTTCAAAGAAATTAGAAATATGAGAAAAAGATACGTTATTTTTCGCTTGTTGTAGGTGTTGCGATACGGCATGAAGTGTTTTCTATAAATCAAGGTGGCAACTATCTCTTTTTAGATAACGAAACAGCTATTAAAAAGAGGTTTTTAGTCATATCTTTTAAATATTTTTCTAAGTTTCTCAAAAAAGTTCCTAAATCCGTGCAGTCTTTTAAGCAAAACATACTCCTTTTAATAAAAGGTATGGTATATCTATGAAAATAGATGTTAATATAGACGCATGTAAACAGGGAGAACGTGAGGCTCTCGGAAATTTATATAAGGCATATTCCGACAGATTAAAGAGAATATGCCTGCACTATGTGGAAGATGAAAGTACGGCAGAAGATATTCTGCATGATGCGTTCATCATCATTTTCACCTCCATCAAATCGCTGAAGGACAACTCAAAATTGGAAGGATGGATGATAACGATTGTGAGAAACCTTTCGTTGAGATTCCTACAAAGTACAGAAAAAAGTAATATTCTTTTATCCAGTCTGGGGAAAGATGTGTTGAGCGAAGAAGACGATAAAGAAAAGAATATAGAACTGGAGTTGTTGCTGTCAGCGATAGAACTGTTACCAGAGGGGAACCGAGAAATATTCAAACTCTCAGTGTTGGACGGTCTTTCACATAAGGAAATAGGGGATCTGCTTGGTATCAATCCACATAGTTCTTCTTCGCAGTTGGCTCGGGCAAAGAAAATGCTGCGTGTCATATTGATTAAGTATTGGATGCTGTTCTTGCTTCCCATCCTGATACCTGTCTATATCTATTTCGTAACGAGGGACAAGTTCGTTGACACATCTGATAATAGATCAACGGCTTTAGGTACTCATCATAACTTTCCAAAACGAGTTCAACAAAATGGAGCTGCTTCTCAAAAGAATAGGCAGCCAAGGTATTCTATACCTTCAAGTGCTACTGAAAATGATAGGCGTGTTTTGGCAGAAAAGACTCTTTCTACTGAAGATATTTCTTCACAGATCATAACAGACAGTGTTGAATCAGAGCAGCAGCCAGTATTCTTCCATGTAGATTCCTTGCCAAAGTATTTGGCTATTGGTGAAATCAGTATAGACGACTCCGTGCTCCGTATTCCACAAATTTCAGAAGATAAAATGTTGGCATCGAATGGAAACATGAACCTCGATGTAAACCATAAGAAGAAATACCCGTGGACATTCAACTTCGGCTATTCCTCCAATGCTGGAGCCAATGGAGCTATGTCTAATTTGAACTATCTCTCGGTGGTAGATTATGCTAACGGTGGTGCGGCTGCCAAACTATATACCTGGGATGATTATGTAAATTATTTAGTCAGGAACAATGCGCTGATGGATTCTGTAGAGAGGGCAAAAATGTCATGGATTGCACTGAATAATGCAACAGAGGGCAATGCGTCTTTAGGTGAGAAGGCGCATCACTACCGCCCAAAAACATTTGGTTTATCGCTTAATAAGCAATTAAGTCAGCATTGGACTTTTGGCACAGGATTGACCTATACAAGGTTGAAGTCTGATTTTGAGAGCGAGTTTAATGGTGCGACTTTGTTGAAGACCCAGAAGATTGATTATGTGGGCATACCATTGCGATTGACCTATCGTATATGGAGCAAGGGACGATTCAATGCCTATACGACCGGTGGAGTGACATTCGAGATGCCAGTCCATAGTTCGCTTGATAAGAAATATATCATAACATCCGACTCGTCGTACACTCTGAAGGATGACATCAAGCCACGTTATCAGTGGTCCGTTAACTTGGGTATCGGTGTGCAGTACAAGCTATTCAAACCTTTCAGCTTGTATATAGAACCAAATATGTTCTATTATTTTAGAAATGGTAGTAGTCTCGAAACTTACCGTACAGAGCATCCGTTTATTATTACCGTACCATTCGGATTACGGCTTACTTGGTAAATGGAGAGAATGAATTGATAAAAAAGTTACAAAACAGTGCAGTCTTTTTTTTGTTTTCTACTCTTACAGTAAAAGACAAAACTTTAAAAAAGATGTACAGTATTTATGACTACATCCACAATGGAATGGTATTTGTCAACAATGTAGTACGCAGACAGCATAAGGAACTTACCTCTTTAATGATATATTCCACAACAGGTTGTCAGTCTCGTTGCAAACACTGTTCCATTTGGAAAAAACCTACAGAAAATCTAAATCTGATTGATATTATCAGAATAATGAATAGTAAATGTGTAACAAAAAGCACGATAGTAGGTTTGGAAGGAGGCGAGTTTATCCTCCATCCCGAAGCAGACAATATATTAGAATGGTTTGATACTAACCATCCTAATTATACATTGCTGTCCAACTGCCTTGCAACGAACAAGGTAATTTCTGCTGTAAAGAATCATCATCCCAAACATCTATACATATCACTTGACGGCAATAGAGAAACCTATCGTTATATGCGTGGGAGAGATGGGTATGACAAAGTGATTAAGGTTATAGAGGCATGTAAAGACATCGTGTCTATCTCCCTAATGTTTTGTCTTTCTCCGTGGAACTCGTTTGAGGATATGAAAGCATGTCATAGATTGTGCTAAAAAATATAGCATTGACGTGCGTATTGGCATTTACAGCACAATGTCATTCTTCGATACAACCAAAGGTTTAATAGAATCCAATGATGCGGATTTCATCAGCCAGATACCCTCTTCCATACATCAAACATATGAGAACTTTGACTTTGTAGCTTTGTATGACGAGTGGAAGAATAATAGACTGAAGTTACGGTGTCATAGCATATTCAGTGAATTGGTCATCCATTCTAATGGGGATGTCCCCTTATGCCAGAATTTAGATGTAATCTTGGGTAATATTCACGAGAATACGCTCGATGAGATATTCAATTCAAGGAATACGTGCAAAATTCAATGTCAGTACTCCAAAGAATGCAATCAATGTTGGATCAACTATCACCGAAAATATGACATTATCCTGTTAAGAAGTATAGAAAAGATAATCCCCAAACGGTTGATAGAGTTGTTTTATGGAAAGTATCAATGGACCTGCAACAGGCAAACTACCTATAATAAATATTTCAAACGAATAAAAGCAAAGCTAAAATGGGATATTTAGATAACATCATAGGCAGATACAAGTATATACGCAGTATGAGAGAGTTGAGTCATACTTACACGCAACAGTATGCTCTTGTTGGGTTTGGCAATCATTGTGCAAACAACCTTCTGCCCGTCATACAGTATCTTCAGTTACCACTGAAATATATCTGCTGTACCTCAGAGAAGAAAGCCGAACTGATTTCTCAAAAGTATAAAGGAGTCAAAGGAACAACTTCTTTACAGGATATACTGCTTGATGATACCATTTCTGGTGTTTTTGTGGCATCTAATCCTCATTCACACTTTCAGATTGCAACCGAAACTATAAAAGCAGGAAAGTCCTTATTTATAGAGAAACCACCCTGTGAGAATGAAAGAGAATTAAAGTCTTTGATCGATACTATCATGCTATATGGCTCACAACATATCGTTGTCGGACTGCAAAGGCGTTTTGCCCCTGCCACTCAAGTATTGAAAAAACGATTGAAAGGTGATGGCAAACGGCATTATCATTATCGCTATCTGACAGGATTATACCCTGAAGGAGATACTTTACTTGACCTATTCATCCATCCTCTTGACTATGTAACATTCCTTTTTGGAGAGGCAAAGATAAAGAACTTGGATGTCATTCGCAGTAGAGATGGTGCCCAAACTTTATTTCTTGTATTGGAGCACCAAGATATAACAGGAATGTTGGAACTATCAACAGATTATTCTTGGCAAGAAGCACAGGAACAGCTAAATATCAGTACAGATAAAGGACTTTATGTGTTGGAAAACATGGAGCGACTTGATTTCATACCGAGACGCTCAGCATTGTTAGGGATTCCGTTGGAGAAAGTCTTTCCAAACAATGGAGCAACAATTTGTCTCTACGGAAGAAACAACTTTGTCCCAACTATTGGGAATAACCAAATCGTTTCACAAGGGTTCTTTTCTGAAATCAAGACTTTTGCCGACATGATTGAAAACAAACATGAGGCTAATTATGCTTTGGGTTTGGAAAGTGTTAATCATGTTTATTCCTTAATGGCAGAAATAAAGAAGTATATGAACATAATTGACGACCACATATTATAATAACTAATTAAATCCAACAAATTATGAAAAGGTACTTTTGTGTATTACAGGCGTTCATTTTCTCGTTGCTGTTTATTGGTTGCAGCAATGAAGATGAGTCTGCTTCAACTCCCACAGTGCAAGCATCGAAAATGGAATTGTTTGCTATAGGGACAGCCCGAATGACAAGAGCCGCTTCAAGCCCCTATCTCTTTACACTTGACAACATCAAGTCTTTCAACGCGCAAACCCGTGAGATTATTTTTCAAGATTTTGAGCCGACAAGTCTGCTCTTTCCCATTTATCGTAACATAGAAATACATTCGTATGGTAAGGTTCTACTCCATATCTCAACGTTTGTGTCATCTTTCAATAGTCAAATCTTCACAGACTTATCATTAGTTTCAGAATCTGGCAAGTTTTTATCTGAGTGACTGTTACCCACGCAATATTGAGGACAATAGTCAATATGTTAAAGAGAACAAGGTCATTCAAAAAGCAAAAGAAAAAAGAGCGGCAGAATGGGGAGAGTTTCTCTCAATACTCAAAAAACACGGGAAGTTGATTGAATAGTAAACAGAAATACGTAATAATATAAGCAAGAAATAACTTGTAATTACGTTTATATAAATATCAACATATAAAAATCCTTGTAATTATGAAAAAAGTATTTTACAGCCTAATCCTTTTCTGTGGATTATCTGCATGTTCCTCAGAGAAGGTAGCTCTTGAGCCATTAAGAATTTATGATGTTGCAAATTCTAATTGTAAATTAAGCATCTCTCCGACAGATACACGTCCTGACTTCTATGCAGAAAACAATGCTATTCCAGCAAAATTAAGTATAGAGTTGGACAAAGACGGTATAGCTCAGTGTCTACTGGAAGATTTGAAAGCCAACTGTTCCGTAAGAAAGATTTATGTGAATATTGCTAATCAAGATAATCAGATAACCCTTATCGTGTACCATAATGTCCTTGATGCACTGGCTGATTGTATTTGCAAATACGACGTTAATTTTAAGATTAGCAAATTGACATCTGGTAATTATAACCTGAAAGTGTACTATGCCAGACCAAACATGAAATATGATGAATCTGATATTGCATATAATGGACAAGTAAATATTGTTCAGAATAGAAAAGTCTCTGTAAAATTCAATCCAGAAATAGGTTTACCTGAGAATTAAAGATGTAGGTGTCTATTCAAAATATGGCACTTGGGCTGGTACATATCAGGTCAAGTGTCATATAGTATTGTCAATATTCCATCTTCATCTTATCTTTTTCTCTATATATATTCCTTTAATAATTGAGTTTCCTGTCATTGCTGTCATTTGTTATGATGACTTAACTTGTTAAACTATAGTAGGGTTATGCGAAGTGTTAAAAGTGACAGCAAACTGAAATAAAAATTATTCTTGTAGAAATGAGTAGTGTGTGTCTTCTTACTTTAGTCAGAAATATTACATCATTCTCTAACTATCCAACGAACTAAGCGTGTTAGTTATTCGTCCCAAAAGATAGTATTTCAGCGGGCTTGATAGTTATTTAAACCACTTTTTTGTTGTCTGTCCCCATTATTTGGAGGCAATCAAAAGCTTTGATACATTTGCGACAGAAATCAATGTTTCACTTTTTAAAATCAAAGCGTATGAAAACTTTAGTTTCTAAAATCGTCGTTATCGTTGCCCTTATGTGTGCAACCAGTATGAATGCACAGAACAACAATCAGTTCGATGCACAGTTAAAAACCACTTTAAGTAATGTCAAGGCAGACGAACCTACATCTATTGTAAAGGGAATGGATGAATTGAAGCGTATGGAAATTCAGTATCCTGATGCTTGGCTCCCTACCTATTATCGTGTGTTCTATGCCCTTCAGTATGCTGCTCGCTCTCCACAGAGTGATTATTCCTCCTTATTTTTAGATGCAGTGAAGGCTGATCTTGAGGCATTGCAGACAAAAAAGGGAGTTGATCGTTCAGAACAGTTTACGTTGAAGGGTTTTTATTATGCAGCACTCATCGCACAGAATCCATCAGTGAATGGTAAACTTTATTACATTGATGCAATCTGTTATTACAAGTCAGCGATTGGTATTAACCCATCTAATCCTCGTCCTCGTGTTCTCCTTTATATCTTTTTTGAGAAGATGAGTAAGGAGACTGGGCGTCCAAGTATGAATACTCCAAAGGATTTAGAAACCATCAAAGAACTCTTTGCTAAGGAAAAGCAGAATGGTATGCAGCCAGCATGGGGACGTAATCTGATAGACTATTTTAAGTTGAAGTAATATGCTGAAAGAACCTAACTCATAAAGATGTGGGGCGTATCAAATCGTACGCCCCTATCTTTGTAATTCCTTTGTAGAGTTTAGGAACTATGCTAATTGATGCTATAATTTATCATGTTGAGTTTATAAAACAGAAGATAACGAGTATAGATTTGCTCTCTTTAAGAAAAAAATGTATCTTTGAAGCCTAAAAACAGATATTATTGAAAACAAAAAACAGATTTAACTATGGCGAATTTATTGGACGAAGTGACAGGACCTGTGAATGATGCAGGTCGTGACGTACATGTAATTGACAAGCAACTCCCTGTTGAAGTAGGTTTTGGTTCAACCCTTTTTCAGATTGCTTTGTGGACGGTTGGGCCTGTATTGGTATTGTTGTTTGTGCTGATATTGGGTAGTACGATGGCAAATCCATTGCTTGTTGGTGTTGTAGGCTGTCTGGTGGGAATCCTTCCTGGTGTTATCTTTATCTTTATGAAGATATCAGCACGTAACTATTTCCAGAAGTTAGAACAGCGTATTCAGGCTGAGGCATCTAATATTGATAACTATTTGGAACAGCGTGTACAGATACTTCAGAACGTAGTTGGTCTTGTAGAGCGTGCTATCGACCTTGATAAAGACGTGATGAAGGCTGTTGCAGCCCTTCGTTCTGGTGGTGTGAACGAAGGAAATAGAAGTGATGTGAATGCACAAGTAAACACAGCTTTTGGTCGACTCTTTCCACAGGTTGAGGCTTATCCAGAGTTGAAAGCGCACAATGCCATTGCTGATGCGATGCAACAGAATAACTACTTGCAGCGTGAGATTACTGCAGCTCGTACTGTATATAACAGTCGTGTGACACAATGGAATACTGACATCTTCTCTTGGCCAACAAAGATGATTGTTGCTGCTCAGCAGGGTTACACAACTCGCATACCATTCACAGCAACAGCAGAGACACGTGAGGCTGCAAGAGGTAAGTTCTTCTAAGACAACAGAAGTAAATGGTAGAGGATATCTATGATCCACTAAACGAATACATCAGCACCTTTAAGGAGAAATTTAAGAAGGTGGCTGATGAAACCTTTAATGCACTTGCTGAAGAGGCTCAGGTTGATGTTGAGGCTAATCGTGAGACGTGTCGACAAATCTATGCAGGTGAGAAGAAACTCACGGATGTGTCTGGTCGTATCACGATGTGGACTATCGTATGCGTCATTCTGTGGATAGCTGTGGTGGCTGGTGCTGCTGTTGTTTATGTGAAGTGGAATGAGTTTCCGATGGAATATCTTTTGATGATAGGCGGTGGAGTAGCTTTGTCACTTGTCTTCCTATTGCTAAAGGTACATCCAGCATTGAAGTCCTTGCGCGTTCAGCATGACGATTTAGCCAATGAGGTGAAGACGTTGAAGGAGCAGGCATGGAATCAGATGGCTGCTCTGAATAGGCTTTACGACTGGGATGTCTTTACGCGTATGATGTCGAAGACTGTACCCAGACTTGAGTTCGACCCTTATTTTACGACACAACGACTGGCAGACCTCCGTAAAACATACGGATGGAACGACTCTTTTAATACCGAGCGTTCTGTGCTTTATTCCCATTCTGGACTTATTAATGGTAATCCCTTTTCGTCATCTGTCGAACACGAAAGATGGAGATGGGAGAGAAGACTTATCACGGTCAGAAAACCATTTTCTGGACAACAACAGAGACGAGGCCAGATGGAAAGCTACGTACCGTGTCTCATTCGGAAACCTTACATGCCAGTGTAACTGCACCCTATCCTAATTACTTTGAACGTACTCGGCTTATCTATGGTAATACTGCAGCACCCGACTTGACTTTCTATCGTAAGCCAAGTGGATTGGCTGGAAAGGAAGATTCATTGCGTTATAAATGGGATCGGTTTAAGTTGAGGCGTAAAGCACGTAATCTTGATAGTGATGACTTTGCTATGTTGACCAACGAAGAGTTTGAGGTTGCGTTCAATACGAGTAATCGTAATAACAATCAGCAGTATACTTTACTCTTCACGCCATTGGCACAACAGAGTATGATGGCATTGTTAATGGACGAGAAAGAGGGCTATGGTGATGACTTTGATTTCGATAAGCATTACATGATTAATACTATCATGCCAGAGCATCTACAAGTGTTAGACCTTGATATGAATCCCGCTCAGTATCGTAGTTTTGACTTTGAGAAGGCTAAGAAAGACTTTTACGAAATCAATGCGAGATACTTTCGTGCCATCTACTTTAGTTTCGCTCCCTTGTTGTGTGTACCGATGTATCAGCAGATACGACCACAGAAGGATATTTACGGACATGACATGGAGCAGAAGAGTTCGTTCTGGGAGCATGAAGCATTGGCTAACTTCTGGGGACAGGAGAATTTCCAGCATCCTAATTGTGTGACTCCTTGTATTATGAAGACTTCTTCTGCGGCACAAGGAGATGGCAGTACGCTGATAAATGTTACAGCTTACGGCTTCCGTTCAGAACATCGTATGTCTTATATTAGTAAATATGGCGGTGATGGATCATGGCATGATGTACCAGTGGAGTGGTATGAGTTTTTACCCGTTGAGGGCAATGGCCGAATTATGATGCAAGAGGATAATCATCAAAATGATACTGATATGAGCCAGAAGCAGCGTATGAGCCATATCAGTGACGTCTTACAAAAATCGCACTTAGATGTATATAGAAGGCATATCGCATCTAAGGTATAAGTAGAGAAAGCAAGAATGAATAGCAAAGGACGATAGAAGTATTTCGCTTTTATCGTCCTTTGTTTATGTAAGGGGAGTTTTGAGTAGAAGTGAAGCGCTTGCCTTAGATTCGATAATATATTCGAGAACAAGCATACATATAAAATTTCTAATGCTGACTGCTATTTTTGAAGCAGTTGAAGAGCATAAGACAATTGAGTATCTTTCCCTGATAAGAAGTCATTAACTTTCATTGGTTCCAAATAATTCGGGCTTATTCCTTCCCTTCTAATGGGAAACCCTTGGGAGAGATACCTGACGAATGTCCTACAGGAAGTCGATAGAATATTCCGTGTGATGTCTTAAAAAGACAAATAATACCGCCTGTATCACCAGCTGAAGATGTACCAACCAACACGGCATCACCACTTTCTTTCATTGTAATGAGAAAAGTCTCAGCTGAAGAACAAGAATAATGACCCATCAAGATGATTACTTTTCCCTTATAGCTGTTAGTAGAAGGAGATATTGTAGACCCATTCCAAATACGTCGTTTACCTTTTATTAAGTTCTGCGCAATATTATCTCCTATCCAACTGTTACCTCCACCATTCTGACGCACATCAACTATCAAGTATGGGAGTTTGCTTAGATGCTTCAAAGCTTTGGTGAATTCAGTGTCAGCATTATCTTGCATGCTTTTCACGTTAATATATCCAACCCTTGAAGAAACCTTTCTCCAAGTTACGTTTTGTTCCTCTGCCTTTGTGGGAACAGACTTAGATTGCAGATGAATGGTGATAGTTATTGGTTTTCCATGGCGAATAATGCCAAGTGTCTTTATAGGACTTGTATAACTACAGAGTATAGTCAAAGCTGATAGTAGATAGCGAGTGGCGTCTGTCGAAGCTGAGACATATTTGCTATTATGCATCACCCATTTATTTGTAGGTACACCATCAACAGTTATAATCTCGTCTTTATCTTGCAATCCAGCCTTTATAGCAAAGACTGAAGGATGATTAACAAACACACGATTCCCAATGACAATGATATTATCCCCTTTGTATGAACCAAGGATATAGTATGTTTTCATTATTTGCATGAGTACATTTCAAGTTGGCAAAGAATTCCATTATAAGTAATGAATAAGCCACTTTCGATTGCATGGTGTCAATTCGTTGAAGGCAAGTGGCGTGAATCGAATCAAGGTTAATGTGTTTCTTAGTAATATATGGGTATTTCTTTTTGACCTGTTCGAATATCTCTTCGAAATCACTTCGGAAGTCTTTGGATTAACAGGTATCTTGTCTGCTGTGAATTGTTGAACCTCATCCCAGTCTGCATTCCCATGCGTTGGATACCATCTATTTAGAGCAAACACTGCAAATATAGATACTATTAATCCAAAGGTAACAATCATCAATACAACAGACTTCTTCATAATGCACTTATGTAAAAGTAATGTAATGCCAAATCGGTTCATAAGAGAGGAAGCTTTGATTGGTCATAGACTTCCTTTTGAAGCTAAAATATGAGTTGTAAGTGCTTCATACGTTAGACGAAAGGATTTATGAAAATCAGCTTCTATATATCTCTAATGAACCGATTTGAAGATTTATAGAGTATCTTTATAACTTCTCACCATAGCACAAGTCACCAGCATCGCCGAAGCCAGGAACAATGTACTTATGCTCATTCAATCCTTCATCAATAGCTGCACACCAAATGGTTGTTGATTCTTCAGGGAAAGTCTTGCGGATATGTGCGATACCTTCTGGTGTAGCCAGCAAGCAGGCAACATGTACATGACGAGGATTTCCCTTTGAAAGGATAGCCTTGTAGCCAAGTTCCATAGAACCACCAGTAGCCAACATTGGGTCAGCGATGATAAGTGTTTTACCATTGATGTCTGGTGTTGCAAGATATTCAACGTGGGATTCCTACCTCATGATGTTCTGCATCCGTATATTCACGATAAGCACTAACGAAAGCGTTACCAGCATGATCGAAGATGTTAAGGAAGCCATTATGGAAAGGTAGTCCAGCACGGAAAATAGTTGCCAAAACAATCTTGTCAGTTGGTACATTTACCTGAGCCGTACCTAACGGAGTAACAACATCCTTTGGTTCGTAGTTCAATGTTTTTGAGATTTCAAAAGCTTCGAACTCTCCGATACGCATAACATTATTGCGGAAGAGCAAGCGATTCTTCTGATAATCCTTATCACGGATTTCAGCTAAATACTGATTGATGATAGAGTTCTGCTCTGAAAATTAATGATGTCCATTTTTCTATCTTAGGTGTTATAGATAAGCAAGTTAGCAACCTGCTCTACAAAATTTCGGCAAAAGTAAGAAATAAATCTGAGGTTTTGCTAAGTCTGATTTGCAAATATAGCTATGCTTGTTGTTTTTTTAATTTCTTTAACCTTCTGAGTAAATACTTTGATACTTTTTCTTCGCTATTTTTTGTTTGAACTTAATAATTATATTACCTTTGCGGTGTCTTTGTAAATAAGACACAAAAAAGAGTCTAAATCAATTTTCAACTAAATACATTTATAAGAAATGGCAAAGTTTGATAAGAGCGTACTTGAGAAGTACGGTATTACAGGTACAACAGAAGTTGTTTACAATCCATCTTACGACGTATTGTTCGAAGAGGAGACAAAAAGAAAGCCTTCAGGGTTATGAAAGAGGTCAGGTTACTGAGCTTGGCGCAGTAAACGTAATGACTGGTATTTACACTGGTCGTTCTCCTAAGGATAAGTTCATCGTTGATGATGAGAATTCTCACGATACAGTATGGTGGGATTCTGAGGAATACCACAATGACAACCACCGTGCTTCTAAGGAGGCTTGGACAGTTGTTAAGGATATCGCTAAGAAGGAGTTGTCTAACAAGCGTCTTTTCGTTGTTGACGGTTTCTGCGGTACACACGCTGACACACGTATGAAGATTCGTTTCATCGTTGAGGTTGCTTGGCAGGCTCACTTTGTAACAAACATGTTCATCCGTCCCTACAAGCGAGGCTGACCTCGAGCAGGAGCCAGACTTCATCGTTTACAACGCTTCTAAGGCTAAGGTTGAGAACTGGAAGGAGCTCGGTCTTAACTCAGAGACTTGCGTTATGTTCAACGTAACAACTAAGGAGCAGGTAATTGTTAACACATGGTACGGTGGTGAGATGAAGAAGGGTATGTTCTCTATGATGAACTACTTCTTGCCATTGAAGGGTATGGCTTCTATGCACTGCTCTGCTAACACTGACATGAACGGTGAGAACACAGCTATCTTCTTCGGTCTTTCTGGTACAGGTAAGACTACTCTCTCTACCGATCCAAAGCGTAAGCTCATCGGTGATGACGAGCACGGTTGGGATGACAAGGGTGTCTTCAACTATGAGGGTGGTTGCTATGCTAAGGTTATTAACCTTGACAAGGAGTCTGAGCCAGATATCTACAAGGCTATCAAGCGTGACGCTCTCCTCGAGAACGTAACTGTTGATGCTAACGGTAAGATCGACTTCAACGATAAGAGCGTAACTGAGAATACTCGTGTTTCTTATCCAATCTACCACATTGAGAACATCCAGGCTCCTGTATCTCAGGGTCCAGATGCTAAGCAGGTAATCTTCTTGTCAGCTGACGCTTTCGGTGTATTGCCTCCAGTATCTATCTTGGATTCAGAGCAGACTAAGTACTACTTCCTCTCTGGTTTCACAGCTAAGTTGGCTGGTACAGAGCGTGGTATCACTGAGCCTACTCCAACATTCTCTGCTTGCTTCGGTCAGGCATTCTTGGAGCTCCACCCAACAAAGTATGCTGAGGAGTTGGTTAAGAAGATGGAGAAGAGCGGTGCTAAAGGCTTACTTGGTTAACACTGGTTGGAATGGTACTGGCAAGCGTATCTCTATTAAGGATACACGTGGTATCATCGATGCTATCTTGAACCACTCTATCGATACTGCTCCAACAAAAGCAGATTCCCTTTACTTCAACTTCACTGTTCCTACACAGCTCGAAGGTGTTGCAACTGATATCCTCGATCCACGTGACACTTACGCTGATGCAGCTCAGTGGGATGAGAAGGCTAAGGACCTCGCAGCTCGTTTCATCAAGAACTTCAAGAAGTACGAGACAAAACGAGGCTGGTAAGGCTCTCGTAGCAGCTGGTCCACAGCTCTAATTCTTTCGGAATATTTCTGAATAGATAATAATAGCTCCCATCCGTAGCAATACGGGTGGGAGTTTTTGTTTGTTCTGCTGTAATCATAGAATAATAAGACTGATAATTTTAGGTAGAAATATTACGTATTATTACTACAGTAATTTTTAATTTTTGTTTTCCTGTCACTTTTTAACACTTCGTGTAATCGTGCTGATTGTTAATGAGTTAAGTGGATGTTTTGAGTGACAGGAGTGACAGCAAAGTTTGTTTTGGTAAGATTATGTTCTGTCTCTTATGATTTAATTATTCATATAGAAAATCCCTGTTAGGATTTTTTTGTTCTTCCAAAATGTTGAGTGATATGTTAAAAGCACTTATATAATAACGCACACGGAGATACAGAGGAGACGGAGCTAAACGCCATGTTGTGGAGGTGCTGATGGCACAATGAGCGACGGAGGGGTAGCGTACAGATTCCTAATAACTTTTTAGGATAAACGCTTTGTATATAAATTGCTAATAGAACTTGCAAATAATCTCCTTTGCTCTATGTACTGACTGTGCCTCTGTAGACTACCATCAGTATGCTTTAATACTCCTCCGTACCCTCCATTTCTCTGTGTGATATTTCGCCAGAGACCTAAGATTAGGCGGATTATTATCACTCCAAAGTTCTGAAGACCCATATTTTTGTGAACATCCAACCTCCGTTTCAGCTTGCTCTGTATGGTTTATCATGTTGTAGGCTTGCTTTTATTGTTTTCATCTGATTATCAAAACTTCTAATGGGGATTATGGCGAATGTGTTGAGTAGTCCGCACCACTCGTGTTCAGCCTCCGCACGACCTGTGCGGACGCTCCGCACAAGATGTGCGAGGCATCATTACGTTGACTGAAAGAAGTAGGATGAGTTACGATAGATATTTATTTGAGTAGCAGTAGACTCTTAAGACGAATATAATTCCTTAAATGTGTAAACTATTTCGATACTAATTACTCTATTTTCTTTGTGCTATCAGGTAAGATCTTTCTAAATCTTTTGTTCTATATTATTCAGTGCTAAGTACTTTTAATTGTTCTTTTTGCCATTTTTATGGAGAATCTCAAAAACGTTGCTTTCTTTGATACCCCCTTTGCTTTATCATTTCAGAATTAGCAGATTCCATATTAGATAATACTACTAACTGGTTGATGCTTGCAGTTTCTCTAAGATTTATTCCTTTAGATGCCAAATTCGGGTTAGCTTGAGCCCATTCTTTTGCTTTACACCCAAAGAGAATTATATTTAACATATCAGCTTCTGTTGCATAGATAATCCCATGCTTGATAGCATTAATGTCCATTTTAGGAATAATCACGTTTTTAATAGCATCGGTATGAAGTGTATAATTGGTTTTGGATAGTATTCGCTTTGCGTTCCACTCTAACGAAAGCGGATCGCTCTCTTGTTCTTTTAACCGCTGGTATTCCTTTACAATATAAAGTTGGAATGTAGGACTTAGCCACATGCCAAAATTAAAGGCTATATCCTTGTGTGCGTAAGTTCCACCATACCTGCCAGCCTTAGACATAATACCTATCGCATTTGTCTTTTGTATCCATTGCTTTGCGGTTAGAGTAAATGAGTTTAATCCTGCGCTATTTCTAAACCCATCGAATTCGGTGGGATTAAAATTAGGGTTGTAAAGCTGTTCCCATGCTCCCAAATATTCTATTGTGCTTCTTGTGCGTAACCAGTTCTGTATGACATAATCCGTCCTTTCCTTTGTCTTTGAAATGTGCCATATCTGTTAGGCAAATGTAGTCGCTCTCATTTCCTATCAGCACAGATATTTCTGTACTCTGTACCGTTATCTTCTTTGATGTATTCATATTTTTAGTTATTATATCAGCAAAAGTAACAAATAAAAAACACTTCTCAGTATTGTTAGGGTCTTTTTTGCTTCTTATACGATTTTTCGCAATGAGGGCAAATGGTGGTGTGATGTAATGTAAAATAAGTAGACAAATAAAGTCGTAGAAAAGTAGAAGAGAGATAAGGTTTTAAGTCGAGAAAAAGACGTGTGAAAAAGATAATCGTATAAATCGGAAATTTCAGGTGAAGGTAAGGAGATAGCAGAAGTTTATCAGATGTGATTTATTGGTCATTTTTTTCTTCAAGTTTATCGTTACTTTGGCAATACTTACTAAACAAACTTAAAAAAACGCAGTTATTTTCGATATTTTACATAATTAACCTCGTTAAAGACGTTGATTCTGAAGAATTCTGATTAAATTTGCAGCTAAATTCAATTATTAGTATCTGATGCGTAATAAGATATATACTCTCGTAGCTTTAATGGTGGCTACTTTGACAATGACATCTTGTCTTAAGGACGACGACGAGAAAAATAGTGTAAGTTACAAAGACACGGCTATTTTGAGCTTTTCTTTGGGACAATTAAAGCAAGTGCGTGATACCGTTGCCAAGAATGGTAGCGATAGTACTTATACTGGCAACTTCAATGCTGCTAAGGTTAAGTTCTATATTGATCAGGCACAGGGCTTGATTTATAACCCTGACTCTTTGCCATACGGTACGAAGCCAGCAAGTGCGTTGGCTAAGATTGTGACAAAGAATAGCGGAACTGTTGTTATCAAGTCAACTACAGAGGAGAAGTTCACTTATTACAGCAGTAATGATTCTATTGACTTCAGCACTCCACGTACTTTCCGTGTTTATTCAAATAAGGGAAGTGAGTACAGAGATTACAAGGTTTCTGTGAATGTTCATAAGCAGAAGGGCAACGTGTTCAGCTGGCAGGCACTGCAAGCGAACAGCAACTTTGCTTCGTTTACAGCGATGAAGGCTGTTAGTGCGGGTAGCAAGGTGTTTGTCTTCGGTGCGAATGGAAGTCAGACGGTTGTTTATGCTGCGTCAAAGGATAATGGTAATAGCTGGACAAAGCTCAGCAAGACCTTTACTGCAAATGCTTATAAGAGTGTGGCAGTACAGGGTACTAAGCTCTTCGTTATTGACAATGGTACGGTTTATAGCTCTACAGATGGCAATAGCTGGAGCACAGTGGCTACAAACAGCAGTTTGAAGCAGTTGGTGGCAGCATCGCCAGCAGAGTTGTTTGCTCTTTCAACGTCAGGTACGTTGTTGGCTTCAAAGAACAACGGTGTTACTTGGACTAACGAGTCATTAGATAGCAACGCATCGCTCCTTCCAGTAAGCAATATCAATTCTTCGCTTACAGCAGTTACATCTGACTTGTATCGTGTTCTGCTTGTTGGCACACTCTCAAGTGGCACAAAGAATGCTGCATGGACAAAACTTTCTTATCGTCAGAATGAGCCATGGAGCTATGTAGAGAGTAATGCTGACAAGTTCCAACTCCCTCTTTACAAGAGCCTTTCGGTTGTAAACTATGATAAGGCAGCTCTTGCGTTGGGTCTTAATAGCAGTGGTAAGTTGGCTTCTATGCTTCTCTCTCGTGATGGTGGTATCACATGGAAGAGCGATAAGAGCTTTACTTATCCAACAGACATACAAGCTGCAACGGCTTTTGCAGCAACAGTTGATAGCGACGAATACCTCTGGTTAATCAGTGGTACAAAGGTTTGGCGTGGTAGACTCAATCGAGTAGGCTGGGCATTGAACCTTAGCCGTTTGGCAGAATAAGCTATTCAAAACTGGACTACAATGAAACGTATCTTCATCAACCTCCTCCTCTTCCTTGCTGCTACGCCTCTATGGGCGCAGTCGGATCCGGAGTATAAGATGGAGATTGGCGCCGGTGTAGGTATGATGGGTTACTTAGGCGACTTTAATGAGTCGTTGTTCAAAGACCTACAGCCAATGGGAACGGTGCTGGCAAGATATAATCTCAGTCCTTATATGGGATTAAAGATGAACGTATCGTTTGGAAAAATGAAAGGTTCTTCGGCTGATGTCAAGACTTACTATCCACGTTTTGCTTCGGCTCCCTATACATTTGACAATTCATTGGTTGATTTAGGCTTTGCATACGAATATAACTTCCTTCCATACGGTATCGGGTCGTGACTATCGTGGTGCACAGCGTTTGTCACCATACGCAATGATAGGATTGGGTGCCACCTATGTTAATATGAAAGGTGGCGACAGTAAGTCGGTGCTCACAGCAAACCTCCCAATCGGATTGGGTGTGAAGTATAAGGTGAGTGAACGAATGAACGTAGGATTGGAATGGGCGTTACATTTCTCGCTTAGCGATGAGTTAGACGGACAGAAAGACCCCTACGGCATTAAGAGTAGCGGACTCTTTAAGAATACGGACAGCTATTCAACCCTGCAACTGACGTTCTCTTATAGTTTCATGGCAAAGTGTAAGAATTGTCATAACGAGGACGAGTAAGGGAAGTTAGTTCCGACCTTATTATATAAGGTAATGTCTAAAGTGTGCAGACGTATGTGCTGCACTGAATAAAACAAATGTTTATCTCTTCAAAAGATATGGCAGAAGAATTAGATATGACACGAATACCCCAGCATATTGCTATCACAATGGATGGTAATGGACGTTGGGCAACAGAACGTAATAAGCCACGCTCCTACGGACATCAGGCAGGAGAGATACCGTTCGTCGCATTACATCTGAATGTGTACGATTGGGTGTGAAGCTTTTCACACTCTATACCTTCTCAACAGAGAACTGGAATCGTCCTACGGATGAGATTGCTGCGTTGATGGGACTTGATGCTCACGTCTTTGAAGATGAAATCTTCATGAAGAATAATGTGCGTTTCCGTAAGTTACTGGTGACATGGCACGTCTGCCAGAAGAAGTGCAGAAGAAGTTGCGTGAGACTGAAGAGCATACCGCAAAAGAACTCTGCAATGACAATGGTTGTGGCGCTTAGCTACAGTGCACGTTGGGAGATAGCAAAAAGCAATGAGGGAGATTGTTGCAGAACATCAGGCTAACAGCTCTGAACCTTTGCGTCCCGAAATGATTACAGAAGGGATGATTAGCGAGCATTTAGAGACAAACTTTATGCCTGACCCAGACCTCTTGATTAGAACAGGTGGTGAGCTTCGCATCTCCAATTACCTCTTATGGCAGATAGCTTACTCTGAGCTGTATTTCTGTGATACCTATTGGCCTGACTTCGATGAGCAGGATTTGCAGAAAGCCATTGCGAGTTTCCAGAGCAGACAGCGTCGCTTTGGAAAGACTGAGAAACAAGTAGAAGAAAACGAAAACAATTAAGTTACGCGATAGATGACTAAAATAAATAAGGTGTTGATGCTCCTTGCACTCTCTGGAGTTTCGCTCACGATGAGTGCACAGCAGAAGATTGTAAACCCAGATATCACATATTCAGGTACTCCTAAGACTTCAGGTTGGCAGGACTGACCGTTACTGGTATTGAGGGCTATGGAGGATTATGTCCTCACTGGTATCTCAGGGCTCGCTGTTGGACAGGGAGTTGGAGGTTCCGTGTACGGCTATCACAGATGCTGTGAAGCGTTATTGGAAGCATGGACTCTTCTCTGATGTTTCCATCTTGGCTGACTCCTATTGTGGGAGATAATATCTATCTGAAGATATACCTTGCACCACGTCCTCGTATCTCTACCATTAACTATAATGGATTGAAGAAGACTGAGCGTGAGGATATGGATAAGAAACTCGGTCTTTTGAAGGGTGGACAGATTACGCCCTAACATGATTGACCGTGCGAAGATACTTGCAAAAGAAGTACTTTGAAGACAAGGGTTACAAGAATGCTGAGGTCTTCATTCGTCAGCGTGACGATGTTGCAGCTAAGAATCAGGTTGTCCTTGATATCGATGTAGATAAGAAGGAGAAACCGAAGGTGCGCTCTATCATCATTGATGGCGACAACCAGTTGGGCGAAAAAGAAGATTAAAGGAACCATGTTTAGCAAGGGTGCCTTTGCTAAAACCCATGAGGCTGGTAAGCTTTCTAATATCTTAAAGTCGAAGAAGTTCACTCCCTGAACGTTGGGCTGAGGATAAGAAGAATCTTTATTACAAAGTACAACGAGTATGGATATCGTGATGCTATGATTTTTGAAGGATAGCGTTTGGAACGTTGATCCAAAGCATGTTAATGTCTGCGTAAAGGTAGATGAGGGTAAAAATATTATATCCGTAATATCAAATGGGTAGGTAATACTATTTATACAACTGATTATCTGTCACGTCTATTGGACATGAAGAAGGGTGTGATGTATAATCAGACATACTTGAATAAGCGTCTTTCGGTAGATGAGGATGCTGTGAGGAATGCTTATTGGAATAATGGTTATCTCTTTCATAGACTTGACCCAATAGAGATAAATGTAGTTGGTGACTCTATTGACCTTGAGATGCGTATCGTTGAAGGTCAGCAGGCACGAATCAAGCGTGTGGTTATTAATGGTAATGACCGCCTTTACGAGAATGTTGTGCGTCGTGAGTTGCGTACAAAGCCGAGCGATCTTTTCTCTAAGGAAGCACTTATGTTCTGCACGTGAGTTGGCTTCAATGGGACACTGATCCAGAAGCTAAATTAATCCAGAGCCTGTTGCAAAACGAAGAGGATGGTACTGTAGATATCAATTATAACCTCAAGCAGAAGTCAAACGACCAAGTTGAGCTTTCACTTGGTTGGGGTCAGACGGGTGTTATCGGTCGTGTCGGTTTGAAGTTGAATAACTTCTCAATGGCAAACCTCTTCCGTAAGAATCGTGAGCATCGTGGTATCTTGCCTATCGGTGATGGTGAAACACTTTCATTGGGTGCACAGACCAACGGTACTTACTACCAGTCGTACAATGCACAGTACTCAACCAACTGGTTGGGCGGTAAGCGTCCTATCCAATTCAATGTGGGTATGTCGTATTCAAAGCAGACTGACGTATCAAGCAACTATTATAATAGTGGTTACATGAATAACTATAACAACTATCGTTACGGTTATGGTAACTACAATTACAATAGCTACGAGAACTATTATGACCCAGACAAGTATGTGAAACTCTTGAGTGTCTATGCTGGTTGGGGTAAGCGTCTTAGCTGGCCTGATGACTATTTCACCTTGTCACTCCAGCTACAGTACCAGCGTTACATGTTGCGTAACTGGCGTTACTTCATTATGTCGAATGGTTCAGCGAACAACTTGAACCTCAACATTGCGCTTAATCGTACGTCAACAGACAACCAACTCTTCCCACGTCGTGGTTCTGACTTCTCAGTATCATTGACGATTACTCCGCCTTGGTCTAAGTGGGATCATAAGGACTATGCTCACTTGGCAACCGATCGCAACTCTCCAACCTACTCACAGGAGCAGCAGGAGAAGTATCGTTGGGTTGAGTATCATAAGTGGAAGTTCAAGGCTCGTACCTTTACAGCCCTCACAAGTGGTCAGAAATGTTTTGTCTTGATGACCCGTGTTGAGTTCGGTTTGTTGGGAAGTTACAATAAAAACAAGAAAAGTCCGTTTGAAACCTACTACATGGGTGGTGATGGTATGAGTGGATACTCTACTGGTTACGCTGAGGAGACAGTTGGTCTTCGTGGTTACGAGAATGGTTCACTCACTCCATACGGTGCCGAGGGTTATGCTTACAGCCGTATGTCATTGGAGCTTCGCTATCCATTCCTCTTGGGTAATACAACCATTTATGGTCTTGGATTCGTAGAGGCTGGTAACGCATGGACAGAGACAAGTAAGTTCAATCCATTTGACATGAAGCGTTCTGCTGGTCTTGGTGTTCGTATCTTCCTCCCAATGGTGGGTATGATGGGTATTGACTGGGCATACGGCTTCGACAAGGTATTTGGTACAAAGGGCGGCAGCCAGTTCCACTTCATCCTTGGACAGGAGTTTTAGTTTAGTTGACGAGTAGACAAGTTGACGAGTTGACAAGTTACTTGTGACGTGAACAGGAACTTTTAGTTTAGTTGACGAGTTGACAAGTGAACAGGTTGACAAGTTACTTGCGACGTGGACAAGAGTTTTAGTTTAGTTGACGTGTGGACAAGTTGACGAGTGGACGAGTTGCTTGCAGCAATAAATTAAGTGAGTATCGGTAATCATAATTATGAATTATGAATTATGAATTTTGAATTAAAAAGAGATGAAGAAGAATATTTTTAAGAGTGTATTGCGATACGTTTTACCTCTTTACCTTTTTACTCTTTTACCTTTAACAGCTTCTGCACAGAAGTTTGCACTGATTGACATGGAGTATATCCTCAAGAATGTGCCAGCTTATGAGCGTGCAAATGAGCAGTTGAATCAGGTAAGTAAGAAGTGGCAAGCTGAGGTTGAGGCACTCAACACAGAGGCTTCTACGATGTATAAGAATTATCAGAACGAGGTAGTCTTCCTCTCTCAGGACCAAAAGAAGAAGAAGCAGGAGGCTATCATGGCTAAGGAAAAGCAGGCATCCGACCTCAAACGTAAGTACTTCGGCCCAGAAGGAGAGCTCTTTAAGAAGCGTACCAGTCTGATTACTCCTATACAAGACGAGATTTACAATGCAGTAAAGGATATCTCAGATCAGCGTGGTTATAGTTTGGTTATTGACCGTTCAAGTAATGCTGCTGGTAATATCTATGGTTCGCCAAAGGTGGATATTAGTAATGAGGTGCTGCAGAAGTTAGGATATTCTTATCAGTAAGGGGTTAGGAATTCTATGAGTCCCAGGGACGTTAGGAATACTATCACCGCAGATAAAAAGCATAATAATAAACAATTAAACAATAAAAAGAAATGAAAAAGTTATTTTTGATGTTGATGCTCTGTGCACCAATGACATTGTTCGCACAGAAGTTTGGTCACCTTGACTCACAGGCTCTCCTCCAGTCACTCCCAGAGGCTACAGCTGTTCAGAGTAAGTTGGAAGCTAAGGGTAAGGAGTATCAGAAGCAGCTCGAAGACATGCAGGCTGAATTGCAGCGTCAGGCAGAGGCATACGACAAGTCTAAGAGCACAATGAACGCTACAAAGCAGGCTGAGACTGAGAAGAACTTGCAGGATATGTACAACAAGATCCAGCAGACTGCTCAGGACAACCAGAAGGCTTTCAATGAGGAGCAGCAGAAGCAGCTCGGCCCTGTTCTCGAGAGAGTTCGTAACGCTATCGCAGCTGTTGCTAAGGCTGGTAACTATGTTTACATTATGGAGAAGGCAGCTGGTCAGCCATTGTATATCAACGAGGCACTCAGTAAGGATATCACTGCAGAGGTAAAGGCTCAGTTGGCTAAGATGAAGTAAAACATTACGGGTGCCTTTGCCCCGTGGTCGATTCTCCTTAAGTTAGCGTGGAGTTAAGCTTTTCTTGCGTAATTAGCTTTACTGGCTATCATAGAATTCCTAATCATCCTATCTGTTGATTGAGTAGGAAAAGAGCTTTTCTAATCAACGACTAACACTGTTTAAGAGGAGATAAAAGGGTGAGGTCACCGCATGGATATATGTTCTTGCGATGACCTCATTTTTGTTTATATATTGAAGAGATAATAAATGACATAATGAAAAAACTATTCTTTTCCTTCGTTTTCATGCTTTTGCCACTCTTGGCAGTAGCACAGCAGAACGTTCCTGCATTCAAGTTTGCTTACTTTAGCTACGATAAGGTGTTTCATGCAATGGCTGACTATGCCACAGCAACACGTAGTTATAACGAGTTGAAGGCAAAGTATGATGCTGAGACAAAGCGTTCAGTAGACGACTTTAACACCCGTTATGAGGATTTCCTTGAGGTACAGCGTAAGTTGGAACCATCTATTCTTCGTAAGCGTCAGGCAGAGTTGGAGGAACTATTGGAACGCAATGTTGCTTTTCGTAAAGAGTCTGAGCGTCTGTTGAAGAAGGCAGAAGGAGAAATCTATGCACCTGTTCACGCAAAGTTGAATAACGCTGTACGTCAGATGGGTAAGGAAAGCGGTTACGCTTTCATTCTGAATACGGATAACAATAGTGTTCCATTCGTTAATACAGCGATGGGAGAAGATGTTACAGAGGCTTTGATAGCTGCTTTGAAATAAAAGACTTTACCCGCAGAGAAGGCTTTGCATGGGTGGTGTTGATGCTCAGCACAAAGCGTGCTGGGCATCCGCACAGGATGTGCGGAGCGTCCGCACCACTCTGTATGTGGTGATATCGGACGACGATTAATTGTATTTAAAAGACTAATGACAAAGTATTCTAAACAGCCGGGACCTATCGGTATTTTTGATTCTGGGTATGGTGGACTAACTATTTTGCATGGTATTCGTCAGCTACTCCCAGAGTACGACTATCTTTACTTGGGCGATAATGCGCGTGCTCCATACGGTTCACGCTCCTTCGACGTTGTCTATCAGTTCACACGTCAGGCTGTGATGAAGCTCTTTGACCTCGGTTGCCAATTGGTTATATTGGGTTGTAACACCGCTTCCGCCAAAGCACTTCGTACGATTCAGCAGAATGATTTGCCCAATCTCGACCCAGATAGGCGAGTGTTGGGTGTGATTCGCCCTACGGCAGAGGTAATCGGCAAGCTTACCCACTCACGTCATGTGGGTGTGTTGGCTACGGAAGGAACCATTAAGAGTAATAGTTATAACCTTGAAATACAAAAACTGTGGGAGGATATAAAGGTGACGGGCGTTCCTTGTCCGCTCTGGGTGCCAATCATTGAGAACAATGAAGCAGACAGTCCCGGTGCTGATTACTTCGTAAAGAAGCGTATCGACCATATCATGCGACTTGATCCAGAGATTGACACGCTCATTCTTGGCTGTACGCATTATCCTATTCTCATGCCAAAGATACTAAAGCATGTGCCACGTGGGTGCGCATCGTACCTCAGGGCGAGTATGTAGCGGAGAGTCTGCAAGACTATTTCCGTCGCCACCCTGATATGGATGCACGTTGTACGAAGAATGCCACAGTGAAGTATTACACCACAGAAAACCCAGAAAAGTTTAAAGAAACGGCACGCATCTTCCTACATGAGCAGGTTAACGTGGAGCATGTAGACTTGGAATAAGCCCAAAGGGGCAATAAAACAGCCTGTTGAGTCGTTAGATAAGAACTAAAAAGTAAAAGATGAAGAAGTTATCTATATTGTTTTTTCTGTCAGTTGTCATGATTATGGCAGCCTGCTCTGATGATGATACTTTCACAACATCACGAAGCAATCTGCTCTCTTTTTCGACTGATACACTACGACTTGACACCACATTCTCCAACGTTCCGACACCTACTAAGATATTCTGGGTGTATAATAAGTCGGGCGATGGACTGCGATTAACCAATGTTCGTCTTGCACAAGGTAATCAGACGGGTTTCCGTGTGAATGTAGATGGAGTTGAACTCTCGGCTGTCAATGGCTATCAGGTTGGTGAATTGGAAGTACGTAACAAGGATAGTATTCAGGTGTTTGTCGAAATGACGTCGCCTTTTAATAACGCAACTACACCGCAAGAGGTCGTTGATAATCTTTTGTTCACGCTCGAAAGTGGTGTACAGCAGAAGGTAAACCTACGTGTCTACACTTGGGATGCAGAGTTGGTAAAGGGTCGTAAGATTACATCTAATACTACTTTGAGCAGTACGAAACCGATTGTTTTCCAAGATACATTGAAGGTAGAAGCTGGTGCTACACTGACAATTCCAGCTGGAACAACCGTTTACTTCTCTCAGAAGGCTGCGCTTGATGTTTATGGAACACTTCGTTGTGAAGGTACAGCAGATAATCCTGTGGTGCTGCGTGGCGATCGTTTGGATAAGATGTTTAAGTATCTTCCTTATGACCGTGTTAGTGGTCAGTGGCAAGGTGTACGCTTTCATAAGGACAGTTACGATAATGTGCTGACCCATACGGACATCCATTCTACCTATAATGGTATTCTCTGCGATACGGCAACGGCATCACGTACAAAGTTGACACTTGCCAACTCTACTGTTCATAATTGTCAGGGCTATGGCTTGCAAGCTATCAACTGCAAGATTGTTGCTTATAATACTCAGTTCTCTAATACGCTGATGGACTGTGCAGCCTTTGTGGGTGGAGAGGTGAGTTTGACGCATTGTACCTTCGCACAGTTCTATCCTTTCGATAGTAATCGTGGTGCAGCGTTGAGTTTTGGCAATCATATTGGCAACAAAGACTACCCACTTCAGACCTTCCATGTAGTCAACTCGCTTGTTACGGGATATGCAGATGATTTGCTCATGGGCGGTAACAAGGATGGTGTGACAGCCAACTATCAGTTTTATAATTGTATTCTTCGTACGCCAAAGCCTAAAGATACAGCTCTGTTAGCACGTTTTACAGATGTCACATGGGAGAATAGTAAGGATTATCCAGATGGTGGTTCAAAGCAGTTTGTGCTGGTAGATGGCGACAAACAGAACTATGATTTCCACTTGAAGAAGGCAGAGAAGAATGAGAAGTATCCTGCGATTGATGCGGGACTTGTCCTCGGTGATCCTCGTTTTGCAACTGATCATGATGGTAAACAGCGTGATAGTAGGCCAGATATTGGCTGTTATGAGCTGATTGCTAATTAAGGTTATTAGGCTTATTGGGCGTATTAGGCCAATAAGCCTAATAGGGCTAATTAGCCTAATAACCCCCACCAACAATAATAAATATCGAATATGAAAACAATAGACATAAGCATTAAGATTGGATTTTGCCAGGTAGAGGAACTCTCAACGGCTGATCAGCACCTCATTCAAAGGGCTGTGGAGGCAACTGGTAATAGTTATTCTCCTTATAGCCGCTTCCGTGTTGGAGCTGCGTTGTTGCTTGCTGATGGTACAGAAGTTATTGGAGCCAATCAGGAGAATGCTGCTTTCCCATCAAGCTTATGTGCAGAACGCTCAGCTATCTTTGCTGCTCAGTCTGTTTATCCAGACCAAGCTGTCACCACACTTGCCATTGCTGCGGCTAATGAGTATGGTTTGATGCGTGACCCGATAGTTCCTTGTGGAGCCTGTCGGCAAGTTATTTTGGAGATAGAAGACCGTTATAAGCAGCCTATCCGTATTCTTCTTTATGGTACGGCAGGCGTATATGTTATCAATAGTGTTAAGGACCTCTTGCCTCTCCAGTTTATAGGTGAGTCGATGAAGTAGCCTTTTAATTTTCAATAAATAGTAATTATGGAGTATTTACCAAAAGACCCAGCGATATTAGTGAGCAGCGTGAATATGCTGTTACGTGATGAAGAGTTTGATTCTTTAGAGTCACTTTGTTACAATTTCAATGAAGATATAGATAAGCTCAAAGCTAACTTGCGTGAAGCAGGTTATGTATATAGCGAAGAGCAACGCCAGTTTCGCCCAATAGGTTTTGATGAATAAATAGATAATAGTAGATAAATAAAGCACGCCATACAATCCTGCATGGCGTGCTTTATTTATATGTTCAATACGATTCCCCACTATTATTCATCGAAGGGAAAGTACTCCTTTCTGTATTTCAGAGCCTTTTAAGACTTGCGACAACCGTCTCTTATATAACCACGGCAGTACCAGAACAGGTGACCATGAGCATAGAACCACCCTGTCCGACAGTCTCATAATCGAGGTCTATACCAACGATAGCGTTAGCACCAAGTGCTTCTGCACGTTGCATCATTTCCTGAATGGAGGTTTCTTTGCCTTCACGCAGCACCTTTTCATAGGCTTCACTGCGTCCTCCGATGAAGTCCCTGATGCCGGCAAGGAAGTCTTTTATGAAGTTAGCACCGATAATTGTCTCTCCTGTGACAATTCCTTTATACTCTTTGATAGGACGACCTTCAATGGTTGGGGTTGTTGTGATAATCATAATCTTTTGTCAGTATTGATAATATAATTGATATGTAGACTTATTACTTGATGTCTTACAAATACATGACAAAGATAATAAAAATTCTATGTAGACGCATCATGGGTGACAATAATTTTGTAATTTTGCATCATTAAGATATAAACAATGGCATTATGCAAGACTTAGTTATTTACAATACACTGCATCGTAAGAAGGAACTCTTCCAACCGATTGCAGCTCCTAACGTAGGAATGTATGTCTGTGGACCAACTGTTTATGGCGATCCACACCTCGGACACGCACGTCCTGCTATCACCTTTGATATTCTTTCCGCTATCTGAAACACATAGGGTACAAGGTTCGTTATGTTCGTAACATCACGGACGTGGGCCACTTGGAGCATGATGCTGATGAAGGTGATGACAAGATTGAGAAGAAGGCACGTCTTGAGCAGTTGGAGCCAATGGAGATTGCGCAGCACTATACCAACCGCTATCATGATGCTATGCGTTCGCTCAATGTTCTTCCACCAAGCATCGAACCACATGCAACAGGTCACATCATAGAGCAGGAAGAACTTGTAAAGCAAATTCTTGCCAACGGTTATGCTTATGAAAGCAATGGAAGTATCTACTTTGATGTAGAGAAATACGATAAAGACCACCACTATGGCATTCTTTCTGGTCGTAACATCACCGATATGATAAACAATTCTCGTGAGTTGGCAGGTGTTGGTGAGAAGCGTAATCAGATTGACTTTGCCCTTTGGAAGCGTGCTATGCCTGAGCATATCATGCGTTGGCCGTCTCCTTGGAGCGATGGTTTCCCTGGTTGGCACTGTGAGTGTACAGCGATGGGACGCAAGTATTTGGGCGATCACTTCGATATTCACGGTGGCGGTATGGACCTTATCTTCCCTCATCATGAGTGCGAGATTGCGCAAGCTGTAGCCTCACAGGGTGATGAAATGGTGAAGTATTGGATGCACAACAATATGATTACCATCAATGGACAGAAGATGGGCAAGTCGCTTGGCAACTTCATTACGCTTGAGCAGTTCTTTACTGGCGAGCATGACACGCTCACACAGGCTTACTCTCCAATGACAATTCGCTTCTTCATTCTCTCTGCTCACTATCGTGGAACAGTCGACTTTCTCTAACGAGGCACTACAAGCAGCTGAGAAGGGATATGAGCGTTTGATGAATGGTATTGAAGACTTGGCACGCATTCAGCCTGCAGCAGCGTCAGATGAGAATACAAAGACGTTTGTTGATGGCTTCCGTCAGAAGTGCTATGATGCAATGAATGACGACTTGATGACCCCTGCTGTCATCTCAACTCTCTTTGAGGCTTGCCACTTGGTGAACATCCTCATTGACCATAAGGCACAGATTTCAGCCGACGACCTTAAGGAACTTACAGAGGCAATGCAGCTCTTTGCCTTCGATATCCTCGGTCTTCAGAATGAGCGTGGAGCTAATAACGATGCTCGTGAGGAGGCTTACGGCAAGGTGGTTGATATGGTTCTCGACCTTCGTGCAAAGGCGAAAGCAGAGAAGAACTGGGCTGTTAGCGACCAGATTCGTGATGCTCTTGCTGAGGCGGGCTTCCAAGTTAAGGACACCAAGGACGGTGTTACGTGGAAACTTGACCGATAAAACGTAAACTTCAGATTACTTCTTTGATGAGCGTAAACGCTGTTTGTCAGTGGAGTAAGAAGTAGATAAAAGGATTATGAGTGGATGCTATTCTATGTATTGCTCATATCCAATCCTGTAAGGATAGATATTCTTAGTATGTGTCAGCGGTAATGCGCAGTGTATTAGGAATACCTATCCTTATTTTTATTCAATTATTAGGGTGATAATAACCGCTCTAAGCAATATGAAACGAAAAAGACTCTTCTCCTTTTCTTGCTTGATAACCGTGCTGGTAGGGCTGGCTTACCTTTTGGTTGCTTCCTTCTAAGCAGACCGCTAAGCCAGTAGCGATTGAAAAGACTCGAATCAGTTGTTTCGCACAGCCGAAAGCTGTTGTAAATGACACGACAAAAAGACATAAATGTCATCAGAGATTATTATCGTCTCTATCTTAAAAGAGCAAATGGTCAGGATATTTCTATCCATGATGAGCGTAGGTTTCTCACGCAGACATTGATAGATAAGCTGTGTTATTGCGGTGGAACTAACTATTTACCTTTGTTCCCACTAACAGACAATAGGGACCCAAGATGGTCGTTGGATAATTTAAAAATACGCTCTGAGGGTGGAAACTGGTATAGCATACAGTTATATGACCACAAACTAAAGAGCAATTGCAATCTTGCTTTGCGAATGGTAACTGACAAAGATGGGCAGAGAAGGATTGGATATGCCTATCAATATGGTCAAGCTTCGGAGTTTTTGGATGCAGATATTTATAAGAAACTTGTGAAGATGGATGAACATCCAAAAGATGAAATCGCTTTTCTAAAGGCTTTTATCCGTTCTTATCTCTCGCTGAACTTAACGATAGACCCTCGATGCACCTGCTTATAGAAAGTATCTTTGTGAGAAGTTAGAAAGCCGGAGAAGGAGTCTATAAGAACAAGTATTCTGGTAATTATCAAATAGACTGGTTGGATAGTCCCGGTATTGATTATCTTTCAGATATTCCTACCTTTTCTATTGTTCCCAATAAAGAAGGGGAAGGATACTTTGTCATACCAGAGGGCGCAGCTACTTACGAAGGATATTATGTGAAGGTGGGAAAACTAAACGGGCATTATTATATTATGCAATACGGTACAACAGACCCAGATATAGAACCATCGGACGATATTGAGCCGGTAACTATTGAAGAATAGTGACAGAGTAGGTCTGAGTAAGATAGGAGACGGAGCCTTTTAATGTGTTGTAAATGCCATTTTTATAAACGTGACACTATGTTAGAGAAGCATAATAAATTGTTTTTCCGAATTATTTTCATGAAGAAAAAAATATTTCTCTCATGAAAATAAAACTTCTTTCTCGTGAAAATAAATTCTTCTTCTCGTGGAAAAATAATTTCTTTTTGTATGAAAGTAAATCAGTAGTGTTAGTTTCTAAGTTTTAGAGTTTGGTTTTTACCTTTTTATTCCTTTGCTTTTTTGCATTTTAAAGCTGAGTAAAGATACTTTGTTTTGCAGTTTATTATATTCGTTATAATGAACATAATGTCTCCTTTTTTGTCATCTTTAGAGGTACTGTTGTTATACCGCACGCGTCGTGTTGATGGCTCGCACGAATGGTGTTGTTGGTTCGCACGAATGGTGCGGATGGCTAAACACCTCGCAATAGGCTATCAATGTGGAATTAATTTATTGTCAGAAAAGGGTTGTGTTACGTAAAAGTAACTAACATTATTTGGTTAGAGGAGACTTGTTTTATCAAAGGTAATACTATAGAGGTAACTACAAAGATGCAGCAATAGAGCTATTCTTTTTCACTTTTATTGGATAGCAATATTATAGATTAGCAAAACTTTAGAAGTTTCTTTCTGTTTCACATTTTGTTGTATATCTTTGTAGTTGTTAACGAAAAGAACTCTAACTAAAAACAATAAAATGAGTTATGAAAAAGATTAATGTAATCATGTTGATGATGCTAATGTTGTTGATTGGCATCGTCTCAGTAAGTGCTAAGAAAAAGGAATTCAAACCTTTACCATGCGTCCTTACGCTCAAAGATGGTAGCAAAGTGTCAGGCTATTTGGTTGATGTAAAGAATGCAAAGGTTATGGCAAGTGTGTATGGGCAGGTCGTTATGATATGCAGACATTGTTTATCTCACCTACACCAACGGGTAAGGGAACAAAAGTATGTAGCTGATGATGCAAAAGAAATGGAGTTAACAGTAGATGGGAAGCAACGTAAATACTTGTCTTTATATGCATGCAAGATATTAACGTTACCTAAAAATTTGAAGCCAACAAATCATCGGTACTTTTGGGAACTGGTTTATGAGGGAAAAGAAGTACTTGGTTTTTTATCTCCAACAGTATGGTATAGTAGTTCAGGGATAACATTTTATACTGAAGAGTCATTGGCTTATACTTATTGTCTTAAAGGTGACGAAGTTGTTGTGACTTATTACGTTCCTGAAACGGGCATACGTATGGCTGCAAAGAAAACACTCCGTGCTTGTTTTGATCGTTTCCCAAAAATGGATGAGTACTTGCAGAGTGATGGATTCTCATTAAAAGACATGAAGAGACACCCTCTTTATTTGCTGAAAGTGTTGGAACGTAAAATAAAGTAATAGCTTTGTCTCTTTGTGTGCTAAGGTCAATGAACAATGAGAAACTGATGATAGCTAATAAAATAAAAGGTGCGCTTTTGAGAGTCAAAGGCGCACCTTTTATATGTTAGAAGCGTATCTAATACTTAAACGAACTACCTCCTAAGAACTCTCTGAGTAGGGAGGTTGGAAGGAGATTGCGGAAAGGTAACGGCGCGAAATACTTGAGGAACTTGCGTAGGCGATAGGCTTCAGCATACTCTTCACAGTTCTCAGGTACTTGTTCCAGCACTTCTTCCGCTTGTGGTTTGATGACGGCAAGCTCAAAGAGGAGGGCAGTGTTGAACATTACATCCGCCTGCTCTTGATAAGGGAAAATCCACTTATTCTCGCCAGCACGTACACTTGGCCAGCGGTGAATGGTGTCTTGTGCCGAACAACCACGATACTTGTAATCGCGAACAATACGACGAAGCAGTCGATTGTCGGTTGTTGGGATATAGTTATGGTCGTCCAACAGAATCGTAGTAAGGGCAGATGCGTAGATCTTGAACTTCTTGTCGTCTGCAATCTGCTCTGTTAGCAGAGGATTGAGGGCATGAATACCTCTACAAGGAGTATGTTATTCTCTCCAAGATGCAGTTTTTCACCACTCTTTTCACTCTTTCCTGTTTGGAAATTATACTTTGGTAATTCCACCTCTTCACCACGGAACAAGGCGTTGAATTGCTCATTGATGAGTGGAATGTTCAGTGCATAGATACTCTCATAATCAAGTTCTCCGTTCTCATCTTTTGGTGTTTCCACTCTGTTAACGAAGTAATCATCTAAGGATATCTGTACAGGTTTCACACCACTTGCTAATAGTTGGACAGAAAGGCGTTTGCAGAAAGTTGTCTTACCGCTTGATGAAGGACCAGCAATGAGTACTACTTTAATCTCTTTTCGTCCAGCAATTGTGTCAGCAATCTGCGATATCTTCTTTTCTTGTAGAGCCTCACTGACATTGATTAGATCGGTTGCCAGTCCATTCTTTACCGCTTCATTGAAGTCGCCTACCGTCTTAATACCTAAGATACTCTGCCATCTATGATGCTCTTTGAACACCTCAAACATCTTGTCTTGGCGTATTAATTCACCTAATTTAGAAGGATCTTGTACGGAAGGGATGCGCAAGAGGACTCCATCAAAGTAAGGCTCCAAACCGAAAAGATGGAGTTGTGCAGTGTTGGTAAGCATCGAACCATAGTAATAATCCTTGTAATCGTCAAGCACATAATAGACACAATAAAGACTGCCGCTGCTTTTAAGGAGCTTAGCCTTTTGAATGTCGCCTAATTCAGTGAACATCTTCACCGCTTCTTCGGTTGTTGTCTCGTAACGTTGAATAGGCATTTTAGCATCAATAATCTCCTGCATTCGTGTACGGATGCGGTCAACATCTTCTGTTGTAATCTCATGTCCGAGCTGCAAGTTACAGTAATAACCATTTGAAACAGGGATGTCTATGACCACAGAACTGGTTGGGTAGAGATCGTGAACAGCCTTACATAGAACGAGAAAGAGCGAACGGGTGTAGGTGCGAATACCTGATGGTGAAAGCAGGTTGAGGAACTCAATATCCTTATTATGATAGACACGATAATGGAGTCCTTCCACCTTATTGTTTACTTTCGCACTCACTGGTCCGAATGGCATTTGAAGATTAATTTCTTTATAAATGTCAGAAAGTGTACTTCCAATTGGGACTTCTTGAGTTTTTTTATTATTTTTGCAACGGATATGCAGTACTTGTCTCATAATCAATGATGGTTAAATTTATGTTAGGGAACAATATTGTCCTTTGGTAAATAGGATTGTAAAGTTAGGGAAAGTTTTGCAGATATCCAAGAAACAGACATCACAAATTAAGTTATTATATGTCGATTTGGATTTTCTTTAAGCTCGTTGGTGCATTAGCTTTGCTGATGTTCGGTATGAAAACAATGAGCGAGGCTCTGCAGAAAATGGCAGGTCCACAGTTGCGTCACGTCCCTTGGCGCAATGACAACTAATCGTTTTACAGGTATTCTTACGGGTACATTCATTACAGCTGCCGTACAGTCGTCAACAGCAACTACTATTATGACGGTCAGCTTTGTGAATGCTGGACTGCTGTCGTTGGTTCAAGCCATCTCTGTTATCATGGGAGCGAACATCGGAACGACACTGACGGCATGGATTATGTCGGCTGGTTTCTCGTTTAATATTACCGACTTCGTATGGCCAGCGTTCTTTGTTGGTATCGCATTGATTTACTCTAAGAAACGAAAACTCGTTGGTGACTTCCTTTTCGGTATCTCATTTATGTTCCTTGGTTTGGGAACTTTGCGTCAGACAGGTATCGATATGGACCTTGCACACAATCAGGCTGTAATTGATTTTTTCAGTCATTTCGATCCTGAAAGCTTCCTAACAACTATCGTTTTCCTACTCATTGGTAGTGTGTTGACTATGTGTGTGCAGAGTTCTGCTGCTATCATGGCTATCACGATGATACTCTGTTCAACGGGCGTACTGCCTATTTATCAGGGTATTGCACTTGTGATGGGTGAGAATATTGGTACAACTGTTACCTCAAACCTTGCTGCCTTGAATGCCAACACGCAGGCTCGTCGTGCAGCTATGGCTCACATGGTTTTCAATATCTTTGGTGTTCTCTGGATATTGTGCGTCTTCCATCCTTTTATCAATATGATTTGCGGGTTGCGGGCTGTGATGTAACGATGCCAAAGGGTGCTCCCCGGCTTTGCTGCCAATGCTGCTAAGTTAAGCTTTGTACTTGCTGCTTTCCACACAACCTTCAACCTTGCCAACACTATTATCCTTGTTGGACCTATTAAGTACTTGGAGAAATTAGTCTGCAAGATTATTAAACCAAAGGCAAACAAGGAGGAAGACGAGTTCCGTCTACACTTCATACAGTCAGGAATCATGAAGACTCCAGAGCTTTCTGTGCTTGAGGCTTCAAAGGAAATCAAGTCGTTTGCTGAGCGTATTCAGCGTATGTTCGGTATGGTTCGTGAGCTATTGGGTGAACAAGATATGGATAAATTTACCAAACTCTATAGCCGTATTGAGAAGTATGAAGGTATTTCTGATAACATGGAGATTGAGATTGCGAAGTATCTTGACCAAGTTTCTAATGCCCATCTGAGTGATGAAACCAAGGAGAAGGTGCGCTCTATGCTTCGTGAAATTTCTGAGTTGGAGAGTATCGGAGATGCTTGTTATAACATTGCTCGCACCTCTAACCGTCTTATTAATAGTAAGGAAGACTTCACACAGGAGCAGTATGATCACATCCATCAGATGTTTGAGTTGACAGATAACGCTCTGACACAGATGAATCGCATCCTTGTTGGTCATCGACAGGACAATGATGTGAATCGTTCGTTCAATATCGAGAACGAAATCAACAATTATCGCAACCAGTTACGCTCACAGAATATCAATGATGTGAACGACCATAAGTACACCTATGCAGTAGGAACAATGTACATGGATATCATTCAGGAGTGCGAGAGACTGGGCGACTATGTGGTCAATGTTGTTGAGGCTCGTATGGGTGTTCGTCAGCAAGACGCATAAAGAAGTCATTAGTTATTTTAGTTAAAAAACGCATATTGCAAAATAAAAGACCTCTCTTTCCTTTTGGATAGGGAGGTCTTTTCGTATATTTGCATTCGAAATTAAAAATATGTTGTGGCTTGATAAATGATGTGTTTAGATAGCCATAAAGCACAAGAAGCAATAGAAAAGAATGGTTTGGGGTATCTTGCAGTCTACTAATAGTAGCGTAATTTGTAAGGACTTACAGCTTTGTACATTTGAAGTTAGTTGTCTTTTATGGATAAACAACCCCTCTCTTTCATTGAGTTGTTGAAAGAAAACAATTTAATGGACACTTGTCTTAAAATATGAAGCTTTTAAATTAAATATATGAGTACAAGCGACTATGCAATTATCTTTATGAAGATTATGGGCTCTCTTGCCCTATTAATCTATGGAATGAAGGTTATGAGTGAGGCTCTGCAGAAGATGGCAGGTTCTCAACTTCGTCACATTTTAGGTGCAATGACCACCAATCGTTTCACGGGAATGCTTACGGGTACCTTTATTACTTGTGCGGTACAGTCGTCATCAGCAACAACTGTGATGACGGTGAGCTTTGTTAATGCGGGACTGCTTACCCTTGCGCAAGCTATCTCGGTCATTATGGGTGCCAATATTGGTACGACACTCACCGCATGGATTATGTCCTTGGGATTTAATGTCGACCTAACCTTGGTTGTCTTCCCTGCTTTATCGGAATTATCCTCATTTACAACAAGAAACGGCGTTACATCGGTGATTTCCTCTTTGGTATTGCCTTCTTGTTCTTCGCCCTTGTGTTGTTGAGTAGTGGTGGAAAAGACCTTGATTTAGAGCATAATCCGGCTGCAATCAGGTTTTTCTCATCCTTTGATACAAGCAGTCACTTGACGATTATTGTCTTCCTGCTGATAGGAACAGTTATTACTTGTATCGTACAAAGTTCTGCTGCGGTAATGGCTATCACTATTCTGCTCTGTTCAACAGGTGTGTTGCCAATCTATCTTGGTATTGCCTTGGTGATGGGTGAGAACATCGGTACAACTGCAACTGCCAATCTTGCAGCTCTTGGAGCTAACACACAGGCACGACGTGCAGCCTTTGCCCACTTGCTTTTCAATGTCTTTGGTGTCTTTTGGGTGATGTGTCTGTTCTATCCTTTCGTCAACTTTGTTTGTGGACTCGTAGGTTATGACCCAGTAAATGATAACTCTTCACCTGCAGAAAGAGCCGCTACCTTGCCAATTGTATTAGCAATGTTCCACACATGTTTCAATGTTTGTAACACAGCTTTGCTTATCTGGTTTATTCCACAGATGGAACGTGCGGTATGCTTGATTATCAAGATGAAGGCAAATAAGGACGAAGAAGATTTCCGTTTGCGTTTTATCCCTTCGGGTATTATGAAGACTCCAGAACTTTCAGTGCTTGAGGCTTCAAAGGAGATACACTCATACGCTGAGCGTACACACCGTATGTTTGGTATGGTGCGTGACCCTCCTGACGACAAAGGATGATGATGCTTTCGAGAAACTTTATGAACGTATCGAGAAATACGAGGGTATATCTGATAATATGGAGGTAGAGATTGCGAAGTATCTTGACCAGGTGAGTGATGCTCACTTGAGTGATGACACTAAGGAAAAGGTGCGTGATATGCTTCGTGAAATTACCGAGATTGAGAGTATTGGTGACTCTTGCTTCAACATTGCGAGAACTATCAGTCGCCTGCGTAGCAGCAAGGATGAGTTCACGGAGAGTCAGTATGATAACATTAGCAGATGTTTGAACTCACCGATGATGCCTTGTCACAGATGAGTGTTGTACTGATAAAGCATAAGCGTGAGGTTGACGTGAATCGTACTTTTGCTATTGAAAGCGACATCAACAACTATCGTGCCCAATTGCGCACACAGAATATCAATGATATCAATGAGCATAAGTATAGCTACACTGCTGGTACGCTGTATATGGATATCATACAAGAATGTGAGAAACTGGGCGACTACATCGTGAATGTTGTTGAGGCTCGTATGTGTATTAGAAAGTAATTGGTTGCGCATTGGCGTTTTATGCTCGGCTGTTGAGTATCAACAGCTGAACAAACTGGCTTAATCAATATCAAGGCAGGGACATACTTAATGTGTGTTCCTGCTTTTTTAGTGTTCTGTCTTCCATAAATTATTCCCATATCAGCCTATGTTTGTAAACTATTTTCACGTGGTTCAAAACCAATACATGCTCTTTTGGCTTCTTAAAGACGCCTAATTGACTTGCAAAAGGTGCCCTTTAAGACCCTTACTAACGCCCTTTTGAAGTCCAATTAAGCATCTTTTCTTTCGGTACTTTATAACTATTTGATTTCCTGTTGGTTATAATCCTGCTTTTTATAGGTGTTTTTGTCTTTATTTTTAGATATTTTACTCGATATTTTGTCATGTTTTTTCAGAACATAGAGATGGGTACAGCGTGTGTATTCTTTGTTTCGTCAATAACGAAGATACTGTGCAAACTTCCTATACAATCAATTGTACCAAGCGTGTTGAGCATGAATTGTTGATAGCTTTTCATGTCATGCGCATAGACTTTAATAAGGAAATCGTAGTCACCACTGGTGTTATAACACTCTGTGATTTCTTCAAGATTCTGCACAACGTCCATAAACTCTTGTATGAGTTCTTGTGAATGTTGTTTAAGTCTGATATTACATAATACCATTATACCGTTGCCAACCTTATGTGGATTTACCACCGCCATATATCTTTCTATATAGCCATCACGTTCTAATCGCTTCTGTCGCTCAAACGTTGGAGAGGTTGACAGATGGAGTTTTGCGGCTAATTCTTTTACCGTAAGATCAGAGTTACGTTGTAGAATACGTAGGATTTTACGGTCGGTATCATCTAAGTTCTCATTGTTATTCATTTTGATATGTTTTGTTTTTGCAGAATATTATTCTACTGTTTAATGTAAATATGGGGTAAAGGTAGTATATTTTTCTTATTATTGAAGTATATTTTGATAGTAAATTGCTTTGTTGTAACTTTGCAAGCATACTCAAGGATAAAAATAACAAAGCAAATAATGATATGAAAAGAAATCTTGAAACGATATGTATACATGGTGGGTGGCAACCTAAAAAAGGCGAACCTCAGCAGCTACCCATTTATCAGAGTACAACTTTTAGATATGAGACCAGCGAGCAAATGGCACGTTTGTTTGACTTAGAGGATAGCGGTTATTTCTATACTCGTTTGGCAAACCCTACTAATGATGCTGTAGCTAAGAAGATTGCTGCCCTTGAAGGTGGTGTTGGTGCTGTACTGACCTCTTCTGGTCAGGCTGCTAATTTCTATGCTATTATTAATATTTGTGGAGCAGGCGACCATTTTGTGACTTCCAACACTATCTATGGTGGAACATATAATCTCTTTGGTGTGACACTGAAAAAGTTGGGTATTGAATGTACTTTTATTGACCCAGAATGGGATGATGAAAAGATTGAAGCAGCTTTTCAGCCAAATACAAAATGTTTCTTTGGTGAAACAATCTCAAATCCTGGAGGTAAGGTGTTTGACATCGAACGCTTTGCAGGAATTGCTCATAAGCATGGTGTGCCACTGATTGTCGATAATACGTTTGCTACACCAATCAACTGTCGCCCGTTTGAGTGGGGTTGTGATATCGTTACTCATTCTACAACAAAGTATATGGATGGTCATGCTTCACAAGTAGGTGGTGTTGTTGTCGATTCTGGTAACTTTGATTGGGAAGCATATAGTGAGAAGTTCCAGGGATTGACCACTCCTGATGAGAGTTATCATGGACTCATTTATACGAAGTCGTTTGGTAAATTGGCATATATAACGAAGCTCGTTACTCAGTTGATGAGAGACCTTGGAAGTATTCCTGCACCGCAAAACTCATATCTGCTTAATATAGGTCTTGAAACCTTACATCTTCGTATGAAGCAGCACTGTGATAATGCACAGAAGGTAGCTGAGTGGTTGGAGAAGAATGAGAAGGTGGCATGGGTGAACTATTGTGGCCTTCCTTCAAATAAGTATTATGCTTTGGGACAGAAGTATCTTCCAAATGGTTCGTGTGGTGTCATAGCCTTTGGCTTGAAGGGTTCAAGAGAGGATGCAATCAACTTTATTGATCGCTTAGACTTCGTTTCCATCGTAACGCATGTGGCTGATGCACGTACTTGTGTTTTGCATCCAGCAAGTCATACTCACCGTCAGTTGACAGATGAACAACTCCGTGAGGCTGGTGTAGCGCCAGACTTAATCCGTCTTTCTGTTGGTATTGAGAATGTAGATGACATCATTGCAGACATTGAACAAGCATTGAAGTAATCTAAACATAGGGATATAACAAAGGACACCCAATTATTGAGTGTCCTTTTTGATTTTATAATTTTATAAAACCCTTCCCCTCGATTTGTTTACCCATCCCCCTCTACGGTATCTTCCCTCTCCTTTCGGAGAGGGGGCGGGGGTGAGGCTTTTTTATCCCATTACCCTCACTACTTCCACTGATCTCTCAAGCCATGCTTCCATTTGTTTATAATCTTTCTTCTCCCATACATCCTTGAAGTCGATAAACTCATGGGCAAGGCGACTTTCATAGGCGTTACGGCGATAACTGGTTAGTTTTCCTTGTTTCATAATTTCCACGCTACCAAGTTCGTTTGCAGGTGTTGGGATATGTATCCACCCTTTTTCTCCCTGTATGAGTATAAACGATGGACTGCTTGAATCCTTTGCTGCAGTACAGGTTGCCGTCATTGTTGGGTAGGAGAGTACCATTACGCCTGAGGTGTCAATACCGTTATGCCCTCGGTTGGCAAAATACTGTGTAGCAGTAGGATGTCCGAAAAGCCCTATAACAATATTGATATTATAGACATTGAGGTCTTTCAGTGCACCACCCCCTAAGTCTGGATTGAAGGCAGGGGCAATATCTCCTTGTAAATAGCGTTCATACTTACTTGAATATTGTGAGAAATTACACTGTACAAAGTGAATGGGACCAATCTTCTTCAGGCTATCTTTGACCATGCGGAAGTTAGGCGTATGAATAGGAGAGATAGCTTCAAAGAGGTATAGCTTCTTCTCTCGTGCCATTGATGCTAATTCCTCTGCTTCAGCAACAGTAAGGGTGAAAGGCTTTTCTACAATTACATTTCTACCTGCCTCTAATGCCTTGCGGGTGAATTCGTAATGGACACTGTTGACTAAGGCAATATAAACGAAGTCGGCTTTGTCTTCTTTCAGCAGTTGAGCATAGTCTGTATAAATACGCTCAATATGATTCATCTTCGCAAGAAATTCTGCCTTTTCCGTATTGCTATGTGAAAATATACTGGTGATTTCTATCCCTTTTACTTCTGTCTTGAGCAGTGTGATAACCTCTGTGGCTATCATTCCTGTTCCTACAATGCTAATCTTCATCTTTTCTATTGCTTTTAAGAGCATGTTCTATGGGCTAATTTTCTATGGGATAAGCCTATAGAATGCGCTTTGTTACTTTCCTTATACAACAAAAGTAGGGAATGTTTTGGAAATAAAAGGGGAAATGACTAATTTTGTTGTCTCTTAACAAGCATTAGTTGATATGAATAATAAAAATTTTTTATTCCTTTTAGCATCTCTTTTATCTATTACTGTTATAGTTGGATGCAAAGCTGAGAAAGCTTCAGCTGCGGAGAAAGTGAAGGATTCTGTGGCTTCTTCTTCTGTTGTTTCTGACTCTGTTGTTGTGGAGAAAGATGTTCCATTGGTAGTTGATTCTATTGGTAAGTCTTATAATACAAAAAAAGGAGAAGTAGACCTTGCTTATTCCTTCCCTGTGTCTGGTCCTCAACCGCTGGTCGATTCGCTTCGTGCTTATCTTTCGTCTGAACTGGTATGGATAGGGGATAGCTATAGTGATGAGGGCGTAGAGTCAAAACCTTACAGTAATTTTGCAGATGGTAAGGGAATGATAAACTACTATGCTAAGAATGCTTATAAGAGTATAAGCAAAACTTTAGATGAAATTGATGACCCAGATGTGGCTTGGAAACCCGAAATCTCCAAGTTTGTAATGAAGGAAAATGAAACGGATCGTTATGTTACGTACTATTCTTCTTTTTACACATATTCGGGTGGTGCGCATGGAATGGCTTCAGAATATGGGGCTACTTTTGATAAGAAGACGGGTGTCATGCTGCGGAATGTATTGAGTCCGAAGGATATAAAAGCACTTCAACCTATCCTCAGAGCTGGTGTTGAAAGCTATTTCAGAGGAGGGTATGAAAAAGAGAATGATGTTGAAAGCCGTGTAAAGGAAGATATGGATGGGCTTTCTCTCGAGAATGGTATTATCCCATTACCAGGAAATGGTGTTTATCTTTCTCCAAAGGGTGTGGTGTTTATCTATGGATTCTATGAGATTGGTGCTTATGCTATCGGAATGCCTACCTTTACTGTTCCTTATAAGAAGATTGGAAAGTTCCTTTCACCTGAGGCACAACGCCTTGCGGGGATTAAATAATCTTTCTTAATTCTGTAAGTTGGATTGAATTATATTGGGCTTTGAAGTTTGGGGTTAATAGCATTTTCGCTGACTATTCTCTCTTTTGAACCTAAATCGGTCATTAGATCTTAAACATATTGTGATCTAATGACCGATTGAGGTTGAAAGGAATAGTCTGTGTTTTTATTGGTGCATTAACCAAACAAAGCCTTTGGCAATTCTGACTCCGTTGTCTTGGAAGTGGTTGCCTTCATTCCATTCCATCTTACAATTTACGCCTTTGTCTTTAAAGATTTGTTCTTGCCGTAGGATGTCTTTACTGATAGTTGACATCAATTTTGTTTTTGTTTTCTCCTCTTTGTCGCCAAGGCTGAGATATGCGTGTTCTACTTGTGGTTGGTGGGTGTCAGCATAGTCTAACCACCCTGTATACCATGCAGAAGGGGATGCTGAGACTATTCCACGGAAAGGAACGTTCTGTTGATAGCCTGCCCAAAGGGAGAAAAGTCCTGCTAATGAATATCCGCCTAAGATGGTGTTGCTTTTATTGAGCTCTAAAGAAAATTGTGTCTTTAAGGCAGGGATAAGTTGTTCTATTATATATAATAAGGTGGAATGAGCGCCATCACCAAAGGGAATCTTTCCAAATACAGGGGGAGCAGGCCAAGGGGTTAGCTCGGCATTCCATTTATTTATACGAACAGCAATATGTATGAATGGTGTCTGCGAGTTGTCTTCTATATAGGTGATTTGTCGCTCCAACTCCTCTGTGTCATTACTGTCAACGGGCTGAATGATGAAAAACTTTGCGTTTTCTTCGCTATGTAGGATACATGTGTGCTCGCCAATCTCAGCAACTTCTTTTTTATGTCTCATACTTTATAGTCTTGTTTTAGGTTACAAAAATAATCATTTTTAAGCAAATTAGTTGATTTGGGTCAATTTTAGATAAAAAAGTTCATTTCTTGAAAAAATAATCTTCAAAACATTTGGTAGGAATGGATTTTCTCTATACCTTTGCACTCGCTTTACAAAACAAGCCACCTGGCAAGTTACTGAAAGCAACAAAAGAAAGAGTTCTTTGAAAAGATTTACATAAACAGAGAAGTAGTACAAGAAGCGTCTGTTTGATTTTATATCAAATGGATGGGTAAAAGAAACGAACCGATCAATTCATTGTCCCTGCTTTTGAGGCATCGCCTCAAAACAATTAAGGAACAAAAGAAAAGGTGCTTTTTACTTGATACTTTTAGGATAAGCGTTCTGAAACAGAGATTACTCGGTGACGTGCTTGGGAGTAGTGGTATTCATTACCACCTATCACTCATCACTTATCACCAAAACATATTTACAATGGAGAGTTTGATCCTGGCTCAGGATGAACGCTAGCTACAGGCTTAACACATGCAAGTCGAGGGGAAACGGCATTGAGTGCTTGCACTCTTTGGACGTCGACCGGCGCACGGGTGAGTAACGCGTATCCAACCTTCCCATTACTGTGGGATAACCTGCCGAAAGGCAGACTAATACCGCATAGTCTTCGTTGATGGCATCAGATATGAAGTAAAGATTTATCGGTAATGGATGGGGATGCGTCTGATTAGCTTGTTGGCGGGGTAACAGCCCACCAAGGCAACGATCAGTAGGGGTTCTGAGAGGAAGGTCCCCCACATTGGAACTGAGACACGGTCCAAACTCCTACGGGAGGCAGCAGTGAGGAATATTGGTCAATGGACGGAAGTCTGAACCAGCCAAGTAGCGTGCAGGATGACGGCCCTATGGGTTGTAAACTGCTTTTGTATGGGGATAAAGTTAGGGACGTGTCCCTATTTGCAGGTACCATACGAATAAGGACCGGCTAATTCCGTGCCAGCAGCCGCGGTAATACGGAAGGTCCAGGCGTTATCCGGATTTATTGGGTTTAAAGGGAGCGTAGGCTGGAGATTAAGTGTGTTGTGAAATGTAGACGCTCAACGTCTGAATTGCAGCGCATACTGGTTTCCTTGAGTACGCACAACGTTGGCGGAATTCGTCGTGTAGCGGTGAAATGCTTAGATATGACGAAGAACTCCGATTGCGAAGGCAGCTGACGGGAGCGCAACTGACGCTTAAGCTCGAAGGTGCGGGTATCGAACAGGATTAGATACCCTGGTAGTCCGCACAGTAAACGATGGATGCCCGCTGTTGGTACCTGGTATCAGCGGCTAAGCGAAAGCATTAAGCATCCCACCTGGGGAGTACGCCGGCAACGGTGAAACTCAAAGGAATTGACGGGGGCCCGCACAAGCGGAGGAACATGTGGTTTAATTCGATGATACGCGAGGAACCTTACCCGGGCTTGAATTGCAGAGGAAGGATTTAGAGATAATGACGCCCTTCGGGGCCTCTGTGAAGGTGCTGCATGGTTGTCGTCAGCTCGTGCCGTGAGGTGTCGGCTTAAGTGCCATAACGAGCGCAACCCCTCTCTTCAGTTGCCATCAGGTGATGCTGGGCACTCTGGAGACACTGCCACCGTAAGGTGTGAGGAAGGTGGGGATGACGTCAAATCAGCACGGCCCTTACGTCCGGGGCTACACACGTGTTACAATGGCCGGTACAGAGGGACGGTGTAATGTAAATTGCATCAAATCTTGAAAGCCGGTCCCAGTTCGGACTGGGGTCTGCAACCCGACCCCACGAAGCTGGATTCGCTAGTAATCGCGCATCAGCCATGGCGCGGTGAATACGTTCCCGGGCCTTGTACACACCGCCCGTCAAGCCATGAAAGCCGGGGGTGCCTGAAGTCCGTGACCGCAAGGATCGGCCTAGGGCAAAACTGGTGATTGGGGCTAAGTCGTAACAAGGTAGCCGTACCGGAAGGTGCGGCTGGAACACCTCCTTTCTGGAGAGTTCGCTTATTATTAACTGATTTGACACGTATCTAAGTATGCGAGTTAATAAAGTTAATGGTACTCAAGATAAATAAAAGAACCTTTGGTTCGTTTTTCTTCTTGTACTCACTGCACTCTGTATTATATAAATGTAGGAGTTTAGAGTTTAAGGCTCACATAAAGGTTCAAGTCCTTATTCTCCACTTTGCTGTATTTTACAGCACAAGATCTTTGACATATTGACACAAGCAAGACTGTAATGTAGAACTATTCTTTCTATAATGGGAAGAATTAGTATTCTAATTATTGAAGAAACAACTTCAAATTCTTTAGAATCACACAACAGCTGAAAGTATGAGCTACATTCTCTGTGAGTAATCACAGAGAAGGCGAAGAAAGTAAGAAAGGGCGCATGGCGGATGCCTTGGCTCACGGAGGCGATGAAGGACGTGATAAGCTGCGATAAGCCTTGGGTAGGTGCAAATAACCTTTGATCCAAGGATTTCCGAATGGGACAACCCAGCAGGTTGAAGACCTGCTATCACTACAAAAGTAGTGAGGCGAACGAAGGGAACTGAAACATCTTAGTACCTTTAGGAAGAGAAAATAATTAATGATTCCCCTAGTAGTGGCGAGCGAACGGGGAATAGCCCAAACCTGCTTTGTGGCAACGCTTAGCAGGGGTTGTAGGACCACGTTGTCGTACTTAGATTGTGAGAAGAATGTTCTGGAAAGATCAATCATAGAGGGTGATAATCCCGTATTCGAAGCAGTGACGAGACGTAGTGGTATCCTGAGTAACGCGGAACACGTGTAATTCTGCGCGAATCAGCCGGGACCATCCGGTAAGGCTAAATACTCCCGTGAGACCGATAGTGAACGAGTACTGTGAAGGAAAGGTGAAAAAGCACTCCGATGAGGAGAGTGAAATAGTTCCTGAAAACCATGCGCCTACAAGCGGTCGGAGCCGCGTAAGCGGTGACGGCGTGCCTTTGCATAATGAACCTACGAGTTACCATGTCTGGCAA